>ENA-OQCE01000140-OQCE01000140.1-human-gut-metagenome-genome-assembly--contig:-NODE-140-length-33540-cov-2.453865_pt1 | contig 33540 bp, 42 predicted proteins | sample MGYA00242495_ERZ504572 | MGnify/ENA primary metagenome ERZ504572 (study PRJEB26092, sample SAMD00036228) | human gut metagenome | host: Homo sapiens | study: EMG produced TPA metagenomics assembly of... | reverse complement strand
TTAAATTTTCAGCGTGTAGGTACCGCAATGGTATCTTTTACATGAATTTTATTGGCATAGATATCCACGGTGGAATTTTTACTTGAATTTTATTGGCATAGATACCGACGGTGGAATTTTTTACTGAATTTTATTGGTATAGGTACCGCAATGGTATCTTTTACATGAAATTTATTGGGATAGATACCACAGTGGAATTTTTTACTGAATTTTATTGGTATAGGTACCGCAATGGTATCTTTTACGTGAATGTTATTGGCATAGATACCACGATGGCATTTTTCCTATGAATTTTAATTATATAGAACCCATCCTTTATTTATAAGTTTATAATGCCCGATCATATAAAGGCTTCAATAGAACGATTGTTTCACAAAATACCGGCAATGAAATTTCCACTTATTTGCATGTTAAGCTTCCCAAACATTTATCACTTTACCGTAAACACTCATTGCACGCATTTCCTTCCGGGAGCGCCTTTAACTGCAAGTTCTGGTGCCCTTATATTTGTTCCACAGACAGGATTTGCGGAAATATGTTTCTCAATTATATTATCTCCAGCCAACAAGAAGAAGGGGGACATTTCTTTCGGAAGAACAAATTTGCAACTGCGCCGTAGTTCCATCACATAACGCTAATGGCATAAAAGTAAAATATTTGTCAAACTTACCTGAAATCAATATCGGCGCTAACTTGCAAATTTTCTGTAGAAAGAGAATGTCCCCCTTCTTCCGTCGCATCGAGAAACCTTATACCCAAACCAACTTCCCCACAAATCCGTCCCTCCTGCCAAACCCCAAAGGTCCCAGACCACGCAGTTAAACAGCAATTTAAAAGAAAACGAACAGATGAAAAAATTATGCAGATATAGTATAATAGACAATAATAAACCAAAAGAAAAACTTGCCAGACTGGGGGAAACATGGAACCACAAAAGCAGAATGACGGTGTGCGCTATAAGCTGGCGAATGCCATGAAAGAATGTATGCGCACGGCACCGGTAGAAAAAATAACCGTAAAAGAAATTGTAGAAACCTGTGGGTTGACGCGTCAGACATTTTATCGGAATTTTCAGGATAAATATGATCTGATCAACTGGTATTTTGATAAGATTTTGCTGGAATCATTTGAGCACATGGGAGAAGGAAGAACCGTCTACGAGAGCCTTGTCAACAAATTTGAATATATTCAGATGGAGCAGTTGTTTTTTCGGGCGGCATTCAAAAATGATCAGCAGAATTGCCTGAGAGATCATGATTTTGAACTGATTCAGGAGTTTTACACAAAGCAGATCGAAAGCCGGACAGGAAGAAAGATTTCCACCGAATTGCAGTTTGAACTGGAAATGTATTGTCTTGGTTCGGTTTATATGACGGTGCAGTGGGTGCTCGGGTATCGGAAATGTACGCCAGAAGAGCTGGCACATGCGCTGACCGAATCCATGCCTGTGCGGCTGCAGGACGTATTTCAAGAACTGGGATTAATATAGGAAGAAACTGTAAAAAATGCATCCGCTTGGTCTAACGTTTGAAACGCCAGAACCGGTATTTGCCGGAACTGGCGTCTCTTTCATCAGTGACTTCTTTTACAGTCCACTTTATATTGAATTGTAAGAAATTACATCAGTTTACGGAACAGTGCTTTCAGATCTTCCACACTGGCATCTTTTGGATTTCCAGGTGCGCAGGCATCGGCATGTGCGGATTCTGCAAGGAACTGTAAGTCTTCTTCCTTCAATGCTTCCAGTTTGGTCGGAATTCCGACATCGACGGAAAGCTGCTGTACGGCATCAATCGCTGCCTTGCGGTATTCGTCCACAGACATTTCATCGACACCTTTGACACCCATGGCGCGTGCAATCTCACGGTATTTTTCACCGGTGCAGTCGGCATTGTATTCCATAACGATTGGGAGCATCATTGCACAGGCAACACCGTGTGGAGTGTCATAGACAGCACCGAGTGTGTGTGCCATGGAATGTGCGATTCCAAGTCCGACATTGGAAAATCCCATACCTGCGATATACTCGCCGAGAGCCATGCCTTCGCGTCCCTCTTTTTCGTTTGCAACGGCACTGCGCAGGGATTTGGAGATCAGCTCAATGGCTTTGAGGTGGAACATATCTGTCATTTCCCAGGCTGCTTTTGTAGTGTATCCTTCGATGGCGTGTGTCAGGGCATCCATACCGGTAGAAGCAGTAAGTCCCTTTGGCATCGAAGACATCATCTCAGGATCTACGATTGCGATAATTGGCATATCGTGTGGGTCAACACATACAAATTTACGCTTCTTTTCCACATCGGTAATGACGTAGTTGATGGTAACTTCTGCCGCAGTACCAGCGGTGGTCGGAACAGCGATGATCGGTACACATGGTTTTTTGGTCGGAGCTACGCCCTCAAGCTGCGCACATCTTCAAATTCCGGATTGGCAATGATGATACCGATGGCTTTGGAAGTATCCATGGAAGAGCCGCCGCCGATTGCAATGAGGTAGTCGGCACCGGAATCCTTGAATGCCTGTACACCGTGTTGGACATTCTGGATGGTTGGATTTGGTTTGATATCGGAATAAATCTCATACACAAGACCATTCTTGTCCAGTACATCTGTTACCTTTTTTGTTACACCAAACTTGATCAGGTCAGGATCAGAGCAGACAAAAGCTTTCTGGAATCCGTGTGCTTTTGCCTCGGTTGCAATCTCCTGAATTGCACCTGCGCCGTGATAAGATGTTTCATTTAACATAATTCTGTTTGCCATAGTTGTAATCGTCTCCTTTGCATACATTCATGATACCCTTATTGTAGCAATGAAAAATCCGGGATGTAAGTTACAAAAGCAGCAGATTGTAACATGTGGTCCAAAATTTTTTTTCTTGATTTTTTATGGGAAAAGGAGTAATCTGTCAATGGGAATGAAGTTCTCCCAAGGGAATTTCCCTGAACTGCTGAACGATAAGCTGATGACTTCTACGATTGTTTGATCGCAGAGACCATCGGCTTTTTTATTTGCTGTAAGATTTTGAGGATGTGCAGGGGAAGGATTGATGCAGGATGGATGTAGCAGTAAATCAATTGTTCATATGTCGCATGTAAGAGACGAAAAAGGGATTATGAAAGAAGAGGAAAACCATGAATCTGTCACAAGATTTACAGGGATTAAAGAAAAAAGCAAAAGAAACATTTTTGTATGCGCTATCTGCGCTGCTCCTTGGCATTGCAATTGGTGCCATTGACGCGGTATTTGGTCGTGTTTTACTTTTTATTACAGATTTTCGTTCGGCGCATGTAGTTGTATTGCTGCCGTTTCTGCCGCTGGCAGGGCTTGGGATCGTCTGGTTATACCGGCATTTCAATGAGACGGCGTCAAAAGGAATGACGCTTGTCATGGAAGCCGGGCAGGGAAAGCGGGAGTCGATTCCACTGGCACTCATCCCGCTTGTCATGGCCGGTACATGGATCACACATCTGTTTGGCGGAAGTGCGGGGCGCGAGGGCGTTGCCGTGCAGATCGGTGCCACACTTTCCCATGCGTTTGCCCGCAGATTCCACTTCCCGGACAACGGCAGGATAGTATTGATTGCGGGAATGGCAGCCGGATTTGGAGGCCTCTTTCAGACTCCGTTTGCAGCAGTCTTTTTTGCGATGGAAGTAGTGGTGAGTGGAAGTATGGCATATTCCGCATTGCTTCCTGCGGCAATTGCGTCTTTTACGGCATCTGCAACTTCCCATGCACTGGGGCTGGAAAAATTTTCGGTTCTTCTTTCGCAGACCCTGTCATTGACGGACACAAAGACGGTGACGTATCTGATTCTTTTTGGAATCTTGTTCGGTCTGACGGGACGGCTGTTTGCGGTGCTTTTGCAAAAAGTAAAACAGTTTATGGGAAACGTACTGGAAAATCCATACAAGAGAATCGGCTTTGTGTCGATCCCACTGGCGGTGTTTCTTTTTCTGGCGTGGAACGGACGGTACTGCGGACTTGGAACCAATCTGATCGCGCAGGCATTTTCCGGAGGAGAACTGTATACGTTTGACTGGATTTTGAAGCTGCTCTTTACGGTACTGACTTTGTCGATCGGGTTTCAGGGTGGAGAGGTGACGCCGCTTTTTTCCATCGGTGCATCGCTTGGTTTTGTGCTGGGAAGCCTGGCAGGACTGCCACCGATGGTCTGTGCGGCACTTGGATACGCGGCGGTGTTTGGAAGTGCAACCAATACTTTGCTGGCTCCGGTTCTGATCGGAATGGAAGTATTTGGTGTGGAAAATGGGCTTGCATTTTTTGCGGTCTGCCTGGTGGCATTTCTGGTCAATGGCAACCGCTGCATTTATACGGCACAGAAACGGTCTTTTTGGTAAAAATCCCTTGACTCTCACCCTGGTTCATGGTTTATAGTTCTGCCAGAATTTAAAAATTGAGGTGGAAATCATGAACTGGGTGATTGGAAAAAAGCAAAAAAGAAGAAACAGAATAAAAGCACAATTCGGGAAAAATCCAATGGAGCTGGAAGCGTGGGAATCACTGGAGAAGCGCATGCGCGAAATCCGTATGTATGAAGAGCTGGTGGTGCAGGACGTAAAGAAGGAAGAATGGCAAAGTGCAGGAAGCGTGGATACCGTTACGTGGAATGACCTAGAGATGGATCGTGTATTTGCGCGGATCAATCATACCCGGACGTATATGGGAGAGCAGATTCTGTACCATCGCCTGCACAATATGCAGACACGGCAGTCCTGTGAGGATATGGAAAAGAGGATTTCGTTTTTTTCGTGCCGGGAATCCATACGCACAGAGATAGAAGAAAAACTCATGCGTATCGGCAAGCAGAAAGAAAGCTGTTATCTGCCGTTTTTCCTGACGGAAGAAATTAACCCACTGGTCATTCCCGGTGCAATATTGTATTTTTTGCAGGGACTGCTGGCTTTTTGCCTGATCGGGGCAATTTTGCTGCGAAGTAATTTGTGGGCAACTGGTTTTCTTGTTGTGGCGGTAGTCAATCTGCTTATTTATCTGCATACAAAATGCAAATACGAGGGAAATTTGTTTATGGTATCCAGTTTGAAAGAACTTTTTGATTTTTGCAACTGGATTGTAAAAAAACTGGAACCGGACAGACCGGAAATTTTGCATGCATTGGAGAAAACTCAAAAATTATCCACCGGATATTGCGCTGGCAGACCCGAAAATACCAGAGCATATCCGGGGATGTGACGGGGATCCTCTGGGATTATATTGCGGGAATTACGCTGCATGATGTTGTCGCATTTTACCGTATTCAAAAAACTTTGCGCGCGTGCAAAAAAGAGACGATGCAACTGTATACATTTGCAGGAGAAATTGATATGGAGATTGCGATCGCATCCTTCCGGAAAAGCCTGCCGCAATGGTGTTGTCCGTCATTGCAGAGTGATGGCGCAATCAGTGTGGAGGAAATCAGTCATCCTCTTATGGCAGATGCAATCCCGAATGATTTTGTCCTGAAAAAAGGTGTGGTACTGACCGGGGCAAATGCATCTGGCAAATCGACATTTATGAAAGCGGTTGCCATCAATGTGATTCTGGCACAGACGATCAATACCTGTGTTGCAAAAAATATGAAAATGCCTGCAATACAGGTGATGACCTCGATGGCACTTCGGGATGATGTGCTGCAGGGAGAGAGTTATTACATGCGTGAAATTAAATATTTAAAGCGCATGCTCGATGAACTGAAAACGGGTGAGCCCATGTTGTTTGTGATTGACGAGATTTTAAAAGGGACGAACACGCGTGAGCGTCTGGCGGCATCCAATGCCATTTTATCCTACATGGTGCAGAAACAGGGCTTTCTCCTGATTGCTACACATGATCTGGAGCTGGTGTATGCCCTGAAAAACCGATACGACACTTATTATTTTGATAGTCAGGTTCATGAAAAAGATATCGTTTTTCCATACAAAATCAGACGTGGGATCGTCGGGAAAACAAATGCCATAGATTTGATGGAACTGCTGGATTTTCCAGAAGAAATTACAGACCAGGCACGGCGTGAGGTGGGAAAGAGATAATTGTATTTTCAAATATTATAGAAGGAGGAACGGGACAGATGAAAATAGGACAGGCAGCGCAACTGACCGGATTAACCATCAGCAATATCCGCTTTTATGAAAGAAAGGGGCTGCTCGAACCGGAGCGGAATGACCAGAGCAAATACCGCAATTACAGTGAACAGGATATCCGGCGGTTAAAACAGATCATTTTATATCGGAAAATGAATATGCCCATCGAAAAAATTGCCTCGATGCTGGATGATCCGGCAGTTTCTGAGGAACTTGTCCGGCAGCAGTTGCAGGAGTTGTTAAATAAGCAGCAGGAAATACAGGTTCCATCGACCTGTGCCGGAAACTTGCAGCAGATCATGCCTACGATGGCGAAAATATTGATTTTTACCTCAACTATGTAAAAGAAGAAGAGAAAAAGGGACGTAGCTTTGCGCAATTGGAGGAACTTGTCGGTGATTTTTCGGAGTACAGCGAGTTTTATAAAGTGAGTGGCGATCCGGTTTTCCAGTTTCTGTTTTGTAAGGTCAAAAATCAGAAGCTGTTTGGATGGGTATGGTTTGCACTGTGGATCTCACTGAGTGTTTTTTTTATTGTGGAGTTTGGATTCGGTGACGGGCATATGCCGCTTGTGGTAAAAGCGATCGTTATCGGGGCTGTGCTTGTCTTTTTATGGTATGATTTTATCCGGTATTGCAGAAAAAAGAGAGGGGATTACTGGAGAAAAACGGGAAGATAGTTTCAAATTTACGTGTTGCAGAGAGAAAATGGATCATATAGGGGAAAATGCCAGAAAAATCCTGTAAGGTGGAGGAACTTGGACATATAAGGAAAAAATGCCAGAAAAATCCCACAAGGTGGGAGAAAGGGACATATAGAGAAAAATAGTTGGAAAAAGTCCCACAAGGCAAAGAGAAAGGGACATATAGAAGAAAAATGTTCGAAAAAATCCCGTCTCACAGGAATCAGGGACATAAAATGAAAGAGATTTTGTATATGTCCCGGCAAATAGAAGAACTGGGACATATCAAAAAGAAAAACTTGCATATGTCCCGTCAAATAGAAGAACTGGGACATATCAAAAAAGAAAACTCGCATATGTCCCGGCAAATAGAAGGCTGGGACATATCATCAAGAAACCATGCTATATGTCCCAGAGGAATGTAAGAACCTGGAAAATCATCAAAGAAAAGGAAGATCCAATTTCCACCATTGAGTATCCCTTGGTTTTGTGGTGGGAAGTGTGGCAGGACTGCCAACGATGGCCTGCGCGGCACTTGGATACGCGGCGGTGGGAAGTGCAGCCAATACTTTGCGCACCGGTTCTGATCGGAATGGAAGTATTTGGTGTGAAAAATGGGCTGGCTGTAAAAAAACGAAAATATACCGTTAAATACAGGAAAACAACAGCACCATAAAAGGCATGGTCACAATGGCACACAGCGTGGTCACTACGTTGATTGCGCTGGCATAGTGTGCATCGTTTCCGTACACCTGGCACATCTGTGTAACGGTGGATGCTGATGGGGTGATTACTGCGAGAAATACAATGAGCATGATCTTTTGAGCATCTGCAGACAGTGTGGCAAGATGGCTGATTTTTATGAGAAACAGTGCAATCAAAGGAATGACAAGCATTCTGAGAGCCGATATGAAATATACACGTTTATTTGCAAAAATTGCTTTTAAATCCATTCCGGCAAAAAGCATTCCGGTTACAATCATGCTGGCTGGCCCGATCATATTTCCAACACTGGAGATGGTATTTGTAATGAGTTCCGGCAGCCGGATTCTGGTGAAAAATAAAATGGCACCAATGGCAATGGAAATCATATTGATGTTAAGGATGATTTTCTTCCAGTCATAGGAAGATTCACGGCTTATGATTTTCTTGCAGTGTGTCCAGAGGAAAATAAGCTGCACGCTCATGAAGACACATCCGTAAAGTATCCATTTCTGTCCCAGAACGAATGTCACGATAGGAACAATCAGATTGCCGGAGTTGGAGTAATAGATAGAAGCTGTTTCCACTTCATTTAAGGAAAACAGTTTTCCCATCACGAAAACGACAAGCAGGAGAACCACCTGAAGCAATACGGATGCAGCAAGCGCGATCAGAAGACCATTTACGGTTTTTTTAGTATAGTCCACCTGAAAAGCGTTTATAATCACGCATGGAATGATCAGGTACAGTACGATTTTGGATAAAACCTTACTGTCTTCTTCCTTGACAATTCCCGCCTTTACAATAATAAATCCCATCAGAATCATGAGAAAAAGCTCAAAAATCTGTTCCATTAAAAGAATACTGATCTGCATAGAATCACCCTGTCTTTCTAACTGCCTATCATAGAACATAGAAAATAAAATTGCAAGAGCATACCGGTTATTTGCAAAAGCAGAAACTTTGTAAGTTTATAGTTCCTACTTTCATGATAGAATCATATCCTGAAACGTGTGATATGACAACACAAATACGTCCTGAAACGTGTAACATCATAACACAAATACGTCCTTGAAAATGTTGACGGCTCTGCCATAAAGGAATATTATATAAAGCAATAAGAAATGCTGCATATAAATTCCACTGACAGGGAGGACGCACGATGAAACGTTTTACATTGGAACAATTGGTGCCTGACACAATAAACTTGTTGATACCGGAACAAGATGGCGTATGTTTTGAAGAATTTTTATATCAGCTTCGACCAAACGAACGAAAGGGGAATTCGTGATGAAAGGAATGATGAAAGTCAAACTGGTGATTGCTTTGTTGGTGGTAATCGCTGTTGCAATTTTTTTATTATGTTTCACTTCCGGCAATTAACATTCATGCAACAGAAACCTGGAAATTTATTTTTCTGATTTTGGCGGTGCTTTTCGTGCTTTATATTGTAAGAAAGGCAAAGATAGCAGGACAAAGCAAGATTGAACTGTCCTTTATTAAGGAATATACAGGTTTAAAGATTGGAGTGATTGTCTTTTTACTGTTTTTGGCGGTTTATGTGGCAGGCTCCATTTTGTCCTCACCGATTGTCAATGCAGCAAAATATCAGAAACTTTTAAAAGTGGAAGAGGGGGAATTTACCGAGGATATCAAACAGATTTCTTATGACCAGATTCCACTGTTAGATCGTGACTCAGCATCCATTCTGGGAAATCGTAAGATGGGTAGTCTTGTTGATATGGCGTCGCAGTTTGAAGTCAGTGAACTTTATTCCCAGATTAACTACAAAGGGGAACCGGTCCGTGTGACACCGCTCCGTTATGCGGATACCATCAAGTGGCTGACGAACCAGAAGGAAGGAATTCCAGCCTATATTAAGATTGATATGGCAACGCAGGATACGGAGCTGGTTCGTTTGTCAGAAGGCATGAAATATACGCCATATGACCATTTTCATAGAAACTTAAAGCGTCATTTAAGATTTCGTTATCCGACCTATATTTTCGATGATATCAGTTTTGAGATTGATGAGGAGGGTACGCCTTACTGGATTTGCAGTGTTGCAGATTATAAGATTGGTCTGTTTGGAGGTAAGACCATCGGCAGAGTTGTGCTTTGTAATGCTGTGACAGGTGAGTGCACTGATTATGCGGTAAAAGATGTGCCAAGCTGGGTAGACCGTGTTTATTCTGCCGATTTATTGGTACAGCTTTATGATTATTATGGATCTTTAAAACATGGATTTATCAACAGTGTGTTAGGACAGAAGGATTGTCTGACCACCACGAACGGTTATAATTACCTTGCAATGAATGATGATGTCTGGGTTTATACCGGAGTAACCTCCATCACAAGTGATCAGTCCAACGTTGGATTCGTCCTGATGAATGAGAGAACGATGGAGACAAAATATTATCAGGTAGAAGGCGCAATTGAAGATTCTGCGATGTCCTCTGCGGAAGGTAAGGTGCAAAACCTTGGCTATACAGCAACCTTCCCACTGTTATTAAACATTACAAATGAGCCGACCTATTTCATTGCATTAAAGGATGATTCTGGTCTGGTAAAAATGTATGCGATGGTAAATGTGCAGAAATATCAGATTGTAGCAACCGGTGATTCTGTCAGTGAATGCGAAAAGAACTATATGGAACTGATGAAGCAAAATGGTGTCAATGCGGAAACAAAAGAGAGCGACAGTGTCAAGAAAGCAACCGGTACGATTGCAAAAATCACCGATGCAGTGGTAGAAGGAAATACGCACCAATATATTTTGCTCGAAAATGATTCCGATATTTACGATGTATCGGTAGTAGATTACCTTGATATCGTGCGTTATGGTGTAGGAGATACCATCACATTTGAATATATGGAGGGTGAGCAGGCCAATACCGTGCTTGGGATTGAAAAATAGAACTATGATTGTAGTTACAGAATAAGGATAGAGGGGCAAGGTAAGCCCCTCATATTAAGAATTACTTAACTCTATCGTCATACCAAAGCAGATATTTTGTGAGTAGTATACCTGTGACAAATCCGACCATCGCATAAGTGGCTGCATCAATAGAAATAGAGAACAATTGGACAATTGGTGCCTGACACAATAAACTTGAAGGTAAGCAATATTCAATTTTGTAAATAAGCATATCATTCAGCTAACGAACGATAAAAACTCATTTCCTCCTCGGAAACTGCCTTATTTTATTGCAGCATTTCCTGCTTAATTTTTTCGTATAAAGGACGAATGGTTTCCGGCACTTCCTCCAATTCGTCCGCAATCTGATCCAGAGGTTTGCCTTTTTGAATTTTTTTACGAATCTGCTCTGACAATTTTTCTTCTTTCCCGATCTCTTTCCCGATTTCTTTTCCGATCCTTTCGCCATCCTCAATTGCTTCGGCGCGCTGCATTTCCAGCCGTCGTTCAAATGTATAGTCTAATGTCATCACGTGCATTACCTCCTCCCTGTGTTGAGCCAGAAAATCCCTAAGCACATTTTCTTCCATACACTGGTTGATAGCTTTCTCAATGGCATCTTCCAGATTTCCACTGATTTCATTATTTTTCCGCACCATATCCACAAAATACATATATTCACGCAATGTCTGGCATTTTGACAGCAATGGAACATTTTTCCCATTGTTAATATTGTAAACATGGCAGACCAATTCTATCTCAGGATTCTTGGTTTCTTTTTCAAATGCATCAGAAAGACGGAGATCATACTGATCCGGCGCATCTTCTTTTCCATTATAAAACACGACAAAATGGGGCACTGGAATCTTTAAGATTCTTCCACCATAAATATCACGTTTCTGAGCTTTGATTTGTTTTTGTATAATGCTTGCAAAATAAAGCAGATCCTCAGTGGCATATTCGGGCAATAGGTCGACTGATGCTCATACAGGCTCAGATTCGCATCAAGAATGAATGATGCATCATTCCGTACGGTAAGCGAAAAGCTTTTGTCATCCAAAGTTGTCATTTCAACCAGTTCTGGATCATCATAGTCCGTTCCATTAATCGCGTTATAAATTTCCATTGCACGTTTCTTGTCCTGAAGAAGCATGCTGAACACATCACTTTTGTATTCTTTGTTTGCCATACAGTTTCCTCCTTGTGTAAGCCACAGAATCTGTATGACAACACATCCCATATCAATACAAATCCTGCTTATAACAAAATTAAGTTAAAATAAAGTTGAATTTTAAAAGCAAGACTTTCCGGGATAATTTGAAATGATAAAATAAAGTATATGATATAGACGCTCGCCAGGTACTGTCCGCCCAAGCTATGGAAAAATATGTATTTGCTTTGTGACAAGTATAGCATTTAAATGCCTGAGATGCAACAAAAACCTTCCACATTTATGCAAACAGTAACGTCCTGAAAAGTGTAGAACTATCACATAAATACGTCCTGAAAAGTGTAGCACCATAACACAAATACGTCCTTAAAAATGTTGACGCTCTGCCATAAAGAAATATGATATAAAGTAATAAGGAATGCTACATATAAATTCCACTGACAGGGAGGACGCACAATGAAACGTTTTATAAGGGAACTTCTTTTCCGGTAGGGAAAGTTGATTTCATGGATCTGTATGCGTTCAAAATTTATATGCTTGATGTCGGGCTTCTGCTTGCCATGACAGATCTGGATGCAAGCGTTATCATTGATGGAAACCGGATTTTTGCAGAGTTTAAAGGGGCGTTGACGGAGCAGTATGTGCTGCAGCAGATGATAGCGGAACTGGGTGTGGAACCATATTATTACACAACGGCAAATTCTACGGGCGAAATTGATTTTATGCTGCAGGCACCCGGATCGGTCATTCCGGTAGAGGTGAAAGCAGAGGAAAATCTGCGGGCAAAAAGTCTGCGGGCTTTTTGTGAGAAGTATCATCCCAAGCATGCGGTGCGGACTTCCATGTCGGATTTCCGTGAGCAGGACTGGATGACAAACATCCCGCTTTATAATATTGACCGGATTGGAGAATACCTCAAATGAGCACCATAACTCGGCTGGAATTTAAAAACGGGGCAAAAAAAGAAAATAAATATATCAAAAACGGGGCAAAATATGAAATGTTCGATTGAAAAAACGGGGCAAATTTTGTTATCATGGAGCATATGGAACAAATATGAGAAATAACGAGGAAAATCCCATGAAAATGACAACCCTGTGTTACATAGAAAAAGACGGAAAATACCTGATGCTCCACCGCACCAAAAAGCAGCACGACATCAACAAAGACAAGTGGATTGGTGTAGGCGGACATGCAGAAGGCACGGAAGGACCGGAGGACTGCCTGTTACGTGAAGTAAAAGAAGAAACCGGCCTGACACTGACTTCCTACCAGTTCCGCGGGCTGATCACATTCATCAGTGATGAAGCGCCGGAGCCGGAAGAAATGTGCCTGTTTACCGCGGATGGTTTTACCGGGGAGCTGATCGAGTGCAATGAAGGCGATCTGCAGTGGATGGACAAAAAAGAAGTGCTTGCGCTTCCGACCTGGGAGGGAGATGCCATTTTTTTAAAACTGCTGATCGAGGAAGACGAGCACCGCTTTTTTACACTCCGGCTTGTTTATGAAGGAAGTAAACTGGTAGAAAAACAATTGTACCGGTATTCATAAAAAACGGTTTAAATTTGAAAAATAAAGTGTTGGATGGCAAATGTTAAAAAGAGCTGTACCTGAACAGCAAAGGAAAGGAATAAAAAATGGAAAACGAAAACCAGACCCCGCACAAGCGCCGTGTGCATTATAAAGGAAAATACCCGAAGAAATTTGAAGAAAAATATAAAGAACTACAGCCGGAAAAATACAAAGACACCATCGCGCATGTCATCCAGAAAGGCAACACCCCGGCAGGCATGCATATCTCCATTATGGTAAAAGAAATTCTTGATTTCCTGCAGATCAAACCGGGACAGACCGGTTTTGATGCCACACTCGGCTACGGAGGTCACACGAAAGCCATGCTCGAGCAGCTGCAGGGGCAGGGACACATCCATGCGACCGATGTCGACCCGGTAGAATCGGCAAAGACGAAAAAACGTCTGGCAGAGCAGGGATTTGGCGAGGACATGCTGACCATCCATCTGCAGAATTTCTGCACGATCGATGAGATTGCAAAAGAAGTGGGTGGATTTGATTTTATTCTGGCAGATCTTGGCGTTTCGTCCATGCAGATAGACAATCCGGAGCGCGGATTTTCCTTTAAAGTGGACGGACCGCTTGATCTGCGGCTGAATCAGGAGGCAGGAATCAGTGCGGCGGAGCGTCTGGATACGATCAGCCGTGACGAGCTTGCCGGTATGCTTTATGAAAATTCGGATGAGCCGTACTGTGAGGAACTTGCAAAAGCGATCACCGATGAGATCCGCAAAGGACACCGCGTGGATACCACCACAAAACTGCGCAGGATTATTGAAGACACTCTCGATTTTCTGCCGGAAAAGGATAAAAAAGAGACGATCAAAAAGACCTGTCAGCGGACGTTTCAGGCACTTCGCATCGATGTCAACCGAGAGTTTGAGGTGCTTTATGAATTTATGGAAAAACTGCCGGGTGCTTTAAAACCGGGCGGCCGCGTGGCGATTCTGACATTCCATTCCGGGGAGGATAAGCTGGTAAAGCGTGCTTTAAAAGAAGGCTACCGCGCAGGTATTTATTCGGAGTATGCAAAGGATGTGGTGCGTCCGTCCGCGCAGGAGTGTGCGCAGAACGGACGGGCACGCTCCACGAAGATGCGCTGGGCGGTACGCAGTCAGTGATCCTGATACACAATCATAATTGCCATTATTTGAGTCTTTGATAGGTGATGGGAATTTCTTTTGCACCTTTACGGTAGGAATCCACCACTTTTTCAGGTCAGCAGCATCTATGGCGGTTTTTTTCCCTTTGGCATTTGTCAGGAGATATACGATACCGTCGTGATCCTTATCAGCGGAATCCGGGAATGAGGAAAATCCGTCAATGCTGTCTGCCCATTCTTTTTTATTCCAGTCGGTCACAAAACCTATTTGGGTGTAGGAGCATCATCGGCCTGATAGGACCATACCTGATAAGGCCAGAAAGTGGTGGGGTCGGCTGCACGAGCGGGGGAATAAGGACACCGTAAGGACTTCCGTGGGAAATATCCTCTTCCACAATTCCATTGTAGAGAAAATGCAAAAATTGTGCTATAATGCAAGCGCGTGTTTTACAAAAAACACGCGCTTATTCACGTAGGAAGGAAAAAGAAACGTATGTTATCCACAATTGAAGCAATCAATAGTGCGGTCAACAATTTCATCTGGGGTGTTCCTGCAATGATCTGTATCATCGGTGTTGGTCTGGTATTGAGTTTCCGGACCCGGTTCTTACAGATCCGCAAGTTCCCATACGCGATGAAAGTGACCTTCGGCCGCATGTTTAAGAAGCGTGAGGCATCGGATGGAGCCATGACACCGTTTCAGGCGGTCTGTACGGCACTTGCGGCAACGGTCGGCACGGGAAATATTGCCGGGGTGGCAGGAGCCATTGCCATCGGCGGTCCGGGAGCAGTGTTCTGGATGTGGATTTCCGCAATTCTCGGTATGTGTACCAAATTTTCAGAAGTGACGCTTGCGGTGCATTTCCGCGAAAAAAATGTGCATGGGGATCTGGTCGGCGGTCCGATGTATTATATTAAGAACGGACTGAAAAAGCACTGGCACTGGCTGGCGTATCTGTTTTCCGCGTTTGGCGTGCTGACCGTATTCGGAACAGGGAATGCCACACAGGTAAATACGATTACCACAGCCATCAATACGGCATTAATGAATTATCATGTCATTTCAAAAGATGCGGTGCCGACTGTTAACCTTGTAGTCGGGATCATTCTGGCGGTTCTGATCGCACTCATTCTGCTTGGAGGTATCAGGCGGATTGGACAGGTGACAGAAAAGCTGGTACCGTTTATGGCACTGGTCTATATTGTTCTGGCAGTGGGAGTGATCTTATTTAATATCGGTCATATCCCGGCTGTATTTGCTTCGATTGTGGAGGGAGCATTTCACCCGGCGGCAGTGACCGGTGGAGCAGTGGGAAGCTTCTTTATGAGTATGAAAAAAGGTGTCTCCCGTGGAATTTTCTCAAATGAGGCAGGACTTGGCACGGGATCAATTGCACATGCCTGTGCAGATACGAGAAAACCGGTCAAACAGGGATTTTTTGGAATTTTCGAGGTGTTTGTAGACACGATTGTGATCTGTACGCTGACAGCACTGGTTATTTTGTGCAGCCAGGTTCCGGTCAGTTACGGACAGGCGGCAGGAGCAGAACTTACCATCAGTGGATTTACCGCAACATACGGGAACTGGGTATCTGTTTTTACTGCGGTTGCCATGTGCTGTTTTGCATTTTCCACCATTATCGGATGGGGATTATACGGGACGCGCTGCATCGAGTTTTTGTTTGGCTCCCGTGTCAATAAGCCGTTCATGCTGGTGTATGCACTGATTGCCATTGTGGGTGCGACCATGGATCTGGGCCTGATGTGGAGTATTGCGGAAACGTTTAACGGACTCATGGCAATTCCGAACCTGATCGCAGTATTTTTGCTTTCCGGTGTCGTTGTTAAACTGGTGAAGGAATACTTTGCCGGAGAAGGTGCAAAAAGTTAGGGGAAGCTGGAAAGAAAAAGGGCGAAAAACTTGACATTTGTGCGTTTATCATAAATAATAAGGTACTGAAAAAACAAAGGAGGAACTTGTTATGAAAAAATTTGGAATCAAAGAAGTTGTAGCAACCGGTATCGGAACCGCATTGTTCATTGTTTTGACAGAAGTGCAGATTCCGCTGGGAATTATCCCGAATACATCCATGCAGCCACGTGCAGCAGTGCTGGCATTTCTTGCAGCAGTGTTTGGACCGGTTGTCGGAGGAATCATTGGTCTGCTGGGACATGCACTCGGAGATGCACTGTTTTACGGTGGTGTATGGTGGAGCTGGGTATTCCCAGATGCGATCTTTGGAATTTTAGTTGGTTTATTCGCAAAGAGCTTTGAGATTAAGGCCGGTGGGTTTAATAAGAAGAAAGTAGTTCTTTTTAATGTCGTTCAGGTGGTTGCAAATGCAATTGCATGGATCGTTGTTGCACCGGTGTTGATATTCTTATTTATGCAGAGCCTGCAAAGAAAGTATTCTCACAGGGCGTATTTGCGTTTGTAGCCAATATCATCATTGTGGGTGTACTTGGTTCATTACTCGGACTGGGATATACAAAGATTGGAGCAAAATCATCAAGTCTTACAAAGGAAGACTAAAAACGTATGGAACCGATTATTGAATTTGAAAACTTTACATTTAAATATCGGTCACAGATGGAGCCGACACTCCGGGATATCAATTTAAAGATTTATCCCGGAGAGAAGGTGCTCATCATTGGACCATCGGGATCAGGAAAGTCGACATTATCAAATTGTATCAACGGACTGATCCTTTTTCGTATGAGGGAGATAGTACCGGGACGCTGAGAATCGAGGGAAAAGATCCGAAAAAACTTGGGATTTTTGGGCTTTCCAAGATGGTTGGAACCGTGTTGCAGGATACGGACGGGCAGTTTATCGGTCTGACGGTTGCGGAAGATATTGCTTTTGTGCTGGAAAATGACTGCATGGCACAGGAAGAGATGTTTCGCAAAGTAGACGGTGTGGCAGAGACTGTAGAGGTAAAAGAACTGTTGCATCATGCACCATCGGAGATGTCCGGCGGACAGAAACAGAGAGTTTCCATGGCGGGGGTTATGATCGATGATGTGGATATTCTGCTGTTTGACGAGCCGCTGGCCAATCTCGATCCGGCGACCGGAAAGAAAGCCATTGCATTGATCGACCGAATCCAGAAGGAACAGAAGAAGACCATCGTGATCATCGAGCATCGTCTTGAGGATGTGCTTTATAAAGACGTGGACCGTATCGTTGTGGTAGGCGAGGGAACGATTGTGGCGGATATGAAGCCGGATGATCTGCTGGCTGGAAATATCCTGAAGGAACAGGGAATCCGCGAGCCGCTTTATGTCACGGCACTGAAACATGCCGGATGTACGATTGCGGCAGAAGATCATCCACAGCATGTGGAGACCATGAATTTTGAGCCGTACAGAGCGCAGGTTCGGGAATGGTTTGAGACAACGAAGATTCCACAGAAACAGGAAGCAGAGGAAAAGGTGCTCAACGTGGATCATCTGCATTTTTCTTATCAGCCGGGAAAGGCGATTTTTTCGGATATCAGCTTTGATGTGAAAAAAGGGGAAATGATCAGCATTGTCGGGAAAAACGGTGCCGGAAAGACAACCCTTTCCAATCTGATCTGTGGGTTCCTCGAGCCAAGCAACGGAAAAATCGAACTGAATGGAAAAGATATCTCACCGCTTTCGGTCAAAGAGCGTGGGGAGCATATCGGAATCGTCATGCAGAATCCGAATCAGATGATTTCAAAACCCATGATTTATGAGGAAGTGGCGCTTGGGCTTACTGTGCGCGGAGTTCCAGAGGAAGAAATCCGTGAGCGTGTGCATGAGATACTGAAAATCTGTGGATTGTACCAGTTCCGGAACTGGCCGGTTTCTGCATTGAGTTTCGGTCAGAAGAAGCGGGTGACCATTGCATCCATTCTTGTTATGAAGCCGGAGATCCTGATTCTGGATGAGCCGACAGCGGGACAGGATTACCGCCATTATACGGAAATTATGGAGTTTTTAAAGACGATCAACGAGACACAGGGGACGACCATTATCATGATTACACATGATATGCACCTGATGCTGGAATATACCAACCGTGCGATTGTTGTGGCAGATGGAAAACTTCTGACCATTGATACGCCGGCAAAAGTATTGACCAATGAAACGATCACAGCTCCGGCATATTTAAAGCAGACGTCACTCTATGAGATGGCGGTCAAATGTGGAATTGAAGATCCTTCCCAGTTCGTGCAGCGGTTTATCAATTACGAAAGGGCGGTGCGGTAATGGCAAAGTTATTGACCTATGAGCAAAAAGATACCTGGATGGACCGGCTGTGTGGTGTCACAAAGCTGATCTATTTTCTGGCATGGTCCATCACAAGCATGCTTACTTATGATACCCGTGTACTCGCCGTGATGCTGGTTTTTAGTCTGATCCTGTTTAAGATTTCAAAAACAGAGTGGAAACAGGTCGGTTCTATTTTTAAGTTCATTATGTTCTTTCTGGTGATCAATGTGCTTGCCATTTTTATTTTTGCACCGGATCAGGGAACAAAAATTTATGGTACAAAGCATGTACTCTGGCAGCTTTCGGCGCATTATCCGATTACCGCTGAGCAGCTGTTTTATGAGCTGAACATTATTTTGAAATATTTTACAATTATCCCGGCGGTGTTCATTTTTGTCGTGACCACCAATCCGTCGGAGTTTGCAGCGTCGTTAAATCGTATTGGAATCAGTTACAACATCGGATATGCGGTGGCAATTGCACTGCGTTATATTCCGGATGTGCAGGATGATTTCCACAAAATTAAAAATGCGCAGGAGGCCCGTGGAATAGAAATGTCCGGGAAGGCAAAGCTGATGAGCCGTATAAAGAGTACGGCATCTATCATCTTTCCGCTCATTTTTACAAGTATCGGCCGCATTGATACAATCAGTAATGCGATGGAGCTGCGTGGGTATGGGAAGTACAAAAAACGTACCTGGTATATGGGAAGAAAGTTACAGCGCAATGATTATCTGTGTATTGCACTGGTGCTTGGATTTGCCGTGGTTGCACTTGTGATTACCTATCATGATGGCAGCCGGTTTTATAACCCGTTTGTATAAACAGTAGAGATTGCGCAGCTCGTTTTAATAAAATTAGAAAAGGAGCTATCGCACCAGCGAATATCGGCGGCACGACAGCTCCTTTTGTTTTCCATGTCTGTTTTAAGCTTCGGTTGAAGCATCTGGTGCAGAGGCTTTAGTCGGGGTTTCGGAAGCATTTTCCGACACGGTCTCAGAAGCTGGTTCCTCAGACGGCTGTTCCGGAGGAATCACCTCGACATCCTCTTCCTTAACCGGTTCCGGCTTTGGCTTTTCCGGCATTTTCTGTCCACAGGCACTGCAGAATGCAGCATCGGCATCCACGCTTGCACCGCAGGATGGCAGATCGCTACACCTTTCATCTGGTGAATGCTTTCACGGCATTCCTTAATTCTGGCTTCGGAAACGGCAATCGCATCCAGCCAGGTTTTTACATCTTCTTCGGCATCTTCGCGATGTTTTTCCACATACCATTTTCCAATCTGTTCGTATGCAGTATCAATCTTGCGTTCTTCCTCGGAGATATTTAAATTTAATTTTGCAGTATCTGCCAGATCTTTTGTTTTTTTGATGGTAGTCTGGCTCACATCACTGATCTTTTGTCCTAAGTTGTTAAAAAAAGACATATATTTCACTCCTTTCCTATATCAAAAACCTTATGTTATGAATTATCATAACATGCTGTCTGAAAAACACAAGGAAGTTTACAGATTATTTATGTCTTTTTCTGTTTTTTTTCCGGGACATGCGTGGTGCTTTAACGGATGGTTTTGCAGCCGGAGTATTTTCGCCAGCTGGAGTTTCCACAGTAGCAGATTCAGCTGGTGCCGGAGCTTCCACAAGAGCAGATTCCGCTGGTGCCGAAGTTTCCACAGGAGCAGATTCCGCTGGTGACGGAGCTTCGGATGAACCGGTGACAATTTCATTTAACAGCAATGCTTTTGCAAGATTTCCTTCCGCAGAAATTTTCCCACTCTGGTAAGCTTCGAGAATGTCAAGGCTGCCCTGCGCGAGTGCAAGCAGATCAGCAGCTGAAGTTGTGACTAAAATGTCACGGTCGTAATATTCATATGGTTCAACATGAAGCTGTCCGTTTGCAATTTCCAGATACAGGGCACCTTCGGCTTCTCCCTGTATGTTAAACTGGATGGCAAGATGTTCACTGATTTTGGAAGCATCTTTCTCCTGATAAGTATCTTTTAATTTTGAAACTAATTCCTGATATGTCATAGTCAGTCATTTCTCCCTTCTCCATCTGCTAATTAGATTGGTGATTGCGCAACTCGTTTCTGCGGGCTGTCGTTTTGTCGGGGACACCGTCTGAGCGATTTTGTGTCTGCCTTAGAGGGAAGCTTCGAATAAGCATGCCCACGGTTCTATTTGCGCAGTCACAGAGTGACATATTGAAAATAAAGTAAATATCAAGACAAATGGGGAGTGGGCGTAATAAACGTTTCGAAGATTCCCTCTTAGGCAGACTAGAAATTGCGAACGGTGTCCCCGACAAAACGACAGCCCGCAGAAACGAGTTGCGCACCCACCTGTTTGCTAATTAGAGTATAGCTTTTCTGTTATGCTTGTCAAGCAAACTTTATGAAATTATCATTGCGGGAAGCCGCTAAAAAGCGTACAATAGGGATAACAAAATTTTAAAATAAAGGAAGGGATCAAGATTATGAGAAAAACCAAAACGCACAATGTACTCAGGCGTCTGCTTGCGTTTGTCCTGATTGTTTCACTGCTTCCACTGGGGTATGCGGGCAATGTGATGGCTGCAACAACCGGTACACGGAACGTAAGTATTCAGGTTACATACGGACAGACGGATGCCAGAAATGTCTATGGCATGATCAACAGTATGCGCAGAAATTCATCCGATGCATGGTACTGGGATGCAAACAATTACACGAAGACATATTGTAATAATCTGCAGCCGCTTACTTACGACTATGCACTGGAGCAGGTAGCCATGAAACGTGCAGCAGAGATTGCACTTTCGTATTCACACACCAGACCAAATGGCACAAATTATTATACTGCTTACAGTGAAAACGGTGTCTATGCGGGAGTGTATGCAGAGAATATCGGTGTGAATTATTCTTCCGCATCTGCACTTCACAACGCAATGCGGGAAGACAATGCAAATTATTCCGGACAGGAACAGCGTAGAAATATGTTAAACAGCCAGTTTACAGCTGTCGGAATCGGACATGTATATTACAATGGCTACCATTACTGGGTAGAGGAATTTGCCAACACGGTAACCAGAACATCCTATACAACACCGAACAACCAGACGACAACGGTAAACAATATTCAGATTGCGGAAAGCAATATTACCTCAGATCAGATTGTTGTTCCGTCATCCATTGGAAATTACATTCAGATGTCTGCGGGTCAGACCATTGATTTATCTGGATGCTATGAAAACATTAAAGTATCTAATCACTGGCCAAGCAATGCAAACTGTCCGATTGTACAGGGACTGAATATGTATGTATCCAATACTGCGGTTGCCTATATCAGCGGAACAAAACTGATCGCAAATTCGACAGGGTCCACAACACTGACACTGAATCGTCCGGATGGAAGAATTCCTCTGCAGATTCCGGTTCAGGTAACAGGAGCCAATAACAGCAATAATACCTATTCGTACTATATTCCAAATGCTTCGGTAGGTACAATCGTTGATCAGACATACACCGGATATGATATTCGTCCGTCTGTATCGGTATGGCTGAATGGCGGCTATCTGTACGAGGGAAGAGATTATACACTTACTTACAGCAACAACCGCAATATCGGTACTGCATCCGTAACAATTAACGGAATCGGAAATTATTATGGAAGCAGAACAGTTTATTTCCGTATTGTAAATCATGGAAACGGAAATACAACGGTTTCATCCAATAATCTTGCAAATGCAGTGATCAGCAAAATTGCAACACAAAGTTATACGGGATCTTCCGTAAAACCGGAAGTTACCGTTACATTAAATAACATTGTTTTAAAAGAAGGTTCGGATTACTATCTGAATTATAGTGACAATGGTGCACCGGGAAAAGCTGCTGTTATGGTAGTGGGAACCGGTAATTATACGGGATCTGCAAAGACAAGCTTTATTATTAAGCCGGAGAAGCCGGTTATCACAAGATTGCGTGCACACGGATCAAAAGTCCGTATCACATGGCTGCCAGGTACTTCCGTTACCGGCTATGAATCTACCGCTCCAAGGGAGCATATGATTATGGATACAAGAAGATTGCGGCTACAAAAGATGGTGAGATGCAGTCTTATACAAGGGCAAAACTCACCAAAGGAACTTATTATTACAAGATCCGCAGCTATGTTACTGTAGATGGAACAAAGTATTACAGTCCATACAGCAGTGTGAAGTCTGTAAAGATCCGCCGCTAGGATCAAAGCATAATTGAAAATAAGAATTAAAAATGTCGGTAGATATCTGTCAGATATCTACCGACATTTTTGGTATACAAAGTTAAAAGATTTATTTCATCTGTGCGACCCGGTCAAATTCCTCTTCGATTTCTTTGGAAGGTTTTGGTGTCAGCAGACTGACGATTACGATCGCAGCGCAGGCAATCAGGAATGCAGGAAGCAGTTCATAGATGTTCCAGATACCACCAAGTGGGCGGATCAGGTATTTCCAGATAAATACCATGGAACCACCGCAGACCATACCGGCAAGTGCGCCCCATTTGCTGGTACGTTTCCAGAACAGGGAAAACAGAACAACCGGTCCGAATGCGGCACCGAATCCAGCCCAGGCGAAAGAAACGATGGCAAATACGGAACTGTCCGGATTTCTGGCAATGAATGCGGCAACGACAGAAATTACAAGGAGTGTAATTCTTGCGGCTGCCATGCTTCCGTTTTTGTTGGAAGAATCTTTGCGGAAAGCACCGAGAATGTCGGAAGAAACCGCAGAAGATGCAGCCAGCAGCTGCGAGTCCGAAGTGGACATGGTGGAAGCTAAAATGCCGGCGAGAATCACACCCGCAAGCAGGGCAAATATCACACCGTGCTGGGAGAGCAGGGCGGAAATTTTTACGATAATGGTTTCGGAATTCGATCCGGTCAGCATCTCCAGCGCGCCGACTTTGCTCATGGTATAACCGATCACACCGATAAAGACGGCAACGAACAGGGAGATTACGACCCAGATGGTTGCAACGCGGCGGGACAGTTTCAGTTTTTCTCATCCTCGATTGCCATAAAGCGGAGCAGGATATGCGGCATACCGAAATATCCAAGTCCCCATGCGGCAGTGGAAACAATGGTCAGGGCACTGTAAGGAGCGGCCTTTCCGGTGTTTACATCATAGGAAAGTGTCATGGAGAGATATCCCGGAAGCTCGGAGGCGTTGTGGATAACGGCACCGATACCGCCAGCAGTTTCTACACCAAAGATCAGAACTACAATCAGAGCAACCGACATGATGATACTCTGGATAAAGTCCGTTGTGGAAGCAGCAAGAAATCCGCCAAGTGTCGTGTATGCCACAATTACGATAGCACTGATGATCATGGCGGTCAGATACTTTACCCCGAATAAGCTGGAAAAAAGTTTTCCGCATGCGGCAAATCCAGAGGCCGTATAAGGAATAAAAAAGATAACAATAAAAATAGCAGCAATGACCTGCAGCATCTTTTTTTCATCGCGATAGCGGTTGCTGAAGAACGATGGGATGGTAATGGAATTGTTGCAGGTGTGCGTATAACGCGGATACGTTTGGCAACGATCAGCCAGTTAATGTATGTACCGGCAGCCAGTCCGATTGCTGTCCATCCGGCATCTGAAATTCCGGTGAGGTAAGCAACGCCCGGAAGTCCCATCAGAAGCCAGCTGCTCATGTCGGAAGCTTCGGCACTCATCGCGGTTACGAAAGGACCGAGTTTTCTGCCACCCAGATAGAAATCGTCAGTACTGTTGTTTTTCTTGGAACATCGGAAACCAATATAGATCATACCAATAAGGTATACGATAATGGCAATCATGATGCATATTTGTGCAGATGTCATAAATAAATCCTCCTCTTTTGTACGCTTTTACACGCTAATTGTTCATAGTATAGAACAGATGATAATTATACCGCAACCGGGAAATCCTGTTTGACACTATGGGCAATAAGATGATAAACTGTCTTTGTCTATACATGAGAAAAGCAATTCCGTTTGGCCTTCAACATGTGCTTGCCATGTTTGTAGCAAATCTGGCACCCGTCCTGATCGTCTGCAGTGCAGCTTTGGTCAGGGGCAGTGGGGAACATCTTACGGCAGCGGAAATTACACAGATTTTGCAGTGTGCGATGTTTGCTGCGGGAATCGGAACCTGCATGCAGCTATATCCGGTCTGGAAAATTGGCTCGAAACTGCCGATCGTAATGGGCGTCAGTTTTACATTTCTCGGAAGTCTGCTGATTATTTGTACCAATCCTAAGCTTGGGTATGAAGGAATGATCGGGGCGGTTATTCTCGGCGGATGTACCGTTATGATGTTTGGTTCAATCATGTATGAGGGGATCAAAATGTTAAAAAATTGCGAATTTAATGACCGTACAATGATTATTGTTTCCCTTTCTTTTTGTATCGGGGTTGGACTGACACAGACATCCGGCAACTTCTTTTCCGCATTTCCGAAAGAAGTGGGAGATATCTTCAATGGAAATGCCGTGGCAGGAGTGTTTGTTGTTTCCCTTCTGTTGAGCCTTCTTTTGCCGAAGAAGAAACAGGCAAATTAAATACACGTTGTTAAGGTAACGTTAAGGTGCAGCGATTTTTAAGATAAGGATTTGGTGTTATGATGATATCATCAAAAGGAAATGGAGGAATTTGATATGTGGAGTCGCGCACAATTAAAGGGAAGGGCGAAAGCAACATTTAAACGAAATTATTGGAAATGTATTCTGATCAGCCTGTTGCTGACACTGATTGCAGGGGGAAGCGGAGCTGCTTCGGGCAACCTCAGCAGTGCAACCGGTTCCTTACATGGATCGGATAATCAGGCAGGCAGTTCCTATGATTATGACAGCAGTTATGACAGTGATGATGGTTCACTGCGTGATTTTGAGGCTGGGCTTGAAGAAGGCTTTAAGGACGGACTGAAAGCAGGAAACAGGGAATGATGGGCGGTATGGTCGCAGCAGCGATCGCCATCGGCATACTCATAGTTGTTTTTCTGGTGATTTTTGTCCTTATACTTCTGGTTGATGTATTTATCATAAATCCGTTGGAGGTTGGATGCAGGAGATTCTTTATCCGCAACTTAAACGAGCCGGCACAGATTGGGAACATTGGATATGGATTTGACAATAATTACAGGAATGTTGCAAAGACAATGTTTTTCCGTGATCTGTTTACGGTTTTATGGTCATTGCTTTTTATCATTCCGGGTATTGTAAAAGCATATGAATATATGATGATTCCGTACCTTCTGGCAGATAACCCGCAGATGACCAAAGAGCAGGCATTTGCGGAAAGCAAGCGTATGATGCAGGGACAGAAATGGAAAGCATTTGTTTTGGATCTGTCCTTTATCGGATGGTACATTTTATCCGGACTGACACTTGGAATTCTTGCAATCTTTTATGTGTCACCATATGTGAATGCAACACATGCCGCACTGTATGAGGCACTGTGCTATGCAAACCCGGCTGGTTCAAACGGATTTACACAGCAGGAGGATTCGGTGAATTCACCTTTCCGGCAGGAGAATGTATGAATTATACGATTTTAATTGCAGATGATGAGCCGGAGATACGAACGCTTCTCCGGCTGTATCTGGAAAATGAAAATTATCAGATTATTGAGGCAGAAAACGGGAAGCAGGCACTGGAACTGCTGAAGAAAGAACATGTGGATCTGTGTCTGTTGGATATTATGATGCCGGAGATGGACGGATACCATGTGTTGCAGGAATTACGTAAAACAAGCAATATTCCCGTTATGATACTTTCGGCAAAGGATGCGGATTCCGAGAAGATTCTGGGGTTAAATCTCGGGGCAGATGATTATCTGGCAAAACCGTTCAATCCTTTGGAGGCAGTAGCACGTGTCAATTCAAATATCCGTCGGTTTTATGCGCTGGGGACAGCGGAACTGTCATCCAATATACTGACTGTCCGGGATCTGGAACTGGATCCGGAAGGCTGCGTACTCAAAAAAATGGAGAACCGATTGAACTGACTTCGGTAGAGTACCGGATCATGGAGTTATTTATGAAGCATCCGGGAAAAGTGTTTACAAAACAACAGATCTATGAACAGGGATGGGGTGACACTTATGTGGTTGCAGACAATAATATTATGGTCTGCATCAGCAAGCTGAGGGCAAAACTTGATGAAGACCCGGCAGCTTATATTCGAACCATCCGCGGATTGGGCTATCGGCTGGAGAAATAGCAATGCGTGATTTACAGGCATTTTTGATCAAACGGTTTATTTATATCCTTGTACTGGTGACAGTTGCACAGTCGCTGATCAGTTTTTTGATCAGCCAGGCGGTTATGCCTGTGGTGATGAAAGTTTTTTTCCCGGATTACCAGAGGCAGTCATCCGTTGGAAAGACGGATCTGTTTATTTTTATCATATGTGTTCTGTTATTGCTGATAGTAAATGCCGTCCGGATGCTTTTGCCATCACCGCTGCAGGGAATGATGCAGTGGACAGGGGAACGATTACAGGACTGGCTGGGCAATGCACTTCCGGCGACAAGGAGTTCCGTCGTCGTACAGGAGATGGAAGGATGGAAAGCATCCTGCTGTTTGTGGTTCTGCTGCTGTTAATGGTGTGTATGCTGCTTCCTTATATTTTGGGTGCGATAACGTTCGCGCGGATTGTGATGGCGGAATTTCATCAGATCCAGGAGGAGCGCGAACAGCAGCAGAGAGAGTTTGACCGCAAGCGGAATCTGATGCTTTCCGATATCGCACATGATCTTCGGACACCGGTCACGACCGTATCCGGCTACGCAAAAGCATTGGCGGATCATATGGTACAGGAACCGGAAAAACAGCAGGAATATCTGAACGCCATCCAGAATAAATCGGTTCGGATCGGAAATCTGATCAATTTGTTGTTTGAATATGTAAAACTGGATAGTGAAGGGTTTGCATTAAATGGAAAAACACTTGATTTGTGTGAACTTCTCAGAGAAAATGCGGCAATGCTGTATGCAGAGATGGAAGAAAACGGAATGACACTGACAGCAGATATTCCGGAGGAAACGATACCGGTCTGGGCGGATGAACTTCAGTTATCCCGTGTAGTGACAAACCTTCTGACAAATGCCATGCAGCACAATCCAAAGGGAACAAGAATCGGACTGTTTGCTTATAGGGAGCTGGAGCGGATTTATGTATTGGTGGCAGACAGCGGAATTCTAATTCCAGAGGAACAGGCGCAGCATTTGTTTGATCCTTTTACGCGTGGGGACAAAGCGCGGGTAAGCGATGGGAGAAACGGACTTGGACTTTCCATCGTGTCAAAAATCGTGCAGATGCACGGATGGGACTTAAAACTGGTGCAACAGCCACAGATTCAGCATTATGCAAAAGCAGCCGGATTTGCAAAAGCATTTGTGATCCGGATGGAAAATGCCGGTATGTATTCTGTGCATCCGCTAAAATAAAAAAGTGGAAGAAAAGAGGGAGAGTCTATGATAATTATAAGAGCGATGGATCCGTATGAATTGCTTTGGATGGTACTTTTGATTGTGTTTGTTCTGGGAGAACTTGCAACAATCGGACTAACGTGCATATGGTTTGCCGCAGGTGCACTTGCGGCACTGGTTATGGCAATGGCAGGGATAAATCCGGTGGTGCAGTTTCTGGTATTTTTCGTGGTATCCATTCTTTTGCTTGCTGCGACAAGACCGTGGGCGCGTAAATATGTAAATGCTAAAATGCAAAGAACAAACGCGGATAGCCTGATTGGGGAAAATATACGGATTTCCGAGCGCGTCAGTAATATGGATCAGACCGGGATGGCAGTTGTTCATGGACAGGAGTGGACGGTGCGTACCCGTAATGATAATGAGATCATTGAACCGGGAGAAGAAGCAAAAATTCTGGCAATCAGTGGTGTCAAACTTATAGTAGAAAAGGTATAGGTAAAGGAGGAAAAAGTTATGCCTGTTGTAATTCTCATTGTAGTGATCATTGCATTGGTCGTTATTGTGAACTGTGTGAAAATTGTTCCACAGGCGCATGCGGTAGTTGTGGAGAGACTTGGAGGGTATCTTACCACATGGTCAGTAGGGCTGCATTTTAAGGTGCCGTTTATTGACCGTATTGCAAAAAGGGTTTTGTTGAAGGAACAGGTGGTTGATTTCCCACCACAGCCGGTAATCACAAAAGATAACGTAACAATGCAGATTGATACGGTTGTATATTTTCAGATCACGGATCCAAAGCTGTATGCATACGGTGTGGAAAATCCAATCATGGCAATTGAAAATCTGACTGCTACGACGCTTCGTAATATCATTGGTGATCTGGAACTGGATGAGACACTGACATCGCGTGAGACCATCAACACCAAGATGCGTGCAACGCTGGATGTGGCAACAGATCCGTGGGGTATCAAAGTAAATCGTGTGGAGTTAAAGAACATTATTCCGCCAAAGGCAATTCAGGATGCCATGGAGAAACAGATGAAGGCAGAGCGCGAGCGGCGTGAAGCATTCTGCGTGCAGAAGGTGAGAAAAAATCTACAATTCTGGTTGCAGAAGGAAATAAGGAGTCTGCAATTCTCGATGCAGAGGCTGAAAAACAGGCTGCAATCCTACGTGCCGAGGCACAGAAGGAAGCAACCATCAAGGAAGCCGAAGGTCAGGCAGAGGCTACATTAAAGATCCAGCAGGCCAATGCAGATGGTCTCCGTATGCTCAAAGAAGCTGCTCCGGATAATGCGGTACTTCAGATTAAGAGTCTGGAGGCATTTGCCAAGGCAGCAGACGGTCAGGCAACCAAGATTATTATCCCATCGGATATTCAGGGGATTGCAGGACTGAGCAAATCCATTGTGGAAATTGCAAAAGAAAACGGATAACACAGATACATCTGTGATGCATTGGACGAAACTGCTCCATGAAAATGGGGCAGTTTTTGTTATCTCAGTAAGGTCTTTATTTTGCACAGGGAAAATGTTATACTATAAATTATTGATGTGGGGGTATATTCCACAGTTGGGCGATGATGTGGAAAGAACAGGAGCGTAAATGAAATCAAAGGTTCGGTTTAAGGGAAAACTGAGATCATATCTCTGCTGGCCATTGTGGCTGACGATCCCGATGACACTCGCAGATGTGGGGCTTTATTTTTACGATGTGACGGCAGGCTTTTTGCTGACGGTATTTATTGTTGTCTATTTTGTACTGGAACTGGGCTTATATTATAATACCAGACCCCGGCTTGCAAATGAAATTATCAATTTTGCCACACAGTATGCAACGGTACAAAAAAAGCTTTTGAATGAGTTTGAAATTCCATATGCGCTGCTGGATTATACGGGGAAAATTCTCTGGGTGAATGAACGTTTTTCCGAACTGACGGGAGTGGGGAGAAACTATCATAAATCAATTACAACCCTTTTTTCCAATATTACCCGTGAGTTTCTTCAGAAACATGAGGATGCACAGGATATAACAATTGAAAAAAAAGGAGCGCATTTTCCGGATTTCCCTGAATCGTATTTATTTTGACGATATCATGAGGAGAGTAAAGAAATTGATGTGAAAGGTTCCGATGAATTCCTGACGGCATTGTATCTGTTTGATGAGACGGAACTGCAGCACTGCAGACAGGAGAATCTGGATCAGAAACAGGTATCGGCACTTGTTTACATTGATAACTATGACGAGGCACTTGACAGTATCGAGGATGTGAAGCGATCACTTCTGATTGCCCTTGTCGACAGGAAAGTGAACCAGTATTTTTCAAAGATGGATGCGCTTGTCCGCAAAATTGAAAAAGACAAGTATTTTGTGGTATTTAAGTATAAATATTTACAGAAGCTTATGGACGACCGGTTCAGTGTACTTGAAGATGTCAAGACGGTCAAAGTGGGCAATGAGATGGCGGTCACGCTGAGTATCGGTGTCGGGATCAAGGGGACTTCTTACAACGAGAACTATGAGCAGGCACGTGCGGCAATTGATCTGGCACTCGGACGAGGCGGGGATCAGGTCGTTGTCAAAAATGGTGAGGATATTGCATATTTTGGCGGCAAGGCAAAACAGGTGGAGCGCAACACCCGTGTAAAAGCGAGGGTCAAGGCGCATGCGCTGCATGAAATTATTGAAAGCCGTGAGAATGTGATTATCATGGGACACAGCCTGACAGATGTCGATTCCCTTGGTGCAGGGATTGGAATTTTCTGTGCAGCCCGTGTGCTTGGAAAAAAGGCACAGATCGTGATCAATGAGCCAACAACTTCCATCCGGCCGCTTATGGAATGTTTTACTCCGGAAAAAGGCTATCCGGAAGACATGTTTATCAACAGTGAGATTGCAATCGAGGAAGTAAGCCGCAATTCCCTGGTTATGGTGGTAGATACCAATCGGCCAAGTTATACGGAGTGCCCGGAACTGCTCACGCGCACAGATACGATCGTTGTGTTTGATCATCACCGTCAGGGCAGTGAAGTGATTGAAAATCCGCTTCTGTCCTATATTGAGCCGTATGCGTCTTCTGCCTGTGAGATGGTAGCAGAAGTTTTACAGTACTTCCAGGAGGGATTCAAGCTTTCTCCGGCAGAGGCAGACTGCATTTATGCAGGTATTTTGATTGATACCAATAACTTTATGACCAAAACAGGTGTCCGTACATTTGAGGCGGCAGCATATCTCAGACGCTCCGGGGCAGAAGTGACCCGTGTGCGTAAAATGCTGCGAAATGATATGGCATGCTATAAAGCCCGTGCGGAGGCAGTGCGTCATGCGGAAGTATACCGTGGGGCATTTGCAATTTCTGTCTGTCCGAGTGAGGACGTGGAAAGTCCGACGATTGTCGGCGCGCAGGCAGCAAATGAGCTGCTCAATATTATAGGAATCAAGGCATCTTTTGTGCTGACAGAGTACGCAGGAAAAATATACATCAGTTCGCGTTCCATTGATGAGATCAATGTACAGTTAATCATGGAACGAATGGGTGGCGGCGGTCATTTGAATGTGGCTGGTGCACAGCTGGTGGGATGTACGATTTCCGAGGCAAAACATGCCATTATGCGGACCATTGATGAAATGCTTGAAGAAGGAGATATACAGGAATGAAAGTAATTTTATTACAGGATGTGAAAGCTCTTGGGAAAAAGGGCGAAATCGTAAATGTGAGTGACGGTTATGCACGCAATGCAATTCTGCCGAAGAAACTTGGAGTAGAGGCAACGACAAAGAATCTGAATGACCTCAAATTGCAGAATCAGCATGCAGACAAAGTGGCAGCTGAAAATTTAGAGCACGCAAAGGAACTGGCGGAAGAGATCGGAACAAAGAAGTTGTTGTAAAGATCAAATCCGGTGAGGGCGGACGTATTTTCGGGTCTGTTTCCACCAAGGAAATTGCACAGGCTGCAAAAGAGCAGGCAGGCTGGATCTGGATAAAAAGAAGATGCAGCTGGGCGAATCCATCAAGGCTCTTGGAACTTATGAGATTCCGGTGAAGCTTCATCCAAAGGTAACCGCAACACTGCGTGTTCAGGTTGTTGAGGAATAGGAGGAAGTTCGCTTGGAAGAAACGCTGATCAAGCGGGTGATGCCGAACAGTCTGGAAGCCGAGCAGTCGGTCATTGGTTCCATGATCATGGATCAGGATGCCATTGTCACAGCCATGGAGATCCTTCTGCAGGAAGATTTTTATCACAAGCAGTATGGAATTCTCTTTGATGCGATGATCGAATTGTACAGCAGCGGACAGCCGGTGGATCTGGTTACACTGCAGAATAAACTCAAGGAAAAGGATGTACCACAGGAAGTCTCCAGTCTGGAATTCGTTGGAGATTGGTGCGTGCGGTTCCGACATCCGCGAATGTCAAATATTATTGTAATATTGTAAAAGAAAATTCCATGAAGCGGAAACTCATCCGGGTCACGGAAGAGATAGAGAATGAGTGCTATGCGGGCAAAGAATCGCTCGAAAGTGTTCTGGATAAGACAGAACATGATATTTTTGCATTGTTGTCAAGCCGTACCGGTGGAGACTATGTACCGATTCGTCAGGTTGTCATGAACGCACTGGAAAAGATTGAAAAAGCGTCACAGCAGGACGGAAATGTTACGGGAATACCGACAGGGTTTATTGATTTGGATTACCGGACAGCAGGATTACAGCCATCGGATCTGGTATTGATTGCAGCCCGTCCGTCTATGGGAAAGACAGCGTTCGTTTTAAACATTGCACAGTATGTGGCATTTCATGAAAACATGTGCACGGCGATATTTTCATTGGAAATGTCGAAGGAGCAGCTGGTAAACCGACTGTTCTCCCTGGAATCCCGTGTAGATGCACAGGCACTTCGTACCGGTAATCTGTCGGATGCTGACTGGGCGAAACTCGTCGAAGGAGCCGGAATCATAGGGGATTCCGAACTGATCATTGATGATACGCCAGGAATCAGTATTTCCGAGATGCGCAGTAAATGCCGTAAATATAAGCTGGAGCATGATCTGAAACTTATCATCATTGACTATCTGCAGTTGATGTCTGGGTCCGGCAGGAGTACAGACAGCCGGCAGCAGGAGATTTCGGACATCTCCCGTTCTCTGAAAGCACTTGCCCGTGAACTGAATGTACCGGTGCTTGCTTTGTCCCAGCTTTCCCGTGCAGTAGAGCAGAGACCGGATCATCGTCCGATGCTCTCCGATCTGCGAGAATCCGGAGCGATCGAGCAGGATGCCGATGTCGTGATGTTTATTTATCGTGATGATTATTATAACAAGGATACTGAACTGAAAGGAATTTCAGAAATCATTATCGCCAAACAGCGTAATGGTCCGATCGGTACGGTGAACCTCGCATGGCTGCCGGAATACACGAAGTTTGCAAATCTGGAACGATAAAATTTTTCTTATGATCATGCATCAAATTAAATACATTTGCCGAAATGCTTGCGCTTTGGACGGGTTTGTACTAGAATACCATTAAGCCAATAAGGCAATAATGATCATTATTCATAAGGAGGATTTTATTATGGCATACGTTATTTCTGATTCATGCGTTAGCTGTGGTACATGT
>ENA-OQCE01000139-OQCE01000139.1-human-gut-metagenome-genome-assembly--contig:-NODE-139-length-34490-cov-5.432849_pt1 | contig 34490 bp, 38 predicted proteins | sample MGYA00242495_ERZ504572 | MGnify/ENA primary metagenome ERZ504572 (study PRJEB26092, sample SAMD00036228) | human gut metagenome | host: Homo sapiens | study: EMG produced TPA metagenomics assembly of... | reverse complement strand
TGCAACCGAGTTGGCAAAGCCGGTGATCGGGACGAGCGCACCGCAGCGGCAAAGGTGACGATTTCTGATAGATGTTGAGGCCGGTTAAAATCACACTGCTAAGGATCAGAATCAGCGAGCACCAGGAGCCGGCGTCATCTTTGCTGAGCGAGAACTGCGTTTTGCCGATATGGAGCAGAATCTGCCCCACGACACAGATCAGACCGCCGACGATAAAGGCTTTTGCCATATTGCAGAAGAGATTCTGCTTTGGCGTCACCTCTTTGACAAACTGTTCGTATTCTTTTTTTGCCCGTTCACTTTTTAAACTCTGCATCACATCTTACCTCCAGTTCTTATTGAAATCCATTTGCAAAATAATAGAGAGAGCCCGCGATTTTCCCTGCCGCCATGCAGAGAATTACAAACGGCAGTCCGCGCGTCAGTCCGATCCGGCGGCAGAGGATCGAAAACAGGTTGACGACTTCGCCGAGCGCGATGATCCAGCTTCCCAGATAAATGCCCGCAAAAAGCCAGAACACACCGGCCGTCCAGGAGGGCAGGGAAAACGAGAAGGTGCCAAGCGAGAAAAGATCGCCGAACAGCGCCCCGGCCATACAGCAGCATTCGTAAAAACGCAGGCTCCCTGCTGTCTTTGTGATGCCGGCGTACCGTGTCACGATGCCAAGCCGATCACAAGCGCGACAAGGCCGCTCGCGATGAAAAAGCCAAGGCTAAGACCGGCTGTGATCAGCAGGATCTCTGGCAGGATTCGCATGAAAAGCTCCTTTCCTTTACCGGAGCGGTCGTTCTGTTCGATAATGGTCGTATCGATATCATCCTCGTAGACCCGCATTTCCACCTCGAGCGGCGTCGGGTCCTGCGTGAATTTCCGCCGTCCGAAATGGTTGAAATAGAGCACGACGCCAAGGCCGATGCCGATGGAATATGAAATTTCCAGCACCGAAAATCCGGGCGTCATCTGCGGGAGAAAACGGGTGTAAACATCCAAAAACAGCTCGCGGATGCCGATGTCGGTGTGGAAGGTCATAATGGAAAACGCAGTTCCGATAAACGTAAGGATGCCGACCAGAATCGTTTTGCACCAGCTGATCCAGGTGTTTTTCTGACGCGGATCCTCGTACGTTAAAATAAAATTCGGCTCGCCGATGTGGGTGACATCGACGTGCTCCTCGGCCTCCGTGACGAGGCGGACGAGGGTGGAGGCGGAGCAGACGTAGCGCCCGTATCCGTCATCGGGAAGATGCGCCACGCGGCGGACCTGATTGCGGGCAAGGACAGCGCCGTCTGAACAGGAAAGCTGCGCCACATCGCCGAGCGTCACGACGGGACTGGTGATTTTGATATTCCGCTCCGTCTGAAGATACAGCATTTCACTCATGAAAAAGATTCCTCTAAAAGTTTCTGAAACAGGATTTTTGTGCTACAGCGTACAGAGTTCCCTAAAACAGGAAAATCATGCGTAAGAATGGAAAAAACGGAAATACTGAAGGTCAGAAATGGTAAGACGCAAAATAAGAAAACGGAGGAATTTGCCGATGAGACAGATGACAGGAAAGCAGAGCATCTCGTTTGCCAAAGCCGTCTATATCGAGGGCAGCGCGGCGATTGTAGGAGAAAAGGAAAAGGATGGACCGCTGGGCGAATACTTTTCGCACACGCTTTCGGACCCGATGTGCGGGCAGGAGAGCTGGGAGGAGGGCGAGAGTGAACTGCAGCTTGCCACCGCGAAGCTGGCAATGCAGAAAGCCAATGTGAGGCCAGAGCAGATCCGCATGATTTTTGCGGGCGATCTTCTGGCACAGTCAATCGCATCATCGTTCGGCCTGGTGGATCTGAACTGCCCGCTCTACGGCCTGTTCGGTGCCTGCTCGACGATGGGAGAGGCGCTTTCGCTTGGCGCGATGGCAGTCGCAGGAGGATACGGTGACCGGGTGCTGGCGGTGACATCGAGCCATTTTGGAACGGCGGAGAAGGAGTTCCGTTTTCCGCTCGCCTACGGAAACCAGCGCCCGCCGTCCGCGAGCTGGACGGTGACGGGAAGCGGCGCGTGTGTGCTTGGAAAAACGAAGAGCAGAGTGAAAATCACGGGCGCTACGACGGGAAAAATCATTGATTACGGGCTGAAAGACAACCAGAACATGGGCGCCTGCATGGCCCCCGCTGCGTGCGATACGATTGCACAGAACCTCGTCGATTTCAACCGGGAACCGGCCGATTACGACCGCATTGTGACGGGAGATCTCGGCGTTGTGGGGCGGGAAATTCTGCTGGAGCTGCTGAAGAAAAAAGGATACGATATCTCGGAACAGCACAGTGACTGCGGCATGCTGATCTTCGATCCGGCAAAACAGGACACCGGTGCGGGCGGAAGCGGCTGCGGCTGTGCGGCATCGGTGCTGGCGGAGTATCTGCTGCCGAAGCTGGAAAACGGAGAGTGGAAGAGGATTCTGTTTGTACCGACTGGTGCGCTGATGTCGAAGGTCAGCTTTCAGGAGGGCAGCAGCGTGCCTGGTATTGCACAGGCGGTTGTAATCGAGAGGGAGGAGGATGTGTAAAATGGGAACGTTCATGGAATATTTCAATGCCTTCTGGGTCGGCGGCCTCATTTGTGCCCTGTGCCAGATTCTGCTCGACCGCACGAAAATGCTGCCGGGAAGAATTATGGTAACGCTTGTGTGCACGGGCGCGGTGTTGAGCTTTCTGGGACTCTACGATCCATTTGCAGAATACGCCGGGGCAGGCGCGTCGGTGCCGCTGCTCGGGTTCGGGCATCTTTTGTTTCAGGGAGTAAAAGATGCCGTAAAAGAAAGCGGATTTTTAGGATTGTTCCAGGGCGGATTAAAGGCGGGGGCTGTCGGAACATCAGCGGCGTTGATTTTCGCGTATCTTGCAAGCTGGATTTTCCAGCCGAAGATGAAAAAATAGCAGGTGAAAAATTGCGCAGAAGCAGGCGGACTGATATAATAAAGAAAAATGCCGCAGAAAAAAGCAGAATCGCAGCGGCAGGACGAATACAGAAAAAAGCGGGTGTTTTGCGGAAAAAACATCAAAACACCCGCGACAGGAAGAAAGGAAGTCTGCAATGAAGACAAGAGAAGAAGCGCTATCCTATGGCCTTTCCTTCCCGGACACATATCAGGAAGCACCGTTCCACGATGACAACTGGCAGCTCATCCGCGTGAAAGGAAGCAAAAAGGCATTTCTGTGGGTCTATGAAAAGGACGGAATCATTCAGCTGAATGTAAAAGCAAACCCGGAATGGCGGGACTACTGGCGCGATGCATTCGCGTCAGTTATCCCGGGATATCATCAGAACAAAGAACATTGGAACACGATTCTCCTCGACGGAACCGTACCCGATGACGCTGTGCGTACCATGATCGCCGAGAGCTACGACATCATCACGGACAGCCCGACCAAAAGAATCTATGAGGCGGTAAAGCAGATTCGCGCGGAAAAGTGGCGACATACGGCCAGATAGCAGCGCTTGCAGGCGAGCCGAAGATGGCGCGTGCCGTGGGAAACGCCTTACATAAAAACACAGATCCGGAGCACATTCCATGCTACCGTGTGGTAAACTCCAAAGGCGAACTGGCCGCGGAATTTGTCTTCGGCGGCGCCGGGAAACAGGCGGATATGCTGGAGGCAGACGGCATTGTGCTGGAAAACGGCCGCGTCAATTTAAAGAAGTACGGCATCAACGTGGAAGAGATGCTGGCACAGCGGGAGCTGGAGCAAAACTGAAAAAATAGGATGCACAAAACAGCGAAAGACCGGAACGGCAGAGGAAAATGTCCGTTTCGGTCTTTCATTATGTTTGGCTTATAAAATTAGAAAATACAATTATTTCGCATTGAATACATACTTATCCATACGGTCAAATGCCTCTTTCACAAGCACATGCGGCAGTGCCAGATTCAGGCGGATCGCATACGGTCTGTGGAACGGCCGTCCGTCCTGCCAGATCACGCCGACAGCAACACCGGCTTTCAGCAGTGTATCCATATCGGTATCATGCTCCTTGCACCACTCCTCGCAGTCGAGGTACAGCATGTACGTTCCTTCTGGTTTGGAAAGCTTCACGCCCTTGAAATGCTCGAGAATGTAGTTGTACGCATAATCCGCATTCGATTTCAGCACTTCGCGCAGTTCATCCACCCACTGGTATCCCTCCGGACGGTAAGCGCCGATCAGCGCATGAACAGAGAGTACGTTCGGAGAATTGTAGTGAGAAAGGACGAAGCCTTCTCCACACGGTCGCGCAGCATGCGGTTGTAGATGATGTGGTAGGAGCCTACAAGGCCAGCCAGGTTAAAGGTCTTGGACGGTGCATAAAGTGCGATGGTGCGCTCGCGTGCATCCTTCGAAACGGACTGCGTTGGGATATGTTTGAAGCCCGGCAGTGTCAGGTCAGACCAGATCTCATCGGAGATGACAACGCATTCATTTGCTTTGTAAATTTCCATCGCCTTTTCAATTTCCTCGCGCTCCCAGACACGGCCTGTCGGGTTGTGCGGAGAGCAGAAAATCGCGAAATGAATGTTGTGTTCTTTTAACTTGCGGTCCATATCGGCGTAGTCCATACGCCATACGCCGTTCTCATCCTGAACAAGATCGGAGAGAACGATATTGCGTCCGCAGTTCTCAAGAACACCGGTAAAACCGATGTATGTCGGGGAATGCAGAAGAATGGATTCGCCCGGGGATGTAAAAGCGGCAGCAGCCGAAGCAACACAGCCGAGCACGCCGTTCTCATAGCCGATCGCCTCACGCGGCAGATCTTCCACACCGTTGCGCTCTTTCTGCCAGCGGATGATGCTGTCAAAATATGCATCCGGCAGATTAAAGTAGCCAAAATGCGGTTCGTTGACTCTCGCGTGAATTGCTTCCTGAATGGTCGGAAGAGACGGGAAGTTCATGTCGGCCACCCACATCGGGATGCGGGAGAAGCCCTCTTTGACTTCCGCACCCGGAATCGGGATCTGATCGACAGCGATCGAATCGTGGCCGCTGCGGTTCATCAGAGATGTAAAATCGTATTTCATTGGTAAAAACCCTCCTTTGTGTTTGCTGTGCTCTCGAAGTAAAACCAAAAGCACATGGAAAACCGGATGCAGCTTCCTTTCCTCGCTGAAAGAAAAACCTGCAGCCGGCTGAATACAAATATTATAACACGGAGGGGAATTTTCGTAAACAAAAGAATGCTTTATTCGGCACCATTTATTCCGCGCCGATCCAGTTATCGCGGTTGATTGCTTCCGTGTGGCTGGTGCTTTCGTTCATGATTTTCTGCAGATCCGGCCGGTCATAGTTGACAATGCCCTTTCCGAGATATTCATGCTGCCGCGCCGGAAGACGCTGACGACATCGCCTTTCTTAAAATCGCCTTCGACTGCCACGATGCCTTTGGGAAGCAGGCTCTTTGCCTGAACAGCAAGTGCTTCTGCGGCACCCTCATCGACGTAGAGATTGCCCGCACTCGGCGCATAGAATGCCATCCACTGCAGACGCGTTTTCATGTTGTGGCCGCTGGCGGTAAAGTACGTTCCTTTTGCGGTTCCTTTCACCGCACGCACAATGTTGTTTTCCTCCGCCGAGGAGCAGATCAGAACCGGCACACCGGCTCTTGTGGCAAGCGAAGCGGCGGAGAGCTTCGTTGTCATGCCTCCCGTTCCGTTGCCCGATCCCGCACCGCCTGCCGCAGCAGTGAGCTCCGGCGTGATCTCATTTACCACGTCGATATGGCGCGCATTCGGGTCACTCTTTGGATTGGCAGTGTAGAGCCCGTCGATATCGGTCAGCAGAATCAGAAGCGATGCATGCAGCATCGCAGCCACCTGGGCGGAGAGCGTGTCGTTGTCGCCGACCTTCAGCTCCTCAATCGCGATCGTATCGTTCTCATTGATGATCGGAATCGCACCGCGCCCGAGCAGGACGGAGAGGGAGCCGAAGATGTTTTTATAGCGGCGGCGGTCCTCAAAGTCACTGCGGTTCAAAAGAATCTGCGCACACGGAATCTGGTACGCCATCAGATTTTTCGTGTATTCCTCCATCAGAAGGCCCTGGCCGACAGCAGCGGCAGCCTGTTTATCGGCAATTTTCGTCGGCCGTTTTTTAAAGCCGAGACGGGAAAAGCCTGCGGCGATCGCACCGGAGGAAACGAGAATCACATGGTGGCCTGCCGTCTGCAGCGCGGCAAGCTGGGTCGTAATGTTCCGTATTTTTTCAGCATCCATGGTTCCGTCTGAGAGTGTCAGGGAGCTGGTGCCGACTTTCACAACTATCGTCTGTTTTTCCATCATGAAAACCTCAAATGTAAGAAATGATAAGAAACGTTGTTTACGGGTGACAAAACATCAATTACAGACACTTTAACACAGTACTGTGTGAGAGTCAAGAAGATGCGGAATGGTCGTTACATTTTTCGTGAAAGATCTGCAAAAAGATAGAAATTTGTTGCTGGAATTCTGAAAAAGTATGGTAGAATAGAAAACGAGAAAAAGGTGTGTGCAGAAATACATTTTTCCTGAAAAACAAAAGAAGCGGAAAGAAGTCCGGCACACGACGGAGGGAGTCAAAGATGGAGGAAAAAACAGAAGAAAGAGGCAGAGGCTGCATGACAACGCTGTGCTACATCGAAAAGGATGACAGCTATCTGATGATGCACCGCACGGTGAAAAAGAACGATGTCAACAAGGACAAGTGGATCGCGTCGGCGGCCATGCGGAACTTGGCGAAAGCCCGGAGGAATGCCTGCTGCGTGAAGTAAAAGAGGAAACCGGCTACACGCTGACGAGCTGGCGTTTCCGCGGTCTCGTTACCTTTGTGACAGAGGCAGAAAACAGCAAAACGGTGGAGTACATGGAGTATATGTGTCTCTACACGGCAGACGGATTCACGGGAGAACCGACTGCATGTGATGAGGGCGAACTCGCTGGGTGAAAAAAAAAGGACGTCCTGCACCTGAATCTGTGGGAGGGAGACAAAATCTTTTTCCGCCTTCTGAATGAAGACGAGCCGTTTTTCTCCCTGAAGCTGCGGTATGTGGGCGACACGCTCGCAGAAGCGGTGCTGAACGGAAAACAGATGGAACTTTTTGAGGAGCGCTCAGGCGACGGCACGCCGACCGGAACCATCGTAGAACGCGGCGTGGCGCACAGTGAGGGACGGTGTCACGGAACGGCACATATCTGGATTGCACGGGCGAATGAGAAGAGCGGCTGTGAGGTACTGCTGCAGAAAAGGAGTGCCTGGAAAGATTCGAATCCGGGCTGCTACGATATTTCAAGCGCCGGCCATCTCTCGGCGGGCGATACGTATTTGGAAGGGGCTCTGCGGGAAATCGGCGAGGAGCTCGGCATCCACGCAGAGGCAGAGGAGCTGAGGGATCTTGGCCTGCTGGAAAAAGTATCACACGGTGTTTTTTACGGAAAACCGTTCCACGATCATGAGGTCAGCGCCGTGTATCTTTACACGAAGCCGGTCGAGGCGGAAAAACTGCATCTACAGGAGTCGGAAGTAGAAGCAGTCCGCTGGATGGATCTCAAAGAGTGCCAGAAGGCGGTAAGAGAAGGAAGCATTCCCAACTGTATTGATATCCGGGAACTGGAAATGATTGAAAAAGCGTGGTTCGCCGGAGAAAAAACAAAAGATGAGGAGTAAAAGAAGATGAAAGAAAATGGATTCATCAACGAGAAGCTGACCCCGAAGCACGAGGAAGAAGAGGCAGCAGCCACCGCTGAAAAATAAAAAGAAATGCATGAAAAAAGTCACCGGTTCGAAATAGAACATGGTGACTTTTTTGGATATCGCGTAAATGAAATTTGTTTTTTTATTTCGCTGCTGCCTTTACCTGGCTAAACAGTCCGGATTTCTGAAGAGCCGGACGCAGTGCCATGTAGATGACAACGGAAGCGATGGTGGAAAGTACGGCGTTGATGGAAGTTGCCGCTACGTTCCAGCTTAAGGTAACCTCTGCTGCCGGTTTTCCAAGAAGAACCAGTTTGTAGAAGTAACCGATGAGCGGATCGAAGATCACATTGAACAGAAGTCCGCCGATGGCTGCAAGCAGTGCCCATTTGAAGATCTGTTTCTGATCGGTCTGCTCGTTGATTTTACCGATTTTGTGTGCGATCAGTCCTGCGATGAGGCCGATGCAGAATTTTAAGATGAAGGTCTTTGGTGCGTATACCACATAGACCGGATCGAGAAGATCTCCGATGGTCATGCCGATCGCACCGCCGATTCCGCCGTAAACACCGCCGAGAATTAGCGCACCGAGCACACAGACAGCGTTTCCGAAATGGATTGAGGTGGCATCTCCGCCTGGCAGCCAGATTTTGAACTGCAGGAAGGTGAAGACAACGTAGGAAAGGGCTGCAAAGACACCTGTCATTGCGATTTTCCAGACTTTTTCATTTTTCATAACAACGCACTCCTTTGGTATCTGGAACTTTCGTTCCTTGATTGCACCCTATTATAGGGAGTGGTGGCATGAAGAAAAAGTTCCAATTCCGGATTTTTTGACCAGACCAGTTATTTCCGGTACGATTTCATTTTTTCGTGTTCTTCTTTTAATTCTCTGTAGAGCTGCAGCGAATTCCACGCCTGGTTCTGCGTTGTGACGATGGCTTTGAGGCGATCGGCGGCACTTTTTTCCGGCGCATTTCGGTGAGAAAAAGATCGAGTTTCCGCTCGGAAAAGCCGGCCATGACCATCATTGGTTCATCAAATCCGGCGCCGTCATAGGCTTCGGGGGATTCTGCAAATGCTTTATTTCCGGCAAGAAATCCGATCGACTGGAGATACTGTTCCGGTTCCACAATGCGCACGCGGATACCGAGCTTTAAGAGAACCGGCTTTAAAAGCACAGCTGTTTTCGTTCCTTTGATCTGATATAAGAGTACGGTTTCCATGAGAAAAATCCTTTCCACGGGCAGATTTCCGGATCAAATGCGCGGATGCCCAGAACTATGATATAAGAAATGTTTTGGAAAAACAATACTTTTATGGTATCATAGGAACGTACAATTCAGAACACGATAAATTTTGAGATAAAAGAGAAAGGAAACCAATAAAATGTGGATAGCAGATGGATGGAAAGATTATGAAGTGCTGGATACGTCCGGCGGAGAAAAACTGGAGCGGTGGGGAGATTACCTTCTGGTAAGACCAGACCCGCAGGTCATCTGGAACACGAAAAAAGAAAATCCGGGCTGGAAAAAGAAAAACGGCCATTATCACAGAAGCAGCAAGGGCGGCGGAGAATGGGAGTTTTTCCATCTGCCGGAGCAGTGGGAGATCAACTATAAAGAACTGACCTTCCGCCTGAAACCGTTCAGCTTCAAACACACCGGCCTTTTCCCGGAGCAGGCAACGAACTGGGACTGGTTCGGCGATCTGATCCGCCGTGCCAACCGCCCGATTAAAGTGCTGAACCTGTTCGCCTACACGGGAGGCGCAACGCTCGCAGCGGCCGCAGCAGGCGCAAGCGTCACACATGTCGATGCATCCAAAGGCATGGTCAACTGGGCAAAAGAGAACGCTGCCGTGTCCGGCCTTTCGGACAAGCCGATCCGCTGGCTTGTGGATGACTGCACCAAATTTGTCGAGCGCGAGATCCGCAGAGGCAACCACTACGACGCGATCATCATGGACCGCCGTCCTACGGAAGAGGACCAAAGGGCGAGATCTGGAAAATCGAGGAGTCGATTCATCCGTTCATCAGGCTCTGCACGCAGCTCTTAAGCGATGACCCGCTGTTCTTCCTTGTGAATTCTTACACGACAGGACTTGCACCGGCTGTCCTGACGTACATGATTTCCCTGGAATTAAAACAGTACAAAGGCCACGTAGAAGCACAGGAAATCGGCCTTCCGGTCAAGTCGACCGGCCTTGTTCTGCCGTGCGGTGCATCGGGAAGATGGCAGTCTGACAACGTTTAAAACATCTTTTGGCAGCGGACGTATGTCCGTCATACGAAAAACATTTGGCTGAATTGCAGGAAATGAAGTATAAAACTGCAAAAAGTGGGATAAAATGCCGAAAAGTGCATAAAACATGCAAGTTCTCCTTGACAGAAACTCATGATCTGGTAAAATGGTCTTTAGTTGAGCAAGAAACCTGAAAAACGGGTAAGGAAAGTACAAGGGAGGACGTTTCATGAAACCGTATATCGAATGGACCAAAGAAGAATTAGTTGCCGAGAAAGCCAGACTGGAGCAGGAATTTGCAGAGGTAAAAGCAAAAGGCCTCAATCTGAATATTTCCAGAGGAAAACCTGCAGCAGCCCAGTTAGATCTCACGGAAGGAATGCTTACCGTTCTCTCGAAAAATGAAGACACCTTCGCAGAAGATGGAACCGACTGCCGGAACTACGGCGTGCTGACCGGTATTCCGGAAGCAAGAAAACTGATCGGAGATATCTGTGAGGTTCCGGCGGAAAACGTCATCGTTTACGGAAACGCCAGCCTTACCATTATGTTTGATACCGTAGCACGTTCGTTCCTGAAGGGCGTTGCAGGCTGCACTCCGTGGAACAAGCTGGACAAAGTAAAATTCCTCTGTCCGGTACCGGGCTATGACCGTCACTTCGGTGTAACCGAGTACTTCGGCGTTGAGATGATCAATGTTCCGATGATGCCAGAAGGACCGGACATGGACATGGTAGAAAAACTCGTTGCAGAAGATGACGCCATCAAGGGAATCTGGTGTGTACCGAAATACTCCAACCCGCAGGGCTACACCTACTCCGATGAGACTGTCAGAAGATTTGCAAACCTGAAACCGGCAGCCAAAGACTTCCGTATTTTCTGGGATAATGCTTATATCATCCATCACCTGTATGATGACAGACAGGATCACCTGCTGAACATCATCGAGGAGTGCGAGAAAGCCGGAAATCCGGATATGGTCTATGAGTTCGTATCCACCTCGAAAGTAAGCTATCCGGGAGCCGGAATTGCAGCTCTCATTTCTTCTGAGGCAAACATCAAAGAGGCACAGGAGTACATGAACTTCCAGATCATCGGTCATGATAAACTGAATCAGCTGCGCCATGTAAAATTCTTCCAGAACCTGGACGGCGTGATGAATCAGATGAAAAAGCATGCTGAGATCTTAAGACCGAAATTCGAGGCAATTCTGCAGGTAATGGATCAGGAGCTGAGCGGCTTGGCATCGCTTCCTGGACAAAACCGAACGGCGGATACTTCATCTCCTTCGATGCGATGGAGGGATGCGCAAAGAAGATCGTTGCAAAGGCAAAAGAGGCCGGTCTTACCATGACAGGCGCGGGCGCAACGTATCCATATCACAACGATCCGCAGGATTCCAACATCCGTATTGCACCGTCCTTCCCGACACCGGAAGAGCTGGAAATCGCAGGTCAGGTATTCGTGCTGAGTGTCAAACTGGTCAGCGTGGATAAGATTCTGGAAAGCAAATAACAGATAAGTAAAAATACAAAAGCCGGATTCTCCCGGGGGACACAGTTTTTGTGAACTCTGGTGTGGGAGTTCCGGCTTTTTTCTATATAGAAAGTTAAAAAGAAATTTTCTATGGGACAGAAAGGAAAAACATGAAAAAGAAAGTAATAGGAATTGCCGCAGGACTCATACTCCTTGCGGCCGCAGGCGGTTACGCGGGCGTGGGGCATTACTATGCATCCCACTTTTTCCCGAAAACCGCGATCAACGGACTGAACTGCGCAGGGCTGACCGCAGAGCAGGTCAAAGAGGAAATTCAGAAGCACATTGTGGATTATACACTCAGCATTACCGAGCGCGGTGGAAAAACAGAGACATTAAGCGGCACGGAGATCGGCCTCACGTATGTGGACGACCACGCGGTGGAAAAACTGCTGGAGTCCCAGAATACTCTTGCATGGCCTGCATTCTATTGGAAAGAGAAAGAAAACCAGGTGGCGGCGGACTCTGTCTATGACAAAGAAATGGTGCAGGAAAAACTGCAGACGATGGAAGGGTTTCAGGAAGAACAGCAGGAAGCGCCGACGGATGCGTATCTGACGGATGACGGAACCTCGTACGTTATTGTGCCGGAAACAGAGGGCGAGCAGGTGGACTATGAGAAGGCGGAGCAGGCTGTCATCGAGGCGCTGGATGCCGGAGCGGCGAGCGTGGATCTGGAAGAAAAAGATGTTTACCGGAAACCGGACATTACGCAGGATGATGAAGCACTGAATGGGAAAATGGCGGAACTGAACCACCTGACAGCGGCGCGGATCACGTATGCAATCGGTGAAAACAGCTATGCCATAGACCGGGCGACCTTACAGAGCTGGCTCGTACAGGGGGAGGATGGAACCTACACGATTTCGCAGGACGAAGCGGCAGCTTTTGTGCGCCATATGGCGTATGAGACGGACACCTTCGGGCTGGCGCATACCTTCAAAACGAGTCTTGGCGCGACCATTAACCTGAATGCGGGCGGCGATTACGGCTGGTGCATCGACAAGGAGGAGACGACGCAGGCACTTCTGCAGGCGATCGAGGACGAAACACAGGGAAATCTCGATCCGGTTTACCTTTATACGGCAAATGACCGTTCGGCGAATGATATCGGAAATACATACGTCGAGGTGTGCATTTCCCAGCAGAAAATGTGGTGCTACAAGGATGGCGTTCTGGTGACGGAAACACCGGTCACAACGGGCAATCATGCGACGGGCTATGACACTCCGGCAGGCAGTGTCTGGGCGGTGGATGCGAAAAAAAAGTGACTGTGATTTCAAGCTCTATCCGAGCCATGTCATGTTCTGGCTTCCGTTTAACGGCGACGTCGGAATCCACGATGCGAGCTGGCGTACCGAGTACGGCGGGGACATCTATCTGACGAACGGATCCCACGGATGTGTGAATACCCCATACACAGAAGCAGAAAAAGTGTTCAATGCTATTGAAATTGGTGACCCGGTTATCGTATACTATAGCCTGGACGATGTAACAGGGCCGCAGCCCACACAGCAGACCGGTCTATAAAGATAAAGGAGATTAAAATAGATGAAGATAGTAGTATTAGCTGGAGGAACCAGCACAGAACGTTCGGTATCCATCACTTCCGGAACTATGGTATGTAAGGCACTCCGCGAGAAAAATCATCAGGCAGTTCTTGTTGATATTTTCTGCGGGATCGAAGTGAACGGAAATCTGGAAGATGCATTTGCAGAAGAGAACTATGATGTAGACAAAGCAGCAGAGTACATGCACAGCTTTGATGAAAAATTAGATGAGATGATCGCATCCCGCCGCAGATTCTTTGGCAGAAACGTGCTGGAGCTCTGCGAGGCAGCAGACGTTGTTTTCCTTGCCCTGCACGGCGCAAACGGAGAGGACGGAAAGGTACAGGCAACGTTTGATCTGCTCGGCATTCCGTACACCGGAACCGGCTATTTAAGCAGTGCCCTTGCGATGGATAAATCCATCACCAAACAGTTTTTCCGCGCACACAACGTGCCGACCCCGAACGGCGTTACCCTGAAAAAAGGCCAGGAGAGCGAGCCGCTTTCCAGCTTCGGACTGGAGCTTCCGGTTGTTGTAAAACCGTGCTGCGGCGGATCCAGCGTCGGTGTTTATATCGCGCATACGAACGAGGAATACTGGCAGGCCATGAAGGATGCTTTCTCCTATGAGCCGGAAGTTGTTGTTGAGGAATATATTGAGGGAAGAGAGTTCTCAGTCGGTGTTGTAGACGGAAAAGCATACCCGATCATCGAGATCGCGCCGATCGAAGGCTTTTATGATTACACGAACAAATACAAAGCCGGAGCTACTGTTGATACCTGCCCGGCCGTACTGACGGAGGAGCAGACGAAAGAAATGCAGAAGCACGCAGAGGACGGCGCTGCCGCTCTCGGTATCGAAAACTACTGCCGTCTCGACTTTATGATGCGCAAGGACGGAAGAATGTACTGCCTCGAGGCAAACACCCTTCCGGGCATGACCCCGACCAGCCTTCTGCCGCAGGAGGCACAGGTACTCGGCATTTCCTATCCGGAACTCTGCGAGCTGCTGATCCAGCTTTCTCTCAGAAAAAGAGGTAACAACGCATGAAAAATATGACACTTGCGCACATCACAGAGGTGTGCGGCGGAATCTACTTCGGACCGGAAGAAAAGAAAACAGCGGAAGTCACGGATATCGTGACGGACAGCCGGAAAGCGGGAGAGGGAAGCCTCTTCGTTGCAATTCCGGGTGAGCGTGTGGACGGCCATAAATTTATCCCGAACGTGGCTTCCCAGGGCGCACTTGCTGTCATTTCCGAGCAGAAACTTGAAACACCGCCATGCCCGTATATCCTCGTGAAGGATTCCATGGAGGCCATTAAAGCAATGGCAGAATACTATATGCAGCAGCTCAATATTCCGGTTGTCGGCATTACGGGAAGTGTTGGAAAGACCAGTACAAAGGAGACGATCGCGTCGGTGCTGGCGCAGAAATACCGTGTGCTGAAAACGGATGCGAACTTTAACAATGAGCTGGGACTGTCACTTACTGTTTTCCGCCTGCGCGAGGAGGATGAGATGGCGGTTCTCGAGATGGGAATCGACGATTTCGGCCAGATGCACCGTCTGGCGAAGATCGCGCGCCCGGAGACTGCAGTCATCACGAATATCGGCTGGTGCCATCTGGAAAATCTGAAGACGCGAGATGGTATTTTACAGGCAAAAACCGAGATCTTTGATCATCTGCGTGAGAACGGGCACATTATCATCAATGGGGACGATGATAAGCTGTCTACTGTTGGAACGGTTCACGGCATCAAGCCGGTTCATTTCGGATTGGATGAAAAGAACGAATATTATGCCGATGAGATCGAGAGCCAGGCTTCCGCGGCATTTCCTGCCGGATTCATACCCCGCAGGGAGCTTTTCTGCACTGATTCCGATTCCGGGACGCCATATGGTTTACAATGCGCTGGCCGGAACCGCAGTCGGATGCACGTACGGGCTGACGCTGGAGCAGATCAAACAGGGAATCGAGACACTGCAGTCGGTGAGCGGAAGATTCCACATCATCGAGACAGGAAAATACACCGTTGTCGATGACTGCTACAACGCAAACCCGGTTTCGATGAAGGCATCTCTCGATGTTCTGAAAGAGGCGAAGGGAAGAAAAGTGGCTGTACTCGGCGATATGGGCGAGCTTGGAACCGATGAGGCAGCACTTCACGCCGAAGTCGGCACACACGCCGGAACCTGCGGCATTGACGCCCTCTACTGTGCGGGACCGCTCTGCGAGCATCTTGCAAAAGCGGCAAAAGAGGCTGATTCGAAGCTTGAGGTACGCCACTTTGCAGACCGCGAGAGCCTGATGGCAGAACTGCCGAAGCTCTTACAGGACGGCGATCAGATTCTGGTAAAGGCATCGCATTTTATGGAATATGGAAAGATTGTGGAGATGCTTGAAACAGCACAGAAATTATGATAAAATTTTAAACTGGAAAGTACCCATGACAGGGTGGTAGCCTCCCGAGCTAATGAATACATAGGAAGGGAGGTGGCGTAAATGACAGCATACGAAATTATTATGGTTTTTCTGGGAATCTTAGCTTTACTGATTTCCTTCGGAGGCTTCATCATTGCGTTGCTTACCTTTCTCGATAAGAGAAATAAGCGAAAATAAAAATGCCTACCCCGTCGGCAAACGGGATAGGCGGTGTTCGTAAGAACATTTAACCCTTTTCTCGAGAGCATCCACTTTGGAGTGGGTGCTTTCTTTTTATATATTTATTATATCGCAGGGGTCTGGCATTTTCAAGCATTTTCTTTCAATTGTTCTAATAGAATGTTTTTCGTATAATTTCCAATCTCTTTTTTCTCTTCCTTCGTAAGCTCGCCCGGAATGATCGGCTTGCCGTACGTTACGGTAACGTGGGTACCGCGGATCTTCGGGAAATGTGCTTCCAGAATTTCTCTGGATCCGGAAATCGAAAGCGGAATGATCGGGCAGCCGGTTTTCGTTGCCATCTTGAATGAACCGTTGTGGAACTCGCCGAGCTCCAGCTCGCTCTCCGTCTTGCCGCGGGTACCCTCCGGGAAGATACAGATGGAAGTGCCGCTCTTGATCTCCTCACATCCGGAGAGAATCATCTGCAGACCCTGCTTGATGTCGGAACGGTCGAGAAACAGGCAGTGGATGAGTTCCATCCAGTTCTTTAACAGCGGAATGCGTGAAAGTTCTTTTTTGGCGACAAATCCGCAGGAACCCGGAACCGTTGTATAGGTTACAAGGATATCGAAATAGCTGCGGTGATTGCCGATGTATAGAACAGCCCGGTCCTTCGGAATATTTTCCTGACCTTTTACGGTGATCTTCGTGCCGGAAAAAAACAGAATTACGCGAAAAATCCAGCGGATCAGGGAGCGGCTTACCTTGTCACAGACCTCCGGCTTTTTCTTCCGGATCAGAAGCAGAACAAGAAGCACCGGGATCGACAGAATCAGATACAGAAAAGCGGTCAGAATGACCAGAATAAAACGAATCATGAATCTTTTTCTCCTCTTGGTAAAAATAGTGATATTCAATTATTGCGTACTTTTCAGTATACGTCATATATGGGGCGGGTTGCAATAACTTTCGTCTTTTTCGGAAAAAGATTTTGCGTCATAGAAGACTGTGGCCCGTCATACAATGGATAGAAAGAGCGGGAAGCGGCGTTTGGAATGATGAAGAAAAAGAGACGGGGAAGAGTTCTTCTGGCGGCGGTGATCCTGATGCTCCTAGCATCGTGCCGGATCACAGATGTGAGCGAGGGCGAGCGGAAAGAACTGTCGTATGCGATTGTAAAGCCGGGCGATTTTCCGCCGGAAATCGATCAGATTTTGCGTAAGAAAAAAGAATCCGCGTTCCAGATGGCGTACGAGAGCGGGGACGATCTCTACATACTGCGCGGCTACGGAAAGCAGAAAAGCGGAGGCTTTTCCATACAGATCGAAGAAGTATCGAAATCGGAAAACGCCGTTTTCGTGCGGACAAAACTCGTCGGACCTGCCGCAAAGGAGGAGCAGAAAGGCGCCGCCTCCTGCCCTTACGTCGTGCTGAAAACGAAAGCGGCGGCGGGAATCTCAGTCGTATTTGAGGATTAGAGTGGGAGGAGCCTTATGGATTTTGTAAAAAAGATTCTGCATCAGATCAGCAGAAAAAGCGAAGCGGTGTCACAGATTACGTTTGACGAGGACTACAATGTGCCGGACGCAAGGCCGATGTGGGCGGATGATTCAGAAAAAAGGCGAGGTGACGATCGGGGATGTGCAGATTTCGGAAGGAAAAGCGCGTGTATTCGGCGGCCTCACCTTTCATCTGCTGTACGTCTCCGACGGCGAACGGCGCCGGATCTGCCAGCTCTCCGGCGAGCTTCCGATCGACGAGACGATCCATCTCGATGGTCTGACAGGGGGCGACAAGGTCTGCATCACCTGGGAAGTGGAAGATCTGAACATGCATCTCATCAACTCGCGGAAGCTGGGCGTGCGCGCGATCGTCACGCTGCACGCGTGGATCGAGGAACTGTGCGACCTTGCCGTGCCGATGGAAATCCGCGGGGAGAGCGACGTCGCGGTAAAAAGGCAGGAATACCGCGTGGTTGAGCTTGCAGTGCAGAAAAAAGATGTGCTGCGTGTCAAAAAGGAGCTTACGATTCCGTCCGGCAAGCCGGAATTGCACGAGATTCTCTGGCAGGATCTGGAAGTGCGCGGTCTCGATCTCCGCTCTGAGGAGGGGCGGGTCAGTGCGCAGGGAGAACTCTTTGTCTTCTGTCTGTACAGCGACGGCGAGGAGGATCACCCGCTGCAGTGGGTGGAGCAGGCGCTCCCGTTCCAGGCAGAAGTGGAATGCCAGGGCTGCATCTCCGAGATGATCCCGCGGATCGAAAGCACACTCGGCCAGACCACACTCGAAATCCAGCCCGATTCCGACGGCGAGGAGCGGTCCTGCAGGCGGAGGCCGTACTCGAACTTGACATCTGTCTGTATCAGGAAGAAACCGTATCACTTCTGCAGGACGTTTACCATCCGCACCGAGAATGCATTCCAAAAGTGCAGGAGGAGACTTTGGAGAGCCTTCTGATCCGCAATTCCTCCAAATGCCGCCTGACCGACAAACTGCAGATGCGCGTGCCGAAAAATAAAATTCTGCAGATCTGCCACAGCGACGGCAAAATCAAGATCGACGAGGAAAGAATCGTAGAAAACGGCATCGAAGTAACCGGCGTGGTGGAACTCAGGGCGCTCTATGTCGTGAGCGACGATGAAATGCCGTTCTACGCCGCCGAAACCGCCATACCCTTCCGCCACACCATCGAAGTCCCGGGAATCGGACCGGACTGCCGCTACGAACTCCAGTCCTCCATTGACCAGCTCTCCACAACCATGCCGGACAGCAGCGACATCGAAGCCAAAGTCGTACTGAACCTGAACGCCCTCGTCTTCCGCCGCAGAAAAGAGATGGTAATGCAGTACGTCGAAGAAAAAGACCGAGATCCGGAAGAACTGCAGAGCCTCCCGGGCATCACCTGCTACTTCGTCAAGCCGGGGGATACACTGTGGGATATCGCAAAGAAATTTTATACGACAACGGAAAAAATTCGGGAACTGAACGACCTTAAAACCGAAAATCTTACGCCGATGCAGCAGCTTTTAGTAGAGCGGGTATAGTAGGAAAAGACAGCCTCCTGCCTTAAGAATGGAGTCAATCCATCAGGCAGGAAGCTGTCTTTTTGTGAGTTAACGAAATTACAATATTTTGATATGAGAAGCTTTTAAATCAATCAATCTTTGCGCATAGCCCGTAATCCGTGATATCTGCTCTGAGGTATAGCCCGCAGAAAGATATTCTGAGAAAGTGTCATCAGGCAGGAGCAGCTCAATGGCAAAGGTATCAGCTTCGGTTTCATATTCTGCCGTTTTTAAATGAGTTCTGGTATCCATAAAGATGGCATTTGCCTTTTTATGGAGAAACAAATGCCCAAGTTCGTGTGCCAGAACCAGTGTGCGCTCCTGCTCGGAAAGAGTTTCATCGAGATAGATGATATGGTTTCTCTGAAAATACTGATAAAAACCACGGACTCCGCTTAAAGGAGCATCCACGAGAATCACATTCAGTCCACGGACAATTTCAAAAGGATTCCGTGACTGGAATCGGTGAGCGATCTGATTCGCTCTTTTTTTTATGTCCATAGACATCAGTCCTTTTTATATTTTTTCGGTGTGTATTTTTCTTTGTTCTTCTTTTTTGCGAGTTCCATACCGATCTGCATTGCCGAAAGAATGGAATCGATGGCTTCCGGGGAAGCGGGATCGCCGTCAAACATCAGTCCCTCCTGAGAAAGAAGCTGTTCTTTGGTGCGGGCGAGGATTTTTTCAATATCCCGTTCGTCACGGGAAGTCAGTACCGGATCTGGTGCAGGTTCCTCTCCGTACATCAGATATTGAGGGGAAAGACTCAGATAGTCGGCAATTTTGGAAAGACGCTCAGCGGGGAAGGATCCTTTTTTTAGCTGACCGACATAACCGTTGGAAAACCCAAGGTCTTTTTCCAGCTTCGATATTGGAATTTTCCGCTCTTTACAGATTTGCTTTACACGTTCTACGCAGTTCATAACATACCTCCAATAAAAAAAATAGATAAAAGCCTAAAAAATGTATTGATAAAATAGAGAATACTCTATATAATGAGATCAAATTTAGAGAAAAACCTAAAGATAGAGAAGATTATATTTCTATATTAGAGTTTCCATAGAGAAAAGTCAATAGGTGATTCTCTAAATTTAGAACTTTATCAGAAGCGCGCAGATAAAGTATTTACGAAACCAGAAACAATACAGGATGAAGAAAAAGGAGAAATTAAAATGAGTCAGAAAACAGATCGCGTAATCGCGGAAATTTTACAGAAACGAGACCGTTTTACCAAAAACTTTCGAACAGAAAATCATGGCGGTGCAGCCGTCATTTACGGATACCCGGTTCATTATAAAGAAGGAGAAGAGTGGAAGGAAATTGATAACAGACTGGAAAAAACAGAAAACGGTTATCAGAACCATGCATCCCGGGTAAAAGTCCATTTTGCGGAAAGCAGTAATGCAAATGAAATGGTTACTATTGAAAAAATGGGAAGAAAACTGAGTTGGGGATTTCTGGCAGAAAAGCAGAAAAAACAGAACATCCGAAGCCAGGCGGCAGTACAGGCACAGAAGCGTGAAGCTGTATTTCAGCCGGAAAATCTCTATCCGACAGAAGAAGGAATGCAGAACAGAGCCGCAGTGCAGAAAACAGAAGAAAAAAGCGTGGAGCAGGAAAATCAGGAAAAAATGAGTGTTCCGGGTCTTGTGGCTGCCGGACATTATGCAGAGATTGCAGAGAATGTAGATCTCGAATACAAAATCATCGGAGAACAGGTAAAAGAAAACCTGATCTTAAAATCGATAAAAGCAGCAGCTCTTGAATATTCGTTTTCCCTGCAGTTCCCGGGGATGATGATTGTCATTCGGGAAGACGGAGGAATTGACCTGATTGATGAAGAAACAGAAGAAGTTTTTTATTATTTTGCCCCGCCGTGTATGTACGATGCAGCCGGAAATTATTCGGAACAGGTACACTATGAACTGGAAACCGATGCGGAGCAGCATTGCAGTATTTTAAGCGTCGTACCGGATCAGAAATGGCTTCAGGACGAAAACCGAGTATATCCAGTTGTGATTGATCCATCGGCAGAAACCTCGAAAACAAATAGGGCAATTGACGATACGTTTGTCCGAGAAAAAAGTCCGGACAGCGCGGTGGTAGCTTCTTATGGTTCTTTTACCGTAGGCCATAACCGGGAATATGGAAAATGCCGTTCTTTCCTGAAATTTACCAGCTTGCCTGCAATGGAACCTGGAGCGGTTATCTACGATGCAAAAATCTATGTATGGCAGTACCGGTATTCTTCGGACAGCAACCAGCCGTTTTTTATTACCGCCCATAAAGTAACGGGAGGATGGAATCCGGGATCAACCACATGGAACAATCAGCCGGCATATCAGTCGAATGTACTGGATTACTGCAGTGTAAAGCAGGTACAGTCCGGTAATACAATTACCGTTACACCGTGCGGATTCAACGTAACAAAACTGGTGCGTGAGTGGTATAACACAGGGGTAAATCATGGAATTGTTATCACGGCACAGAATGAGACACCATATCAGGAAGCCGTTTTCATTTCTTCTGATTATCCATCCAATAACTCTTATGGAATTACTTCCGAGTATTTCCCGCAAGGAATCTTTTATTACCGTAGTACAACAGGACTCGAGGACTATTACAGCTACCATGAGCAGGATGCCGGACGCGCAGGCCATGGCTATGTTAATGACTTCAATGGAAACCTTGTATGGGTGCATGAAGATGCGTCAACCAGCGGTGGACTGCTGCCGATTCATATCCGTCATGTGTATAATCTGTCAGAACGGAGTAAAAACAACCGTATGGGAAAAGGCTGGAGAATGAACTTCATCCAGGAAATGGAAGCCACAGGAAACGCAAACTTCCCGTATGTCTACACAGATGGAGATGGAACCCGGCATTACTTTTATAAAGATACAGCGGATGGAAATAAATTAAAGGATGAAGATGGACTTGGATACGAGCTGACGCAGACAAGCTCTTCCGACGGAGATTCTTATTACATCATGAAGGACAAAAACGGCTGGGAATATGCGTTTGGACATGACAAGTACATGAGGAGTATCAAGGATTCCAACGGAAATCTGCAGAAAGCGCAGTACGGCCCGTCCACAGCAGGAAACTATCTGGCATATCTGATTGACCCGACCGGTGCAAGAATGGACTTCGGATATGGAAAAGACAATAACCTGGGCAATCTGAATGCGAATGGAAGAAGCATTTATTTTTCCTATGACAGTGCAGGACATCTGACCAGAATTAGTTATCCGGATAATAAAAGTACGGAATTTTTCTACGATGGAGATATTCTGGTGAGCGTACAGAATAATGATGGGCGACAGATTTCATATAAGTACCAGGATGACTGCGGAGTAAAACGAGTGTCAGAAGTTTTTGAACATACAGGACCACAGAATGGCAGAGAATGAAAATTTCCTATCGAAATGGAAATACTACGGTGTTTGAAACACAGGGATTGGATGGGGAAATCAGTCGGACAGGTGATAATCGAAAGTTTACCTACACTTTGACAATTTCGGCTGCCCGGCGGATGTGTCGGATGAAGATGGTGCTGCAAACAGTTATCAGTTTTTACGGGAAGGAAGAAAGAATAACAAGCTGAGCAAGACAGGAACGCTGCAGAAGGTTGTGAAGAATTGGATGGAGCCAGAACCATATTTTGTACAGTGGGATAAGATTAAAACTGGAAGTGAAAATGCGATCGCTGACTTAGATATTCCAGACGGATTTCCAGTTAAAAAATGCTGTATCATAAGTAAGAATACAGTAAACGGAAGAAATGGATTTTCAAAGAAGCAGGTTTTAGAGAAAGGAACTTATACTTTTTCTTGCTATGTTAAGGTTGAAAAATGTGTACCAGATCCAGAGAAAAAACGTTCCGAGTGCGGTGCCGGAATTTTACTTTCTTCCGGAAATACAGAGAAAATGGATCTGGTAACAGAGGTGAAAGATACAGATTCGGATGAATGGACTCGTGTATCGGTAACTATTACGATTGCATCTCAGACGGAGGTAACTACCGCGTTTTTCTTGGATAATATGCAGGGATGGGCTTATTTTTCCTGCTTCCAGCTGGAAAAATCGGCAGCGGCAAATAAATTCAATATGTTACGGAATGCGTTTTTTGAAGAGGCATTTAATGCAACCGGAGAAAATGGCTGGAAATTAAGTCAGGGAGAAAGTGCAGACCAGATTGTAACAGATTCAGTTAAAGGTAAATGTGCAAGATTACGAGGAAACTTGTCCAAAAACAAGAACCTGATGCAGACCGTAAAGGTGAGCGGAAAAGAAGGCGATGTATTTGTGTTCGGATGCAGTGTGAAAGCAGACGCCATTCCGGGCCGAATCTTCCGTGTTCGTGCAGTGGTTCATTTTACCGACAAAACAACGACAGAGACAATTGTGAACTGCAATCCGTATGTGACAGAGTGGCAGTTTGTCAATGGCGTAATCCTGACCAGGAAAGATGGTTCCACAACAAATAAGACCTACGAATCCATCAGATCTATCTCGAATACCAGAAACAGCAGAATGATGCATTCTTTACCGGCTTGCAGCTGATCCGTGATGATGCGGAAAGTTACGTGTATGATGCAAATGGAAATATTGTAAGTGCCAAGACAGCAGCGGAGCAGAATGCATTTACCTGCAACAAAACAGACCTGCTTTCCAAAATGGTTAAAGTGACCGGCTCTTCGTTTGAGTATGAATATGATGGAAAGAAAAATATGACGGCGGCAAGAAATTCAGAGGGAGTTCAATACCGTTATACCTATGATACCAAGGGAAATCCGCAGGACGTAGGGATTCATCATGACAGGGTAAGTACGTCGGTAATGGCTGGCAGAAGTTATTATATTCGCCACAGAAAATCTGGTAAGTATATCGATGTAAAAGATGCATCTAATAAAGACGGAGCAGCAGTTCAGCAGTATGAGTTTTCGGGAAGTTCGGAGCAGAAATGGCATATTGAGGATGCTGGAGAAGGATATATTATTTTCAAAGCATTTGACGGAAATGGGACATATGTACTGGATATCGGAACGGATGCAAATGGGGCAAAGGCGAAGTTAGCTGCATACGCAAACAAAGATTCACAGAAATTTCGTATCAAACCAGTAGGAGAAGGAATGTATTTGATCACAAGTAAAATTTCTAAGGACAAAAAAGCGATTGATCTTCCGAGAGCACAGCTTGATAATTCGATTCAGTTACAGATTTGGGATCAGTCAGAAACACATCCGAATCAGCAGTGGTATTTTGAGCCTGTTGCATATGAACGAAAGAGTGACCAGCCGATTTCCGGCGGGATTTATATGATGCGTCTTGGATACAGTGGACAGTATATGCAGGTAAATGGAACAACAGCGGGGATCAAACAGTTGTTCAGAATCGGTATTTAGGAAAAGAAGCACAGATGTTTCTGATTCATGGAGATGAAACAGGTGGATTTTTCCTGGAACCGGCCAATGCAGAGGGAAAAGCACTTTCTATGGCTTCGGATGGAACACTCACGCTGCAGGTGAAAAATACATCGGACAGCAAACAGAAATTCTGGTTTGAAGTGAGTGAAGAGGATAAAAATAATTATTGCATCAAACAGAACAGCCGGTATTTTATGATTCCAAGTCTCTCACATGAAGAGAATACAGCAATTAACGGAGCATATCCAACAGTAGAAGCCATGAGTCCACAGGAATTTATTTTGGAGAAATGCAGCGAACGTATGACGGCGCAGTATACCTACACGGCAACCGGCCGAAATGTAAAAACACTGACAGATGCCAGAGGATTTGTAACAACAAACGAATACGACAGCAAAGAACGCCTGCTGACGGGAGTTACCGATGCAAAAGGGAATAAGGTAACGTATACGTATGATACCAAGAATGACCTTCTGACCGGTGCGACGGCTTCTGATGGAACAAATACGGTAAAACTGGGTTATACGTATGATGAAGGTGACCGGTTAAAAACGATTGCCCACAATGGATTCGAGTATACCTATGAATATGATTCCTCGGAAATCAGACCAGAATTCTGGCAGGCGGAAATGCACTGGAAGAATACGATTATCTTCCGTCGGACGGACCGCTCAGCGAAGTAAAGTATGCGACAGGAGAAGTGCTGAAAAACAGCTATGACAAGTACGAGCAGATCGTGGAGCAGAAGTGGAATGGAACGACAGTCTTCCGAAATATCTATGATGACTATGGAAATGTATTTTACCATGAGGATCTGGAAAACGACAGAAAGATTTTCTTTGACTATGACATGATCCAGAGAATGGCAGGATACCGCACAACAGATGGAGAAACGGCGCGCATTCAGTATGACAACAAGAACAGACGCACAGGCATGGTACATCAGATTGATGACAGCAAAATTTCAACATCGTGCGTATTTGGAGAGGTTGGAAAAGCACAGGCACCGGATGTGATTTATCAGATCAAGGTAAATGATGCAGTCAAAATTTCGTATACCTTTGACACGTTATGTCGTGTTACCAGAAAAACCATTCATCTGAAGGACAAAACATATCCGGTCGACTATACCTTTGTGCCGGGAAGAAAAGCGGGAATTACAACCTTGCTTCTCAAAGAAATCAACAATAACGGAAAGAAACTGTCCTTTGTTTATGATGCTGTGGGAAATATTGTTACGATTTCCGAGAATGGTGTTCAGAAAGTAAAATATACGTATAATGCTTTGAGTGAACTGACCCGTGTGGATTCTGCATGGGAAAATAAGAGTATTACGTATACCTACGATGCCGGAATGAATATGACGTCCAGAAAAGAGTATTCCTATACAACGGGAGCACTGGGCAATGCGGTAAAGACAGATCTGTTTACCTACCGTGCTTCAGGATGGAAAGATCAGCTTATTTCCTATAATGGCAGCAGCATTTCCTATGATGCGGTCGGCAACATTACAGCTTATCAGGGAAGAACACTGACCTGGTACAGAGGAAGCCTGCTGCAGAGTCTGACCTTAAACGGAAAGAAAGCAGTTTACCATTACGACAGCGAAGGACACAGAGTCCAGTGGAAAGACCTGAACGGAATCAGCCATAAGAACTACTGGTGCGGAAACAAACTGATGGGAACGAAGTATGGAGATGTACTGGTTCAGTTTGTTTACGGTGCGGATAAATCCCCGCTGATGCTGAAAAAGGGAGAAAAAGAGTATTATTACTTGTACAACAGCCAGAATGATGTCATAGGACTGATTGACAGCGATGGAAAACAGGTAGTAAACTATTCTTACGATGCATGGGGAAAACAGACTGGTCTGACCGATATCAGCGGAGAAAATATCGGAAAACTAAACCCATTCCGTTATCGTGCTTACTGCTACGATGACGATACCAAACTCTATGTCACCGCCAGCCGTTATTATGATCCGGAATTGTGCAGATTCCTTTGTGCGGACAACTTTGATGCTGTAAAAGCGAAAATGTTTAGCATGAATGGAAAGAACCTTTATGTGTACTGTTGCAACAATCCGGTGAATGCGGTAGATGATGATGGTGATTTTGGAATTTTAATGCTGGCATTCCCAGGAATCGATCCCAGAAAAGTAGCATGGAATATCTTAAAAGATGTATTTGTATATGCGGTACAGTGCGGAATGGCGAATGAGAAAGTAACCTTAGAAGGAATTGCAGAGGTGGCCATAGAAAGTGCAATCAGTAGTGTTTTGGGAGATAGCCAAGGAATTATCTTTTCAGTAGTAGTAAGTGGTTTGAAAGGAGGATATTTAGAGTATCAGGAATCAGGAGATATGGCAAGAGCAATGGGGGCAGGATTTTACGATGCTATAATGACCTTGTTAGAACCTAAAACGTATAACGCATATGTAAAAAATGAAACTATTGAGAATGCATTGGGTGCTTTTACAGACTTTTTTCAGTCTCCATTACTGAGCTATCCCAAAAGCGGTGTTTTGGATGGAGTGTTTGGAAAACCCAAGAAACAGGCAAATAAAAATGGATCAACACTTAAGAAAAACAGCAACATCAACTTTAGTACAAAAAAAGTTGGGGGGAAAAAGAAGAACTGGCAGAGTAATAAGCCTGCAATTTCCAGAAAAATGCAAAATATAGGACTTCCAGCGCTTAGATAGAAAAGTTTTAAGATGCCTTTGCGCGAAGAAAAATAGTTTTGTACAAAGGCAAAGCGTAAGAAATAACGAGGAGAAGATTGTATGAAAGTAGTATGGGGAAAATTTGGTACCGGCGTAGACCTGATTGTGTGTGCTATTAGTAGTTATTGGTGGGTGAGCCTGTGGGTAAATGAAAAAGATGCGTTCCACGCCTATTCATTAAAAACAAGTATCATAGTGTTTCTAGGAATAATGTTCTTTTTAAGCATAGCAGCTTATGGAACTGTGACATTTCTACTAAAACGAATTTATATTTATGAATGGGGAATAATGTTATCTTTTTGGGGCTATGAAAAAAAGATAGAATGGGAAGATTTTACTGTGATACAAAGATACAATGATCATTTTTTCTTCAACATATCGAAACAGAAAGATGACAGTTTGTTCTGGTGTACCTATCACCCATTTACCAGTATCATGATATTCGACAAGTTCCGCGGACCGGGCTGGGGAATCATACCGCTCAGCGCCGACGAATTTTGTGAACTCCTCACTTCATACGGTGTCAAGTATACGGAAAGTAAATAACATACAAAAAGAGTGGAAGTGGCCGTAAGATCCACGAATTACCAGCCACTTCCCTTTTTATATGCAAATTTAGAAAAAGAAAGAAGGAAATGCCAATGAAATCAATTTATCGCACGATCCTTCCGTAGCAGGCAGCTTCCTTGCGGCACAGTTTGGAGGCTGGGATGCTGCGCTGGAAACGCTGGTCTGCTTCATGGCAATTGACTGGATCACAGGAGGTGTTCTGCTTCCTGTTGTTTTTAAAAAGAGTCCGAAATCTGAAAACGGAACGTTGGAGAGCCGTGCGGGATGGAAAGGGCTTTGCAGAAAAGGGATGATGCTGTTCTTTGTGCTGGTCGCGGAAAAACTGGATCAGCTCACACAGACGAATTACCTGCGGGATGCCGTCTGCATTGGATTTATTTTAAATGAAGCGGTTTCGATCTTGGAAAATGCAGGGCTGATGGGTGTGAAAATCCCTGAGGTTCTGCGGTCAAGGATTGATGTGCTGAGAAAGGAGGAGCAGAGTAAATGAGGGTTGACAGAAGCTATTGTAGCAACCAGAATACATGGTCGGAAAATCATCCGCAGTGTATTGTGGTACACAATACAGACAATTTTGCCGCCGGAGCCGATGCCCGCGCGCATGCAAGAGCGCAGTACCAGGGAAATTTTCAGATTATGTCGGCGCATTATTACGTAGATGACGGGGAGATCGCTTATCAGGCTGCGCCGCACAGCAGAGGATGCTGGCATGTCGGGAGAAATTATGGAAGTAAAAATCTATTCGGCAGATATGGAAACCGGAACAGCATCGCGGTTGAGATGTGCGTGCAGAAAGGATATGATTACGAAACCGCATTTTTACATACGGTGGAGCTGGTGAAAAACCTGATGAACGAGACGGGGATTCCATCAGATGCAGTTTACCGGCATTACGACATCTGCAGCAAAAACTGCCCGTCCCAGATTCAGAAGCGGGGAGACTGGGAGCGGTTCCAGCGTCTGATTCGGGAAACAGAAGACGGCAGTGAGAAAAGTGAATACAATCCCGGCATCTACCGTGTAACAGACCCGGCGCTCAACATCCGCACAGGTCCCGGAGTAGAATACCCGGTGGTGGGAGTCATCAAAGACCAGGGAAGCTATACGATCACAGAAATCAGAAACAAAAGCTGGGGCAGACTGCTGTCGGGAGCGGGATGGATCAACTGCCATAAAGCATATTGTTTTTACGGGGGAAGAGTATAAAATCCCATCTTTGCAAAACGATGTCATCGGACGGATTGACAGCGATGGAAAGCAGGGAGTAAACTATTCTTACGATGCAGGGGGAGAACTGGTAAATACCATGGATACAAGTGGTGCGAATATTGCACAGTCGAAAGAAATAACGAGGAGAAAATTGTATGAAAGTAATATGGGGAAAATTTGGTACAGGTGTAGATTTGATTCTGTGTGTTATTATTAATTACTATGTGGTGAGTATATGGGTAAATGGAAAAGATGAGTTCCATGCATATTCATTAAAAAACAAGTATTATATTTCTAATAGAGGTAATGCTCGTTTTAAATATGGGGAAAACAGACCGGTCTGACCGATACCAGCGGAGAAAATATCGGAAAGCTCAATCCATTCCGCTATCGTGCTTACTGCTACGATGACGACACCAAGCTCTATGTCACCGCCAGCCGCTATTACGATCTGGAATTGTGCAGATTCCTTTGCGCAGACAACTTTGATGTTGTAAAAGCGGAAATGTTCAAAAAGTTAAATTAGTAGGTGGCAAATATGAAGGCAGGATATCGTAAATTTTATAAATATTTTAGTATATTGATATTTATGGGCTGCGGATACCTTATGCTGAATTTTTGGGAAGAGGGAAAAGGTCAAATTAGTTCTTATAACATGCAAGATAAAGCACTTATGATATTGTGGTTTATGATTTATACTTTTGGTACGGCTGCTGGAATTATAAATACTTTAACCAGTATTTACATTTATGAATGGGGAATGCAGATCTCATTTTTGAAATATAAGAAAAAAATCGAATGGGAAGAATTTTCTGTTATACGAAGATATCATAATCATTTTTTCTTCAATATGTCAAAACAAAAAGATGCAGGTCCGTATTGGGCAATGTTTCATCCCTTTACCAGTTTTGTAATATTCGATAATTCGCGAAATCGTTCTGTTCATACCATGCCGCTTAACGCCGACGAATTTTGTGAACTGCTCACTTCATATGGTGTTCAGTACACGGAAAGAAAATAAAGATCGAAGGAATTAAAGAGAAAATATGAGAGCAGGATATCGTAAGTTTTTTATGTTTGCACAAGTTGCTACATTAATAGGCATCGGGTATCTTATGACAAGATTTTGGGAAGATGCAAAAAAACAATGTGAATTATATAATTTGCCTCAAAAGCTTTGGGTAATATTTGGAATAATGTTTATTTGTGGGATAGTGTCATGGGGAAGTGTAGATGCTTTAACACGTATTTACATCCATAAGTGGGGAATGGAACTTGCCTTTTTGGGATATAAGAAAAAAATTGTATGGGAGGATTTTTCCGTTATACAAAGATATAAAAATCATTTTTTCTTTAACGTATCAAAACAAAAAGATAGTGGTCTGTTTTTTTCAACATATCATCCATTTACTAGCTTTGTGATATTTGATAAGTCACAATTTAGTTGTGTCCGTACTATGCCAATCAGTGCCGACGAATTTTGTGATCTCCTCACTTCATACGGTGTCAAGTATAAGGAAAATAAAGCATGAGAAGAGTGGAAGTGATCGGATTTCTGTTGTTTTTACGGGGGAAAGAGAGTAGTATAATACATGTATAATTACAGCTTTGGAGGAAAAACAGTTGCTTGACTGGATCAATGTTTTTAAAGTAAACCGGAAAATTAAATCCCGTCTCTGGCCGTGGATTAAGATTATTTTGAGTATTATTCTTTTCTTTGCGGTATTTTACGGAGATATCTATGTTCACATTTTGGATAAAACAAAGACGGGGCGAATCGTGGAAGCGCTGATTCTGGTTGTGTTTTCGTTTCTGGACTATCTGATCTGCTTTATTTCTGTAGCCGAAATGGACTGCCTGAAGGACAGGCGGTATGCGGCGGCGAAAGAGAGTGGTGAATTTTATACGGTTTCTGAAATAGAAAGTTCCCTGTTCAACTATGTGCCGCGTACCTATACAATTTATTACCGGAGAGGAAGCAGAAGACTTACTTTCGGTGTGCGCACAAGAACGACAGGAAATCCGCTGGAAATGGGCGGCAGAGAATATTTCATAGGACCGACAGGAAAGCGCGAGCAGATTGTGAAAGACCTCGATACGCTGATGAAAGAAGTAAAAAAATACGCAAGATTTGACAAAGTCTGGTACAGACAATCAATGGAGAACCGGTAAAGAGATAATGCCGGTTCTTCTTGCTTTTACGTAAAAATGCAGGTAAGATAAAAACAGCATAAGTGTAATACACATGCGTAAAAACTCATCAACGGAGAAGGTATGAAAATGGAGGAAACAAAAGATGAATTATCTGAAGGAACGGGATGGTGACCTGTTCTCCAATGCGGATCTGAAACAGCTGATTGTGCCGCTTCTGATTGAACAGCTTCTTGCCATCGCAGTCGGCATGGCGGATTCAATTATGGTATCCAGTGTCGGCGAGGCGGCGGTGTCGAGTGTGTCGCTGATTGATACGATCTTTATTCTGCTGATCAACATGTTCACCGCGATTGCAACCGGCGGAGCCGTCGTGTGCGGCCAGTATATCGGAAAGAAGCGGCCGCATAAAGCATGTGAGGCAGCTGACCAGCTTCTGCTGGTGACAACGGCGCTGTCAGTTGTGATCATGGCGGCGGTCTATCTTTTAAAGCCGTTTATTCTACATGTTGTGTTTGGAAACATTACGGCAGAGGTAGAAAGAAACTGCAATATTTATCTGATGATCGTAGCGGCTTCCATTCCGTTTCTGGCGGTTTACAACGGTTGTGCGGCCATTTTCCGCGCGCAGGGTGATTCGAAAACGCCGATGAAAATATCCATCGTCATGAACCTGATCAATATTTCGGGAAATGCGCTTCTGGTCTATGCGCTGAAATTCGGCGTGGACGGCGTTGCGATTCCAACGCTGCTTTCACGTATGTATGCAGCTGTGGCAGCATTTGTTCTCGTACATAATAAGCGGTATCTGGTGCGGTGCTCTTATCCGGTGAAAGTAAAACCGGATTTCCATATGCTGAAAAAAATCCTTGGCATCGGCATTCCGAACGGCCTCGAGAACAGTATGTTCCAGCTCGGCAAAATTATGGTCTTAAGTATGATCACACAGTTCGGAACAGCGTCGATCGCGGCAAATGCGGTGTCCAACACGATTGCTGTCTTCCAGACACTGCCCGGTATGGCGATCGGAAATGCAGTGCTGACCGTAAGCGCACAGTGCGCGGGAGCGGGAGACTATGAGCAGGTAAAATACTATGCGAAAAAGCTGCACATCATCATTTATGGCCTGATGATCGTCTGCTGTCTCGGTGTCATCGCGGCACTTCCGGCGGTGCTTCACGTTTACAGTCTGTCTGCGGAGGCAACAGCCATGACGGAAGATATCATCGTTTACCACGGCATCTGCTGTATGATAATCTGGCCAATTGCTTCAATCTGCCGAATGTACTCCGCGCGTCCAATGATGTGGCATTTTGCATGATTCTCTCGATTCTTTCCATGTGGATCTGCAGAATCGGCATGAGCTATGTGCTCGGTGTGCGTATGGGATTCGGCGTCTTCGGTGTCTGGGTCGCCATGACGATGGACTGGGTTGTTCGTGCCATTTTCTTTGTCCTTCGCTATCGAAGCGGGAAGTGGCAGCATCAGACGTGATGAAAAATACGGAATGTTTTGGGGAGAGAGAAAGAAAAAACGATACATCTGGAGGAAGTTATTATTATGAAAAACGCAAAGAAACTGATTCCCGGAGCGGCGATTGCGCTGGTGATTGCCGCTGCGGCGAAATTCCTGGAAAGCCTGGAGGAGAGCGCCGGACTGCACTTTATCGGGGCATCGGTCATCGCCATGTTTATCGGTATGATTGTGAATGCCTTTTACAAGCCGAACAGCGTGACAGCGCCGGGAATTAAATTTACATCGAAGAAGATCCTGAAATTTGCGATTATTCTGCTCGGTGCGAGCCTGAATATCCGCACGGTGCTGACGGTCGGAAGATTTTCCCTGACGGTTATGGTATTTACCCTGGCAACGTGCTTTGGCCTCGGCGCACTGATCGGAAAAGCACTTGGACTGAACTGGAAGACGAGCAGCCTCATCAACGCCGGCACGGGTATCTGCGGCGGTTCCGCGATCGCGGCAATCGCGCCGGTCATCGAGGCAACCGATATGGACATTGCCTATGGCCTCTACGCAACGTTTTTATTTGATACGGTCATGATTGTCGTATTCCCGATCCTCGGTCACTGGATGGGCCTTTCAGATGCCGCGTTTGGCCTCTGGGCCGGAACTGCGGTCAACGATACCTCAAGCGTCGTTGCCACCGGTTACGCATTCAGCGAGGCTGCCGGTGATTTCGCAACCATGGTAAAACTGACACGGACCCTCGCCATCATTCCGGCTGTTCTGGCATTCGCCGCCATCAACGTACATCTGAAACGGAAGGCGCAGGCAGCAGAAGGAACCGCCGTAAAGGTAAGCATCAAATCCATTTTTCCATGGTTTATCTTAGGTTTTCTCGCCATGTCAGCACTGACCTCCTTAGGTCTTATCCCGGCAGGCACAGCAGCCGCATTAAAAACCATCAGCAAATTTCTGATGGTGGCCGCCCTTGCGGCCATCGGCCTGAACACCGATTTCAAATCCCTCTGCCGCTCCGGCGCAAAGCCGATGCTGCACGGATTCATCATTTCGCTGCTGGTAGTCCTGGTAGCGATTGCAGTCGAATTTGCGATCGGCATTGCGCCGCATGGGGTACTGTAAAGAAACAGAGAATTAAAAATCCAGCATCCGTATAGGATGCCTGGATTTTTTGATTCAAAACGGGTTTGTCGTTTCCTTCAAAAACGTTTTCAAAACCTGCAGCACCCCGTTCTCCCAGTACGGCGGGCAGGTGTGTTTTGCTGAGGCGATGACTTCCGCTCGGGCGTTGGAGACGGCGTAGCTTTCGCCAGCGTTCTGAAGCATCTCGATGTCGTTCAGGTTGTCGCCGAAGCAGCAGACTTCGTCTGGGGTAAGGCCAAAGTAGTTCATCAGAAATGAGAGACCGGTCCATTTGCTGACGCCGCGGGCGTTGCAGTCCAACCATTCCTTACCGGCGACAGCGAGTTTTGCCTGATGATTCCACGCCGGGATGAAATTTGGGGAGCAAAGCTCTTCACAGGAGGTTGGATGGTAGATTGTGAATTTGATAATGTCCTCGTTTTCTACCTTCGATAGATCCGGTACTTCGCGGACATCGAAGCCGTAGGAGTCGCGGAGCCAGTGAAACATGCGGCTTCCGGCATCTTCGGCGAGGCAGTAGTCCGGGGTGGCGGCAAAGCAGTCGCAGGACGGAAGTTCGTCGTGTACCATGCGGCACATGGATTTCCAGAGTGCCGTTTCCATCGGATATGTTTTCAGAATCTTTTCCGGTGTGCGCACGACAGTTCCGCCATCGGAGATGTAGAGCAGGCGGTCCTTGATCGGAGCGAAAAGCTTCTGTTCACTGGAAAACTGGCGGCCGGAACAGACAACAAAATGGATGCCCTGGTCGACAAGCCTGGAAACAACAGTCATATATTCCGGGTCGATCAGAAGTGTGCCGTCTTTGACGAGCGTTCCATCGACATCGGTTGCAATCAACTTTATCATAATAGAAAATCTCCTTATCTTGTCACAGAAAAAATTCAAACTATAGCAAGACCAGAAAATAACGCAAAAAAGGCAGTGCTGCAGGGCGCGAATTACAAGGAACGGATTTGAAGGCGTACCGGGGTACGACGAAATCCGTGACGCAGTAATTCACGTTCTGCAGTGCTGAATTTGCGTTATTTTCTGGTCTTGCTATAAATTCATCTCCCACCGCAGAACGTGTCTTCTTGCCGGAAGAGGA
>ENA-OQCE01000138-OQCE01000138.1-human-gut-metagenome-genome-assembly--contig:-NODE-138-length-34549-cov-12.916594_pt1 | contig 34549 bp, 40 predicted proteins | sample MGYA00242495_ERZ504572 | MGnify/ENA primary metagenome ERZ504572 (study PRJEB26092, sample SAMD00036228) | human gut metagenome | host: Homo sapiens | study: EMG produced TPA metagenomics assembly of... | reverse complement strand
ACGTTGCGCAGACGCGCCTCGCCAATCTGGTCGCACAGGTCGCGGTTGCGGTCGGCCAGGTCGCGCACGGTGCAAAGTCGAAGCCGGGGTCGCCCTCGGCGGTAAAGTACTCGGTCTCGAGCACCTTGAGGGCCTCCTCGCCCTTCTGGCGCTCGGACTCCATGGCGCCGTGGTCGCCGTAGATAAACATGGGGATAAACGGCTGGCGCTCGTATTCGAGTGCTTGCGATACGTTCATATGCTACTCCTTGGACGGGCCGCGTTGTGCGGCTCGAGGTTACTGAGTTATGGCGAGATGATAGTTTACCATAGGCAACTATTGGCACCGCGCCCGGGACAACTACAATACCCTAGTTGACCGCTAGGACTTTTACAATGCTGCCGAAAGACACGAAAGGTTCCATCCGTCATGGATTTACTGATTGATATTCTGCTCGACGCCGGCAAGGACACGCTGTCGCTGGTGCCGTTTTTGTTGGTGACGTATCTTGCTCTCGAGACACTTGAGCACGTTGCGGGCGACCGCGTCAACGGCGCTATCAAGCGCGCCGGCGCTGCGGGTCCCGTGGTTGGCTCGCTGCTGGGCATGGTGCCGCAGTGCGGATTTTCGGCCATGGCAGCAACGCTGTACGCCGGCCGTGTCGTGACCTTGGGCACGTTGGTGGCGGTGTTCCTTTCGACCTCCGATGAGATGCTGCCGCTGTTGCTTGCCGAGCAGGTTCCCGTGCAGACCATGGCGATGCTTTTGGCTTCGAAAGCGCTGATCGCACTGGTCACGGGTTTTATCGTGGACGCTGCCATTCGCGGCCTGCGCCGTAACGCCCGCGCGCACGCGGCGATTCGCCGTACCGTGCTGGGAACCGCGGCCAACCCGGCCCACGTGAACTGCGCGCACGACGACCACAGCGGCGGTGACATCATCGACGAGGTGGCCGAGGCAGGCGTGAGCGCCGACCACATCCACGAGCTGTGCGAGCGCGACCATTGCGGTTGTGATGAAGACGAGGACGAGCACGAACACGGACATGGCCACGATCACGGTCATGAGGGCGAACATGAACACCATGACGGTCACGGTCACTCTCACTCCCACGAAGGGACGCCTGTCCTGTCGATCATCCGCAGTGCGATCTCGCACACCGTGCAGGTCTCGGTATTCATTTTTCTGGTGACGCTGATTCTGGTCGCCGTGCTCGAGACGTTCGGCGAGTCCGCGATCGAGCAGTTCCTGCGCGGCAACGAGACACTCGCTGTCCTGGGTTCGGCGCTTGTCGGGCTGATTCCCAATTGCTCGGCGAGTGTGGTCATTACACAGCTGTATCTGGAAGGCGCGCTGCAACTGGCGCCGATGCTCGCCGGCACGCTCATTTCCGCCGGCGTGGGTTATCTGGTGCTGTTCCGCACCAACCGCAGCGCCCGCGAAAATGCCGTGTTCCTGATCATGATGTACGTCATCGGCGCTGGCTGGGGCCTCATCCTCTCCGCCGTTGGCTCTAAGTAGGCCTAAAAAATGGGCTTCAAATAGCCATGCTCAGCGCCTGCGCAATGCGGCGACGCATGGCATTTTGAAGCCCGTTTTTTGTTGAGCAATGGATTCCGAGCGCTCACACCGCTCAAAACAAAAAGGTAGATTTTAGGCATGTCTCAAAAATCTACCTTGGTTAGTGCAGCAACTCGGTGAGGTTGCGTTTAAAGCGGGCGCGGTCTTCGCTGGTAAATGCTGCCGGACCGCGAGTGCGTCCGCCGGCGCGGCGTACCTTCTTTTCCTCGTGGCGAATAAACAGCTGCATGTCGATGGTTGCTTTGTCGTAGACGCGTCCGCGCACACCGATAGCGGCGGCATCGCGCCCGAGCACCATGCTCGCCAAGCCAATGTCCTGCGTCACGACCACGTCGCCCGCCTGCAGGCGTTCGACAATGGCAAAGTCGGCGCTGTCGGCGCCCACGCTCACGTCGAGCGTCGTGACCCAAAAGCCGCGTCGCGCGTGCTCGGCATCGCGCGGGTCGTCGCGGCGAATGTGCCGTTCCAGGTTTTGCGTGCTGTTGCCGGCGATAACAACGGCGACGCCCGCCCGCCGCGCGCAGTCAATCGACTCGCGTGTGACCGGGCAGCGTCTGCATCAATAAAGAGCGTTCGTGGCATCTAGCGCACCAGTTGCCAAACTGAATGGCGCGAACAATGAGCGTCACGCCAAACACCAGCAGCGCGGCACCGCTAAAGATGACGAGCATCTTGGCCGACCACAGCGGATAGATAAACACGAACATGCCCGCGATGATGGAGAGCGCGCCGCTCAGGATGGCGAGGGCGCGGTTGGCGGAAAGCTCGGATTCCAGAATCGACATGACGCCCTCGACGATCCAGCCAAAGCCGGCGACGACCACCACGAGCGTGGTGAGCGTCGCGGTCGAGAAGGCCTGGTTGCGCAGGATTATGACGCCGCCCAGAATGATGAGCAGGTTGGAGATGATGCTCGTAACGCGCCAGCCGGTGGGCAGCAGCGGCTCGAAAACAGCGGTAAACAGCCTGATCGCGGCCGTGATCACAAAGTAGATGCCCAAGACGGTCGTCAGGAAGACGAGGGATTTGGCGGGCGCAAACAGCAGTGCGATGCCGGCGACGAGCGCCAAGACGCCCGTGATGGCGTAAATCCAGCGCACGGCCTTGACGGCCTTGCCTGCCATGCTTTTCTCGTCAAATCCAAACGCGCTCGATTGCTTGTCATCGTTCTTAAAGATGCCCATGATGTCTCCTTTCCGTGCGGCGTAAGCGTAGCTCTTGCAACCAGTATCGCCCAAGGGCGCCGTCGCGTGGGGCGGGAAGGGCGAATGGGAGCCTCATCTTCCCGAATTGTTACCTTTGTTCCCGTTTGGATGCGGAATATTCAACAGGTGTGGAACATTGCGCCGCTGTGTGTAATTGCCTACGTTTTAGGTTAGATTTTCTTAAGAACAATTGGCTTTTATTGGGGGTCTTATGAACGAAGCTGTTCCCGCGGCGCCGGTAAGCGCCGAGTCGATGGCAAAGCAGGGTTGCGAAAAGCTTGGCCTGGACACGTTTGACGCGCTGGTCCGCCGCGCCCGTACGTGCCGCCGTTTTGACGAGTCCATGCGCGTGCCGCGCGAGTTTTTGCTCGAGCTGGCGGAACTGGCGCACCTGGCTCCCTGCGGCGCCAATGCTCAGCGTCTGCGTTTTCATGTGGTGAGCGGTGCCGAGGATTGCGCGCGTGTATTTGATGAGCTTGCATGGGCCGGCGCGCTTAAGAATTGGTCGGGTCCTGCCGAGGGCGAGCGTCCGACCGGCTACATCGCGATTCTTGCCGAGCGCGCTGTTCCGGGTAAGCCCGCCGCGCCCATCACCGAGGTCGACACGGGCATTGCCGCGCAGACGATGATGCTCGCCGCTCGCAGCGCCACGCCCGAGGTGGCAGCCTGCATGTTCAAGGCCTTTACGCCCCACGCGATCGATGCTATGGGGCTCGATAACGACAAGTATGAGCTCAAGCTGATCATGGCTTTTGGCGTGCCGGCCGAGACGCAGATGATCGATGCGATCGATTCCAACCCCGACGGCTCAATTAATTACTGGCGTGACGATGCGCAGGTGCACCACGTACCCAAGCGCCCGCTCGCCGACGTGCTGGTGTAGCTGAGCGTCACCGCGGCGTGATCAGACGGTAAACCACCACAAAGGTGCCTGTCCCCTTTGTGGTGGTACGAGGGGAGGGTGTGTGGCAGATCTGTATTTGGTGCGGCATGGGCAGACTGAGCTCAATGTGCAGAGCATTTTGCAGGCTGGCACGATTCGCCGCTTACGGCGCGCGGGCGCGAGCAGGCGCTGGCGGCGCGTACGGCGTTTGCGGCGCGTGGCGTGGCCTTTGATCATGTGTATTCCTCGCCGTTGGGCCGGGCGCGGCATACGGCCGAGCTTATCGTTGGCGAGGGCCGTTCCATTGAGCTGGTCGATGACCTGCGTGAGTGGCATTTTGGCTCGCTGGAGGGCACATCAAATCGCGAGATGCCGCCGCAGCCCTGGGGCGATTATCCGGTGGCCTTTGGCGGTGAGTCGGAAGTGCAGCTTCAGTCGCGCATGGTCGCGGCGCTGTCCCGCATCATGGCCAGGCCGCAGCACGACTGCGTGCTGGCGGTTTCCCACGGCTCAGCCTGCCAGGAGTTTCTTGAGTATGTGACTGGCGGGGGGGAGCTACCCGACAACGGTGCCGTGCTTCATTTTGGCTATTGCGATGGGGCGTTTTCGCTCTTGGGTTGGTAACGAACGAAAGGACCCCTATGAATAAAGATCTGTATCTGGTCCGTCATGGACAGACGATATTCAACCTTAAGCGTATCATTCAGGGGTGGAGTGACTCGCCGCTCACACAGCTGGGCTGCGATCAGGCGGCGCGTGCCGGCATGTTCTTGCGTGCGCGCGGCATTGAGCCCGATCATGCCTACACCTCTACGCTTCATCGCACCGAGCAGACTATCGCCAACTTGTGGCCGGGCTTGGCGTACGAGCGCCTGGACGGCTGCGTGAGTGGTTCTTTGGCGACTTTGAGGCCGAGCGCGTGATGCTTATGCCCGAGCGCCCGTGGCGCGACTTCTATCGGCAGTTTGGCGGCGAGGGCCAGATCCAGGTGCGCACGCGCATGGTGGCGACGCTGACCGATCTTATGCGGCGTCCGGACCATACGTGCGTGCTCGCGGTAAGTCATGGCTCAGCTATCAAGGAGTTTTTGGACCACGTGCGGGGCGCGGCGGCCGACGAGCGCGAACGCGTGCCGGGCAACTGCTCAGTGCTGCATTTTGCGTTTGACGATGCGGCCGATACGTTTGAACTGGTCGAAGTCTTTACGCAGGAAGACTACGCGCGCGAGCTGGGGCTAGAGCCGCTCGTGGCGGCGGCAGGTCCGCAGCGTGGATAACGCTGACGTTGCGGCCCGGTTTACCGGCGTAATTGTTTGATGCGAAAAGGGCGGAGGTGCATGCGTTTGCTGCATCTCCGCCCCTTGTTTGTTTGGATGCTGGGTTTTCCAGCTTAGCGTTTGAGTTCGCTAGAACCGTGAGACCTGGTGAGTGAGCAGACCCGTCGGAACCTGCGGCGCGCTGCCGCTGACCTGCGCGGCGGGGAACAGCACGGCTACAGCAAAGTTGAACGGCTCTTTGCCAGAGTAGGCGCCGGCAGCGCGGGCCTCGTCGGCCAGAATCTGCGATGCCCCAGCCAGTGCGGCGACATAGGCGGAGTCACCGGCGAACACCGGGTCGGGCGCTGATCGAGCATGGCACGGATGGCGGCAACGGCGTCCTCGCGCTTGACCTCCCACACGCGATGTGTGACGCCCGCGGGATCGGTGACGGCGTAGAGCGATGCGCCCTCTTTGGCAGCGCTCAAAATGATATCCATGACGGGCGACGCCTCGTAGGCGAGCGACACGGGGCGCGGCTGCACCTTAAGCTCGGCGATCGCGCGCGCGGCGGCGAGTGCGTCGACGCTCTCGGCGGCAGCCTCGTCGCTACCCGTCAGTACGTTAACCGGGCAAATCGCCACGACACCCGTCGCGCGACCCGGCTCGCCCGAGCATTCGTACACGTAATACGCCGCGCCTGGATCCTTGAGCATTAGGCCGTCAGCAATGGCGCCGCGCAGGGCGTCGTTGCCGCTCAGGATACCGCCCATCGCAGGCAGCGCCTCGAGCACACGGTCCTGAGCCGGGCGGATGCAGGGAAACGGAAGTGCTTTCATGGGCGGTCCTAACGCGCGAGTCGGTTTGTTCGCGGCTTATTATGCCCCAACTTGGCCGCTTGCGTCCCAGAGCGTGTTATCGGCAAGCGCGATGAGCACGTTTTGGCAGCGAACGATATCGGCATGGGCACATACTCGTCGGGCTTGTGTGCGAGCGCCAACGAGCCGGGGCCGTAGCTCATACAATTGCGGTTGCCTGTCTTGCCGGCAATGACGGCGGTATCGGTGTAGCCGGTAAAGAAGCCGACGGTCGTGTCCGCGTCCGTTACGTCATCGGCGGCACGCTTGAGCGCTGCTAGAAGGGGAGAGTTCGGGTCGCGCTCGATGGCGGGGCGGTCGCCCGTCACGGTGTAGCTGCATGCAACCGGGAACGGCGGCTTCGGCGACGGCGATGGCATGCTCGACCATATTGATTGCGGCGGCCGTATCGGTCGGCGGGGTCAGGCGCATGTCGACCCAGACTTTGGCGCGGTCGGGTACGACGTAGGGGCGATATCCGCCCTCGATTTGGCCAAACGTGATGGTCGAAGGCCCCAGCTCATCGTGCGCGGGCAGCGCCGCAAACGCGCGACGAAGCGAACACACGACCTCGGCCATGGCGGCGACGGCATCCGCGCCCTTCCAAGGCTGGCTCGCATGCGCCGTCACGCCAGCCATTTCAATCTCGAACCACGTACGCCCCTTGTGCGCCACCTGGATCTGTCCGTCGGTGGGCTCGGTGTCCAGCACCCATTCGCGCGAGCTGACCCAGCCAGCATCGATCGCGGCCTCTGAGCCGCGCATGAAGTCTTCCTCGTCGACCGAGCAGATGAGCGAAAAGCCGCGGCGTGGCAGCGCGCCATCCGCCGCCACGCGCTCGAGCGTATGGACCAGTGCGGCAATGGCGCAGGCCAGGCCACCCTTCATATCGCAGGCACCGCGGCCATAGAGTTTATCGTCGCGCACAACCGCCCCAAGCGGTTCGATGTCTGCGTCCCAGCCATCGCCCAAGGTGACGGTATCCATGTGGCAGATATAGATCAGCCGCGGCTCGTCGCTTTGGCCCGGCACGGTGACTTTAAGGTTGCGGCGCCCGGGCAGCACTTCGAGCTCCTCAATCTGCACGGCATCGAGCGCAGAACTATCAAGTTGTGCCAGCTGCTGCTCAATGAGCCTCTTAATGAAGCGCTCAATTTCATCCTCATACGCGCCCGGGTCTGAGCTGTCGATCCGCACAAGCTCCTGCGCAAGCCGCCAGGCAAAATCCTCATCAACCATATGCAACCTCACAATCAGTTTGCTTTCCAAACCGATTGTAAGCCTCCTGAGAGATCCGCGACGTGGGCGTGGCAGTATTTACCGTTCGCAGGCCGAGCCAGCGCGTTTGCCGTCCGGGCGGGTTCACAAGCGACGCAGCGGGTACGTACCTTCATGGACGACATGCTGTGCGACATATCTGCCTTTCGGTATCACCGGATACCTCCACAGGTCTTGGCAATAATGCCGGACCTGCCCGATTCTGCGGACGATCCGCGCAGGGAGCACCTATGTGAGCATCCGCTCGTCACGCATTTCCTGGGCACCCCGTTACACGTGTTGGCGCAGGGCAGCTGCGGACGTAAGGGCGATCGCATTGTCAGGCATGTTTGGAACGGGGAGAGGCCGTTTGATTCCATGCGACAGACAGAGTTTTGCCTCGATGTCGCGTCCCCGCTCTTTACCCTGCTGACCCTGGCTTCCTCGGTCTCAAACGAGCGTCTGATCATGTGCATGTATGAGATGTGCGGCACCTTTGCCGTGTGCAAGATTGCGCCTCAGGTAAAGTCGGCACTTGAGCAGGCATACGGGGGCCGGTGGGGTGACGCACGGTCGGGCTGGGAAAACGTAAAGGATGCCTCGGGGAATCCAACGGACCTGTGGAAACGACCTCCCTTGATCGAGCTCTCTGAGCTTACAGAGTTCGTCGATAAGGTCCGGGGGCTCCGCGGCGCTAAATCGTTCATACGAGCCGCGAAATGCATTACGGGGGTGGCAGCATCGCCGCTCGAGGTCCAGGCTTCGATGCTGTTTGGCCTTACGAGGTTGCGCGGCGGCGAAGGGCTGAGCCTTACCAATAACGTTGAGATTCGTATGACGCGCAGCGCCCGCCTGATTTCGGGGCTTGATAGGCGCTATGCCGATATCCTGCTGGCAAATAAGGACGGCAGCCGAGAGTGTCTGGTTGAATGCCAGGGTAAAGCCATTCACGGATCCATTGAATCCAAGATTTCGGACTCCGATCGAACGACGGCGCTGCAAGCGATGGGATATCCCGTCATTCTGATGACCTATGGTCAGCTGGCCGACTCCGATGCCTTCCGCGTGGTGATGGAGCTCATCATGTCCTATCTCGATGTGCCGCTGAAAGACAAGACGCCGCGACAGCAGGAGCTCGAACGGCGGCTTCGTGAGGAGATTTTTATCGATTGGGCAGGAATGTAGCCGCGCGGGTGGAAAACGGTCGCGCGGACTAGAGTTTTGGTCACAAAAAGACTTATATTTCGCCTTGGAGGGGCCTTAAAAATGCTATCTAGAATAAGTTGTTTCGGAAAATGGACAGTCAACTTACATTCGGCACATAGAGATCGATTTTTACCTACTAAAGTCCCTGATAAAGCTGTTTATCAAAGCGGGTGTGCTTAGCGACTTGAGCCTCACTATCGATTATCTGAAAAAACTTGTTATGGGTATCATTTTAAAGTCGTCCGGAGCAACAAAATCGGCCCCCGTTTCGTGAAAACGGGGGCCGAATGGGCTTCGTGGTCTGTCTGGCAGGATTGGCGCCGGCGCTATTTAATCACGCGCACACGATACATCGACGGAATATGCTTGAGTGCCTCGATCGTGCTGCCGTCCAGGTGCTCATCGGTGTCGAACATGGTGTAGGCGTTCTCGCCAGCGGACTCGTTGGTCATGCGCTGCACGTTGGCGTTGTCCTTGGCGAGAATGGCCGTGATCTGGCCGATCATGTTGGGCACGTTGGCATGCAGGCAGGCAATGCGGCTTGCGGCGCGCGCCTTGCCCATGCTGCAGGCGGGGTAGTTGACGCTGTGCGCGATGTTGCCGTTTTCCAGGTAATCCTTGAGCTCGCTGATGGCCATGTCGGCGCAGTTGGCCTCGGCCTCGCCGGTGCCGGCGCCCGAATGCGTGGTGATAAACGTGTTGGGCATCTTGACGGTCTTGGGCGTGGCAAAGTCGCAGCTAAACCAGCTGAGCTTGCCCTCGCGCAGGGCAGCGTCGACGGCGTCCTCGTCAATGATGGTTTCGCGCGCGTAGTTGATGAGCACGGCGTCGGGCGCCAGCAGGTCGATCTGCTCGGTGCTGATCATGCCGATGGTATCGGCCTTGCTGGGCACGTGCACGGTGAGGTAGTCGCAGCCGCGGCAGAGGTCCTCGAGCGTGCCCACGCGCTGCACCTCGCGACTCAGCACCCATGCGTGCTCGACGGAAATGAACGGGTCGTAGCCGTAGACGTCCATGCCCAGATCGACACAGGCGTTGGCGACCTTGGAGCTACGTTGCCCAGGCCGATGACGCCGATGCGCTTGCCCTTGAGCTCGCGGCCCACAAAGGCCTTCTTGGCTTTTTCGGCATCGACCTGGATCTCGGGGTCGTCGGCGTTGTCGCGCACCCAGTTCATCGACTGCACGACGCCGCGGCTCGAAAGCACCAGCATGCCCAGGACGAGCTCCTTGACGGCGTTGCTGTTGGCACCGGGAGAGTTAAAGACGACGACGCCCTTTCTGGCGTACTCCTCGACGGGGATGTTGTTGACGCCGGCGCCGCAGCGGGCGATGGCGCGGATGCCCTCGGGCAGCTCGTGGCCGTGCAGGTCGGTGGAGCGCATCAGAATAGCGTCGGCCTCCTCGGCGGTGCCCACAAACTCGTAGCCCTCGCCAAATTCGACTTTGCCGTCCTTGGTAATGTCGTCGATGGTTTTAATCTTGCGCATGAAAAACTCCTTAGCGGATTTGTTTATAACAAGTGGTTTGAAGTGGCTGGTCGGCCCGCTCGTTGCGGGCTAGTTAGATCGCGGACTCAAACTATGCTGCGCTTCGAAGTCCTTCATATACGAGGCCAGTGCCTGCACGTCTTCCATGGTGACGGCGTTGTACACGCTGGCGCGCATGCCGCCGACGAGGCGATGGCCCTTGACGTTTTGAATCTGGTGCTCGGCCGCGCCTGCGACAAAGGCGGCGTCGAGGTCGGCATCGCCGGTACGGAACGTGACGTTGGCGATGGAGCGACTGTCTGTCTGTGCGGTGCCGTGGAATAGTTTGCTGTTCTCGAGCAGGTCGTAGAGCAGGTTGGCCTTGGCCCAGTTGCGCTCGGCCATGGCGGCAAGTCCGCCGGTCTGTTCAACCCAATGGAACACCTTGCCGCACACGTAGATGCCAAAGGTGTTGGGCGTGTTGAGCATGGAGCCCTTGGCGGCTTGGGTCTTAAGGTTCAGGTACTGCGGCGTCTGCGCAAAGGCCGGGTCGTCGGCGATCAGGTTGTCGCGCACGATGACCACGGTCACGCCCGCGGCGCCGGCGTTTTTCTGCGCACCGGCGTAAATGAGTCCGTAGCGCTCGACGTCGAGCGGCTGCGACAAAAAGCAGCTCGAGACATCGGCGACCAGCGGTACGTCGCCGAAGTTAGGCAGCTCGTGGTACATGGTGCCAAAGATGGTGTTGTTCTGGCAGATGTAGACGTAGTCGAGCCCGCCGCCCGCGGCCTCGGCGGCAATGCGCGCGTTGATGTCGGCCATGGCGGGAATGCGGTCGAAATTGGCGTCCTCGGAGCTCGCGAGCAGCACGGCCTCGCCGTACTTGGCGGCTTCCTTGTACGCCTTGTTGGCGAAGTTGCCGGTCACGACGTAGCCGGCGCGGCCGCGGCGCATGAGGTTCATCGGGATGCCCGCAAACTGCAGCGTGGCGCCGCCCTGCAAAAACAGAACACGGTAGTTATCGGGGATGCTCAGCAGGCGGCGCAGGGTTGCCTCGGCGTCGTCGATGATCTGCTGGTACATGCTAGATCGATGGCTCATCTCGAGTACGGACATGCCGCAACCGCGGTAGTCCATCATCTCGTCGGCGATCTCGGCGAGCACGCTTGTAGGCAGCGCGGCCGGGCCAGCTGAGAAGTTGTGCACACGTGCCATCTTCTAGTTCCCCTCGTAGTCGTTTGAACGTTCGGGATACTTTAGCACAGTGGAGCGTCAGGCGCGACCGAATCACAGCAAAACCCGAGTGCGCCGCTATGATTTACAGGATGGTTACATGGGGGAGGGGTGCTTTACTCCTCGGGCAAATCCAAATCTGCGAGCGAAGGCATGAGGTTCTCTAGGCGCTTGATTTCTTCGTCGCAAATTAGCTAACCCCTGGTCACTACGACGCCAGCGTGGCGATGACGGCTTCGTCGCCGGCGTATATGAGGGTGTTGCCGTCGGGGATGATCGTTTGGCCGTCGCGTTTGAGCATCACCACGATAAAGGGGTGCTTGCCTTGCGGCACGTCGCGCAGGCGCTGACCGGCCAGGCGACCGTGGGGCGTCACGGTGACCTCGCGCAGCGTAACCTCGGCACGCTCTTCGAACGTTGGGGCTGCCATCACCAGAAGGTCGCCTTCCTCGATGACGGTATCGCCGTTGGCAGTACCGGGTGCGCCCCGTCGCGCAGCACCAAGACCACGAGCATGTCTGTGGCGCTGCCAATGTCCGCGAGCGAGCGTCCGGCAAACGGATGGCCAGCGCCCACCTTGAGCTTTACAAACGACATGCCGTCCTCGTCGCGGTAGTCGTTAAAGGTGCGGCGTACGTCGCCGGCCGCATCGATCATATCGAGTTTCTTCGCCACCGCCGGCAGTAGCGAACCCTGCACCACAATGCTCGATACGGCAATCACAAACACCAGGTCAAATAGGTCGTGTCCGCCGGGAACGCCGGCCACCACAGCAAAGAGGCTAAAGACGACCGAAGCCGCGCCGCGCAAGCCCGCCCAGCTTACGAGCGCAACCTGGCGAGGGCTCGTCTTAAAGGGCGCCAGCAGCAGACCGACGGCGATGGGGCGGCTCGCAAAGAGCATAAACGCCATGAGCGCCAGGCCGGGTAGCAGCATTTGCGGCAGGCGCGCGGGCGTGACGAGCAGGCCGAGCAAGAAGAAGATCGTCATCTCGGCCATCTCGGTAAGGGTGTCAAAGAAGTGCGCCATCTCGACCTTGCCGGTGATGTCGCTCGCGCCCAGCACAATGCCTGCCAGGTATACGGCCAAAAAGCCGTTGCCGCCCAGGTAGCTCGGCAGTGCGTAGGCGACGATCGCCACGGCGAACAAAAAGATAGTCTGCGCGCCCTCGGCCGTTGCGTGTGCGCGCTCAATCAGGCGGCTGGATATCCAGCCGATGGCAAGGCCCAGCCCCACGCCCAGGATGATCTGCTTGGCCAGCAGCACGGGAATGTCGATGTTGCCACCCGCCGCGAGGGTGGCGAGTACCGCGGTGAGCATGTAGGCGACGGGGTCGTTGGAGCCGATTCGACCTCGAGCAGCGAGTCGGTGCCGCCCTTTAGCGACAGGTTGTGCTCGCGCAGCACGCTAAAGACGCTCGCCGCGTCGGTCGACGCCACGACCGAGCCCAGCAGCAGGCCGCCGATCCAGTCGAAGCCCAGTGCGAAGTGTGCGAACACGCCAGTGATGCCGGCGGTGGCGATAACGCCGAGCGTGCTCAGCAGCACAGCGGGCGCGGCGACGGGTTTGGCACGGTCGATGTTGGTGTTAAAGCCGCCGTAGAACATGATGAACAGCAGCGCCGTGCTGCAGACGGTTTCGGTGAGCGCGTAGTCGCTAAAGTCGATGTGCGCCGGACCGTTGACGCCGAGCAGCATGCCGAGCGCAATAAAGATGAGGAGGGTGGGGAAGGGGAGTTTTTTGCCGACGGGTTTGATGGTCAGGCACAAAATGATGACGAGGCCGATAAAGAGAAGTATCTGGTTCATGGATAGTGTCCGCTCCTGGGTGGTTGGCGTGGCACGGTCAGTTGTCTGCGGTTATTTGTACCCAAAGGTGGTGGGTTTATGGGGGCGGATTACGGGCGTGCGCGATATCGTCATAGACGGCTGCCGTCTTTGCCTCTGCTCGGAAACCCTTTCCAGCTTTATTGCAACGGAGTACAATGGGTAACGTTTAAGTTCAACTTGAAGTTTTAGTTGCGGCGCCGGGCTTAGACCGCAATGCAAGGAGAGGCGTACCATGGCGATCTATGTGACATCTGATGCTCACGGGCACGTGCGTGCGCTTGACGAGGCCCTGTCTAAGATCTCGTTGACGTCCGACGACACGCTGTACGTGCTGGGCGACATGATCGATCGCGGGCCCGATCCGGTCGGCGTTATTAAGCTCGTGCGCTCGCTGCCCAACGCCCACGTGCTCAAGGGCAATCACGAGCAGATCATGCTCGATGCATCATTGGCCAGGACCCGCTCGATGCCGAGACCTGGGATATCAACGGTGGCTGGACGACGAGCGAGCAGCTCAACGACATGGAATTTGAGGCATACGAGGAGCTCGTGCGATGGATGGCCGCGCTGCCGCTCTACGCGGTGGCCGAGACCGAGGAGCGCCCGTACCTGCTGGTGCATGCCGGCATCCAGACCGAGGCGGCGCGCGCGTTTTTGCTTGAGCATGGTGTCGATTGCGGTGACGGCAGGGGAGCGGTCGATGCCGATAGCGAGCTGCTGCGGCAAATGCTCGCCGTGCAGTCGTCCGATGACCTGCTGTGGATTCGTCACGGCTATTGGGATGCGCCGACGGGACTGCTTTCTGCCGAGGGCGAGGGCCCGGTCGTGGTGAGCGGCCACACGCCCACGGTGTCGCTTGGGCGCTATTGCGAGGTTGGCGGCCTGGCGGGGCTCGATGAGGAGTCGGGCCGCGGGCAGATTGTGCGCCTGGGTGGCGAGGATACCGCCGGCGTGCCCGATCGCATCGACATCGACTGCGCCGCCGCCACCGGCTCCGAGTTCGGTCGCGTGGGCATCCTGCGGCTCGATGATGGGGCGGAGTTCTACGCGAACATCAACCCGGGCGAATAATCGGTGCAAGTGGTAGCTAATTTGGGACGGGGCTTTTTTGACTACTCTTGCCCTTCTGCCCGCTAATTGATTTCTCTGGGACGGGGATTAAATAATCATTTGGCTGCCCGCTGGCTAAGTGAGTAGACTTTTTTGGAAATGCCGAGCACCCAACATATTTGCCTCAATAAAACCGCAGGTCACAGACTTGTGCTCTGTCGGTGTGGTCAGGGATTCGGTAAAAATCTACTCACTTAGTTTTACGTAATGCATATTGTCTTCAACGAGACCCCAGCCGGGGCGATTCCATCGCAAATTCCGGTGACCGGGGCAGCTAATTAGGCGCCGTAGGGGTTGCGGTCGCGCTCGATGCGCTGGCGGATGTGGCGTACTCGATTATCAGCAGCACCAGGAGTAGGGCCATGATGCTAGGTAGCTCACCACGGCGCCCATCAGACCCAGCAGCTTAATCAGGATCACCGGCAGCACCACGCTTACGGCGAAGCAGATCAGGTAGATCTTGGTGACATCGCCGGCGTGGCGCAACACCGTGATGATGGCGTAGATAAAGTCGATTGCCGCGGTGACGCCGCCGGCGACAACCATTAGCAGTGCCAGCGTGCGGTAGCGCTCAAAGTTGAGGCCGTACATAAAGCTCATGATGGGGATGCCGGGGCCTGCCATAAATGCGGCGCACGCTCCGGTAATGACCACGATCAGTGCCATAACGGCAACAATAATCAAGTCAAAGCGGCGACGCTTGCGCGGATTCGCCCAAATGCTCGACAGACGTAGGAGCTGCGGTTTATAGATAAATCCAATGCTCAACAAAATAGCCTGCGCTGGAAAGAACAGTGCATTAAAGTACAGCTGGTATTTGTAGGCCAGTGTGCCTTCCATCACGAACTTGGGCATGCTCTCGATGAGGTTGAACAGGAACAGCGCACCAAAGAGCGGGGCGCACTGGATAAACAGGTGACCAGCCTCGCGCAGACTCATACGGCGTGATTTTTCGGTTTCGAGCAGGGCGAGCGGGGCGGTGACCAGCACGAGCGAGGCAATCGCGGCGATGCCCATGGCCATGGCGGCGATGGGCATGCTGCGCGTGAGGAACAGTGCCACGCTAAAGACCGCGATGACGCCGACGGATCGTAGCGTTTGGCTCATGCCGGCCAGGTAGAGTTTGTCGGCCTGCTGCAGGCGTCCCTCGTACACGTCGGCAATGCCGTCGATCACCTTATACAGGTAGACGCCCAGGCCGATTGTGGCCATCTGCGCATCGTAGCCGCGGGCGCTGCTGTATACCAGGCCGCATGCCAGCGCGAGCGCTCCGCAGATCCAGCGGTTGAGCTGGTAAGAGGCAAAGGACGTCTTTTCGTCGATGTCCGAGACCTGGAAATTGCGCACGCCGTAGTTGCACGCGATCATGATGAGCGTGCCGGTGACAAAGGCGATGGAGAATTTGCCAGCCTCCTCGGCGCCCACGAGCTGTGTGGACACGATGGTGAGCAACGGAAACACCATGCCCCACACGGCGGTGCCCAGGGTATTCCAAAGGTAGTCGCGACGGGTGGCGTGATCTTCGTACTCGGCTTCTTGCGTGGAGAAGCCGCCGCCGTAGACGGCTCCGAGCAGGCGGTTCCACCAGGCATTGACCATGCGGTGGATGGGGCCGGGCTGGCGATCGCGCTCGCGGCGACGGCGTGTGGCCTGGCTGCTGTCGGGACCGCCGGGCGTTACGCTGGCTTAGCTCTTGGATTCGTGCGAGCTCCTCGGCGGTGTGCGATGCGGGGAACAGGCCGTTCTCGATGCGTCCGCCCTGCCCGTGCGCCCCGTCCGATACGGTGGGGTCGGCGACGCCATTGCGGCGGGCGATGGCGCGGCGAATGCTATCGATGGGCGTGATGCTCAAAGCGGAGTCCTTTCTATTGCTACGCTCTAGTATAGACGCGACGGTGTTCGTTCGTGTTTTTGAACAGGTTGTTCGATAATTTCGGCGGCGCCATTCAGTAGACGGCATTTGGGGACGTTCCTTATGTGCCGGCACTTTGGGAACGTCCCTAAGTGCCGGCATCCGGGGTCGCTCCTTGGTTGTTGCCTGTTCAAGAGTGTCCCTAACGACTAGGCCGCTTGCCTGCGATTTTTGACCGTTGGGCGGGCGCTTCGCCCTTGCCGCAAAAACGTTTTTGCATATCGGGTACAACGGGCTTTACGTGAGTAAAGTGCGCGCCTCGTCCACGTGTCGCGCTTTTAAAGGAGGCCCCATGCCAGGTGTTACCCCTGCAGAAGTTCTGTCCAACTTTGGCATTACGCTGGTCGAAGATCCCGCCGAGAATCAGCCCGTCTGCTGGTCGATCTACCCGCCGCGGAGCTCGTCGAGCACGCTATCCGCCGCGAAGAAGGCCACATGGCATCCAACGGCGCGCTGGTGATCGAGACGGGGGAGCGCACTGGCCGTTCCCCCAATGACCGCTTTATCGTTGACACGCCCGACGTGCACGACAAGATCGCCTGGGGCGCCGTCAACCGACCGCTTTCGATCGAGAGCTACGAGACCATCAAGGCCGGCATCGTCGACTACCTCAACGAGCGCGACGTGTTCGTCACCCGCGGCATGGCCGGCGCCGACCGCAACCACACGCGCCGACTGCTCGTCGCCTGCGAGCGCGCCAGCCAGGCACTCTTCATTAAACAGATGCTCGCCCGCCCGCTTGCCCGCGAAATCGCGCGCACCGGCGAGCCCGACTTCTGCGTACTCGCAGCGCCCGGTTACCAGTGCGACCCTGCCATCAAGGGCCTCAACTCCAGCGCCGCCGTGGTCATCAACTTCCAGGAACGCGTGATTCTGGTCGCCGGCACCGGCTACTCCGGCGAGATTAAAAAGTCGATCTTTAGCGTCATGAATTACCTGCTGCCCGTCGAGGACGACGTGCTGCCCATGCACTGCTCGGCCAGCATGGATCCTGTCACGCACGAGACCGCCGTGTTCTTTGGCCTGTCCGGCACCGGCAAGACCACGCTTTCGGCCAACCCCACGCGCCTACTGATCGGCGACGACGAGCACGGTTGGTCCGACATGGGCATCTTCAACATCGAGGGTGGCTGCTACGCCAAATGCGAGGGCCTGGACGCGTTCCACGAGCCTGAGATCTTCAACGCCGTCCGCTTTGGCGCGATCTGCGAAAACGTGGTGCTCGACGAGAGCCGCAAGCCCAACTACGATGACGTCTCGGTCACGCACAACACGCGCGTGGCCTACCCTGTGGAGCACATTCCCAACGCGTGGACCAAGGGCATGGGCACCACTCCAAGCGTCGTGCTCTTCCTGACCTGCGATGCCTTTGGCGTGCTGCCGCCCATCTCGCGCCTGACGGCCGACTCCGCCATGTATCACTTTGTGACGGGCTTTACGGCCAAGATCCCCGGCACCGAGGTCGGCGTCACCGAGCCCACGCCCACGTTCTCTTCGCTGTTTGGCGAGCCGTTTATGCCGCTCGACCCCATGGTCTATGCCAAGATGCTCGGTGAGCGCATCGCCGACGGCCGCACGCGTGTGTACCTGGTCAACACCGGCTGGATCGGCGGCGGCTACGGCGTGGGTCATCGCATCGAGCTTGCCTACACGCGCGCCTGGTGGCCCGCGCCCTCGACGGTACCATCGAGGACAGCGAGTTCGTGCACGACGACATCTTTAACGTCGACATTCCCACCACGTGCCACGGCGTACCCGACGGCATCCTGGTGCCGCGCCAGTATTGGCAGAGCACCGCTCGCTACGACGAGGCCGCGCACAACTTGGCCGTGATGTTCGAGGAGAACTTCGAGAAGAAGTACTCGCACCTGCCCGAATCCGTCAAGGCCGCCGGTCCGCATGCTCAGGTGCACGCCGACGCCCGTCATCGCGGCCACGGCCTGCTGGGACTTCGCCACTAGCGTCGCCTCAGACCCAAAACCACCATAAAGGGGACAGGCACCTTTGTGGTGGTTTTACTCGCGCGGATGACTCGGGTTACAATACGCCTGACATATCGCTCCCTTCTCCGGATGGGGGCAGCGTAAGCGCTCTTGTGGCGGCACCGTAGGACTTTGAAGGTGGCCGTCGTAAGGGCGCTTTTTGTTTAGGCACCCGGGCTCGGGCGCATGCTATGAAGGGAGAGCACATGAAGAGCTTTATTGCCGAGGATTCGTTTTGGGAGCTGTTTCCGCAGGCGGCTGTCGGTGTTGTGGTCGTAAAGGGCATGAAGCCCGCGGCTCAGATTCCTCAAGAGGACGTGGACGCGATTGCGGCGTTGCTCGACCGCGCCAATATCGATGCGGAGCGTCATCTGACCAGCGATACTATCAGCGAGAACGCACCGGTCAAGGCATGGCGCGAGGCTTATCGGCTGTTCAAGACCAAAAAGGGCGCGCGTTGCTCAATTGAGAGCCTGCTCAAGCGCGTGCTCAAGGGCAAACCGGTGGGCCACATTACGCCCGCGGTGGACATCTACAACACGGTGTCGCTGACCTACGCGCTGCCCGTTGGCGGCGAGGACCTGCATGCGATTGAGGGGGATCTTCGCTTGAAGGTGACTGACGGCGGCGATGCGTTCCTGCCACTTGGCGAGGAAACGGATGACCCGACGCTGCCCGGCGAGCTCGCTACATCGATGATGCGGGCGCCGTATGCCGCTGCTGGAACTGGCGCGATGGCGTTCGCACGGCGCTGTCCGACGATTCGGCCGATGCATTCCTGGCGATTGAGTGCGTGGAGCCCGAGCGGATGGGGGATTGCCAGGCTGCCGTTGATCGTCTCGCCGAGTTGCTCGAGCGCTATCTGGGAGCGACGGTTGTCGTTAAGACGCTTGTGACCCGCGACAATCCCTGCGTGGAACTGTAGCGACGCCTGCGGATCATGTTCGCCGGTCAAAACCACTACAAAGGTGCCTGTCCCCTTTGTGGTGGTTTTTATGTTGATGGGTTAACAAATGGGATATTTGGGTATGGGTGTTGCCTCGTGCGGCTAAGATGTTTACCCGTTAGCATCATGTAAGCGAAAGGCGGTCGTCTCCCATGCAGCAGAACGACGAGACACGTTTTGAGGACTTTGTCGGACTGATCAGCGGGCTCTACAAGGAGATCCAGCGCATTAAGACATCCGAGGGCGCAAGGCTGGGCCTCAAGGGCTCCGACGTTATGTGCCTGTACTATCTTGAGCGCAGCAAGGACGGCCTGACTGGCGCTGACCTGGCTCGCATGGCAGGCGTGACCCGTGCCGCCGTCTCGCGCACGCTCGCGCATCTGGAGGAGGGCGGCTACGTCGAGGTCGACGACTCGGGTGATGCGGCCGTTAAGTATCGTGCCCCGGTGCGCCTGACCGCTCTGGGCGGCGAGAGCATGAGCGAGGCGGACCGCATCATTCGCGAGGTGCTCGACACCACCGGTAAGGCTATGGGTGTGGAGCAGCGCGAGCAGATGTATGCGTCGCTGCGTACGATTCTCAACACCCTGCGTGAGATCTAAGGCCGCCAAGGCATTTGCTTCCCATTAAAAACTGCATCGTCCCGTTTGAGCGCGTATGCCGTGCCGGGACATTGCTGTCAAAATTCCCTGCGCGAGACCTGCGCAAGAAGGATTCGCTATGTCCGTCCGCATTATTACCGATTCCGCCAGCGATATGTCGCCGGCGGAGCACCCGGCGCTGTCCGTCTTGCCGCTGTCCGTTACCTTTGGCACCGATGTGTATATGGATGGCGTCGATATCGATCACCAGCGCTTTTACGAGATGCTCGTGGAGCGCGACGAGCTGCCCAAGACCGGTCAGGTCAACCCGTACGCCTTTTCGCAGGCGATTGCCGAAGCACGTGAGGCCGGCGACGAGGCGGTGATTATTACCGTGGGTGCCAAACTTTCGGGGACCAATCAGAGCGCCCGTACCGCACTTGCCGAGGCGCCGGGCGGCGACGTGTATGTGGTTGATAGCAATAACGTTACCCTGGGTGAGCGCGTGCTGGTCGAGTATGCCCTGCGCCTAGTGGACGAGGGCCAGGGCGCGGCCCAGATCGCGGCGGCTGTCGAGGCCGTCCGTGACCGCGTGGTGGTTATTGGTCTGCTCGAGACGCTGGAGTACCTGGTGCGCGGCGGTCGCCTGTCTGCTGCTGCCGGTGCCGTGGGTACGCTGCTCAACGTAAAGCCTGTTGTGGCTGCCGAGGACGGTCTGATCGTGCAGCTGGGCAAGGCGCGCGGTTCCAAGAACGGACGTAACCTGCTCAACCAGAAGGTCGAAAAGGCAGGCGGCATCGACTTTTCCATGCCGCTGGCGCTCGGCTATACGGGCCTTTCGGATGCGGTGCTCAAGAAGTATATCGAGGACAGCGCGGCACTGTGGGCTGGCCACACCGAGGGCGAACTGCCCGTTCACACCATCGGTGCCACCATCGGCACCCATGTAGGCCCCGGCGCCGTAGCCGTGGCCTTCTTCCAGCCCGTTAACTAGCCCACCTGCCAAAACCACCACAAAGGTGCCTATCCCCTTTGTGGTGGTTTTGGCAGGTTTACCGAGGTTAACTTATGGAGAAGGTATGGCGGCGCGGTTTGTCGCAGCAAAGTAAACCACGGTGAACTATATTGTTTTCAGCAACGGAGCAGGCAATAGGCGATGAAAAAGCCTGCCCTGTTGAGTTTGATTCGCATTCCTCCCCTCTGTGCGATTCAACGGTGTACTTCGGGAACAGGCCCGCTGGCAACTATCTGCCAGCGGGCCTGTTCCTGTTTCGGTGAGGATTCAGCCTCACCGTCTATGTTGTGCGAAGGCGCTTTGCCTAGTACACCATGCCCATGGCGTCCTGAACCTCGCCCAGGGTCTGCTCGGCGATCTCATTGGCGCGACGGTTGCCCTCGTGCAGGACGTCCTTTACGTAATCCAGGTCGTTCTCGTAGCGCTGGCGACGCTCACGGATCGGCGCGAAGTACTCGTTGACGGCCTCGGTCACGTACTTCTTGAGCTGGCCGGAGCCGCCCATGCCAATCTCCTCGGCAATCTCGACTTCGGAACGGCCGGTGCAGATGGCGGCCGTCGAAAGCAGACCGGACACGCCGGGGCGGTTCTCGGGATCGAACGTGATCATGCGCTCGGAGTCGGTCTGGCTCTTCTTGATGCGCTTGGCCGTCTCCTCGGCGGTCATCGAGATGTTGATGGCGTTACCGTAGCTCTTGCTCATCTTGCGACCGTCCAGGCCCGGCAGCAGCGGGGTCTCGGACAGCAGTGCGTCGACCTCGGGGAACACCTTGCCGTAGCGGTTGTTAAAGCGGCGGGCGATGGTGCGGGTGAGCTCGATGTGCGGCAGCTGGTCGCGACCGACGGGCACCACATTGCCCTTGCAGAACAGGATGTCGCAGGCCTGGTGCACCGGGTAGGTGAGCAGAAGGCCGGTGAGCTCGTGGCCCGAGGCCTCCATCTCGGCCTTGACCGTGGGGTTGCGCGCCAGCTCGGCCTCGGACACCAGCGACAGGAACGGCAGCATGAGCTGGTTGGCGGCGGGCACGGCGGAGTGCGCGTAGATCATGGTCTTGTCGGGGTCGATGCCGCAGGCAAGGTAGTCCATGACCATGTTGTACACGTTGTCCTGGATGTGCTCGGTGGTGTCGCGGTCGGTGATGACCTGGTAGTCGGCGATGAGCACGTTGGTCTTGGCGCCCATGTTCTGCAGCTCTACGCGGCCCTTGAGGGTGCCAAAGTAGTGGCCCAGGTGCAGACGGCCGGTGGGGCGGTCGCCGGTGAGCATGGTGTACTTCTCGGGGTGCTGCGGCAGGTCGGCGCGGATCTGGTTGCTGCGCTCGAGGCTGACCTCATAGCTGAGCTCGTTGGGCATGCTGTCTCCTTTTGGGTTGAGTGCCCGGCCGGCATTGTCGGTCTTGGTTGAAGATGAAGCTACCAGAGAAACGGCGTCTCTTGCCGGAATCAACGATGGTTTTCGCCGTGTCGTCCCGCAGGTCGTTTCCCTTCTTGGAAGGAGCCCCTCGATATGCTCGAGCCGCTCCTCATGGGCCACGTGCGCCGCGCGCTCCTCGGCGGCGAAAGCGGGGTCTTCGGGCGTGACGGTCTCATCTCGCTGAGTCTTGGGATTGTAGTGGTGACGCAGTACTGGCTCAAACAGGTGCAGGCGCGCGGCGAATAGCGCCGAGCACGCGAACAGCAAGAGGAAGATCACCACGCGGGCTCCACGGGGACCTGGTTGATCACCATGGCGCCGAGGGAGAGCAGTAGACACCATGCGTAGATGAGCAGGACCGCCTGGCGCTGGTCGTAGCCCTCCTGGATCAGGCGATGGTGGATGTGGCCCTTGTCGGCCTCACCCATGTGGACCTTAATTACCCTGAGCACGTGGTGGGCATCCCCGCCGAGGAGATGAAGGCCAAGCTCGACGCACACGACCTTAAGCTCAACGGCACGGCTCTTCGCTTTCGCAGCGATTTTATCAATGGGGACCTGGGCAACCAGGATCCCGCGCTCGCTGGAGAGGCGCTTAAGCTCTGCTATGAGCCTGCGATTACTGTCGCACCTGCGGCGGCGATACCGTGACGATCTGGCTCGGCCACGATGGCTTCGACTACAGCTTCCAGATCGACTACACCACGTGTTTGACAACCTCGTTAAGGCGTTCCAGGCGTCTGCGACTATGCGCCCGACCTGCATATCTTCATCGAGTACAAGCCCTATGAGGAGCGCAGCTACGCCTATATCGATACGATGGGCCTCACCCGCATGATCCTCAACGCGGCGGACCGCGAGAATCTGGGTGTCACGCTCGATTACTGTCACATGCTCATGAAGCACGAGAACCCCGCGATGGCTACCGATATCTTCGGCCGTGCCGGCAAGCTCTACGGCATTCACCTCAACGATGGTTACGGCGTGATGGACGACGGACTCATGATTGGCATGGCTACGCCTGTCAAGATGCTCGAAATGCTCTTCTATCTCAAGAAGTACGCCTTTGACCGCGCCGTCTACTTCGATACGTTCCCGATTATCGAGGATGCGGAAGGGGAGTGCGCTCATAACCTCGTTATGATGAAGCTTATGAATGACGCCCTGGAAAGCGTGGGCCAGGAAAAGATTCAGTCCGTGATCGATGCAAACGATGCGCTTGCAGCGGCCGCGCTCGTGCGCGAGCTCTTCTGCACGATGGGGGGTAATCATTATATGAAACGCGATTGGGAAGCTACTGCCAAGGGCATTCTTGCCGCCGTGGGCGGCCCCGAGAACATCTCGGGCATGACGCACTGCGCCACTCGTCTTCGCCTGAACCTACGCGACGATTCCAAGTGTGACGACGCGGCCGCCAAGGAGGTCGACGGCGTGGTCAACACCGTCAACTCGGCCGGCCAGTATCAAGTGCTGATCGGCACCGAGGTGCCCAAGCTCTATGAGAAGTTCGAGCCGCTCGTCAAGGGCTCGGGCGCCGAGGTCTCCACGAGCACCTCCTCCGATGAGGGTATCGTCTCCAGGATCTTCTCTGCTATCTCGGGCGTCTTTGCTCCGCTGCTGCCCGCCATGGCCGGCTCCGGTATCCTCCGTGCCTGCTAATCCTTGCGGTTCAGCTTGGCCTTATCACCGAGGGCACGGGTACCTACACCATCCTCTACACCCTCTCGATGAGCGTGTTCTACTTCCTGCCGGTGCTTCTAGCTTCTCCTCGGGCAAACGCTTCGGTGCGAGCCCGTACCTGTCGGCTCTGATCTGCGCCTGTTTGCTCTATCCCGATTTTATCGCTTGATGGGCGATGCGGGCAACGGCGCCATGAGCGAGTTCTTCGGCATCCCCGTGGTGCTCATGAGCTACAACTCCACCGTTATCCCGGCCATCATCGCCATCTGGGTTTACTCGTTCCTCTATAAGTTCCTGGATGAGCATGTGCCCGAGACTCTCAGGCTCGTCGTGCTCCCCGCGGTCTCGCTGATCATCATGGTTCCCGCCACTATGCTCGTGATTGGTCCCTTGGGCGTCTATGCCGGCGAGGGCATTGCCTTCGTGGTCAACTGGCTCATCGCCCGCTCCAACGTACTTGCTGGCATCCTGGTGGGCGGCGGCTGGTCCGTGCTCGTCTCGATGGGTATTCACTGGGCCGTCAACCCTATCATGATCAACAACATCGCTTCCAACGGCTTCGACTACATTTGCCCGGCCACCTTTGCCTGCAACTTTGCCGTTATCGGCTGCGCCCTCGGCGTCTTCCTCAAGGCCCGCGACCAGAAGCTCAAGAGCTTTGCTATGACCGGCGCCGTGACCATCTGCCTCTCTGCCATCATCGAGCCCACGCTCTTTGGCATGCTCCTCAAGAATAAGAAGCTCTTCCTGGCTCAGATTATCGGCGGTGCCTGCGGTGGCGCGTTCCTCGGCGTTTTCAAGGTTGTCACCACTGCCTTTGTCTTTGGCTCCGTCACCACGTTCCCGGCCTTCGTCTCCTCCGATCCGATGAACTTCGCCTTCGCCATGATCGGTATGGTTATCTCGGCTGTTGTCGTCGGCGTGCTCGGCTACATCTTCACCGGTAAGGACGATCAGCTCGCCTAGTCTTGCTTTGAGGCCCCACACCATGTGTCCAAGGCTAAGACCGACTTCCATCTAATAAAGGGTCGCTGTTTATATCGCAGCGGCCCTTTTTTGCTTTTGATTGACATGATTGGAGTAAACTTTGAAAACAGATGAAAAGGACGGAACGCCGATGATTCCGTATGAGCGCATGAACTGATTCTCAATAAGCTTAAGGAGGTCGATCTGCTCAAGATCGACGAGCTCGCGGCCTTTATGCCCGATGTGTCGATGACTACGCTTCGCCGTGACCTCAAAGAACTTGAGAAGCGGGGGAGCATCGAGTATCTGACCGGCGGCGCGGTTAAGTTGCATTCCGCGGCTCACGAGGCGAGCGTTTTTGAGAAGGGTGCGCAGCGGAGCAGCGAGAAGGACCTGATCGCGCGTTGTGCGGCGGCGGAGGTCGAGGACGGTGAGACGGTCTATGTCGACTCCGGTACCACCGCGATGGCGCTCCTGAGCCTGCTCGTCGACAAGCCGGTGACTATCTACACCACCAACGGCTATGCATGTTGGTTTACGGGCGAGCTTGCTGCTAAGGTGGTGGTAATTGGCGGCGACTTCAACCCCGTTACCTGCTCGCTCACCGGTCCTATGGTTGAGAGCGCGCTGCGCGAGCTGTACTTTGACCGGGCGTTTATAGGTGTCAACGCGGTGGACGAGGACCGCGGCATCATGACGCCAGGTTATCCCGAGGCTATCAAAAAACGTATCGTGATGCAGAATTCCCAGGCGAGTTACGTACTCGCCGATAGCTCCAAGTTCCACGTGTTTTCAAATGTAAAGGTGTGCGACCTGGAGGGCTTTACTGTTATTTCCGACAAGCGCGACGCCAAAATCGGCGAACGCGTCAAAATGATCACGGCCTAGGACACTGGGGCATCGCATCTTGCCCTCAAGCCGTTGCCCACGTAACGAAGCGTGAGGCAAACGTGCGCCCCATTCCTGATTTGGGGACTAGCTTAGTTCGTCGGCTACTTGGTGCTCGTAGAAGGCTTCTACTACGGCGTTGAAGTCGCGGGCGAAGTCTTCCATGGTTCCGTGCCAGGTGGCTCGGCCGGGTTTTCCCTGGCCAACATAGGCGGTTTGGATACCGCAGGCGGGGCTGGGGAAGTCGCGCTTGGGGTCGTTGCCTACCATAAGGACCTCGTGCGGCTCGAGCCCCATTGCCTGCAGCTGCTCGAGGTAATAGGTGGCATCGGGCTTGCAGCGGGTGGCATTTCCCATGTGCGTCACGAGCTCAAAGGGGGCGTCGGCCAGGTCGCCCCAGCCCATACGGCACTCAATAGCCCCCTGGGGAAAGCTGGGGTTGGTGAAAAGCGCACAGCGCAGCCCTGCGTCCTGTACGGCCTGGAGTGCGGCGTGTGCGCCCGGCATGGCATGGGCGTTGATGACGTCGTCATTCTTGTACGGAAGAATCTCACGGTCGTAGTAGGTAAACACCTCGTAGATGAGGGGTCGGAGAGGCATATGCCACACCTGCGCTCGACTTCGGTCTGGTAAAACTCAAGATTGGTGCGATTGTCCGCACCGCTGCGGCGATTGGCGTTGAGATCGACTAGGATAGTGCCCAGGCGCGCCATCGTACCGCCGCGGCTGCGACGTCCGATGTCCGCGAGCATCGACGATACATCCTTATAATAGCGAAGGATGAATGCATTGAGGTTGATGCTAAGAAGCGTCTCGTCCATATCGAAAACGACTGCTTTGAGCACGCGGGCGCCTTTCTCGAAAAATCGTTCCAGAATCGTATGTCTGGGATACTTTACCCCAAAGCCGTATATCTAACTGCTTATCGTCAACTTGTGGAGACAGCCGTCCATAAGATTGCGAAAAAGTCTCCATACGGGTAAAAAATCGCAGTTCACGCTTGAAATCGAAGTGATTTCCCCGTAATCTATACGGACGTGATTGCATAAGCGTCACATCAGTATCTGTCGGCTCCCGAGTGTTCCTAAACGTTGTGTGCTTGTCGCACCCTTCTGTAGGTCCTAGCAATCGGGGCCCCGTAGTTCGAAAGGGGTCCACCTTTGAGTGAGATTCAGAACTCGTCCATTTTCTCTCTTGACGATGTCAACGAGGAGGAGATGAACAACCTCATCGACGGTACGATTACCGACTTTGATGAGGGCGATCTCGTTAACGGCACTGTCGTTAAGATCGAGCATGACGAGGTGCTCGTTGACATTGGATTTAAGTCCGAGGGCGTTATCCCGGTCCGCGAGCTGTCCATCCGCAAGGACGCTAACCCTGCAGACATCGTTGCACTCGGTGATCCCATCGAGGCCCTGGTTCTCCAGAAGGAGGACAAGGACGGTCGTCTGGTCCTGTCCAAGAAGCGTGCCGAGTACGAGCGTGCTTGGAACCGCATCGAGGAGAAGTTCAACTCCGGCGAGAACGTCGAGGGCGAGGTTATCGAGGTTGTCAAGGGCGGCCTGATCCTCGACATCGGCCTGCGTGGCTTCCTGCCCGCTTCCCTCGTCGACCTCCGTCGCGTCAAGGACCTCACCTCCTACATGGGCACCCGCATCGAGGCCCGCGTCATCGAGATGGACCGCAACCGCAACAACGTCGTCCTCTCCCGTCGCGTCGTGCTCGAGGAGTCCCGTAAGGCCGAGCGCTCCGAGATCCTGTCCAAGCTCAAGTCTGGCATGCGTCTCCAGGGCACCGTTTCCTCCATCGTCGACTTCGGCGCCTTCGTCGACCTCGGCGGCATCGACGGCCTCATCCACATCTCCGAGCTCTCCTGGAACCACGTCAACCATCCTTCCGAGGTTGTCAAGGTCGGCCAGGAGGTCGAGGTCGAGGTTCTCGACGTCGATCTCAACCGCGAGCGTATCTCCCTGGGTCTCAAGCAGACCACCGAGGATCCGTGGCGCGCACTGGTCAAGAAGTACCCCGTCGGCGCTATCGTCGAGGCACGGTGACCAAGCTTGTCCCGTTCGGCGCTTTCGTCGACCTGGGCGAGGGCATCGAGGGTCTGGTGCACATCTCCGAGATGGCCAACAAGCACGTCGATCAGCTTCTCAGGTCACCCACGTGGGCGACAAGGTTCAGGTCAAGGTCATGGAGATCGACCTCGACCGTCGTCGTATCTCCCTGTCCATGAAGTCCGCTGCTGAGACTCTGGGCGTCGAGATTGAGGTTACCCCGCTGCCTTCCGAGAAGAAGGACGAGGAGACCGACGCCGAGTAAATCGGTTTGACGATCACTTGTTTTAAGGGATCCGTCCGCAATGGACGGGTCCCTTTTTGCATTTAGTGCCGAGATGCACGATGCTGCCCGGGCAGTTCGTTTGCTATTGGGTTGTCGGTGCATGAAAAATTGCCGACATCCCGCCTCGGGGAGGAGGCGGGAACGCACCGAGTAGACGGAGGGGTGCGGAGCGCGGTCGCGTCTCGACTGACGACGTTGCCCATCGACGGAACTATTGTAGCGCATGGGTGGTTCTTGGTTTATCGTGCACGCGCTTGGGTTGTGCCATTGCGTGTGCTGGCGGTGTGCTACACTCTTTCACTGCTGAGTGGGCCAGACGGTCGCGCGATGTGCTGCTTGCGGCACGCGTGAGGAAAGTCCGGGCTCCAGAGGGCGGGATGCCGGCTAACGGCCGGGCGGAGTGATCCGACGGAAAGCGCCGCAGAAAAGAAGACTCCCACCTGCGCCGCAAGGCGTAAAGGGAAAAGCTGAAACGGTGGTGTAAGAGACCACCAGCGTCGTGGCAACACGGCGGCTTGGCAAGCCCCATCCGGAGCAAGCGCGAATAGGAACGCTATGGGCCGGCCGGTCCGCGTTCGGGTAGCGTGCGTGGAGCTGCACGGTAACGTGCAGACAAGATAAATGACCGTTCACGACAGAACCCGGCTTATCGGCCACTCAGCTTTTTTGTTGACGCTGCGAACCCGTCAGCGCGGCAATCTGCCTTTCAAGCCTTCGGGCATGACCATAAGGTCAATGCCCTCGGCTTTCAAGGCACCTTGCTCGCGCTGACGGGTTCTCGCTTTCGTTGACGGAATCATCGGCGTTGTCATTCTTTTTACTAGGGTTATCGTATTATTGAGGCTGTTTGTTGCTTTGCTTGTTGTTGAGGGGCTTTGTTGGACAGCTTTTTTACTCTGCAATCGAATATTGAGGCTTCGGGCGAGTTTGTGGACCGCAAGAGCCGGTTTATTGCCCAGTTGATCCATATTGAGTCCGAGGACGAGGCGAATGCCTTTATCGAGATGGTTCGCAAGCGTCATTATGACGCTCGGCATAATGTGCCCGCGTGGATTTTGGTCGATGGACGCGAGCGCCAGAGCGATGATGGCGAGCCAAGCCGCACGAGCGGAATGCCGACGCTCGAGGTGCTGCGCGGTGCGGGACTTAAAAACGTATGCTGCGTTGTGACGCGCTATTTTGGTGGCACGCTGTTAGGGCCCGGTGGCTTGGTGCACGCCTATACCGCGGCGACGCAGGCGGCGGTGGCAGCTGCTCGGGGAGGCCGGTCAGATCGTTGAGATGACAAGCGTCGTGCCCGTTGACGTGCATGTGGCCTATCCGCAGTATGAGCAGGTGCTTCGCTTGGCGCAGGATTCAGGCGCCAAGGTTTCGGATACCGATTACGCGGATGCCGTGACGATTCATTTGGTATTTAAGGCGGGGGAGCAGGAGCCATTTTGCGCCAAGATGCGCGAGCTTATGGCGGGACGCGAGGAGATTGAGGTCGGCGCCTCCGAATTTGCCGAGTTCTAACGGCGACGGCCGGTGTGCTTTTGGATGGATCCCAAGCGCGCCGGCCGTCGTTTTATGTTGCCGCCGTTTACTCGGCGAGCTGCTTTAGCATATCGCATGCGATTTCGACGGCATCGTCGATGCAGCCGGGACAGCTGCGGAGCGGACCCTTGTCCGATCCGACGCCCTTGAGCGTGCCGCAGACGGTCGTCGTGTTCTTCTCGCCAAAACGCTTGGCGATCTCGCGCGACAGCTTGTAGGTCTGGCCCTTGGTCTTGGGGTTTTCCATGCCGTCGCTCATTACAAAGCCCATGATGGCCACGGCGCCCGAGATAGCGCCGCAGGTTTCGGTCATGCCGCCCATGCCGGCGCCAAAGCCTCGGTGAGGGTAAAGGCGACTTGGGGGGTCAAGCCCGACGGCGGGCGCGAGCGTGCAGGCGACGGCCTGCGCGCAATTAAAGCCACTGGCGTGGTACTCGGCAGCCTGAGCCTGACAGGCGGTGATGTCGAGCTGGGCTGTATCGATTTGCTTCATCGTTGTCTCCTTGGTCACGGTGTACCCGCCTATGGTACCCGTGACGGGGCATGTAATCATCGAGAGCTTCATGTATGCCTCATTTATATCCATCGAATAAATGCCTAAGGCTGAGACGAATGCCCTGATTTATTTGTCTCATAACCTATCGGCGGGATGGGTTGAGAGGGGTGCGGGGTAGCGGTATCGTGAACCGAATAAAATCAAAACCCAAGTAAGGGAGTTGGATATGAGCGAGCAGACCATCGGTACCACGTGTGTTCAGGGCGGTTATCGCCCGGGCGATGCAGAGCCGCGTCAGGTGCCTATCTACCAGTCAACCACGTGGAAGTACGACACGTCCGAGCACATGGGCAAGCTGTTTGACCTGGAGGAGTCGGGCTACTTCTACAGCCGTCTGCAGAATCCCACGTGTGATCTGGTTGCCGCCAAGATCTGCGAGATGGAGGGCGGCACTGCTGCGATGCTCACGAGCTCGGGCATGGCTGCGAACTTCCTCGCGATCTTTAACGTGGCCGGTGCCGGCGATCACGTGGTCGCGAGCTCTGCCATCTACGGCGGTACCTACAACCTGCTTGCCCATACCATGGGCCGTATGGGCGTTACCTGCACGTTCGTTGCTCCCGACTGCACCGATGAGGAGCTGGAAGCAGCTTCCGGCCCAACACCAAGCTCGTCTTTGGCGAGACCATCGCCAACCCCGCCCTCGCCGTGCTCGATATTGAGCGCTTTGCCAAGGCCGCGCATGACCACGGCGTGCCGCTGATGGTCGACAACACCTTCCCGACGCCCGTGATGTGCCGTCCCTTTGAGTGGGGCGCCGACATCGTTACGCACTCCACCACCAAGTATATGGATGGCCACGCTGCCTACCTGGGCGGCGTGATCGTCGACCACGGCCAGTTTGACTGGATGGCTCATGCGGACAAGTTCCCGGGCCTCACCACGCCCGACGAGAGCTACCACGGCGTGACCTATGCCGAGAAGTTCGGTCGCGAGGGCGCCTTCATTACCAAGGCCACCGCTCAGCTCATGCGCGATCTTGGCCCCATGCAGAACCCGCAGGCGGCGTTTTTCCTGAACAGCTCGCTCGAGAGCCTGCATGTGCGCATGCCGCGTCATTGCGAGAACGGCCTGGCCGTTGCCAAGTTCCTGCAGAGCCATCCCAAGGTACGCTTTGTGAGCTATCCGGGCCTGGAGGGCGACAAGTACTATGACCTGGCTCAGAAGTACATGCCCAACGGTACCTGCGGCGTCGTGAGCTTTGGCTTTAACGGCGGTCGCGCGGCAGCTGAGACCTTTATGAAGAGCCTCAAGCTCGCCCAGATCGCCACGCATGTGGCCGACGCCCGCACTTGCTGCCTGCATCCCGCTAACGCCACGCATCGCCAGATGAACGATGAGGAGCTCATCGCCTGTGGCATCTCCGCCGACATGGTGCGCCTGTCGTGCGGCCTCGAGGACACGGCCGACCTGATTGCCGACCTTGAGCAGGCTCTCGAGCAGTGCTAGGCTAGCGTTCGCATAAGTCGCCGATGCCGACAGAGGGCTTCGGCGACCTTTACGTTCCGATTCCGTAGGCGGGACCCCAATCGCGGCTGTTTGCAGGCGATTGGGGCCCCGTTTTTGTGTTGCGCCACTCGAAAGGATGGATATGGAGAAAACCGCAGAGCAGCTGCGCCGCGAGCACATTGCCCTAGAGGGCGACACCCATGGCAAGAACAAATGGGCGATTCTGTTTACCGTGCTCATCATGACGTTTATGGCGTGTCTGGATTCGACCGTCGTGACCGTGGCACTGCCCGTGATGCAAAAGGAGCTGGGCGTGGGCCTCGACCGCATCCAGCTGGTGAGCTCGGTGTATCTGCTTGCGACATGCGTGGCTATGCTGCCGTTTGGCCGTCTGGGCGACGTGCGCGGCAAGGTGGGCGTATTCCAACTGGGCGTCATCGTCTTTACGGTCGGCTCGCTGCTGTGCGGCCTTTCGGCCTCGCTCGAGGTTCTTATCCTGGCACGTATTGTTCAGGGAGTCGGTTGCGCGGCGGCATGGCTAACAACATGGGTATCATCACCGAGTCGTTTCCGGCGCGCGAGCGCGGTCGTGCCATGGGTCTCCTCGCGACTTTCGTGGCCCTCGGCATGATGTGTGGTCCCGTGCTCGGCGGCATGCTGGTGGCAAGCTTTCCCTGGGAGAGCATCTTCCTCATCAACCTGCCCATTGGCGTCATCTCGTTTATCGTGGGGCTTTACACACTGCCGCATGTTAAGCCGGAGGCCGGTGAGCGCCCCATGTCGCTGGCGGAGGCCGCGCGTCGCTGCTTTGCGAGTTCGGCTTTTACGATTAACTTGGCATGCATGCTTATTGTGTTTATCGGCATCGGTGCATCTGAGTTTGTGCTGCCGTTCTATTTCCAGGATGCCCATGGCTTTAGCTCCGATATTTCCGGACTGCTCTTTTTGGCGCTGCCGATGGTGAATGCCTTTATCGGGCCGCTTTCGGGTACGGTTTCGGACCGTGTTGGCTGCGAGGGTCCCACGCGGTCGGCCTGGGTGTGTACGTGTGCGGTCTCTTTGCGGTAAGTACGCTCGACGAGCACTCTTCCATCCCCGTGATCGTGTGCTGCGTCGCGTTTATGTCGTGCGGCACGTCGATTTTCCAGAGCCCCAATAACTCCCTGTACATGGGCTCGGCTCCGCGCGAAGCGCTCGGTTTTGCTGGCAGCTTGGGCAGTTTGGCGCGCTACGCCGGCATGGCACTCGGTATTACGGTGGCGTCAAATATCCTGTATGGGCAGATGAGCGTGGCGATGGGCGAGGCCGTGACCAGTTTCGTTGCAGGCCGTCCGGATGTGTTCTTATTCGGCTTTCGCTCGGTGTTCTACGTGCTCATGGCTGTGGCCGCTGTGGGCTTTGCGCTCGCCATGGTGCGTTTGGTGAAGATGCGCGCCCGCCATTAGCGTGTTGGGAGGCCGTCTGCCACGATTCGCGCCGTCCCAAAAAGACTGGTTTGTGGTGCGATGTGGCTTGTGGGACGGGCGGGGGTCGGTCCGTGGTAGACTATCGAACAACGTTTATTAATCGCGCGGTATCGTTGCCGCGAGAAGGGGTTGCGCCATGCAGGAGCTTGAGGATCGTATTCGCCATGACGGCATCGTAAAGGCCGGTAACGTCCTTAAGGTTGATGCCTTCCTCAACCACCAGTGCGACGTTGAGCTGTTCGATCACATGGGCGCTGAGTGGGCCCGTCTGTTCGAGGGCGTCGAGATCAACAAGATCCTGACGATCGAGGCTTCGGGCATTGGCATGGCCTGCATTGCAGCTCAGCATTTTGGCGGCGTGCCGGTGGTCTTTGCCAAGAAGGCCCAGTCCATTAACCTCGACGGCGAGCAGTATGCCACGACCATCTACTCCTTTACCAAGCAGAAGGAGTACCCGGTCATCGTGGGCAAGCGCTTCCTGTCCGAGGGCGATAAGGTCCTGATCATCGATGACTTCCTGGCCAACGGCTGCGCGCTTGAGGGTCTTATCAAGATCTGTGAGGCTGCGGGTGCCGAGGTGTCCGGTATTGGCATTGCGGTGGAGAAGGGCTTCCAGGCGGCGGTGATAAGCTCCGCGAGCGCGGCTTCCGCGTTGAGAGCCTGGCCCGTATCGCCGATATGGACTGCGAGACCGGCGAGATCACCTTCGCCTAAGCGCGCAACACAAGCGATTGGTATGCGATGTGACAAAGGGACCGTCCCTTTGTCACATTTTTTGTATGAGGGGAGGTGTTGATATGGATGAGAACAAGATGGGATGGCGCGAATATGCGCGCTATGCCGAGATGTCGGTCGAGGAGTTGGCGCGCGATTGTGAGGTGCAGGTGTTTCGCGCGACGGGTCCGGGCGGACAAGGCGTCAACACGACGGACTCGGCGGTGCGCATGAAACATATCCCTTCGGGAATTACCGTGACGGCGCGCGAGAGCCGCAGTCAGTTCCAAAACCGTAGTAGCTGCCTGCGTAAGCTGCGCGCTGAGCTTGAGCGTCGCGGGCGTCCACCGCGCCGACGCGTAAAGACCAAGGTGCCTCTGCGCTCTCGCCAGCGCAGGCTCAATGACAAGCACTTCAACGCCATCAAAAAGGCCAACCGTCGCAAACCGGGCGGGGAGGAATAATCTTCTCAATAAGTTGCGTGATAGGGACTGTTTTGCGGCTTTAGCTGTATAAACAGTCCCTATTTCACCGCAACTTAGGGGTGGTTATCGGGTGGGGTGCCAGACGTGGAGGCGCCGGCGAGGACATCAACCTCGATGCGCGAGGCGACAACGGGCTCGCCGTCGGCCTGGATGGGGTAGTCGGGCTCCTCAAAGGTGAGCTCGGCATGGCGGCAGCGGCGCATGCGAACCGGCGGCAACTTGGTGTGGTGGCCGTCCTTGGCCGAAAGGAACATAGGCAGGGCTACCGCGCGAGGGACGGGGCCGCAGGCGTAGCAGACGTCGAGTATGCCGTCGCAGGGGTCGGCATCGGGGCAGATGCGATAGCCCGAGCCATACGTGGGGCCCAGCTGTATCGCCATGATAATCGCCTCACGCGCTCGGCGGGCGTGCCGTCAAAGCTGACTGTCATGGGGTAGTTGCGATAGCGCAGGCCAAACTGCTCAAGTCCCGAGAGGGTGTAGAGCGGAGCACCCGTCAAGCCGGTCTTTTTGCGCAACTCGGTGGTGCCCAGACCAATAGCGGCATCGATGCCGACCGAAAGCGTCTGGTCGTAGTACTCAACGGTAGCCTCGCCGCTGCCGCTCGCAGGGCTCCACGAGCGAATGCGCCGATGTCCTGACGCTGCAGCTCGGCAGGTGAGCAGCGCGCCAAAATCCTTGCCGGAGAAATCGTCGATGGCCCAGATCGCCGTCGTGGGCAAAAACATCCGGTTTTCCCGGGAAGGACCCC
>ENA-OQCE01000137-OQCE01000137.1-human-gut-metagenome-genome-assembly--contig:-NODE-137-length-34875-cov-3.712818_pt1 | contig 34875 bp, 33 predicted proteins | sample MGYA00242495_ERZ504572 | MGnify/ENA primary metagenome ERZ504572 (study PRJEB26092, sample SAMD00036228) | human gut metagenome | host: Homo sapiens | study: EMG produced TPA metagenomics assembly of... | reverse complement strand
TATGGACGAATATGTAGGTTTACCGAAAGACCATCCTGAAAGCTATCATTCTTTCATGTGGAACAACTTTTTCAGCCATATCGACATTAAGCCTGAGAATGTGAACATCCTGAATGGAAACGCAGAAGATCTGGAAGCCGAATGCACCGCTTACGAAGCAAAGATGAAAGCTGCCGGTGGTGTGGACCTGTTCCTGGGCGGTATCGGTCCTGACGGCATATCGCTTTCAACGAGCCGGGTTCTTCTTTGTCTTCCCGTACCCGTGTCAAGTCTTTGACAACCGATACGATCATCGCCAATTCCCGTTTCTTCGATAACGATGTCAACAAAGTTCCGAAGACTTCCGTTACGGTCGGCGTTGCTACGGTATTGGATGCAAAAGAGGTGCTGATTATGGTGAACGGTCATAACAAAGCCCGTGCTTTGCAGCAGGCTGTTGAAGGTGCGGTAAACCAGATGTGGACTATCACGCTTTGCAGATGCACCCGAAGGGTATTATCGTTGCCGACGAGGCTGCTTGTGCAGAACTGAAAGTCGGTACATACAACTATTTCAAGGATATTGAGAAAGACAATCTTTGTCCCTGCTCTTTATTGAAGTAAATTTTTTATTATTCATAATAGTTTTGATTTAACATCGAAAGGCTGTGTCTGTGATAGATGCGGCCTTTCTTATTGGTTGAACATGTCCTTGTTGTAGAAGTTCATGATTGAAATCAGTTGATCGTGGGCGATTTGTGCGGGACTGTCGGAGTTCAGCTCCATCGCCGTAAGATAGTTGTTCAGGGCCTGCCGGATATCCCCTTTTTTACGGTAGCATTGCCACGTAAGTAATACGCTTCATCAGAAGATGTGTTTTTTTCTATGTATTCGTCCAACAAACGGATAGCTTCGTCTGTTTTACCGTCGGTAATGAGTTGTTTAATAGTTTCCATTTCGAGATTTATGATTTGTAATTTATGAATTATAGATGCCGATTTGGGCAGATAAAGTGCAAATTTAAATCATAAATCATAAATGATAAACCATAAATCATGGATTTTGTGTAAGTTTGCACCCGATTTCAAAAAGATAAGACGTTATTATGCAAAAGAATCTGGTAATAGTGGAGTCACCCGCTAAGGCAAAAACCATTGAAAAGTTCCTCGGAAAAGATTATAAGGTTATGTCGAGCTATGGTCATATCCGCGATCTGAAGACGAAAGAGTTTAGTATTGACATCGAGCACGACTATGCTCCGCAGTACGTGATACCGGCCGACAAGAAGAAGCTGGTCAGCGAACTGAAATCCGAAGCCAAGTCTGCCGAACAGGTATGGCTCGCTTCCGATGAGGACCGTGAGGGAGAGGCTATATCCTGGCACTTGTATGAAGTGCTGGGCCTGAAACCTGAAAATACCAAACGTATCGTCTTTCATGAAATTACCAAGAATGCCATTCTGCATGCTATTGAAACACCACGCGATATCAATATTAACTTGGTGAACGCCCAACAGGCACGTCGTGTGCTGGACCGTATCGTGGGATTCGAACTTTCGCCGATTTTGTGGCGTAAGGTAAAACCCGCATTATCGGCCGGACGTGTGCAGTCGGTGGCTGTGCGCCTGATTGTGGAACGGGAGCGGGAGATCAATGAATTTGTAAGCGAGGCGGCTTTCCGTGTGATTGCAAACTTCATCCTCCTGACGGCACAACGGTGTTGAAAGCCGAGTTGAACCGCCGCTTGAAAGACAAGAAAGAAGTGGAAGCCTTTTTGGAATCCTGTAAGAATGCTTCGTTTACGATTGACGATATCACGACGAAACCGGTAAAGAAATCGCCGGCACCTCCTTTTACGACTTCCACTTTGCAGCAGGAAGCGGCTCGTAAGTTAGGATATTCCGTGTCGCAGACGATGATGATCGCACAGCGTTTATATGAATCCGGACTGATCACTTATATGCGTACCGACTCCGTGAACTTGAGCGATCTGGCATTAGGTACGGCGAAAGAGGCTATCTTCGAAACATACGGTGAGAAATATTATAAGTTCCGCCAATATCATACCAAGAGCAAAGGGGCGCAGGAAGCACACGAAGCGATTCGCCCGACTTATATCAGTAATGTGGAGGCAGGGAGTTCTTCGCAGGAAAAGAAGTTGTATGAACTGATCCGTAAACGTACGATCGCTTGCCAGATGGCGGATGCCGAATTGGAACGTACGACTATTTCGGTCGGTATCAGCGGACAGACGGAACGTTTTGTCGCTGTCGGCGAAGTGATCAGTTTCGAAGGTTTCCTTCAGGTTTATATGGAAAGCAATGACGACGATACGGAGAAAGAACAGGAAAACGGCCTGCTTCCTCCGGTAAAGCTTCATGAGACATTGTCATTGAAAGATATCGTGGCGACAGAGCGTTTCACGCAGCGTCCTCCGCGCTATACGGAAGCCAGTCTGGTTCGCCGTTTGGAAGAATTGGGCATCGGACGTCCGTCTACCTATGCGCCGACTATCCAGACGATCCAGAACCGCGAATATGTGGTGAAAGGAGATAAGGAAGGCGTGGAACGTGCTTACACGGTTGTTTCGCTGTCCAAGGGAAAGATCGAGGAAGCGGAAAAGACCGAGACCGTCGGGGCCGACCGCAATAAACTGATGCCGACCGATATCGGTACGGTAGTAAACGACTTTTTGATGGAGTATTTCCCGGATGTGTTGGATTACAACTTTACGGCCAGTGTAGAAAAAGAATTCGACTCGGTTGCGGAAGGCGAACTGGTATGGACGAAGGCCATCGATAAATTCTATAAGATTTTCCATCCGATCGTAGAGGCTACGGCTGCCGTTAAGACCGAACATAAAGTAGGGGAACGCGAGCTCGGTATCGATCCGAAGAGCGGCAACCCGGTGTTTGTGAAGATCGGCCGCTATGGTCCTGTCGTTCAGATCGGGGCGGCACATGCTGACGACAAAGAGGCGCCGAAACCTCAGTTTGCCTCTCTGATGAAAGGCCAGTCCATCGATACGATTACATTGGAAGAGGCTCTGAAACTTTTTGATCTTCCCCGGACGTCGGTGAATATGAAGGCAAGGTGATGGTGGCGGCTGTCGGCCGTTTCGGGCCGTTTATCCGTCATGACGGTAAATTTGTTTCTATTCCGAAAGATTTGAATCCGCTGACGATTACGGCAGAGGAAGCAATCGCTTTGATCGAAGGGAAAAGGGTGAAAGACGAACAACGTTTTATCAAGAAGTTCGAGGAGGATCCGGAGATGGAAATCCTGAAAGGTCGCTTCGGCCCTTATATTTCTTATCAGAAAGCGAACTATCGTATTCCGAAAACGGTAACCGACCCGACAATCCTGACACTTGAAGATTGTAAAAAGATCATAGCCGAAGCTGGAGAAAAACCGGCTGCAAAGAAGACAACGCGTAAAAAGAAAGCCTGACAAAAAGCTTACTTATTATTGATTGCAAAAACAACTGTCATACTATCATGTTCTGCTCTTGATATTATGAATATCAATGTTTGTGTGAGATGATAGTAGGCATGATAGATGTTTTTTCAACTATCATGCTATCATAAAGACTGTATCTTTTTTACGCGTTTTATATAGCTTATTTTCATAAGAATAACTACATATTTTTATTGAGACCCGGATGTCGGCTACCTGCAGACCCGGGTGTCGATACCCGTCAGATGGAGGTATAAAAGGCTCTGATACGGGTATTTCAGGGAGAAGATCTAATGTCTTTTGTGTAAAAAAGTAACGTGTTCCGGCAAAAAAGCCTTATGTTTTCCGGAAAACAGTCTGTTTTTAACTCTTTTGGAGTGTTTTTGTTTCGGGTAAAACGGCTAAAATGATGGTTAAACAGCTGATTTATGATAGTAGAATGATAGTTAAAAAGGAAACTATCATATCTGCATGTTATGATATTCAATCTTCACACAAGAAACATGATGGTATGATAGTTGTTTTTCAAATCTTTTTATTGTTGGCATATGTTTGTCTGTTGATCTATATTCATGATTTCATCATTACCTGCACTGAATTTTCCGTATTTATCAGGTGTTTATACAATCGACAATTTCCGAATCAAAGGCTTCTGAAAGGCATTCCTTCTCTATGAATTCTGGAGAAAGTTGTTTAACATAGTCAATGATGTGTGCCTTCAAACCGTAACTGCCCAATATATCTGTGATATCGCGTCCGTACACACGGCAAGTAGCCTCGTCGCCATAAACATCTTTCAATTCTTGGGCAGGCAAATGGCTTAGTTCACGCGTCGTATCGCCTTCAATAGTATCCACGATCAAGGCCTTTCCACCCGGACGCAGTACCCGATGTATTTCCTGCATAGCCTTTCTGTCTTCTGGGATACAATATAGAATATGGGAACAGATAAGCAGATCGAATGAGTTGTCTTCATAAGGCATTCGGGTCATATCTGCCTGGTAAGTAGCAACGTTCGGATTGAGATCTGCATCTATATAAGTCGAGACGTATGGCGAATTTTTCAGGAAATCTTTCAGTCCTTTTACCGGTGCGAAATGGAGTACGCGCATTGGCTGTATCCCGCTTTTGAATATCTCGTTTTTGATGTACATGCAAAGAATTCGTGTCCGTTCGAGAGAAAGGCAATGCGGACATTTGATATTCTTGCGTAATCCAAGATTACCGTGAGAGAGAAAACGGCGGGACGACTTGCCGCAACAGCAACATTCATATCGGTTACCCCATAGCAGTACTGCCTCTATTTTGTAAAGGGCGTAATGAAGGGCGATCCGCTGTTTCTCGCTCACGATTTTTCTGTATATGTTTTTGATCATAACTGCTGATCCGTTTCTTACATTCTCTCCGGAACCTCGATTCCCAACAATGACATGGCCGATTTGACAATCTTGGCTACGTTGGCGGAGAGGACAAGGCGGAACTCTTTTACTTCTTCATTCTCTTCGCGGAGGATGGAGAAATCGTGATAGAACTGGTTGTATTCTTTTACCAGGTCATAAGTATAGTTGGCGATGAGGGCGGGGCTGTATTCCTTTCCTGCTTCGCGAACGACGGAAGCGTAGTCGGCTATCATCTGGATCAGGTTTTCTTCCTTCTCGGATATGGTAGTCGTTGTCGGCAGTTGTTCGGGCAAAACGATGCCCTGTTCGGCAGCTTTACGCAGAACGGAACGGATACGGGCATATGTGTATTGGATGAACGGGCCGGTATTACCGTTGAAATCGATCGATTCCTTCGGGTTGAAAGTCATGTTCTTGCGCGGGTCCACCTTCAGGATGAAGTATTTCAAGGAACCGAGGCCGACCATGCGGGCGATGTTTTCGGCTTCTTCCGGTGTCATTTCGTCCACTTTGCCCAGTTCCTGCGAGATTTCGCGGGCTGTACCCACCATCTCTTCCATCAGTCGTCTGCATCGACAACCGTTCCTTCGCGGCTCTTCATCTTGCCTTCCGGCAGTTCGACCATGCCGTAAGAGAAATGTACAAGGCCTTTGCCGAATTCAAAACCCAATTTATCCAACAGGATAGACAATACCTGGAAATGGTAGTTCTGCTCGTTTCCTACCACATAGATCATTTTGTTGATAGGATAGTCGTCGAAACGCAATTTGGCAGTTCCGATATCTTGTGTCATGTAGACGGAAGTTCCGTCGGCACGGAGCAGCAGTTTCTCGTCCAGGCCGTCTTTGGTCAGGTCTGCCCATACGGAACCGTCTTCACGGCGGTAGAAAATGCCTTTGTCGAGCCCTTCCAGCACTTTGCCTTTACCTTCCAGGTAGGTCTGTGATTCGTAATAGATCTTATCGAAGTCTACGCCCATCATTTTGTATGTCTCGTCGAATCCGGCGTACACCCAGTTGTTCATCATTTCCCAAAGAGCGCGTACCTCCTTGTCGCCGGCTTCCCATTTGCGGAGCATCTCGCGTGCTTCGGCCATCAGGGAGAAGCGGCTTCGGCTTCCTCTTTCGTCATGCCTTTTGCTTCGAGGGCGGCAGTCTCTTCTTTCAGTTTGTTGCTGAAAAGGACGTAGAAGTCACCGATCAGGTGGTCGCCTTTCTTGCCGGCCGTTTCGGGAGTCACGCCGTTGCCCCATTTCTGCCAGGCGAGCATGGACTTGCAGATATGGATACCGCGGTCGTTTACGATGTTCGTCTTTACCACTTTATTGCCGTTTGCTTTCATGATCTCGGACAGGCTGTAACCCAATAGGTTGTTACGCACGTGTCCAAGATGGAGCGGCTTGTTGGTGTTGGGAGAAGAATATTCGATCATGACCAGCGGAGACTGTTCCGTTACAGGGATGATCCCGTATGACGGCTGGCCGTTGATTTCGTTTAATAAATCGATCCAGCAGGCACAGGCGATGGTCAGGTTGAGGAATCCTTTGATTACATTGAATTCGGCTACAGCCGGTTCATGCCGGAGCAGGTATTCGCCAATTTCCTGGGCAGTCTGTTCCGGAGATTTCTTCGACATGCGGAGGAAGGGAAAAACAACCAGAGTCAGATGTCCTTTGAACTCTTTCTTTGTCTTTTGCAGTTGTACCTGGTTGGCTGCCACATCGGCGCCATACAGTTCTTTTATGCCGGTAATGATAGCACCGGTAATCTGTTGTTCGATAACCATATTCGTTTAGTATATGTTCGGATTTATTTTGCCTGCAAAGGTACAGGTTTATTTTGTAAAAACCATAAGATTGGTGTGGGTAGGAAAGAGATAACTATGATTTGATAAAGTAACCGGCATGCAATAAAAAAGGCATTCCGATCGCGGAGTGCCTTTTTACTTATTGAGAGTGTAAGACTAATTTACTTGATGATTTCTGTCAATTCGGCGCCAGCTTTGAATTTAACTGATTTGCGTGCCGGGATTTCGATTGGTTGTTTAGTCTTCGGGTTAACACCTTTGCGTGCAGATTTTTCAGCAACAGAGAAAGAACCAAAACCTAAAAGGCCACTTTGCCACCTTCTTTTAATTCACTGGATACTGTTTCAACAAAAGCTTCTACAGCTTTCTTTGCATCAACTTTGCTTAAACCGGATTTTTCCGCTACAGCATTGATAAATTCTGTTTTGTTCATGATGGTTTGATAATTAATATATTAAACAATTTTTGTGATAGCCTAAAAAGTCGGTGTCAAATGTAATTCTATTTTGATATATCGCAAAGAAAAAAAGAGTTTTTTTTATTGATTTACTATGTTTTAGTGCTATTTTGTCAGAAAACTGCCGAAATATATATACCTTTGTCCTTAAATTGTAAATATATGATGAATCAAAATAGTTCGGGATTCCTGAGCAGTATCCCGATGGTTACGAAAAACCTTATCATTATCAACCTGTTGTTTTGGGTAGCGAGTCTTGTTTTACCTAAAGTCGGGATTGATTTAGTCCAGTTATTCGGACTGCACTTTCCGGGTGTGAAGGATTTCTATCCTTTCCAGTTTGTGACTTATATGTTCATGCATGATACCCATTCGTTTGCGCACGTGTTTTTCAATATGTTCGGTGTGTATATGTTCGGACGCGTGCTGGAGAATGTCTGGGGGCCGAAGCGCTTCCTGATTTTTTACATGGTGACGGGTATCGGGGCGGGTATTACGCAGGAACTGGTTTGGCTGTATTCCGTCCATTCCTTCGCAAGTGCGAACGGGGTTACTCTGGTACAGTTGGTTGCAGGAGATCCTTCATTGAACTATCTGATTACGATCGGTGCTTCTGGTTCCGTATTCGGTATTTTGCTGGCATTTGCCATGTTGTTCCCGAATGTTCCGCTGTACCTGATGTTCATCCCTATTCCTATCAAGGCAAAATATTTCGTGATCTTTTACGGATTGGCCGAATTGTTTATGGGTGTCGCTAACAACGGTGGTGATTCCGTGGCGCATTTTGCCCACCTGGGCGGTATGCTTTTCGGTTATTTCCTGGTTCGGTATTGGAAAAAGAAAGATATAGACAATGGGCGATATTTTTACTAATCTCAAACGGACTTTCAATTCCGGCAACATCCTGGCAAAACTGATTTATATCAATGTCGGGCTATTCGTCATTATACGGTTGGCAAGTGTGATCCTGATGCTGTTCAATCTGGGCGGTTTTCCGTTTTTGCAGTATTTGCAAGTGCCTTCGTCTCCCGAATTGCTTTTGTACCGGCCGTGGACGATTATTACTTATATGTTCACGCATTTCGACTTTCTGCATATTCTGTTTAATATGCTGTGGTTATACTGGTTCGGCGGTTTGTTCCTTACTTTTTTCAGTGAGCGGCAATTAGGCGGCCTGTATCTGTTAGGAGGTATTGCCGGGGCTGTCTTGTTTCTTGTGGCATACAACATATTCCCTTATTTCCGTACAGTTGCCGCTTATAGTTATTTGATGGGAGCGTCGGCTTCGGTTATGGCCATTGTGTTTGCCGTCTCTTTCTACCGGAAAGATTTGGAGATCGGCTTGTTCCTGATCGGGAGGATCAAGCTGATTTATCTGGCCCTGTTTACATTTGTGATAGACTTGCTGGCCATTACATCGACGAATGCCGGCGGTCATATCGCCCATATCGGCGGGGCGTTGTTCGGCATCTGGTTCGCCACCCGGATCAAGGAAGGCAAAGATTTGACAGCTCCTATGAACCGCCTGCTCGACTGGGTGGTGAATCAGGGAAAGCGGAAACCCAAGATGCGTGTGACTTATAAACGTCCTGAGACCGATTATGAATATAATGCCCGTAAACATCGGGAAACAGTCGATCTGGATGCAATATTGGATAAATTAAAACGTTCCGGTTACGAAAGCCTTTCGGCAGAAGAAAAGAAAAAACTATTTGATGCCAGCAAAAAATGAGCGAGCGGTTTAAAGCGATCAGGATTCTGTTTAAATCTGTAGTCGGTACTGCCAATGTGATAGTTATTCTGCTATTCATTGCTTCGGCCTTCTCGGACAGAATTTCACCGGACAGGAGTGTGTTCTTCTCTTATCTGGGGTTGGGATTTCCTGTATTTTGCGTTTTGAACCTCTGTTTTGTTGTTTATTGGCTATTTCTTTGGGAATGGCGGTTTGTGTTGGTCGGACTATGTTCGTTCCTGATCTGCCGGGGGGCTGTAACCCGTTATTTCCCTTTCCATGACAGAGTGGACGATATTCCGAAAGAGAATGTACTGAAAGTCTTGACTTATAATGTCATGGGATTCGGTTATAAAGGCCATACGGAAGATGCTCCGAATCCGATCATACGGTATATTGCGAATTCCGGTGCGGATATCGTATGTCTGCAGGAATATGCAGTAGGTACTTCCAAGAACTTTTTGACGAATCAGAAGATCGCCAATGCCTTGAAGATGTATAGGTATCGCTCCATTATCCCGATCGGAACCTCCGGTACGCTCAAATTCAATATAGCCGTATTTTCCAAATATCCGATCTCCAAATCCCGTAAGATCAAGTATGACAGCTCTTTCAACGGCTCGTCCATTCATGAACTGGATATAAGAGGAAAGAAGTTGACTTTGATCAATAACCACTTGGAGTCTTTCAAGCTGACGATGGAGGACCGGAGCCATTATTCCGCATTTATCAAGAACCTGAATTCCGAAACGCTCGATGGTTTGAGAAGTTCCATCGAACAGAAGTTGGGGCCTGCATTCCAGATACGTGCCCGTCAGGCGAGAGCGGTTGCCGAAGAAATCAAAAAGATCGATACCGATTATGTATTGGTGTGCGGTGACTTCAACGATACGCCGATTTCCTATGCCCATCGTACGATCCAGGGGCCGTTGAAAGATGCTTATGCTGCTTCAGGCCGTGGTGTCGGGGTCACCTATAATGAAAACTTCTTTTGGTTCAGGATCGACAACATCCTGCATTCAGCCAATATGAAACCGATCAACTGCACGGTCGACAAGGTGCGTTATTCCGACCATTATCCGCTGTGGTGTTATTTGCAATTGAAAGAGGGGGATTGAAAATGAAAAATTCCCTTATACAGGAAACCGTAGTTTCTCGTATAGGGGAATTTTTGTGCCGTGCTTATGGAGCTAGCTCTTTATGCTACAGTTCCGCATCGTTCACTGCATCCAGGATGTCGGCAAACAGGTTCTCGACGAAGAAGAACGTGGCATTGCAAAACAGCTTCGAATCCTTGATCAAGCAACCGTATTGCTTTTGCCATTATTGGCGATTACGCTTTCTGCCGAATACGTCTTGAACTTCTTATTGTTCTGTGGATCGTATTGATAAACGATATTGCTAACTTCTGCCGAGTAGCAGTTGTCGTGGCAATTGATTTTCATCTTGTATTTGATGATCGTTTTGTCTGTATCGTTCAACAGCATCTCGACTTTGGAAGAAACGTTGATAGTCCCTTTGGACTTCTTGGAGTTGACATTCGACAGGAATATATCTTTCGCATAGCTTTTCTTCGCCCATTGGTTGATTACTTCGAATATCTGGTCCTGGCTCATGTCTTTCACATGGACTGTGTCGCGATAGCATACTTTCCCGTTTCTCATCGGGGCACACTCGTCGACTTCGCCTTTATGCCCCTGTGCCGTTGCCAGCGCAGGGAGCATGATCAATAGAAGGAAAAACAGCTTTTTCATCATCCTATTTCATCCATACATTTACGATTTCACCGATGACGGTTATCTGCTGGCCTTCTGCGTTTCGCCCTGCTTGCGGCAGTCGATGATCAGCCAGGCATCCCCGCTTTCACCTTTCTTGAAGAAAGACAAGCTATATGTGTCATTGTTACCTATTTCTTTATAGACAGGACTGTCTTTGCTGATGGCGATCGAGGCAATCGATTTGCCGAACATATTACCTGTGCCTTTCCACTGGGCGGATGTCTCTTTTGTATCCGGCTTACCGGCGGATAGACCTGCATATCGCTTTCCGGTAACATCTGTAATAATGTAGACGGAACCTTATCGGCGGCAAAAGCCACATATCCTTCTTTTGCCGGAACCGGAGTTGCTGGTTGGGTGGTCTGGGCTGGTGTCACAGTCCGAGCGGGAGTGACCGGTGTTGCCGGAACTACGTTGGCGGTTGCTGCGTGCCTAAAGCGGCGGAGGCGGAGGCAAACATTTCGTCAATGAAATCGACTGTCTTTCTACGGAATTTGCCGTTGCCTCGGTTCAATTTGGTTTGGTCTTTGTTCAGGCAATACTTATCTGTAATCCATTCTTCGGCGGTGTATTTTTCCGGTTCACGCTGGTACGATACATTATATTCGTAACGGATACCGGCCACTTTCACTATACATTTCTGGTTCTCGCATTCCATCGTGACGCGATAGTTCATTTCCGTACGGTCCAGAGAAAGGGCGGTGCTCTGGAAGACCAGGTTGGTTTGCCCTACTGCGGCGATGTCGCCTTTTGCCTTGTCGGAATAGACAACGCGGTTGCCGTCTTCACTGAAGAAACCGTCCGCCCAGTCCAGCATTTTGTCATATACTTCATCTTTCGAAAAAGAAGGTGCGTTTATCTCCTTTGCGAATACTACTTTACCATTCTCGACCGGAACGGCTCCGGCTAAATACTTGGAATCTTCCTGAGCCCAGAGTAGGGTCGGGATAAATAGCGTTAATAATAAAAGTTGCTTCATGGTTATTCTTTACTTATGTTTTTTACGGGCAAAGATATATAATTGTGGCTGAAATAAACTAAGAGTGTGACAAATAAATTAATCTAATTACTGTTGGACAAAGAAAAAAAGCCTATATTTGCACCCTGTGAAAAAACGAATAATAACATAAACATAAGATTCAAATGCAAAACAAAGGATTTGTAAAGGTCTTTGCGGTGTTACTTACGCTTGTCTGTATGTTTTATCTGTCATTCTCGTTCGTGACAAGACATTACAACAGTAAAGCCGCTGAGTATGCAGGTGGAGATCCGGTAAAAGAGAGTTCTTATTTGGACTCGTTATCTACTCAGAAGGTATGGTTGGGCTATACGCTCAAGGAGTGCCGTGAAATGGAAATCAGTTTAGGGCTTGACTTGAAGGGCGGTATGAACGTCGTTCTGGAATTGAATGTGGCCGATGTGATTCGCTCGCTTTCGAACAACAATCAGGACGAGAACTTCAATAAAGCATTGGACCTGGCTTATGAAAATCAGGCTACAAGTCAGAAGGACTTTATTGATCTATTTGCAGAAGAGTATAAGAAGTTAGATAATGGCGCCCGTTTATCCGCTATTTTCAGTACTTTCGAATTGAAAGACAAAATCACTCCGCAGAGCTCGGACGCACAGGTAATCGCCGTGTTGAAGGAAGAACTGAAGAGTGCAATCGATAATTCATTTAACGTATTGCGTACCCGTATCGACCGTTTCGGCGTGGTGTCTCCGAACATCCAGCGTCTGGAAACTGCCGGTCGTATTCTGGTTGAACTTCCGGGTGTGAAAGAACCGGAACGTGTGCGTAAATTGTTACAGGGTAGTGCCAACCTCGAATTTTGGGAAACATACAACTTGCCGGAAATCTACCAGCAGTTGGTTGCCGCCGATAATATGTTGGCTACAATCCTGAAATCGGACGATACTGCTGCTGTAGGTTCGGATACTACGGCTATCGAAGCAACGGAAGAAGTAGTTGCCGACAATGCTGCTGCCGAAACAACCAACGACGCAGATTCTCTGCTGGCTAAGATCGGTGAAGACAAGCCTGAAGCACAGGCAGCCAAGAGCATGGAAGAATTCGCAAAGCAACATCCGTTGTTCGCCGTTCTGCAGATCAACCAGTATAACGGACAGTTGGCTCCCGGACCGGTTGTCGGTATTGCCGATAAGAAAGATATTGCCAAGATCAACGAATACTTGAACATGAAGCAGGTAAAAGATATCCTGCCGCGTAACCTTTCTTTGAAATGGGGCGTAAAGGCTATCGATGAAAAAGAACAATATTTCTACTTGTATGCAATCAAGATGACGAACCGCGACGGAACGCCTGCTTTGGGAGGTGACGTTGTAACGGATGCTAATGCAGACTTCGTTCAGCAGGCAGGCCGTTCAGAACAGCAGGTTAGCATGACTATGAACGCAGAAGGGGCTAAAGCATGGGCTCGCCTGACAAAAGAAAATATCGGTAAAGCGGTTGCTATCGTTCTCGACGATATGGTTTATTCAGCTCCTAACGTGCAGGTGGAAATCACAGGCGGACGTTCTCAGATCACAGGCCACTTCACTCCGGAAGAGGCAAAGGACTTGGCTAACGTGTTGAAATCCGGTAAAATGGCTGCTTCCGTACATATCGTACAGGAAGACGTTGTCGGCCCGTCTTTGGGTCAGGAAGCTATCAATTCCGGTGTTATCTCATTTGTTTTGGCTTTGATCCTGTTGATGTTCTACATGTGTGCCTTCTACGGAGTTCTTCCGGGCTTGATCGCCGACGGTGCTTTGGTATTGAACATCTTTTTCACAATGGGTATCCTTGCATCCTTCCAGGCAGTCCTTACGTTGCCGGGTATTGCCGGTATGGTGTTGACGCTGGGTATGGCTGTCGATGCCAACGTGTTGATCTACGAACGTACGAAAGAGGAACTTCGTGCCGGTAAATCGTTGAACAAAGCAATTGCCGATGGTTACAGCAACGCATTTTCTGCAATCTTCGACTCGAACTTGACTTCCATCATCACTGGTGTCGTATTGTTCTATTTCGGTACGGGTCCTATCCGTGGTTTTGCCACGACGATGATTATCGGTTTGTTCGCGTCCTTCCTGACGGCAGTCTTCCTGACTCGTATCGTTTACGAAGCACTGTTGGCAAAAGATAAACTGAAGAACGTGACCTTTACGACTTCTATTACGAAAGATTTATTGACGAATCCGAAGATCAACTTCTTGGCAGCCCGTAAGGTTGGGTATCTGATTCCGGCCGGTATTATTGTTTTGGGTGCGATCTCCATGTCTACTATCGGTTTGAACAACGGTATCGATTTCACCGGTGGACGTAACTATGTGATCCGTTTCGCCCAGGATGTGAAGACTGACGAAGTCCGTAATCTGTTGGATGCGCAGTTGGATGGTTCTGTTAGCGTTATCCAGATCGGTACTCCCGACCAGGTTCGTGTATCTACCAACTATAAGATTGAAGACAATGATCCGGCTATCGACCAGGAAATCGAAAAAAAATTGTTTGAAGGTGTCAAGTCATTGCTTCCGGAAGGAACGACTTTGGCTCAGTTCACGGATCAGTATATCCAGAGCTCACAGAAGGTAGGACCGAGTATGGCAGACGATATCAAGAACGCTGCGTTTCTCGCAGTTGTATTTGCCATGTTCTGTATGGCGGCTTATATCTTGCTTCGTTTCCGCGACATCTCATTCTCTGTCGGTGCATTCGCTTCTGTAGCTGTCACGACTCTGTGTATTATTTCATTCTACACATTGCTTTGGAAGGTATTGCCGTTCTCTATGGAAGTCGACCAGACCTTTATCGCGGCTATCCTGACCATCATCGGTTACTCTATCAACGATACCGTGGTTGTGTTCGACCGTATCCGTGAAACGATCGGTCTGTATCCGAAGCGTGATCGTTATCAGGTGATCAACGATGCATTGAACTCGACTTTATCCCGTACCTTCAATACATCATTAACTACATTGGTAGTTGTATTGTGTATCTTCATCCTGGGTGGTGCGACGATCCGTAGCTTTACGTTCGCTATCTTGTTAGGTATCATTATCGGTACATATTCTACTCTGTTCGTGGCAACTCCTATCGCTTACGAATTGCAGAAGAAGAAGATCAATAAGAAAGCAGCTGCTGAAGCTGGTAAATAAGAATAGATTTTAATCCGATAGAAAAGGGCTGTTCCTGGTTAAGGGAATGGCCCTTTTTGTGCTTCTAAACATAATTGTGCCGGTTGGCAAGATGAAAGAGAATGCTTATCTTGTACGCCTCTTACTTCTGCTATTTACTTACAGATTGTAAGAAAACACCTTAAAATATCATGTTATGGAAGTACGCCTAAGTAACCAATTGCCGGTTTACCCATCTTTTGTTCCCGGTATCCGCCGCGCTCCTGATCGCGGCTATTCACTTACGCCTGCACAAACAGAAACGGCCTTGAAGAATGCGCTCCGTTACATTCCCGAAGAGTTGCATGAAGTGCTGGCTCCGGAGTTTATGGAAGAGTTGATGACTCGCGGCCGCATTTACGGATACCGTTATCGGCCGGAAGGAGACTTGAAAGCCAAGCCTGTCGACCAATATAAAGGGCAATGTCTGGAGGGAAAGGTTTTCCAGGTGATGATCGACAACAATCTCAGTTTCGATATCGCTCTCTATCCATACGAACTGGTTACGTATGGCGAAACCGGGCAGGTTTGCCAGAACTGGATGCAGTATCGCCTGATCAAGCAATATCTCGAAATACTGACGAACGAGCAGACACTCGTGATCGAGTCCGGACATCCGTTGGGACTGTTCCGTTCCAAGCCGGATGCACCCCGTGTGATTATTACCAATTCCATGATGGTCGGCCTGTTCGACAATCAGAAAGACTGGCATATAGCCGCCCAGATGGGTGTCGCTAATTACGGACAGATGACCGCCGGCGGCTGGATGTATATCGGTCCGCAGGGGATTGTGCACGGGACGTTCAATACCTTATTGAATGCCGGGCGGAAGAAATTAGGCATTCCGCAGGATCAGGATTTGCGCGGGCATCTCTTTGTCTCCTCCGGTCTCGGAGGAATGAGTGGGGCACAACCGAAAGCGGCCGTTATAGCCGGTGCTGCCAGTATCATTGCAGAAGTGGACAGTTCCCGCATCCAGACCCGCCATTCGCAAGGTTGGGTTCAGCATGTGACTGAAGATAAAGCAGAAGCATTCCGTATGGCGCAGGAGGCTATGCAGGCAAGAGAACCGATTTCGATCGCTTATCATGGCAATATAGTAGACTTGTTGGAGTTTGCCGAGGCGCAGGTGATCCGGATCGATCTGCTGAGTGACCAAACTTCCTGTCATGCCGTCTATGAAGGTGGTTACTGTCCTGTCGGCATCTCCTTTGCCGAGCGTACGGAACTTCTTTCTCACGATATGGACCGGTTCTGCTCGTTGGTCGATCAGTCCCTGCACCGTCATTTCGAGGTAATCAAGAAGCTTGTGGCTCGCGACACTTACTTTTTCGACTACGGAAACTCGTTTATGAAAGCCATCTACGATGCCGGTGTGAAGGAAATATCCCGGAACGGAGTCGATGAGAAAGACGGTTTCATCTGGCCTTCCTATGTCGAGGACATTATGGGGCCGGAACTGTTCGATTATGGTTACGGGCCTTTCCGCTGGGTATGTCTGAGTGGGAAACATGAAGATCTGGTAAAGACCGACCAGGCTGCTATGGATTGCATCGATCCGAACCGGCGCGGGCAGGACAGGGATAACTACAACTGGATTCGCGATGCCGAGACAAACCGGCTTGTTGTCGGTACCGAGGCGCGCATTCTCTACCAGGATGCGGAAGGAAGATTGAATATCGCGCTCCGCTTCAACCGCATGGTGCGGGACGGAGAAGTCGGGCCGATCATGCTTGGACGTGACCATCATGATGTGAGTGGGACGGATTCGCCTTTCCGCGAAACGTCCAATATTTATGACGGAAGTAACGTCATGGCCGATATGGCTGTCCAGTGTTTTGCCGGAAATGCGGCACGGGGTATGAGCCTTGTTGCCCTTCATAATGGCGGCGGAGTCGGTATCGGGAAAGCGGTAAACGGTGGTTTCGGTATGGTGCTGGATGGAAGCGAACGGGTGGACGAAATCCTTCGTTCCGCCATGCTCTGGGATGTGATGGGAGGAGTGGCACGCCGTTCCTGGGCCCGGAATCCGAATGCCATGTCCACCAGCGCGGCCTTTAACGAAAGCTATGGCGATTGGTATCATATCACGTTGCCTTTTATTCCGAAAGAAGATTTAATTCAAAATAGTATACGTACCTCTTTAAAACGCAAAGTATGAGTACATGGAATAAGATAATGGAATGTGTCCCCAATTTCAGTGAGGGAAGGGATTTAGCGAAAATAGAAAAGATAGTAGATAAATTTCGTGCCAAAGCCGGTGTAAAACTGTTGGATTACAGTAATGACGAAGATCATAACCGACTGGTCGTGACGGTAGTCGGTGAACCGGAAGCCTTGAAAGACGCGCTGCTCGAAGCTATCGGGCAGGCAGTGGAACTGATAGACCTCACGAAACACTCCGGGCAGCATCCTCGGATGGGAGCGGTCGATGTCGTTCCTTTTATCCCGATCAAAGGGTGCACGATGGATGAGGCGATTGCGCTCTCCAAAGAAGTGGGCGAGAAGGTGGCTGCTCTCTATCGAGTGCCGGTCTTCCTGTATGAAAAGTCGGCTTCGGCTCCACACCGAGAAAACTTGGCGGCGATCCGCAAAGGAGAGTTTGAGGGTATGGAAGCAAAGATCAAGCAGCCGGAATGGAAACCTGACTTCGGGCCTGCCGAACGGCATCCATCGGCAGGGACAGTGGCGATCGGCGCCCGTATGCCGCTGGTGGCTTATAACGTCAATTTGGGCACGGCGAACCTGGAGATCGCGAGCAGTATCGCCAAAAAGATCCGCTCCATAGGTGGCGGGCTCCGCTACTGCAAGGCGATGGGAGTGGAACTGAAAGAACGCGGCATCGTGCAGGTTTCGATCAATATGACCGATTATACCCGCACCGCCTTTATCGCGCTTTCGAGCTGGTACGCATTGAGGCACGTCGCTATGGTGTCCCAGTCGTCGGAAGCGAGATTATTGGGTTGGTTCCGATGGAGGCGTTGATTGATACGTCTTCTTACTATTTGGGACTGGAAGACTTTTCAATAGATCAGGTATTGGAAACCAGGATAATGGGATAGACGATGGAAGACGAAAAGATATTGATACGGAATGCGTCGCAGGTGGTGACTTGTTCTGGTTTTGAAGCGAAGAAGGGGAAGGCTATGTCCGATGTCGGGATAATCGAGGACGGGGCGGTTGCTGTGTCGGATGGTATTATCACGCATGTGGGACCGACTGAAGAGGTCCTCCGGCAAGTGGATGTCGGAGATTATCTGGAAGTAGACGCTTCCGGACGTGCGCTTCTGCCAGGGTTTGTGGATAGCCATACGCACTTCGTCTTCGGTGGTTACCGAGAGGAGGAGTTCTCTTGGCGGATGAAAGGAGACAGCTATATGTCGATCATGGAAAGGGGAGGCGGGATCGTCAATACGATGAATGCGACCCGGAACGCCAGCTATGACGATCTGTACGGCGATGCATACGACCGTCTCGACACAATGATGGATATGGGCGTGACTACTGTCGAAGGAAAGAGTGGTTACGGTCTTGACTTGGCGACCGAGCTGATCCAGCTTCGTGTCATGAAGGAGTTGAACGATGAACATCCGTTGGATGTGGTGTCTACTTTCCTCGGTGCGCATGCTGTTCCGCCGGAGTTTGCCGGGCGTACGGACGCATATGTCGATTACATAATAGAAGGAGTGTTGCCCCATGTACGTGCGGAACATTCGGTAACCTTCTGCGATGTCTTTTGCGAACAAGGCGTTTTCTCGGTCGAACAAAGCGAACGTCTGTTGAAAGCAGCCCGCAGCCAGCGTTTCAAGCTGAAACTTCATGCCGATGAGATCGTTTCTTTCGGAGGAGCCGAATTGGCAGCCCGCCTGAAAGCCGTGAGTGCCGACCATCTGTTGCATATCTCCGATACCGGCATCAAACGCCTGGCACGTTCGGGGACGATCGCGACTTTGCTTCCGCTTACCGCTTTCTCACTAAATGAACCTTATGCTCCGGGACGCCGGATGATAGATGCCGGTTGCGCTGTGGCACTGGCTTCCGACCTGAACCCCGGTAGTTGCTTCTCCAGTTCGATCCCGTTGTTGTTCGCCCTGGCCTGCATCCAGATGAAACTTACTCCCGAAGAAGCCCTGACCGCTCTTACGATCAACGGAGCGGCAGCATTAGGCCGGGAAAAGAAGATCGGTAGCATCGATGTCGGAAAGAAGGCGGACTTGGTCTTGTTGAAATTCCCTTCTTATAAGTTCCTTCCTTATCATATAGGAATGAATATCGTGGACACGGTTATCAAAGACGGCGTGCTTTATATCGTTTGACGGGATGAAGATAAAATGTTTAATCTTAAATAATAGACACAATGCTTGCAGATTTGACAATCAAAGGATTTCTTGCCGAAACGGCAGGTAGCGCGCCTGTTCCGGGCGGTGGAAGTATTTCGGCTCTGAACGGGGCTATTGCGACGGCACTTACCGAGATGGTGGCAAACCTGACGATCGGTAAGAAGAAATATGCCGATGTGGAAGGCAGATGCGGACAATCGCGACGGAGGCAGCTATCATCCGTGAACGGCTGATCCGGGATATAGACCGCGATAGCGAAGCGTACGACCGTGTGTTTGCCGCCTTTAAACTCCCGAAGGAAACGGAGGAGGAAAAAGCCGAGCGCAGCCGGGTGATCCAGGACGCGACGAAACAGGCGGCTATGGTCCCGATGGAAGTGGCCGAAGAGATTGCCTCGGTGATGGAGACTATTATATATGTGGCGCATAAAGGAAACCGAAATGCGGTGACCGATGCCTGTGTGGCGATGATGACGGCCCGTACTTGTGTGTTAGGGGCTTTGCTGAATGTCCGTATCAATCTTACATCTATCAAGGATGAAGCGTTTGTCAGACGGATGTCGGAGAAAGCGGATTTCCTCGAATCCGAAGCGATCCGGATAGAAAAGAAGTTGCTGGATTGGACGCAGGAGCAATTGAAAGTTGAAAATTGAAAGTAGAAAGTTATGGGAAATGTACATTATGTGGGGGCGGAACCGCTGACGTTCGAACGTATCGAAGAGATACTGACCGGAAATATGAAGTTGGAACTGACCCCGGAAGTGAAGGAACGCATCCAGCGTTGCCGCGATTATCTGGACCGGAAGATCGAGACACAGAGCGAGCCGCTTTACGGCATCACGACAGGCTTTGGTTCCTTGTGTAATAAGAATATCTCGCCGGATGAACTCAGCACCTTGCAGGAGAATCTGGTGAAAAGCCATGCCTGTAGCGTGGGGGATGAGGTGAGCCCGGTGATTGTCCGCCTGATGATGCTGTTGAAAGCGCATGCTTTGTCGCTGGGGCATAGCGGCGTGCAGGTGATAACGGTGCAGCGTATCCTTGATTTCTTTAATAATGACGTGCTCCCGATCGTCTATGACCGGGGTTCACTTGGGGCGTCGGGCGACCTGGCTCCGTTGGCGAATCTTTTCCTTCCGCTTATCGGAGTGGGAGATGTGTATTATAAAGGGAAGAAGAGGGAGGCAATCAGTGTCCTGGACGAGTTTGCCTGGAAGCCGGTGCGCCTGATGAGTAAAGAGGGATTGGCGTTGCTGAACGGTACGCAGTTTATGAGTGCCAACGGCGTGTTTGCCTGATGCGTGCTTTTGCCGTGTCGAAGCGGGCGGACCTGATTGCAGCCTTGTCGCTCGAAGCCTTCGACGGGCGGATCGATCCTTTTATGGATTGCATCCAGCAGATGCGTCCGCATCCCGGACAGATCGAGACGGGCGATGCTTTCCGCCGTATTCTGGAGGGCAGCGAACTGATCAGCCGGAAGAAGGAGCATGTGCAGGACCCGTATTCGTTCCGCTGCATCCCGCAGGTACACGGGGCGACGAAAGATGCGATCCGGTATGTCTCCGGCGTATTGCTTACCGAGATCAATTCCGTGACGGACAACCCGACGATCTTCCCTGACGAGGACAAGATCATCTCCGGAGGTAATTTCCACGGCCAGCCGTTGGCGATCTCCTACGATTTCCTTGCGATTGCGTTGGCTGAGTTGGGAAATATTTCCGAACGCCGTGTCGCGCAGTTGATCATGGGGCTTCGGGGCTTGCCTGAGTTTCTGGTTGCCAATCCCGGATTGAATTCCGGCTTTATGATCCCGCAGTATGCGGCAGCCAGCATGGTAAGCCAGAATAAGATGTACTGCTATGCTGCCAGCAGCGACTCGATCGTGTCCAGCAACGGGCAGGAAGACCATGTGAGTATGGGAGCCAATGCGGCGACGAAGCTCTTTAAGATTATGGACAATCTGGATCATATCCTGGCGATCGAGCTGATGAATGCGGCACAAGGTATCGAGTTCCGTCGTCCGGCGCGTACTTCCCCTATCTTGGAGAAATTCTTGAAAGCCTATCGCAAAGAGGTTCCCTTCATTGGCGAAGACATCATCATGTATCCCGAAATACATCGGACGGTCGCTTTCCTAAGACGGTATACTTTATAATAAGAAGATAGGATTGTGTCCAATTTCTTGGTGATGTGTCAAAATTTATCTCTCTCTTTTGCCGGGGGATTAATCCCCCGGCAAGGGATTGATTTCTCTTTCTTTTTGACACATCCTACTCACTCTCTTATTACTTCTTGGTAACAACAACCCTCTTTGTCGGATCCAAATGTTCGTTACGGTAATCGATCTGTTTCACGACATTTTCGGCTAACTTCTGGAATGCCTGGCCAGTGATGCTGTCCGGATTGAGGGCGACTGGCTTTCCGCTGTCTCCACCTTCGCAAATGCTTTGTACGATGGGGATTTGTCCTAGCAACGGGATATTCAGTTCTTCCGCCAGACGTTTGCTCCTTCTTTGCCGAACAGGTAGTATTTGTTTTCTGGCAGCTCGGCAGGCGTGAACCAAGACATGTTCTCGACCAGTCCAATACTGGTACGTTGATCTTCTCACCTGTAAACATACTGATCCCTTTGCGGGCATCTGCCAACGCCACTTCTTGCGGTGTGCTGACAACGATGGCGCCGGTGATGGCCAATGTCTGTACCATCGTCAGGTGGATATCGCTTGTTCCCGGTGGCAGGTCGATCAGGAAATAGTCCAGATCGCCCCAGTTGGCGTCGCCGATCAACTGTTTCAAGGCATTGCTTGCCATTGCGCCGCGCCAAAGGACGGCGTCTTCCTTATTGACAAAAAAACCGATGGACAGTAGCTTCACGCCGTAGTTGGCAGCCGGTTCGATCAGTTCGCGGCTCCCACCTCCACCATATAGGGACGGGCTTCTTCTACATTGAACATCTTAGGCTGCGAAGGGCCGAAGATATCGGCATCCAGCAAACCGACCTTGTGACCCTGCAAAGCCAGCGCTACCGCCAAGTTGGCCGCTACTGTACTTTTGCCTACGCCACCCTTGCCGGAAGATACGGCGATGATATTTTTTACCTCCGGCAGCAGCTTGTCTGGTTCAGGACGGGCCGCCTGCTTGGCGTCAACCGTGATATTACCCTTGATGTCCACTTCTTCTCCTACGTAAGTAGGATAGCCGTCTCGGCAGCTTTTACCACCGATTTGATAAACGGATCGTTCGGTTTTTCGAAAAGGAGCGAGAAGCTTACTTTGTTACCGTCGATCCGGATATTATCTTCTACCATACCCATTGTCACAAGGTCTTTTCCTGTGCCGGGGTAACGCACCTTTGCCAGTGCGTCCATGATTAGCTTTGGATAGAGTGTCATGTTGTATGATTTATAATTTATGATTTATGAATTATTTGCCGGAAGCCAACGCACTCCGTTTGCTCCGGTTGAAACTGCGATACGGATCGTATTCGATTTCCACTTCCGGTTCTACCAGTCATCCCGTTCTTCACAGACAAACTTGATATATTTGATGGTTAATCCGCGGTCCAACCACTGCTGTTCATAATAGGTCTTGATAGAAAGAATGTTGTCTGTCAGCCCCGAATGATACAAATCGTCGTTGCTGAACAGTACGGGATAGCGATTTGCTTTTACCATCTCGCAGGTGTAGGTGTACATGAAGTTGCTGTCTGTTTTCAGATGTATGATGCCGTCTCCCGCCAGTATCTCGCGGTACATCTTCATGAAGCGAGTGGAGGTAAGGCGTTTGTTCGCTTTCTTCATCTGCGGGTCAGGGAAGGTGAGCCAGATCTCGGCCACCTCTCCGGCAGCAAAGAAATGGGCGATCAGTTCGATACTGGTCCTGAGGAAGGCAACGTTCGTCATACCTGCCTCAAGCGATTCTTTCGCCCCTGTCCACATACGGGCTCCCTTGATATCGACTCCTATAAAATTTTTGTTGGGAAATAACTTTCCCAAACCTACCGTATATTCTCCTTTTCCGCAGCCTAATTCAAGCACGATCGGATTGTCGTTCTTAAAGAACTGTTCGTGCCAGTGCCCCTTTAGCTCAAATCCTTTCTCTTGAAGGGTTGCAAACGGATATTGGAACACATGGGGATAGCTCGCCATGTCGTCAAACTTTGCTAATTTATTCTTTCCCATAATGCAAAGGTAATATAATTACACGTAAAAAGACTATAACCTGCCAGGCAATTATTCGATCAGGTTATCGTCCCAATCATGCATAAAAAAAGAGATACTCTTGTGAAGTATCTCTCTCTTTCGCTCTTCCTCTTGGACTTGAACCAAGGACCCTCTGATTAACAGTCAGATGCTCTAACCAACTGAGCTAAGGAAGAATTTATTTCTTTCAGTTCGGGACTTATTAATCCCTTTCTGAATTTGCACTGCAAAAGTAGAGGTTCTTTTTGAAATATGCAATATCTTTGCGAAAAAAAATAGAAAAAATGAATACGATTGGATTAGGAAACGCTTTGGTAGACGTTCTGCTGAAGCTTGAGAACGATGATGTACTGGCGGAAGTAGGCATACAGAAAGGCGCAATGGATATGATCAACCAGGAGCAGATGATTAAAATCCGTAAATCGCAGGAAGGCCTTGAACGCAGTCAGGCACCGGGAGGTTCAGTATGCAATACCATGCGTGCGATGGCTATTTTGGGAGCAAAAGCAGGATTTATAGGTAAGATCGGATCCGATTCCGTAGGTGAGTATTATGAAGAGGCTTTGAAAAAAGCGAATGTCTCTCCCTATTTTGCCAAGACCGACGGTATTTCCGGTAGCTGCACGGTTCTGATTTCACCCGATGGCGAGCGTACGATGGGAACCTTCCTCGGACCGGCCCCGACGATCACGCCGGATGAGATAACGGAAGAGATGCTTTCCGCTTACCAATGTATTTATATCGAAGGCTATCTGTTGGTGAACGAAGAACTGGTGCGCACTACTATGCAGAAAGCGAAAAAGTTAGGATTGAAGGTTGCCCTCGATCTATCTAACTTCAATATCGTGAATGCTTTCCGGGGGCTATTAGACGATATTATCCCTGAATATGTCGATATCCTTTTCTCCAACGAAAGCGAAGCGGAAGCCTTTACCGGGCTGAAAGCACACGAAGCGGTCAAGGTCCTTTCAGAACAGGTAGAGATTTCTTTAGTCACTTTAGGAAAAGAAGGCGCTCTGGTGGGAAGCAAGGGACAGGTTATCGCTGTTCCGGCGGAAGGCGGCAAACCGGTCGACACGACGGGAGCCGGCGACCACTTTGCCGCCGGATTCCTTTACGGAAAGTCGGTCGGTGCGACTTTGGAGCAGTCGGCACGTATCGGATCGCTTTTGGCCGGTTACATAATTGATGTCATCGGGGCGCAGATACCGGATGATAAATGGGAACAAATAAAGTTAAAAGTAAATAGTATATTGTCCTGACAAGCGTTTATTATATACATTTACGTCGTTAATTAACTAAATATTCTATGTATAAACAACGAGAGAAAATAATAGTTCTTTTTAGTTTGCTGCTTCTGTTAGGAGGCAGTGATTCCCGGACAGGTCACAGAAAGACAATCGTTTCGAGGTCAGTAAGAACCTGGATATCTTTAACGCTCTGGTAAAAGAGGTGGAAATGTTTTATGTGGATTCGGTCGACGTCGAGAAAACGGTGCGTCGGGGTATCGATGCCATGTTAGGCGGCTTGGACCCTTATACCGAATACTACCCGGAGCAGGAAATGGATAAACTGAAATTCATGACGACCGGCGAATATGGCGGTATCGGTTCTTATATCCGTGAACGGAAAGAAGGCGGTGTCTATATTATCGAGCCGTTTGAAGGGATGCCGGCTGCTTTGGCAGGATTGAAAGCGGGCGACCGCATTCTGGCTATCGATACGGTGGATGTGACCGACAAATCTTCGGATGAGGTGAGTGCCCTGTTGAAAGGTGTCCCTAATACGAAAATGGTATTGAAGATACAGAGTCCGTATGACAAGAAACCGCGTGAAGTGGAACTGGTGCGCAGGCAGATTTTGGAAAATCAGGTTACTTATTATGGTGTGCGTGGTGATAGCGTAGGCTATATCTATTTGAAGGGTTTTACAGATAAGAGTGCGCAGGAAGTAAAAAATGCGTTTGAAGACTTGAAAAAGAACCATCATATAAAATCACTGATTCTGGACTTGCGTAACAATGGCGGCGGTTTGTTGGAAAGCGCTACGCAAATAGTCGGTATGTTCGTCCCGAAGGGGAAAGAAGTGGTTTCGACAAAAGGGAAGATCAGCCAGTGGGACCGCACTTACCGGACACCGGGCGAACCTCTCGACACGGTGATGCCGATGGCTGTCCTTATTAATGGAGCCTCTGCTTCTGCTGCCGAGATCGTTTCGGGCTCTTTACAGGATATGGACCGTGCTGTGTTGATTGGACAGCGTTCTTTCGGAAAGGGACTTGTGCAGTCTCCCCGTGAACTTCCTTATAATGGAAGTGTGAAAGTGACGATGAGCAAATATTATATCCCTAGCGGCCGTTGTATCCAGCAGATGGACTATTCGCACCGGAAAGCAGATGGTAGCGTCGGGGCTATTCCAGATAGCCTGACGTCCGTATTCTATACTTCCAAAGGACGTCCCGTTCGGGATGGAGGCGGTATTACCCCTGACTTTAAAATAGAAGAACCGGAAACACCGACTATGATGTTCTATTTGGTGACAGACTTTCTCTTGACGGACTTTGTCGCCGAATGGTCCCAGAAACATAAGAAAATCGCTCCGCCCGAAGACTTCGAGGTGACGGATGAAGATTTTGAGGCTTTCAAGCAATATGCTAAAGAAAAGAACTTCACCTATGACCGGCAGAGTGAAAAGCTGTTGAAGAACTTGAAAGAAGTGGCTAAGTTTGAAGGTTACATGGATAATGATTCTACCATTTTCAACTCTTTGGAAGCTAAACTGACTCCGGACTTGGATCGGGATTTCGACCGCAACAAGGATCAGATTAAGAAACTGTTGACTTCCGAGATTATGAAACGTTATTATTTCCAGAAAGGCGAGTTGATAAACAGCTTGAAGGAAGATGATGTTTTGGATAAGGCGCTAGAAGTGTTGGGTGATCCAGCATTATACCAGCAGACATTGGAAGCGCCGGGAAAGGTAGAGAAAACGGCTACATTATAATCGAGGTAAGAGACTTGCCATGAAGAGTGCTTTGAAGTTGCTTGTGTTTTTGGGCATCGGATGTTTGATCGGCATTGTTTTGGTGTGTGCCGGTATCGTGTCGTTTACGGATATGACATGGAATGAACTGGTGCAGAAGCTGGCCAAGATAGAGGCGCTTGAGGTGGTGGGGATATTTGCCGGGAGCATCGTTTGTACGTTGGTCGCTTTTATTTTGCAAATTGTTTTGCATGAAGGAGGCCATTTGCTTTTCGGGCTGCTCTCCGGCTATCGTTTTGTCTCTTTCCGTATTTTCAATTGGACGCTGATTCGCCAAGAAGGGAAATTCCGTTTGAAGCGTTTCGGCATCGCGGGGACAGGTGGACAATGCCTGATGCTCCCGCCTGACAAGCCTTTGGAAGAGATCCCTGTTGCGCTTTACCATTGGGGAGGCGTTATTGTCAATATGTCGGTAGCGCTTTTGGCTTTTGTGGTTTGGTATGTGGTGGAAGATCCTTCTCCTCTGCTGGCACAATTCCTGGTTATGATGTGTTTTGCCGGTGTGTCGTTGGGATTGCTCAATGGCATCCCGTTCAAGAGGGGAATTACTAATGATGCGGCCAATGTACGTTTGATGAGGAAGTACCCGAAGAGTAAAAAGGCGATGATAGTCCAGCTGCGCGTCAATGCCTGTATACAAGAAGGTATCCGGATAAAGGATATGCCGGAAGAGTGGTTTGCTTGGGTGGATGACATTGATTACGGGGAACCGATGCAACTGAATATCCGTTTGCTGCAAGTAGGGCGACTGCTGGATTTAGGGCAAATGGAAGAGGCCTATGTTGCATTGGAAGAGATTGCAAGACACAAGGGGGAGATGATCGGGCTTTTGGCGAAAGAGGTGGTTTGCGAACTCATCTATTTGGATCTGGTGACTGGGCATAACCGATGGGCAGATACGTTATACACGAAAGAAATAGAACTTTACGTCCGGCAATACCGTGTTTTGATGTCTTCAAAACAGCGTTTTCTCTGTGCTTGGGCACTTTATAAGGAGCGAGATCGGGAGAAAGCGTTGGCAATCTATAAAAATGTAGTCCAAAAGCAAACTCAATATCTGTTGCTGGGGGAAGTGAAGATGGATATCGCCATGATGGAGGCAATGTTTCATCCTGCTTAATTGGCAAACCGGATGTGCAGCACGATCATTTCTGATACAGTACCGACCGGTAGGGAGGTCCGGCTATCCCGATGCCGGAAGATACATAGAACTGGACCGGCCCTTTCTTATGGTAGCCATACGGACATTCATAGATCAATTTCATTACGAGGGGGTAAGGCCATAGCTGTCCGTTATGGGTATGTCCGTGGAGTCCGAGATCCACACCGTTCATTGTCATTTCGGCGAACGACCAGTTGATGATCCAATACGATGATCGGTTTGGTTGTGTCTATGCCTGCCATGAGTACATGTAACGGCTTTCTTTTCTTGTTGATATGGTCGTCCCGTCCGATCAGATAGAATGAAGAGTCCGGACGTGCAACGGAATCGATCAGAAGCGTCGCCCCTGTTTTCTTCAGCCAACGGTATTTGGCTATGCGGTTGGCGCGATACTCATGGTTGCCATAAACCACATACACGCCTAATGGGGCTTTCAGTTGTTTCAAATCCTCTTCGATATGTGCTTTTTCGGCAAAGCGTGATTCATAATCCATGATATCGCCTACTAGGACGACCAGGTCGGGATGTTGTGCGTTGCTCATCTTCACGTATCGCTGTACCAGTTCCTTACCGATCATTTCTCCGATATGGAGGTCGCTCATCATGACAATCGTCATGCTGTCACGGTCGCTACTTCCTTTGGGTAGGGTGACATATACATCTTTGACAACCGGATAGGCGACGACATGGTAAGCATGAAACATCAGGCCGGTAACGATTGCCATGACTAAAAAGAACAGGACCAGTTTCGTTTGTTTCCAGTGGCTCGTAATCCAGCCGGGAAACCAATGGAAGAAACGGTTGCTAAGCCGGAGCACTTCCAGACCCAATAGGGATAGCGTGATATAAATAGATGCGATATACCAGGTGTTACAGATATATTGGATGGCAATCATGACAGAGTCCGGCAATACATTGCGGAACGTAAATCCGAAAAAGAAGATTGATAATTCAAGGATAAAAAACAAGATATAAGGAATCCTCCAACTCTTTTTGGGGGGAATTGCCTGATACCCTCGCCAGAAGATGTAAGGATTCAGTAATATCTGTGCTACTATCGATTGAATGAAAACTTTCATGTCTGCAAACTATTTACAGGTAATGTTGAATACGACAAGCTCGCTGTCGGTACCTATCCTGAAAGGCGGTCCCCAAAGCGATAGTCCGGAGGAAACGTATATGTGGCTGTTTCCCCACTTACGGTAACCATAACTTTGATCGAACAGATGGTCGGTAATGAGACTGACCGGCCATACCTGTCCACGATGCGTATGTCCGCTGAACTGAAGGTCGATGCCCGCATTTTCCGTATCCGACAAGTTGTACGTTGATGATCCAAAAGGATAACAGGTTTTGCCGGATCAATGTTTTTCACCAGTTCTTGCAGGGATAACCGGGATTTATTGCTGCGGTCGTCCCGTCCGATTATTTGTATACCGCCAGGCAATGTTACGACATTGTCTCTCAATAGGCGGATCGGCGTTTCATTTATGAATTGCATACTCTTCCGTATGCCGCTGATGTATTCATGATTTCCAGGAACCATATAGATTCCCAAAGGTGCTTTCAATTCAGCCAGTTCCTCCATCATCTTTTCTTCATAAAGGGGAACTACGCTGTTGTCGATCAAGTCGCCGCCTATCAGGATCAGATCCGGTTTCTGCGCGTTGATCATCTCGACATATTGTTTGAGTTCTTTCTTGTCTGTCCCGTACCCTAAATGAACGTCGCTGACGGAAACGACTTTCAACGGCTGTTCATTATGAACCGTCTGCTTGTTGATAACTATGTTGAAAACTTCTGTTTTCGGATGTTGGTAGTTATAGTATCCATAGCTTAATAGGCTAAGTGTCAGAAATAAGGATATATAGAAACCATATTTGCATGGAAAGTTGAAAAGTCGGAATAAATCGAATATGATTAGGCATAATACCATATAAAGCGTGAAAACTAACCAGCCGGTCCCTATCTCGTGGGCTGTATGAGCCAAAACAACCGGCAATTTGGTGTTTCGTGCTAAAAAACTACCGATAAACGCCAAGGCACCGCACCAGAATAGTACGGCTAATAAAACTTTAACACCGAAAGGCTGAGCTACCAAAGCCTGTGCCCCTCTCCTGAATATATAGATGTTTCCCGCAAGATAAATACTGATGAGGACAACGAAAAAATGTCGGCATAGTTGTAAATTTTCGGCAAAAGTACGGAAACAAATTTAGTTATGGTCGTATTTGATATGAAATTTCTCCAGCAAAACCTTGAAATGATCCTGTGCCGTCAGGCAGGTATCGGCCAGATATCCTTTGATGTGCGGCCAGTGCTGTAAGCCGTTGTAGTAGAACATTTCTTTTCGTTCTTCAGATGTACCGGATTTCAAAATAAAGTGGAGTTGTTTGATGTACGTTTCGGTAAGTTTGCCGTCGTTCTCTTGGATAATGTAGTCTACGGCACGGAAATGATTGGTGGTTTCGATGATGTCGTCTACATTAATCGCTTCATCCGTCACTCCGATCGTGTTGGTTTTCCATCTATCGGCAAGTTTGATAGTGACATTATATCAACAAAGGTAGTATTTCTTGCTGATATCGGCAAGAAATACTACCATATACTGCATTTACCGTTATGGAATTACAATTTGAAACTACTCGGTTTGATATTCCAACCTTTCACAACGAATGTCGGTTCGGATGGCATATCGCTTGCGGCTGTTTCTATGATGACGGTTTTACTTTCTCCCGGTAAGAGCGAGAAGAAGTTGTCTGTGTAGAAACTGGGGCGCACTGGCTTTTTGTCCTGACCAAGCAATTGAAGCTGGGTGAAGAATGCTACGGTTGAAGAAGGGTTCTTTATTTCAGCTTTAATGAAATGCCGATCACCTTCTTGATAAGTTTGGTAGCGAGTCTTCAGTTGCACCTGTTTCAATTTCGACAGATCTTCGAAGCCGGATGAGGTCGGGCCTGTTAAGGTCTTGCGTCCTTCATACTTGTCGTTGGAACGCCAGTAGAATGTATTGGCGACTTCTTTCCCTTTCGTGTCGAACAGGCGTAGTTTTATGAAATGGACCTGCGTGATGTTTTGGGGAAAATCGATTGTGAAGATATCGTTTACGACACCGTCTTCCGGGATATCGATCTTCTGGCTTTTGCCCCATACCTTTTTGCTGTTCAGGTCGTACACTTCGGCAGTTACTTTATAGTCCTTGAATGCCTGGTAGTAGTCATTATAAACAGAAACCGTATTTTTCAAGTAATCAAACTGTGCGTGAAGCGGTTCCAATGCGTTCTGAGTATGATATAAAGAGGCGGTTGGTTCCAAAGAGTAGTCCCACATACGGGCGCAAACCTGACTGACTGGGCAGTTGTGATACCAGAACAATAACCCTGATGCGTAGCGGTCTCCATAACCGAATTTGTTATAGTTCCAGACTTCCCAGATCGATTTTGAGTTCATCGCACCGACCGCCTGACCTTTGGTGGCAAACTCTTCGATGGAAGAGGAAGGGCCATAATGGTTGGTAAGGTCCGTGTACATGGTCGACATCAGATGGAATCCTCCGCCATCATGATAATCCCATACCTCCTTATTGATCGGCCAGAGGTCTTTCTCGTCCATTACTTCGCGGAGTGTTTCGACTGTCGGGATAGTGGGCGAACCATATTCCGGGTTGAAGCCATCGACACGGCTACCGCGTTCGGATGCCGTATTCTCGTAATGCTGCATCGGGTTTACCTGTTTGTAAGGGCTGCCGTCGTGCACGCCGTCACATTCCGACTGCATCTGGTAACCGCGTGTCCCGTCCAGTTTCATGATCAGGTCTTTTGCTCCTGGCATTTCCGTGCTTTCATTAGACGAAACATAGTAGGCCAGTGAAGGATGGTTGCGCAGGCGTTTTACGGTTGCCTCGACGTTGCTCAGGTATAGATCTTTATCCTGCGGATGTTTGGTGTCTCCGGTCATCCAGAATTCCTGCCAGACAAGGAGTCCCATTCGTCGCATAGCTGGAAGAAATAGTCCGATTCGGCAATGCCGCCGCCCCACATGCGGATCAGGTTGATACCGGATTGTTTTGTATAGCGCAATTCTGCATAAGTACGTTCGTCGGAGGTACGGAGCATCCCTTCCGGAATCCAGTTGGTTCCCCGGATGAAAAGTTTCTTGCCGTTCACATAGAATTGGCGGGATTTGTCCGGTGTATTCTGGTCGGATGTGATTTCCCGGATACCGAAACGGGTTTTTGTTTCATCGGACACTTTACCGTCTATGCTTACGGTCAGTTTCAGTTCGTACAGTTCCGGATTCCCTTTGAAGATCGGCCACCACAGACGTGGGTTCTTGATTGTCAGTTGTGGGAATTCTTCCGGAGTAAAACAAATTTCCTTTGTTTCTCCTCTGAATAGGTTCAGGTCTTTGCTGAACGTGATGTTTTCGCCGATGATTTCTCCTTTGACCGTGCATTTTATGCCACGCTGTGTCGGGTTTGTCACTTCTACGCTGACAGTTTCTTTTGCCAGGTCGTAGTTGGGTTTTGAAAGTTCGGATTTGATGAACGGATGGCGGATAACTGCTTTATCTGTGGCATAGAGACTGATGTTTTTCCAGATGCCGGTATTACGGTCGCGGATGCCGTCGTTGAAGGTGAAATCCCAACCGACACTCATCAGCATGGTTGTGTTCAGTCCGATGTTACCGTCTCCACCATTGTGAAACTCGCCGGCAGCTCCCCACTGCTTCGGTTTGATGGTTCCCGGCATATCGACCGGATAAACCTTGATTGCCAAGGCATTCTTCTGACCGATACGGGCGAAGTCGGTGATATTGATATACTCCGGTTTGAACATGCCGGACATATTGCCAAGCAGATAACCGTTTACCCATATTTCGGCACGATAATTGATACCGTCTACCTGAAGCCAGACGATTTTGTCTTTATAGTTTTCCGGTACGTCAAATTCCGTGCGGAACCAATAGGTGTAGAACTCGCGTCCTGTTTTGGCAAGATCTGGATGATATTCCGGTCTAACTTGTTGTTCATGCCATAATAAGGCTCCGGATACACCTTGTTGTGGACAAGGGAATTCAGGACCGTACCCGGAACGATTGCCGGCATCCATTTTCCGGTCTGATAGCCTGGTTGTGAGATTTTTTCAGCCGGATCTTTCGTCTCGTCGGCCTTATGCATCTGCCAGGTAAAACTTCCGTTATGTCCTTCTTTCGAATCCAGATATATTTTATCCGGGTTTCGGTAATAATTGGGTGTCTGAGCTTGCATGAAGCAGGCAGACACAAGTAAAAATATTCCTGTAAAAATGTTTTTCATAAATTATTCTTTTAATTCGGGATCTGATCGCCAGGAGTTTTCTTGGCCGGATCGTAAATAGCTACGCTGACCTGAGAATCTGCACATCCGTAATAGAGATACCATTTGTTTTTGAAAAAGACCAAACCTTCGATAAAGACGGTTCCGTCGACATACTGTCCGCTCTTTTCGAATGAAGCCATCGGACGGAAGAAAGGAACGTCCAGACGTTGCAGAACCTTCATCGGTTCCTTCGGATCGGTCAGAATCTGTCCGGCACAGTAAGCTCCGGCTGTGAAACGCTTGTCGCGCTTGCTGTCGTTTGTCTGGTTCTTGCCGTTATAAAGCAAGACGATACCTTTGTCTGTCAGGATAGCGGGAGGACCACACTCTGTCAAGGCGCTGTCGAAATATTGGGGACGGGGTTTGATGACAGTCGCCAGTTCATTTTTTTCGTCCAATATCGGTGTCCAGTTGACCAAATCGTCGGAGGTTGCTGCGTAGACCGCATGTTCCCCCCAATACATGAAGTATTTTCCATCGATTTTCGTCAGCACTTGTTTCCCGTCTTTGATCGTTGTCACCATGGAACCGGATTTGCAGAAAATGTCTTTGAAACGTCCGTTGTAGGCTTTAGCAAAAGCAGGTCCATGTTTTTCCCATTTGACCAGGTCATGTGAGGTGGCGATGCAGAGGCGTGCCACTTTCCGGTTCCAGGAAGTGTAGGCCATGACATACAGACCGTCTTCCGTCATTGTCACACGTGGGTCTTCGCAACCGCTTCCCATTCGTATTCCTTCATATTATCTTTGTCCGGGTACATGACGGGGGTCTTCCGGCGTTTCATGTGGATACCGTCTTCGGATTCTGCTAATCCGATACGCGAAGTACGTTTGCCGATTCCTGTTGCAGAATTGTCCTCAGCCCGGTAAAGGACATATATTTTACCGTCTTTTACGGTTGCTGCGGGATTAAACACATCGCTCTCTTCCCATCCTATTTTTTTGTCCTGCATGGGACAGTCGAATTGATTGGAAGGATTGGGGGTAATGATCGGATTGGCTTTTTCCGGTCTGACAAAGCCGCCTAAAGCCCAGTCCGGTAATACATTTTGGCTATACCCGAATAGGGGGAGAACTGCCAGACTGATGAGTAAGATACTTTTTTTCATGCTCTAAAGAATAAAAAAAGGCACAGAGATCCAAACAAAAAGGATCTCTGTGCCAAAGGTTATTTATTGTACAATCGTTTCTATAATGGTACTGTAGTTGACTGCGCCTTCTGTTTTAGCACCGACACGTACATATATTTTGTTGCCATTTGCTTGTATTTTGTACAGATTGTCCTGATAGGTTTTATCGTTTTCCAGATCGAAAACGATCGTCCCTTCCTGCTCCTTAACGGTCTGCTTTCCTGCTTGGTTGGCATTTCCATTATCAACACCCGGAGCAAAATTCCAGTAGCCGTACACTTCGGATACCTTGAAATTGCTGTTTGTCGGATTCACCTTGTATGTAATCGTGATTTTTTTACCCGTAACCTGGGCCGAAGCGTTGATTCTTGCATACGGAGTTGCTTTCAGATCCAATGTTGTCTGTCCTTTTACGGTTACAAATTCTTCGCAAGGAGAAACAAACGGACCGTTTACAACAATTTTATAATCACAGTTGAACAACTTCGCGTTTTCGTATGAACCATCCATCTTTGCATAGAAATCGACCGATTGTGTTGCATCTGTGTTCTGTTCGAACATATTAATAATAACACCGGTAGATCCTTGGACAGGCAGTGGTATCGGTTCATTCGTTTCCGCATCTAAGATTTGTCCTTTGATGCCTCCGTTGGGGGATTCATAATTATCCATATCGCTCAAACAACTTGTGAAGCATAATGAGCAAACGGCCATCAGTAATAAACTTATCTTTTTCATATCAAAATTTCTAAATTATATGATTAATTGGTATAGCCCGGGTTCTGAATGAGATTCGGATTTTGAATTCATATCGTCTTGGTTGATTTTTTGTATAATAATTTTTTTCCAAGAAGATTCGTA
>ENA-OQCE01000135-OQCE01000135.1-human-gut-metagenome-genome-assembly--contig:-NODE-135-length-35064-cov-13.696797_pt1 | contig 35064 bp, 52 predicted proteins | sample MGYA00242495_ERZ504572 | MGnify/ENA primary metagenome ERZ504572 (study PRJEB26092, sample SAMD00036228) | human gut metagenome | host: Homo sapiens | study: EMG produced TPA metagenomics assembly of... | reverse complement strand
CGCCATGTGGAAGCCGGTGGGGCCGCTCTCGTAGCAGGCCCTGGGCTCCTCGAACCCGAGGGCCCACTCCGCGATCTCGGCGGCGTCCGTCCCGAAGTCACGGTGCACCACCTCGCCGGTGAAGGGGTTGAACGCCGCGGCGGCGACCGATCGCGCGTGGACGTCCAGGCCGATGGAGGTAACATGGGGCATGGGAAGCCTCCTCCCCGCAGGTGCGGTAAGGGCTACCGCACGGGCCGATACTCAAAACCCATTGTGGCATCCCGAGCCCGCGGAAAGAAGCTGCGCCGCGGGGGAGGCGACCCAAATGGCTTTCTCATATCGTCTTTTTATGCTTCGAATGCTGCTTGAGTGCCTCGGAAAGTTCGATAAGCGCCGTGAAGAGCGAGACCAAAGCAACCAAGAGCTCTACGAGCTCTGATGGGCCCGGGATGACCTCTGATTCAAGTCACCGGGCCTAAATCTTTTTCAGGCATTTGAATAGAGCGGGCGATTCTCTTGGGGCCGTCTGCATGGCGTATGCCTGGCGCGCGTGGCATTGCGTCCCGCTTTTGTGTCCGCACGGGCGCCTATCCTTACGGCAATGTAGCCGCCTATGTAACGAGCGGCAGTTGACGGAGAAAGGCCCAACCGTGTCAGCTGAAAAGACGCCGTGTATCTCGGCTATCGATACGACGAACTTTGCGCGCCAGATTGTGCTGGACTTTGAGTTTGCGCCGGTGCCAAAGCAGCGTCAGCGCCGTGGACTGTGCAATGAGATTATCGAGGCCGGCACCGTCAAGCTCGATTACCACGGCAACGTTATGGGCGAGTTCTCGCAGTTTGTACAGACGGAATTTACCGAAGGCGTTGCGTTCCCCGTCCGCGAGCTCACAGGGATATCGGCCGTGGGCACCGCGATGGCCGATCCGCTCTACATGGTGATCAAAAGGCTCAGCGATTGGATCGGGCGCTACTCCGCCCAGGTGGTCTGTTGGAGCGGGGCGGATCGTCGACAGCTTTTGATCGAGTGTCAAGCAAAGCACATCGATCTTTCCGCATTTCCTACGGACTGGGCCGACCTGCAGGCGTTTTACACCTCGATCATGGACATGAGCAGCCACGGGTGCGTCTCTTTGAGTGACGCAGCGACGTGGTTTGGCATCGAGTTCGACGAGTCGACGGGTCACGCCCACAGCGCCCTAGCCGATGCGCGCGTGACCGCCAAGCTGCTCAAGCAGATGATGGACGGGGACTACCGCGTGAGCCCGCGCGCCCAGGAGGTCCGTCAACGGTGGGGGATGGGCGAGCGAGCTCAGACGCGCCTTTCCAGCAAGTGCTCCGAGCTGGGCGACCTGCTGCTAAAGCTGAAGGCGGAGGGGGTAGGCCTTTTGAGAACGCCATTCGGTTTGGCATGGCGGGGCTGTAAGCTCGAGCCCGCCCTGCTGTTTGAATCGAAGCGTCAACCAGTATGACGAGCTGTCTGGTCTGTCTGCCTACGCCCCCGCGATCCCGCGCGCCACGCTCAGCAGCTCGTACTCCCTCTGACTCCACTGGCGTAGCTCGGCTGCGTCGACGGCATCGCGACACAGATCCAGGAACACCTCGGCGCTCTCGCAGAAATACTTGCGGGCAAAGTCGACCGAGCCGTCCGCGATGCACGCGCCGTCGGCAAAGAGCTTCCAGCTAGATGGCTCACGAGAGTCGTCTCCGAGTGGCTTGATCTGCAACACATGCGGATTGCCAGCAGCACAGAGCTTTTCCTCGAGCTTCTGTACCGTAAAGCGCATCTGGTGGGAGAGGCTGCTCTTGATCATGGCCGAGGCGTAGCCATTTGGCTTATCCAGAAGATGCATGTGATTCGGTTTGACGATCAGGTTGTGGAAGTTACGCTCGCTGCGCACAGAGAAATTGTCCATACGGACTCCTTTCATCGATGTTGGCAGGGCCACCGTGCCTCTTGGCCGGTTGGCGTCGGAATCGTGGAGCCAACTCTCTACCCCGACTCTGGATAAAACACGCCCGCTCCTTGCGGGCACGATGGAGTCTATCAACGTGTACGGACAGAAATCAGGCACCGCTTGCGAAATGACGCGCGGGCGGCGCTTGATTTCGCCGGCTGTCGCTAGGCTTAAATCAGAAAAAGTGTCGAAATCAGCCGTGTAAAAGTACGGAAAAGTGTCGAAATAGGCACCTTAAAACTTCGGAAAAGTGTAGCTGGATGACAAAACAGCACTTAGAAGCCGGTGCTGGATGCGGGATCCTGCGGCCGCCTTCAGCTCTCGCTACTCATCGTCCCCGTCGTTGGGGTCGCCCTTGAGGGTGTTGATGTCCAGATACTCGTTATCGTCCTCTTTTTGCTGGGTCTCCGACTCCGCTTGGGTGGGGCCGGAGAACAGCCGGAATCCCTCAAACGCAATGACACCGAGCAGGGCAATGACAATGGCGATAAAGGCAACCTTGACTGCCTGCGGAAATTCCGAAAAACGCAGCGCCTTTTCCTCGGCGTAATAATCGGCGAAGCGCTCTTCGCCCGTGCTTTTGGTATACGCCGGTGCGGACGCGGCCTCCGGGTCATATTCCGGTGCAGGCGTGGCGGCGTACGGATCGTTGAGATAATCGCTCGATGTGGTGCCATAATCCTCGGTCTCGATGCGACCGGCGTCAGCATAGCCATCGGAATAATCGGAATATGCCGCACCGCCCTCATAGCCCGCGGCGCTCGTGTTGGCGGCAAAAAGCGGATTAACTGGAACGTCGAGCGCCGGCATGCCGGTAGAGGTCTCATCCAGATCGGCTGCAGCCCAGGAATCGTAGGCAACCTGATGGGCAACGCTCATCGAGCCTTGTGACCGGAGGCTTGCGTGCCGCAGGAACAGGCAACTGCCGGGCGCTGTACATAACGGTGCTGTCGGCCGATTTGCCCTGCGTCGCTGCAGCGAGAAACGCCGCCGTCTCGGACGGGTCGCTTGCGGGGCGGGGAGTGGGCGTGGGCGCCGAAGTGGGTGTGGGCGCAGACGCGGGCGTCGAAACAGGCGACTGCGCAGGAGTCGGCGCAGATGCGGGCTTAGGCGCAAGTGCGGGATTGAGGCTTGACGGACGAGCCCCGCCGCCCATGAGTTCGTCGGCGGTCCACGGGCGATCATTCATCACGTCGTCAAGGCTCAGCGAAAACAGGTCGTCTTCACCCTCATCGAACATGCGGTGCACATGTCCACCAATTGCCGGAATCAATCCGCGACCGGTGCATGATGCCTTGCTCAACGCCATTCTGTTCCATCCTTCCGAAATACTAATGACATCGATTATATGGAACTTTCCAAGCGGCTCGGTCTTGGATTCATGCTTTCCAGAACTCGCGCCCAAAAGGGGAGGGGCAATCCAGGCGAGTGCCTACTTGTCGCCTGCTGCCGCCTTGGCCTCATTGAGGTAGCTATAGAAGCTGTACTTGGAGATGCCAAAGAACTCGCAGGCGCGTTCGCTCGACTTGGAAATGAGGAAGGCGCCGCGACGGTCGAGGTAGCCAATGGCACGAATGCGCTCGTCTTTGGTCATGAGCGCCGCGGGCTTGCCCACAAACTGCTCGCACTCGTGCAGCAGGTCCTCGAGCAGGTCGCCGATGTTCTTGGTAATGGGCTCGGGCTCGGTGTAGCCCGTGCCGCCGGTGCCGGTAAAGGCGTCGAGCGAACGCTCAAAAGCATTCATAAGCGTAATGTCAAAGTTGATGCCCAAAATGCCGACGGGCTTGCCCTCGTCGTTGCGGATAAAGATGGTCGAGGACTTGAGCAGCTTGCCATCGGCGGTTTTGGTGAGGTACGGCTCGCGGTCGTGCACGTCGGCGGTGCCTCGTGCATGGATTCAAGCACAATATGGCTGGGGCCGTCACCCAGTTTGCGCCCGCTAACGTGGCCGTTTTCGATCACTACGATGGAGCGGTCCACGTCCTCGGTCTCCAGGTCGTGGACGACGACTTCGCAGTTGGGGCCAAATTGGAGCGCCAGGCCGTGTGCAAGGCGCTTGTAGAACTCAATCTGTGCGGGGGTCATGGGTGCCTTCCTAAAAATTAGTTTGGGCTCACTGTGCCATAAACCCCACTTGTTCGCAAATAACGAAAGCGTCGCTGTGTTATGTGACCGTTCGGCGGCGAAAAGGTACCGATTACGGCAACAAACAATTTGTTAGGTTTTCCAATCAAAAAGTGTGATAGAACAGTGCTAACAAACTTTTTGTTTGGCATCCACATAAAAGTTCAGCCGTGTGAATGGGATCGGGCTGAAACGCGTATGCGGGGGCCGGCAAGAGAGAACTTAAGGAGTTCACCGTATGGCCGATAAGATCCAGTGGGCGGGCAACACGATGCCCAAGAGCGATGACAAGCACTTGGGAATCATGAGCCTCGACCACGTGAAGAAGGCCCGCGCCTTCCACCAGTCGTTCCCCCAGTACACCGTCACTCCGCTTGCCCGCCTGGATGGCCAGGCCGCGCGCCTGGGCCTGTCCAACCTGTGCGTTAAGGACGAGAGCTATCGCTTTGGCCTCAACGCCTTTAAGGTCCTGGGCGGTTCGTTTGCCATGGCCAACTACATTGCCGACGAGACCGGCAAGGACGTTGCCGAGTGCACCTTCGATTACCTGACCTCCGATCAGCTTGCCAAGGACTTTGGCCAGGCTACCTTCTTTACCGCCACCGACGGCAACCATGGCCGCGGCGTGGCATGGGCTGCCAACAAGCTGGGCCAGAAGCCGTCGTGCACATGCCCAAGGGTTCCACCAAGCCACGCTTCGATAACATCGCCGCCGAGGGCGCCACGGTGACCATCGAAGAGGTCAACTACGACGAGTGCGTGCGCATGGCCGCCGCCGAGGCCGATGCCTGCGAGCGCGGCGTCATCGTTCAGGACACCGCCTGGGAGGGCTACGAGAAGATCCCGTCCTGGATCATGGAGGCTACGGCACCATGCTTCCGAGGCTGCCGAGCAGCTGCGCGAGATGGCCATCAACCGCCCGACGCACGTGTTTGTCCAGGCTGGCGTGGGTTCGCTCGCCGGCGCGTGGTGGGCTACTTCACCAACCTGTATCCCGATAACCCGCCCACCTTCGTCGTGGTCGAGTGCGCGCCTGCCGCCTGCCTGTACAAGGGCGCTGCCGCCGGCGACGGCGACCCGCGCATCGTGGACGGCGACATGCCCTCCATCATGGCCGGCCTGTGCTGCGGCGAGCCCAACATCTTGGGCTGGGATATCCTGCGCAACCACACCACCGCCTTCGTGTCCTGCCCCGACTGGGTCACCGCTCGCGGCATGCGCACCCTGGGCGCTCCCGAGAAGGGCGACCCGCGCGTCATCTCCGGCGAGTCCGGCGCAGTGACCACCGGCCTAGTCGAGACCCTCATGCTCGACCCCGAGTACGCCGAGCTCAAGGAGCTCATCGGCCTGGACAAGACGAGCTCCGTGCTCTGCTTCTCCACCGAGGGCGACACCGATCCGGATCAGTACCGTCGCATCGTCTGGGAGGGCGAGTATCCGACCTGCTAGCAGGCTGACCTGTCCGGAGGCAGCCGGAGGACTTTACTCCCTGCTCGGACAGTCCTGCTCGCACGGAGAGCACATTAAGTGCTCTCCGGCTCGTGCGGAACTCGCGACGGAGCAAAGTCCTCCGTCCGCCTCCTATGGTTACTTGCTTGTGGGGTGCTCGACCTCACGCTGCTTGGCACAAGTGATCTATCTGAAATATCTACCTGTAGGTAAACCCTTGTAGAAAGGTTGACTGTTATGACTAAAGAACTCGATTTTGATGCCATTAAGGCTGCTGCGGAGTCTCATCGTGCTGATATGACTCGCTTCCTGCGCGCCATGATCTCTCACCCCTCTGAGTCCTGCGAGGAGGGTGAGGTTGTCGCCTGCATCAAGGCCGAGATGGAGAGCCTCGGCTATGACGAGGTCAAGGTCGATGGCTTGGGTAACGTCATGGGCTTTATGGGCGAGGGCGACAAGATCATCGCCATCGACTCTCACATCGACACCGTCGGCATCGGCAACATCGAGAACTGGGATGCCGATCCTATGAGGCTACGAGACCGACGAGATCATCTACGGCCGCGGCGGCTCCGACCAGGAGGGTGGCATGGCTTCTGCTACCTATGCTGCCAAGATGATGAAGGACATGGGCCTCATCCCCGAGGGCTACAAGATCATGGTCGTCGGCACCGTCCAGGAAGAGGACTGCGACGGCATGTGCTGGCAGTACATCTACAACAAGGACGGCATTAAGCCCGAGTTTGTCATTTCCACCGAGCCCACCGACGGCGGCATCTATCGCGGTCACCGCGGCCGCATGGAGATCCGCGTCGACGTTCACGGCACCTCCTGCCACGGTTCCGCTCCCGACCGCGGCGACAACGCCATCTACAAGATGGCCGACATCATCGCCGACGTCCGCGCCCTCAACAACAACGGCTGCGACGAGTCGACCGACATCAAGGGCCTCGTCAAGATGCTCGACCCTAGGTACAACCCCGAGCACTTCGAGGACGCCCGCTTCCTGGGCCGCGGCACCTGCACCGTCAGCCAGATCTTCTACACCAGCCCCAGCCGCTGCGCTGTCGCTGACTCCTGCGCCATCTCCATCGACCGTCGTATGACCGCCGGTGAGACCTGGGAGTCTTGCCTGGACGAGATCCGCAACCTGCCGGCCGCCAAGAAGTACGGCGACGACGTGAAGGTCTCCATGTACATGTACGACCGTCCGTCCTGGACCGGCGAGGTTTACGAGACCGAGGCTTACTTCCCCACGTGGATCAACAAGGAGACCGCTCCGCACGTCAAGGCCCTCGTCGACGCCCACAAGGCCATGTTCGGTGACGAGCGCATCGGCTGCGAGCCCAGCATGGACAAGCGCACCGGTCGTCCGCTGTGCGACAAGTGGACCTTCTCCACGAACTGCGTTTCCATCCAGGGCCGCTATGGCATCCCCTGCGTCGGCTTTGGCCCGGGTGCCGAGTCTCAGGCTCACGCTCCCAACGAGGTCACCTACAAGGACGACCTGGTCACCGCTGCCGCCATGTATGTGGCTGCCCTGAACCTCTACGATCCGAGCCAGGCCGATGGCGACGCCACCGTGTTCCGCGCCGGTCTGACCAACAACAAGATCGATTAGTCCCATTCCTCGATCTTGTTGAGCCGGGGACAGCTCGTGTCCCCGGCACCCCCTGTTGACTTGGGGCCCGCGGTCGTTATCTCCCATGCTTCCTCAACGGTAGCGGGTCCTCGTCATAGTGCTCTGCATGTTCTAGCCACACGCGCATGCCGGAGCACATCTACTCATTGCAATCGTTTCATCTTTGGAAAGGATATTTACATGGACGCCAAGTTTACCGAGCTCGTCGAGCAGCTGAACGGCTCGATTTTAAGGCATGTACGGCAGCGACTTCCTGCACACCTGGGACAAGACCACCGATGAGCTCAAGGCGCTCTACATCGTCGCCGACGCCCTGCGCGAGCTGCGCGAGAACAACGTTTCGTCCAAGATCTTCGATTCGGGTCTGGCCGTCTCCCTGTTCCGTGACAACTCCACCCGTACGCGCTTCTCCTTCTCTAAGGCAGCCAACCTGCTCGGTCTTGAGCTGCAGGACCTGGACGAGAAGAAGTCCCAGATCGCTCACGGCGAGACCGTCCGCGAGACCGCTACCATGATCTCCTTCATGGCTGACGTCATCGGCATCCGCGACGACATGTACATCGGCAAGGGCGACGCCTACATGGCCGAGGTCTCCGAGTCTGTCCAGCAGGCTTACGAGGATGGCGTTCTGGATCACCGTCCACGCTCATCTCTCTGCAGTCCGATTCCGACCACCCCACGCAGTCCTCTGCCGACATGCTCTACCTCATCAACGAGTTTGGCGGCCTTGAGAACCTCAAGGGCAAGAAGGTTGCCGTCACCTGGCCTATTCGCTCTTACGGCAAGCCGCTGTCCTGCCCGCAGTCGCTGATCAGCCTGCTGCCCCGCTTTGGCATGGACGTCACCCTGGCCCACCCCGAGGGCTACGACCTCATGCCCGAGTCGTCGAGCGCGCTAAGGCTACGCCGCCGAGTCCGGCACCACCTTTAAGCAGGTCAACACTATGGCTGAGGCCTTCGAGGGCGCCGACATCGTGATCCCCAAGAGCTGGGCTCCGTTTGCCGCCATGGAGAAGCGCACCAACCTGTACGCCGAGGGCGACGACGCCGGCATCGCTGCGCTCGAGAAGGAGCTGCTCGCTCAGAACGCTACGCATCAGGATTGGTGCTCCACGACCGAGCTCATGGAGAAGACCGCCAACGGCCAGGACACCATCTTTATGCATCCGCTGCCCGCCGACATCTCTGGTGTCTCTTGCGAGCACGGCGAGGTCAACGCCGACGTCTTCGACATGCACCGCGTGGGCATGTACAAGGAGGCCAGCTACAAGCCGTACGCCATCGCAGCCATGATGTTCCTGCAGAAGGTTGCCGATCCCGCCGCTACCCTCAAGGCCCTCGACGAGCGCAACACCGCCCGTTGGTTCCAGGCCTAAAGCTGGGTTGAGGTAAGCCATGTAAAGGGGGCGCTCTGCCAACCGGCGGGGTGCCCCTTTTTGCATCGTGGGCGTGCGGGATAAGCGCTTTCGATGTAGATGCCCCGCGACGCGAGTTATGGGTACGATGGTTTCAGGGGAGGTATCGCCATGAAACTTGGTTGCGTGATTATGGCTTCGGGCGAGGGCAAGCGATTTGGCTCTAACAAGATGCTCGCCGATATCTATGACGAGCCGCTGATTGCCCGGACCATTGATTCGGTTCCCCGGGGCTTTGACGTTGTGGTTTCGACGCGTTGGCCCGAGGTCGCTCGGATTTGCGAGGATAAGCATTGCCCGTGTGTGCTGCACGATGGCGAGCTGCGCAGCGAAAGCGTCCGTGCGGGGCTTTCGTGGGGAGTCGAACGCAACTGGAAAGGTTGCCTCTTTTTGCCGGGCGACCAGCCGCTCGTGAGTTCGGATTCTTTTGAGGCTATGGTTCGTGCATTTGACGAGCATGGCCGCAAGCATCCGGTGCGTCTTGCGTGCAACGGTGAGCCTTCGAGCCCGGTGCTCTTTCCGGCGGAACTGTTCGATGCGCTTATGTGTCTTGAGGGCAAGGACGGCGGCGGTTCGATCCTCAAGGACCGTACCGACGTGGTGCTGGTCGAGGCGCGTGCCTACGAGCTGTGGGACGTCGATACCGCCAAGGGACAGCAACGCATAACGGAGCATATCGCCGCCTGCTCGTATTTTGATCGCGTGGCCAACTGCATCAATCAATAAGGAGCAATAATGATCATCATCAAAAACGGCGCGCTCGTGACGCCCCAGGGGCTTCGCCGCGCCGATCTTGCCATGGATGGCGATAAGATCGTGCGGATTGCCGCGGCGATTGAGCCGGCCGAGGGCGATACCGTCGAGGATGCTGCGGGCTGCTGGGTGTTCCCGGGCTTATCGATGGGCACACGCACATGCAGTGCTGGACCGGCATGGATTGGACAGCCGATAGCTTTGAGACCGGCACGCGCGCGGCTGCCTGCGGCGGCACGACGACCATTGTGGACTACGCGACGGCCGATCGCGGCGTGACCATGCCCGATGCCTTGGTCGAGTGGCATCATCGCGCCGACGGCACCTGCACCGCCAACTATGCCTTCCATATGGCGCTTGCCGAGTGGAATGAGCGCAACCGCGCCGATCTTTCGGCCATGCGCGAGGCGGGCGTGTCGTCGTTTAAGACCTACTTTGCCTACGACCATCTGCGCCTGGACGATGCCGAGACGCTCGAGGTGCTGGAGGAGCTCAAGCGCGTGGGCGGTATCCTGTGCGTGCATTGCGAGAACGGCACGTTGGTCAACGCGCTGCAGAAGCGCGTGTTTGAGCAGGGTATCCACGGGCCCGAGGGCCATGCGCTCAGCCGTCCGGACGTGTGTGAGGCCGAGGCCGTGAGCCGCCTGCTGTATCTGGCGCACTTGGCCGGGGACGCTCCGGTCAACGTGGTGCACCTTTCGACCAAGCTGGGGCTCGAGGCCATTCGCGCTGCCAAAGCGCGCGGGCAGAAGAACATCTATGTCGAGACATGCCCTCAGTATCTGATGCTCGACGACACCTGCTATCTGGAGCAGGGCGAGGACGGCTTTGCGGGCGCCAAGTACGTGATGAGCCGCCGCTGCGCCATGCCGGTGACCGTGCCGCGCTGCGCGAGGCGCTTGTGGCTGGCGAGATCGATACTATTGCGACCGATCATTGCAGCTTTAACCTGCACGGGCAAAAGGACCGAGGACGCGATGATTTCCGCGCGATTCCCAACGGCGGGCCCGGCGTGGAGCATCGTCCCGTTGCGATTGCCACGAGCTTTGAGGGACAGCTGGGTCCCGAGGATCTGTGCCGCTTGATGAGCGAGAATCCGGCGCGCGTTTTTGGCATGTATCCGCGCAAGGGCTGTCTTGCCGAGGGCGCCGATGCGACGTGTGCGTGTGGGATCCGTGCGCGCGTTGGACGATCAGCGCCGCGACGCAGCATCAGGCCGTGGACTACACGCCGCTCGAGGGCTTTGAGGCACATGGCCGCGCCAAGGCCGTGTTTGTGAACGGCGTGCTGGCGGCACGCGACGGCGAGCCCACCGGAGCCCAACCCGGCCGCTACGTGCCCCGCTAACGGGAAGACCGCCGGGGTAGCTAATTTGGGACGGGGCTCTTTTAGCTACCCCTTGAGGCTGGTGGCGATGAGGGAGCGGCCGAGGGCTGCCTCGAAGCGATCTGCCATCGTTGGATCGGCAAGCGTGTCGACTTGGTTGAGCATGATGCGGGCATTGTCGAGGTTCAGCATCTGCAGCTCGGCATTGAGCACCATGGCGACGCGCTCTGGGGTGGCAGCGTCGGTGGGCTCGCAGCCGCAGCGCTCGCAGAAGAGCTCGGGGCGGTGGACAACCTTGGCGACGGGCTTGCCCAGCCCTGAGGCGCCGACGACCCAGACAACGTTTGCCGTGGCGGCGGGAATTACCGGCTCCCAGGCGGCATGCGCCTTGAGCGGGAGTCGCTTGCTGCCATCTGCCTCGGCCAACACATAGTCAAAGCGCTGCGCCAGCTGGTCGAGCGGCTCAGCGGGGGCGGAGAGCTTGCCTGTCTCCGGGTCCAAGACGCCTGCCTGGCAGATGCTTCCGCGCACAAGGCCCGCGCAGGCCTCGCAGGTGCAGCCGGGGGCGTGTAAGGCACCTGGCTTCCAAGGTGCGGCGTCCAGGCGACGATTCGACCCGTCCCATGGCACGCCGGCAACGGGAAGCATATGCGTGGTGGTACAGAGGAGCACGCGGCCGCCAGCGCGCATGAGCTCAAGACCCAGCGTCTTGAGCAAGGTCGACTTGCCGCCGCTGCCGATAATCGCGGTAATGCCCGGCTCGATCCTGAGCGCCGAGCAAGATTGCCGCTAACCGTTTCCATCTGTTCACCGCCGTATAATACTGTGATAATAAATAATCATCAGAGTAGCGGTCGAACCGCTTTTGCTCTGCTCAAACCGTAGCACAGGGAGGTGCCCCGGGAATGCTCGTTTATGTTCGCGGCGCCGGCGATATCGCCACGGGTGTCGCTGCCCGTTTGGTGCGCGCCGGCGTGTCGGTTGTCATGGCCGATATCGCGGTTCCCACGTGCATCCGCCGCACAATCAGTTTTTGCGAGGCCATTCGCCTGGGCGAGGTCCAGGTCGAGGGCATTCGCGCTCGCTTGGCACAGACGCCGGCTGAGGCGCTTGCGATTGCCGAGCTGGAGACGTCGCCGTTGTGGTAGACCCCCAGCCAAGATGATCGGCGAGCTGAAACCCGCGGCTGTGGTCGACGCGATTTTGGCTAAGCGCAACTTGGGCACCACGCGCGATATGGCGCCCGCCGTCATCGCCGTGGGGCCGGGCTTTACCGCGCCGGTTGACTGCGACGCCGTGGTCGAGACCATGCGCGGGCATTTTCTCGGCCGTGTCATTACCCAAGGTTCGCCCCAGCCTAACACGGGCGTGCCGGCATTATCGCCGGCTATGGCAAGGAACGTGTTATCCACAGCCCCGCCGCCGGCGTGTTTCGGTCCGACCGCGCAATCGGCGACATCGTGAGCGCCGGAGACGTGATTGGCTACGCGGGCGATACGCCCATGTGCACGCAGATCGATGGCTGTCTGCGCGGGCTTTTGGCGAACGGCGTGCAGGTGACTGAGGGCTTTAAATGCGCCGATGTCGATCCGCGCGGCGACGCAGCTACATCAACTATATTTCGGACAAGGCGACATCGGTCGGCGGCGGCGTGCTCGAGGCACTCGCTATGCTCACCGATGTCTTTAGAGGATAGAAGGCGGCAATGGAAAAGCTCGATGTTGTGAATGCGGCGCTTGCCGCCCTGCGTGCTGGCGAGACGTGCGAGCTCGTGGTCGTGGCCGGTACGGCGGGGTCATCACCACGCGGCGTGGGCGCTGGATGGCCGTCTTTGCCGATGGCAGCCAAGCGGGCACCATCGGCGGCGGCAAGATTGAGCTTTTTGCGCTGGACGAGGCGCGCGAGCTGCTGGCCGCAGGGCAATCGCGTCTGGTCCGCTACACCATGGGCGGCGAGAACTCCGATACCGGCATGATCTGCGGCGGGGCCATCTGCCTGTGCTACCTGCATCTGGACTCGACCCAGGCACCGTTGTTCCAGTCGGTTGCCGACGTCTTGGCCTATCGGCGCATCGGCGACTTCGTCATCGACTTTGAGCCGTTTATCGCGAGCGCGCTCGAGGGCGATGTGGTTGAGTACCATGGCGAGACATCGCGCCATACCATTGCCGGCTGCCCCGAGCTTTCGCTGGTGGAGGAGGGGAGTAAGGTCACCTACACCAACGCCGCCTCCGAGATTCCCCCGGCGCACATCGAGACGCTCTGCCCCGAGGGCCTGACCTATATCTTTGGCTGCGGCCACGTGGGCGCTGCGACGGCGCGGTGCTCACGGCGGCGGGCTTTGCCGTCGTGGCTTGCGACGACCGCCCCGGCACGCTGACCCCCGAATGGGTGCCCGGCGTCTACGACCGTCGTCTGGTCGATTATAAGAACCTGAGCGAGCTGTGCCCCATCGGCCGCGCGACTTGGTGGTCGTCGCCACGGCGGGTCACAAGTCCGATATCGACGTGGTGATTCAGGCCATGCGCGCTAAACCCGCCTATCTGGGCTGCCTGGGCTCGCGCCGCAAGACCGCCTTTGTGCGCGCCCGCTTGGAGCAGGAGGGCTTTACGCAGGAGCAGATCGACGAGCTGCACCTGCCGATCGGTGTCGCCATCGAGGCCGAGGACCCCGAGGAGATCGCCATCTCCATCGCCGCCGAGATGATTCACCTGCGCCGCACCAAGCTCGTCCCCCGCAAGCGATAGTCTCATCCCCATATATGAGTTGCGGTGAAATACGGACTGTTTATGCCTGTTAAGCCATCAAACAGTCCGTATTTCACCGCAACTGCTGTTTGTCCCCGGGGGATGCAGGATAGCGGGTCAAAATGCTACCTGTGTCATATGCCTATAATGTCCGACCGTTGAGCGGCATGGGGCCGCTGCTTAGGGTATGGGAGGCGCAAATGGCAGAGTCGGCAGCAGGGGATGCCCTGTTCGAGCGTACGGGAAAAGTTTCGTTTGTGCAGGTATTACCCCATGCACTGCAGCATGTGCTGGCGGCATTCGCGGGTATCGTCACGCCCGCCATCATTATCGCGTCGGTCTGTGGCTTTACCCCTCAAGAGGAAGCCGCTGTCATCCAGGCGTCGCTCGTCCTCTCGGCGCTCGACATTTTCCTTCAACAGTTCCCCATAAAAGGTGTCGTCGGTTCGGGCCTGCCCATCGTGATGGGCGCGAGCTTCACCTTCGTGCCGGCGCTCAAGGCGGTCGGTCTCGAGCTCGGCTTTGAGGCCGTGCTGGGCGCCCAGGCAATCGGTGGCGCGCTCGTCGTGCTCTTCGGCCTGCTGTTTAGGCGCGTGAGCTTTCTGTTCCCGGCCCCGGTGCTCGGCACCGTCATCTTTGTCATTGGCCTGTCACTATGCCAGTGGCGGTTGCCTCCATGGCGGGCGGGGAGGGCGCGGCCGATTTTGGCAGTGTCACCAACTGGGCCGTCGCGCTCGTGACGTTTGTCGTTACCTTTATGGCCGGCAACTACGGCAAGGGCGCGCTTAGACTGGGCAGCATCCTGGCCGGTATCTGCGCGGGCTTTGTTTTGGCTGCGGTGTTGGGCATGGTCGATTTCTCGGCCATCGCGACTGCCAGCTGGTTCGCCCCGCCGGCTCTGGGCGCCCATCGCCTGGTGTTCGACCCGGCCGCGTGCGCCGTCGTGGGCGTTGTCGCCATTGTCAACGCCGTGCAGGTCATGGGCGAGTTTGCCGCCGTGTCGTCCGCTGCGCTCGATATCCCTGCGACCGATAGCCAGATCTCGGGTGGCCTGATCGCCAACGGCCTGGTCGGTATGCTGTCAGGCTTTTTGGGCGGCGTCCCCACGGCAACCTTTGGCCAGAATGTGGCATTATCGCCGAGAACAAGGTCGTCAACCGCATGGTCTTTACGCTTGCCGCCGCCATCTTGCTCATCGCGGGCCTGCTGCCAAGTGTGCGGCGGTACTCACGTCCATTCCGCAGCCGGTAATCGGCGGCGCCACGATCGGCGTGTTCGCGACCATCGGTATGAACGGTGTGGTCATGTTTGCCCGCCACGGCCTGCCTCAGCGCGATACCACGCTCATGGGTCTCTCTATCGCCTTTGGCACGGGCATTGAGCGCACGGCCGGCGCGCTTGCCGGCGCTGGATTCCCCGCATGGGTTGGCACCGTCTTTGGCGGATCCTCCATTGCCGTCGCCGCGCTCGTTGCTGTGATCCTCAACCTGGTCCTCCCGCGCCAAAAATAACGCCCCATATATGAGTTGCGGTGGAATAGGGACTGTTTAAGCCTTTTAAGCCATCAAACAGTCCCTATCTCACCGCAACTGCTGTTTTCCTCCGTGCCCTAGGGATCAATTTGTGCGGGGGAGTTGTGGAGTTGTGCAGGCAGACGAGGTTTTTCTGGAAATACGCTCCCGATGCGCGTATAGTACCGATTGTTTTGTCGGCTCCTGCTGCGTCGAGTCCAAACCGCGAAATGCCATGAGCGGCGCGGATGCAGCCAGGAGGCACGAGGACAACCCATCGTGGCCACGCCCCGTGCTTAAAACCCCAAGAAGGAGTGAACAATGGCAGAAGAGAAGTATGTGCCGCGTCTGAAGACCAAGTACAACAACGAGGTCAAGCAGCAGCTTCAGGACAAGTTCCAGTACGAGAACGTCATGATGATCCCCAAGTTTGAGAAGATCGTCGTGAACATGGGCGTCGGCGAGGCCGCTACCGATTCCAAGGCCATCGACGGTGCCGTGCGCGACCTGCGCGCCATCACCGGCCAGCAGCCGATGATCACCCGTGCCCGCAAGTCCATCGCTACCTTCCGCCTGCGCGCTGGTATGCCGATCGGCTGCAAGGTTACCCTGCGTGGCGACCGTATGTGGGAGTTCTTCGATCGTCTGACCTCCGTCGCGATTCCCCGTATTCGCGACTTCCGCGGCATCTCCGCCAAGAGCTTCGACGGCCGTGGTAACTTCTCCATGGGCGTCACCGAGCAGCTCATCTTCCCCGAGATCGACTTCGACTCCGTCGATCACCAGCGTGGTATGGACATCACTTTCGTGACCACCGCCAATACCGATGAGGAGGCCAAGGCCCTTCTGGATGCCTTCGGTTTCCCGTTCAAGAAATAGGTTCACCTGCCCTATGAGCGCCGTTCCCAGAAGGGGGCGGCGCTTGGGGCGAACAATACTCTATGTGAGGAGGATATAAGTGGCTAAGACATCGATGATCGTCAAGTGCAATCGCAAGCAGAAGTTCTCTACTCGTGAGTACACGCGCTGCCAGCGCTGCGGCCGTCCGCACTCTGTGTACCGCAAGTTCGGCCTGTGCCGTGTCTGCTTCCGCGAGCTTGCACTCAAGGGCGAGCTTCCCGGCGTTAAGAAGGCCAGCTGGTAAGTCACTACCAGCGTTTCAAGCATCCGTTTGGAACAGGGAAAACGCGCTAGTTAGGCTTTGCCGTTAAGGGCGGCGAAGAACCAAGAGCACGTGTTCATCAAGAACGAAGGAGAATCTGTATGAACCTTACAGACCCGATCGCAGATATGCTTACGCGCATCCGTAACGCTAACTCTGTGAACAAGGCCACGGTCTCCATGCCGAGCAGCAAGAAGCTCGTCGAGATCGCTCGTGTTCTGCACGAGGAGGGCTACATCGAGGGCTACGATGTCGAGGACACCGTTCCCCAGAAGACTCTGCACATCACGCTTAAGTATGGACCCAAGAAGGCTAAGGTCATCAACGGCATCCGCCGCATTTCCAAGCCGGGCCTGCGTAAGTACACCGGCGTTGCCGACATGCCCCGCGTCCGCGGTGGCCTTGGTACCGCCATTATTTCCACCAGCCATGGCGTCATGACCGACCGCGATGCTCGCAAGCACAACGTCGGCGGCGAGATCATCGCTTACGTCTGGTAATTCGCTCGGTAGGTAGAAGGAAAGGAGATCACCGTGTCTCGTATCGGTAATAAGCCTGTCCAGATTCCCGCCGGAGTCGAAGTGGCAGTCAACGGCAACAACGTTGTCGTCAAGGGCCCCAAGGGCCAGCTCGAGCTCGATGTCTTTGAGAAGCTCGCTATCAACGTCGAGGACAACGTCCTCACCGTTTCCCGTCCCGACGACGAGCGTGAGACCCGTGCCCGCCACGGCCTCACCCGCGCCCTCATCCACAACATGGTGGTTGGCGTTTCCGAGGCTTCGAGAAGAAGCTCGAGCTCGCCGGCGTCGGTTACCGCGTGCAGCAGAAGGGCAAGAACCTCGAGTTCTCCCTGGGCTTCTCGCACCCCGTGATCGTCGAGGCTCCCGAGGGCATCACCTTCGAGGTTCCCGACAACACCCACGTGAACGTCAAGGGTATCAACAAGCAGCAGGTCGGTCAGATCGCCGCTGAGATCCGCGGCCATCGTCCTCCCGAGCCTTACAAGGGCAAGGGTATCCACTACGTTGGCGAGCACATCCGCCGCAAGCTGGGTAAGGCCGCCAAGTAGTCGTAACCGACTCACTCGCATAAGACCAGCACCCCGTCAGGTGCTGGCAAGATCAACCTTTTTAGGAGTTTACGTATGAACAAGCATAAGGCGAAGCTGGAAGCCTCAAGCGTCGTCAGCGTCGTGTTCGCGGCAAGGTCTCGGGTACCTCCGAGCGTCCGCGTCTTCGCGTGACCCGTACTAACGCCAACATCTATGCCCAGATCATCGACGACAGCAAGGGCTCCAGCCTGACGCTCGTCTCTGCCTCGACCCTCGAGGCCGAGTTCAAGGGCACCCACACCTCGAACAAGGAGGCTGCGGAGAAGGTCGGTCAGCTCGTTGGCAAGCGTGCCATCGAGGCCGGCATCACCAAGGTCGCCTTCGATCGCGGTGGCCGTATCTACCATGGCCGCGTCAAGGCCCTCGCCGACGGTGCTCGTGCCGCCGGTCTCGAGTTCTAGGAGGTATGTAGCACATGGCTCGTAATCAGAAGCAGCAGCGCGAGGCCTCCGAGTTCGAGGAGCGCGTCGTTTACATCAACCGCGTGTCGAAGACCGTCAAGGGTGGTCGTCGCATGAGCCTCGTCGCTCTCGTCGTCGTTGGCGACGGCAAGGGCAACGTCGGCGTTGGCATGGGCAAGTCCGCTGAGGTGCCCCTGGCCATCTCCAAGGCGTCTCTCGATGCCAAGAAGAACATGTTCCACGTGCCGGTGACCGAGCAGGGCACCATCCCGCACGAGGTTCTCGGCACTTTGGTGCCGGCCGCATCATCATCAAGCCCGCTGTCGAGGGTACCGGCGTTATCGCCGGCGGCGCTGTGCGTCCCCTCTTCGAGCTTGCTGGCATCAAGAACGTCCTGTCCAAGTCCCTCGGTACCGACAACGGCCTCAACATCATCAAGGCTGCCGTCGAGGGCCTCAAGGAGCTCTCCAGCCCTGAGGACGTCGCGGCTCGCCGTGGCCTGACGGTCTCCGAGATGTTCGTCGGTAAGGAGAACTAAGCATGGCTGACACCATCAAGATCAAGCAGGTCCGCAGCACCAACGGTTGCAAGCAGGACCAGGTCCGTACTGTCCGTGCCCTCGGTCTCCACAGGATCCGCGAGGTTCGCGAGATTGCTGACAACGAGTCCGTCCGCGGCATGATCTTCAAGGTCAAGCACCTTGTCGAGATTGTAGAGGAGTAGCAAATGCAGCTTCACGATCTTACTCCCGCGCCCGGTTCCACCAAGAACCGTAAGCGCGTCGGCCGTGGCAATTCTTCGGGTCACGGCACCACTTCTGGCCGCGGCCAGAAGGGCCAGGGTTCCCGCTCTGGCGGCACCAAGGGTGCCGGCTTCGAGGGTGGCCAGACTCCGCTGGCTATGCGCCTGCCCAAGCTTCCGGGCTTCCGCAACCCCCGTCGTATCGAGTACACCGCTGTTAACGTTGAGCGTCTCGAGCGTAAGTTCGAGGATGGCGCTGTGATCGACGGTGCCGCTCTTAAGGCCGCTCGCATCACCAAGAGCGAGTTCGAGCCCGTCAAGGTGCTCGGCAATGGTGAGCTCACCAAGAAGTTCACGGTCAAGGTCGACAAGGTCAGCGCTTCTGCGCAGGCCAAGATCGAGGCCGCCGGCGGAAAGGTCGAGCTGCCGTGCTAAATGGTCTTAAGAATGCTTTCCGCATCAAAGAATTGCGCGAAAAGATTCTTTTTACCATAGCTATGCTCGTCGTGTACCGCATTGGTGCGCACGTTCCTGTGCCCGGCATTCCCTTCCAGGGGATGCTGGGCCTTTTCTCGACCGATAACAATTCGGTCGCCGCAGGTGCTATGGCCCTCCTGAATCTTTTCTCTGGCGGCGCGTTGAGCTATGTGTCGGTGTTTTCGCTGGGCATCATGCCTTACATCACCAGCTCGATCATCCTCCAGATGCTCCAGGCCGTCGTGCCTTCCCTGCATGAGCTTGCCCGCGAGGGCGAGGTCGGTCAGACCAAGATTACGCAGTATTCGCGTTACCTCACCTTGGCTCTGGCAATCCTCAACTCCGTGGGTTACCTCTTCCTCTTTAAGAGCTTCGGCATCAGCTTTAATGGCGCCGGCGCTCCCGAGATCATCTTCGACCTCATGGTCGTCGGCACGCTCACTGCGGGCGCCATGCTGATCATGTGGATTGGTGAGCTCATCACCCAGCGCGGTATCGGCAATGGCATGTCGCTGATCATCTTTGCGAACATCATGGCCGGTCTGCCGCAGGCTATCTTCTCCAGCACCGAGGGCAATGCCGGTGGCATCATCACCATGGTGATCATCTGCGCCATCATCCTGCTGGTTATCCCGCTGATCGTTTTCCTTGAGCGCGGCCAGCGCCGCATTCCGGTCTCCTACGCCAAGCGCGTCGTGGGCCGTCGCATGATGGGTGGACAGACCACCTACCTGCCCATCAAGGTCAACACCGCGGGCGTCGTGCCGATCATCTTCGCTTCGGCGCTGCTGTACTTCCCGGCTCAGATTGCCGTGTTCTTCCCCGGCATCGGCTGGATTCAGGCAGTTGCTCCGCGCTTTCGACCGGTTGGCTCAACTGGGTGCTTAACGTTGTCCTCATCGTGTTCTTCGCGTACTTCTACACCTCCATGGTGTTCAATCCCGATGACACGGCCGACAACCTTAAGAAGCAGGGCGGCTTTATTCCGGGCGTGCGTCCGGGTAGGGCTACCGCGGCCTACATCAAGAACGTGCTCAACAAGATTACGCTTCCCAGCGCTGTCTTTTTGGCGCTCATCGCATCGTGCCTTCGATCATCTTCTCCTTCACGGGTAACCATCTGATCCAGGCTTTTGGCGGAACGTCCATCCTCATCATGGTCGGCGTCGTGCTCGACACGGTCGATAAGCTCGAAGGCAGATCAAGATGTATGATTACGATGGATTCTTTAAATAGGCTAGAGGAGGATTGCTCATGAACCTCGTATTGCTCGGAGCTCCGGGTGCCGGTAAGGGCACCGTCGCACAGGAGCTCGTCGCCGAGTTTGGCGTCGCTCACATTTCCACGGGCGACCTGCTGCGTGCTGCCGTCAAGGGTGGCACCGAGCTTGGTATTCAGGCTAAGAAGTACATGGACGCTGGCGAGCTCGTTCCCGACCAGCTCGTGATCGACCTTGTCAAGGAGCGCCTTGCCGCCGATGACGCCCAGCAGGGCTTCATCCTCGACGGCTTCCCGCGCAACACCGCCCAGGCTGTGACGCTCGATTCCGAGCTCTCCGCCATGGGTCGCGAGATCGACTGCGCCCTTCTGGTCGACGTTGCCCCCGAGGTCATCATCGATCGTCTGTCTTCGCGTCGCACCTGCCGCGCCTGCGGTTACACCGGCACCGCTGCCGATGCTACCTGCCCCAAGTGCGCCGGCGAGATGTATCAGCGCGACGACGACAAGCCCGAGACCATCAAGAACCGTCTCGACGTCTACGAGAAGTCCACGAGCCCGCTCGTCGACTACTATCGTGGCCAGGGTCTGCTCAAGTCGGTCAACGGTGACCAGGCTCGCGAGACCGTGTACGGGGATGTCAAAGAGGCTCTCGGTCTATGATCAAGATTAAGTCTGCAACGCAAATCGAGCAGATGAAGAAGGCAGGAGCGCTATCTAAGATGGCGCTCCGCCACGTTGGAGCCATGGTGCGCCCCGGCGTTTCGACTTTTGAGCTCGATCAGCTCGCGGAGCAGATTATCCGCATGCATGGCGGCACCCCGGCCTTTAAGGGTTACGGCGGGTTCCCGGGAACCATTTGCGCATCGATCAACGATGCCGTGGTCCACGGTATTCCCAACCCCGACATGATCCTGCGCGATGGCGATATCATTTCCATCGATACGGGAGCCGTTGTCGACGGTTGGGTCGGCGATAACGCTTGGACGTTTTTCGTTGGCACCCCAACGCCCGAGGCCAAGGCCCTGTGCGAGGTTACGCGCGATTGCCTTAAGGCTGCCATCGAGCAGGCTGTCCCCGGTAACCATATCGGGGATGTTGGTTATGCCGTTCAGTCTCTCGCCGAGTCTCACGGCTATGGCGTTCTTCGTGACTATGTTGGCCATGGCATTGGCCGCGTGATGCACGAGGACCCCAACGTTCCTAACTATGGAAAGAAGGGGAGGGGCGTTCGCCTCCAGGCCGGCATGGTCATTGCCATCGAGCCGATGGTTACGATGGGTTCCAACCATGTGAGCACGGGCTCCGACGGTTGGATTGTTACGACCAACGACCACCTGCCCGCCGCGCACTACGAGAACACCGTCGCCATTACCAATGACGGTCCGGTGATTCTCACCACGGATGCCAAGGTGCTTGGTGTTCGCTCCAAGGCGGAGAAATGTAACAAGTTCCACTTAGTTGTGGAGCCATTACGAAGTTATTACGATACGTGCATACGTGTTGTAGAATACTCAATCGCTGTCGTTTTCTAGAGAAAGATGATTGCTTGTGAAGAAGGAAGACGCAATTGAGCTCGAGGGTACGGTAAAGGAACCGCTGCCCAACGCCATGTTTAAGGTCGAGCTCGAGAACGGTCATTCGGTTCTATGCAACATTTCTGGCAAGATCCGAATGAATTACATCCGTATTCTCCCCGGTGACAGGGTTGTCGTGGAGCTTTCCCCGTACGACCTGACCCGCGGCCGCATCACCTATCGCTACAAATAGCGGCACGCATACACGCACTCCATTTCCGGCTGCAGGCTTAGCTCAACCTACGGTCGGATTGTGTGTGAAGACCAGCCATAGTTTTAAACGCCTGCGGCTGGGCGAGTAGATAGTAGGGAAGTAGTTTGAGCGCTACCGAAAGGAAGAACGATGAAGGTACGTCCTTCGGTCAAGAAGATGTGCGATAAGTGCAAAATCATTAGGCGCCATGGCAAGGTCCTCGTCATTTGCGAGAACCCCCGTCATAAGCAGCGTCAGGGTTAAGAGAGGAGACTACGTTGGCCCGTATTAATGGTGTCGACCTCCCGCGTGAGAAGCGCGTTGAGATCGGTCTGACCTACATTTACGGCATCGGCCGCACCACTGCGACGAAGATCTGCGTCGAGTGCAACGTTAACGTGGATACGCGCGTTAAGGACCTCACCGAGGATGAGGTTAACGCCATCCGCGATTATATCGATAAGAACCAGATCATGGTTGAGGCGACCTCCGCCGTGAGCGCAACCAGAACGTCAAGCGCCTTATGGACATCGGCTGCAACCGCGGCCTTCGTCACCGCAAGGGCCTCCCGGTCCGCGGCCAGCGCACCCACACTAACGCTCGTACCCGCAAGGGCCCGAAGCGTCAGATCGGTGCTAAGAAGAAGAAATAAGGAGCGCTAGATAGATGGCTACTGCTAAGAAGAACGTTCGCGCTGCCCGTCTGAAGCGCGCGGACCGTAAGAACATTTCCGTGGGCCAGGCTCACATTCGTTCTACGTTCAACAACACGATCGTTTCGATCACCGATCCCCAGGGCAATGTCATTTCCTGGAAGTCGGCTGGCCAGGTGGGCTTCAAGGGCTCCCGTAAGTCCACGCCGTTCGCTGCCCAGATGGCTGCCGAGGCTGCTGCCAAGCAGGCCATGGAGCACGGTATGAAGAAGGTTTCCGTCTTCGTCAAGGGCCCCGGCTCCGGTCGTGAGACCGCCATCCGCTCCCTCCAGGCTGCTGGCCTCGAGGTCTCGAGCATCCAGGACAAGACCCCCATTCCGCACAACGGCTGCCGCCCCAAGAAGCGTCGCCGCGTGTAACTGAAAGGATCGTATCAATATGGCAATCGACAGGACTCCTGTTCTTAAGCGCTGCCGTCAGCTCGGGATCGATCCCGCTGAGCTCGGTTACAGCAGCAAGAAGGAATCTATCCGTCAGCCCAAGCGCCGTCGCAAGGAATCTGAGTACGGCATGCAGCTGCGCGAGAAGCAGAAGGTCAAGTTCATCTATGGCGTTCTGGAGAAGCAGTTCCACGGCTACTTCAACAAGGCCCGTAAGATGAACGGCGTCACCGGTGAGAACCTCATGATCATCCTTGAGTCTCGCCTCGACAACGTCGTCTTCCGTCTTGCTTCGCCCGCACCCGCAAAGAGGCTCGTCAGTCCGTCCGTCACGGTCACTTCACCGTGAACGGCAAGCGCGTGGACATCCCGTCCTACCGCGTCAAGGCCGGCGACGTCGTCGCTGTCGGCGAGAAGTTCCGTGACCTCCTCCCCATCAAGGAGGCCCTGATTTCCTCCGAGCGCTTTGAGGTCCCTGGCTGGCTCGAGGTCGATATCGAGAAGCTGTCTGGTAACGTGCTCGCTCTGCCGACGCGTGAGCAGATCAGCGGTGATATCAACGAGCAGCTCATCGTCGAGCTCTACTCTAAGTAGTCCATCCGGGCTGCTGAGGCTGGAGGTAATACATGTCAGAATTCATTAGGCCTCAGGTTCAGGTCGAAGAGATCAACGAGACGTCTGCTCGTGTCTCCGTCGAGCCGCTCGAGCGTGGCTACGGCGATACGCTGGGTAACTCCCTTCGTCGCGTACTTCTGTCCTCGCTCGAGGGTGCCGCCGTCGAGGCTATTCAGATCGATGGTGCACAGCACGAGTTCATGACCATCCCTAACATGGTCGAGGATGTCACCGACATCGTCCTGAATGTCAAGGGTCTTGTCTTCAGGGCTCTCGGCACGACCGACGAGGCGACCGCCACCATTTCTGTTGACGGCCCCTGCGAGGTCACCGGTGCGGACTTCTTTATTCCGTCCGAGTTTGAGCTGGTCAACCCCGAGCAGCACATCGCTACGCTTACCGAGGGTGGCCATCTCACCATGAGCATGCGCATCGGCTATGGCCGCGGCTATGTCTCTGGTGAGGCTAACAAGCGCGACAACGATCCCATCGGTGTGATCCACGTCGACTCGCTGTACTCGCCGGTGTCCCGTTGCGCCAAGCTCGTTGAGGCTTGCCGTGTCGGTCAGCACACCGACTACGACCGCCTTGTCCTCGAGATCGAGACCAACGGTCCATCGCTCCGCGCGACGCCGTGGTCCAGGCTGCCAATATCATCAACCAGCATATGGCTGCCTTTATGAACCTTGCCGAGACCCCCGAGGTCGAGAGGAGGCTTCGATCTTCGCTCCCGAGGTCACCAACGACAACGCCGAGCTGGACAAGCAGATCGAGGATCTGGACCTTTCCGTCCGTTCCTACAACTGCCTTAAGCGCGCCAGCATTCACTCGGTCCGTCAGCTCGTTGAGTTCTCGGAGAACGATCTGCTCAACATCCGTAACTTCGGTGTTAAGTCGATCGAGGAAGTGAAGGACAAGCTTGAGTCCATGGGCCTGAGCCTGAAGGCTTAATGCTTCGCATATTTGAGGAGAAACTAGACCATGCGTCACAACGTTAAGAAGGGCCTGAAGCTCGGCACCGATGCGAGCCACACCAAGGCCATGAAGAAGAGCCTGGCCAAGGCCCTCTTCGAGAACGACCGCATCAAGACCACCGAGACCCGCGCTAAGGCGCTGCGTTCGGTCGTCGATCCGATCATCACCTGGGCCAAGAAGGGCGACCTGCACTCTCGTCGTCTGGCCATCGCCAAGCTCGGCGATAAGCAGCTCGTTGCCGAGATCTTCGACAAGGCTGCCCAGGGCATGTGGCAGGACCGCAACGGCGGTTACACCCGCATCATGAAGCTCGGCAACCGTAAGGGCGACAACGCTCCTATCGTTATCATGGAGCTCGTCACCGAGCCTTGCACGCCTAAGGCCAAGAAGGCTGCTCCGGCCCCCAAGAAGGCCGCTGCTCCCAAGAAGGTCGAGGCCGTCGAGGAGGCTCCTGCTGAGGAGACCGCTGAGTAGACAATCCGTCTGCATAGGCTATATTCGAGGGGTACGTTCGCGTACCCCTCTTTTTTTTTGTCGCGATACCGTTGATTGTTTGTTGGGAGCGCCCATGACCGCGCCGTCTGATTTCAATTCGATTCCTGAGCTCGATGCCACGCTTGTATTCCGTGTTGCCTATGATGGCTCGTCCTATAGCGGATTTGCCGAGCAGCCGGGCCAGACGACCGTTGCGGGCGAGTTACGCCGCGCTATCGAGACGCTGCTGCGCCGCCCGATCGATCTGACGTGTGCGGGTCGTACCGATGCCGGCGTGCATGCGGTGGCCCAGTACATTAGCGTGCCCGTAACGGACGCTGAGCTTGCTCTGACGCGCCGTAGGTGGCTGAGGGCTATGGATGCCCTCCTGCCCAAAGATATTGCCATAAACGAGGTCTACAAGGCCCGTAGGGGCTTTTCTGCCCGCTTTGACGCGCGGTCCCGTACGTATACGTACCGTATTGCCGATCGCGATGCGCGCCCCGTGCTCTCGCGCGGTGCGGTGTGGTGGCATCGCTATCCCCTCGACGTCGATGCGATGGCGGCCGCCTGCCCTGCGCTTTTGGGCGAGCAGGACTTTAAGAGCTTTTGCAAGGTTGCCTCGGCCGTTGGCAAGCCCACGCATCGCTGCGTGATGCGTGCCGAATTTGGCCATGAGGTTGCGTTTGGCGAGGACATCCTGACGTTCACCATCGAGGGCAATGCGTTTCTGCATTCGATGTCCGTACGATCGTGGGCACGCTTGTCGAGATTGGCATGCATCGCCGTGAACCCGAGTGGATGCGCGAGGTTATCGATGCTTGCGACCGTACCGCTGCGGGCCCCACGGCTCCTGCCTGCGGCCTTACGTTTATGGGCGTGGATTACGATCCCGCCGAGCTTGTCGTGCTCGACTAGGGGAGGGCTCGACGTGTCGTGCGTCGACACCTGTCATCTGTGGGCTGCGCGTGTGCAACATCTGTTCTTGGCGTGCAATGCAACCGGTGTCTCATTGCTTTTATTGCCGGGGTGTACCATGAACCACGGTTTGATTCATTACTGTCGAGAGGACGGATAATTTGGTTCGACGTGGCTCGCATCCGCGACTTTCGGTGATCCTTGTGGTAGAAGGTTCGCCCAGCTATGCGATGCGTGCGCTCGAGAGTATCCAGAACCAAGACCTCTACGATTTGCAGATTGTCGTTGTCTGTCGCGATACTGCGCCCGGTGTGCGCCATTCGCTTCAAGTTGCTGCCGACAGGGACATCCATATTGATTTGATTGACGTCGAGGACGCGACGCGCGGCGCGTGTCTTCGTGCCGGTTTTGCTGCCTCGCGCGGCTCTCAAATCATCGCCATGAACGCCGATGAGTGGTTTGCTCCGCAATCCCTTTCCAAGATGGTCGATATCGCGTGCGATACTGCGGCAGACATAGTGTTCCCCACGGTGTCGCTCGACCGCTATGATGCACATCGAGAGCGCCATTCGCGTGTCTTGGATGCTGCCTCTATTGTCATTGAAGACAAGTCTTCGATGGTGGCCGGGCTGCCTCAGTTGATTTTAGGCGGCTTGGTTGCTCAAGTCTCTGGCGTGATGTATAGCCGTCCGCTGTTTGAGGCATGCCTTTTGTGCGACAAGGCGTTTCGCACAGTTGGGTTTATGGCATGCGCGCTCTCGCAGGCGCAGCGCGTCTCCGGATGCGGCGACGCTTGTTTCCACGCGGTGGCGCCTAAGCTTACAGATGCCTTTGATCCCACCATGTATGCCAGGGTATCCGATGACACCCGAGCACTCGACGAGCTTGCGGACTCACTCTCGGAAGCAGATAGCGGTGGCCGGCTCAAGCTGGCAAGCCAAAAGTTCTACTTTGCCGGACTGGTCGCCTGCATCGAGAATTTGTGTCTGAGCCCGCATGGGGTGTCGTCAATCGAGCGTTCCGCCCGCATGCGTGATATGCTCGAGGCGCCTCGAACCCGTCAGATGGTCGCCGCGCTCAAGGATAACCATCGGGGGCTCGGTCTGTTGTTTGGGCCGATCGCTAGCGCCAAGCCCGCGCGTTGCGTGATGTGTACGCATCTGGCAGCTTTTCTTAACCGGACGGGCGCAAAAACCGCCTAAACGGCTCATTACGAAACAAACTTGCATAGAATTGTTTCGAAATGCGTTCTTATACACAAAAGCCTTCAAATAGCGTTAAACTATTCAATCACTGATTGATTGTCTCCGCCATCTTTTGGAGTGAGGGTTTGTATGGCTAAAAAACGCAATGGGCGCCAGGATGCCATTAGAGATATTGTGCGCAATAAGGCGTCCGCACGCAGCGTGTGCTGGTCGATGAGCTCCGTGCTATGGGCTTTGATTGCACGCAGGCGACTGTCTCTCGCGATATTGCCGATATGGGGCTGCGTAAGCTCCCTGAGGGCATCTATGTTCTGGCAGAGGACCTGCACCTGCAGCGCATGGTTTCCGAGCTCGTAACGGGCGTTCTGCGTACCGATAATCTGGTTATGATCAAGGCTCAGCCTGGCACGGCTTCCGGCATCGCCGCCGCCGTTGATGCGGCAGAGTTGCCCGATGTGCTTGGCTCGCTTGCCGGCAACGATACGATTTTGGTTATTGCCCAGACGGCCGAGGACGGCGAGCGTCTCGAGGCGCTGATCAATAAGCTGAGCAATTCTCGCAAGTAGGCGTGCGGGTCGTGCGCTCGGCACTGCGTGCGCTTACATAGTGGCTTGTAAGGGGTGTCGACGTTGGTCGGTATCCCCTTTTTTTGTTTGCTGGTATAACGACCGCCCAGTCGCTTCAAACTAAAAGGCCCCGAGCAGTTCAATAAGCTGCTCGGGGCCTTGTTGGCTTTAGTCGCGTACTTCTTAGCCGACCGTATCGTCAGGCGTGGGCGAGGGGTCGGGAGTGGGAGTGGGCGTAGGCGTAGGCGTGCCGCCATCGCCGCCGGTCGAACCACCAGTGGAGCCGCCCGTCGAGCCACCGGTCGTACCGGTGCCGCCGGTGGTGTCGCCGCCCGTGGTCTCGGTGGTCGTGGTCGTCGTGGTAGTCGTTGTGGTGGTTTCCTCTTCCTCTTCGTCCTTGTCCTTGTCGTCGTTCTCCGACTTCTTGGTGTTATTGGTGCCGTAGAACTTCCAGACGCTGTTGTTCTTGTAGGTGGGCGCCGTTCCGGTCGCAAACTCCTCGCGCTCGGTACCGGTCAGAACGGTGTTCATAAACCGCTTAAAGACAGGCAGGTTGGTGCTGTCGCCCAGCAGGTCCGTGCCGTACTTTTGGATGGGGATCTCGCCCGCGGAATAGCCGGTCCACAGGGCGCACGCCAGCTGCGGGGTATAGCCGCAGAACCACAGGTTGGTGGTGTTGTCGGTGGTGCCGTCTTGCCGGCATAGGCTGGTTGACACTCAGGCGCCGGCAGCACCCGTACCGCTGCCCTTCATGACGCCGGACAGAACATCGGTGACCGCGGCGGCCTCGCCCTCGGTAAGCACCTGTGAGGGATTGTCGGTGTGCTGGTACAGCACCGAACCGGTACGAGAATCAATCTCGGTGATGGCGATCGGCTGGCGATAGTAGCCGCCGTTGGCAAACGTCGCGTAGGCGGCGGCCATCTCGAGTGGCGAGATCGAGCCGGTGCCGAGCGTCATGACGGGAACGTCCTCGATGTTGTCCTTGGCGGGGTCGATGCCGAGCTTTTTGACGAGCGAGATGATCTTGCTGTTGCCGACGGCTTCCGCCACCTGGATGTAGCCGGTGTTGGAGGAGTATGCCGTCGCCTGCTTAAGCGTGATGCTGCCGTAGCTCTGGTTGGCGTAATTTTGGACCTCGGTCGTGGTGCCTTGCCTTGAGCGGCGAGTTGCAGTTGAGGGTGACGTTGGGGTTCATGCCGTTTTGGATGGCAGTTGCCAGCGTAAAGGCCTTAAAGGTGGAGCCGACGGGACGCTTGGCCGTGGCATGGTTTACGTGGTTCTCGTCGGCGTTGTAGTCGTAGCCGCCCACCATGCACTTGATGTAGCCGGTCTTGGGGTCGACGACGACCATGCCCATGTCCAGGCCGTCAAGCGAGAGCGTGTCGAGCTGCTCGCGGACGGCATTCTCTGCCACCTGCTGCATCGTGGGGTCGATGGTGGTCTTGACGGTCAGGCCGCCCTTAAAGAGCACGTCGGTCGAGAACTCCTGCTCCAGCAGCTGCTTGACGTAGGAGACAAAGTAGGGCTGCGAGTATACGTCGACGCCGCTGCCCGAGATTTCGGTCACATTGAGGGTGATGGGCTCGGCCTGTGCGGCATCGTGCTCCTCCTGGGTGATGTGGCCCAGGCGCAGCATGTTGTCGAGAACCTTGTTGCGGCGAGACAGTGCCAGATCGGGATTGACCGTGGGGTCGTACTGCGAAGGCGAGTTGGGAAGGCCGATGAGTAGCGCGGCCTCGCTCAGGGTGAGGTCGGCGGCGCTCTTGGACAGATAGGTCTCGGCTGCGGCCTCGATGCCGTAGGCGCCGTGGCCGTAATAGATGGTGTTGAGGTACATCATGAGGATCTCGTCTTTGGAGTACATGTCCTCCATCTTGATGGCGATGTAGGCCTCGCGCACCTTACGCTCAATGGTCGAGTCGAATTGCTCCTCCTGCAGGATGGTGTTGCGCACAAGCTGCTGGGTGATCGTCGAGGCGCCTTCGTGCCCGCCGCCGAGGGTTGCCACCGCAGCACGCGCGATACCCCACAGGTCGATACCGCCGTGCTCGTAGAAGCGCTCGTCCTCGACGTCAACGGTGCCCTGCAGCACGTAGGGGGAGACCTCGTCCTTGGTGATAGACTTGCGGTTTTGCGTGTAGAAGCTCGCGATCTTGTTGCCGTTGCAGTCGACGATCTCGGTGGGCTCGCTCACCAGATACGCGTTGGCGTCGGTGTAGTCGGGCAGATCGGACAGCCAGCGGTTGACGTTGCCGACCATGCCGATGCCAAATGCCACGCCCGCAATCAGCAGAAAGCCCAAAAACGAGAGCAGGATTATGGGCAGAGCATGCGTCTTTGAACGGCTGCGTCCCTGTCGTTGGCGAGGACCCATATATTGACCTCCAGGTATGTCGTGCCGGACGGTGGATGTGCCGTCGGGGCAGGATGGACATAAGTTATTACACGATAAACCAAACGGGGCGCGCGAGGCCTCGTGTATGCTGGAAGACGGCATTTTTCAGAGTGAATGCATACCTTGGTAAGGAGTTTGCCGATGGCGATTCGGGCGATGGGGCCGAGCGGACAATACGAGACTGGATTGGATGCTGCCGGTGCGGCGCTGCCCGAGTTGCTGGCGCCGGCGGGCGGACTCGACCAGATGCTTGCGGCCATCGCCGCGGGCGCCGATGCCATCTATGCGGGGTTGGGCGGCTTTAACGCCCGTGTGGGCGCCCATGGCTTTACGGATGACGAGTTTGCGCGCGGCTGCGCCGTGGCGCATGCCCATGGCGTGCGTGTGTACGTGACGCTCAACGTGTTCGTGTTTGACGATGAGTTGTCCGACGCGGTGGCGTTGGGAGCTCATGCACTGGAGCTGGGCGCCGGTGCTCTGATTGTCGCCGATGCCGGGTTGGCCTGCGCGCTGCGCGCGGCGATTCCCGGGGTCGAGATTCACCTGTCCACGCAGGCGGGCGCTCATAGCGAGGGTGCCGTGCGGCTTGCCGCCGATGAGCTGGGGGTCGAGCGCGTGACGACGGCACGCGAGCTGACGGTCGACGAGATTGCGGCGCTATGTGCCACGGGCGTGCCCATCGAGGTATTCTGCCACGGTGCGATTTGCATCGGCTATTCGGGGGCGTGCGAGTTCTCGGCCTTGCGGCGTGGGCGCTCGGCGATGCGCGGCGACTGCACGCAGCCGTGCCGTCTGGCGTACGACCTAGTGGACGAGGCGGGGCAGAGTGTTGTTGCCGTCGAGGGAGACCGCCTGCTTTGTCCGCGTGACTATCTGGGTATCGCGCACCTGCCCGAGCTTGTTGCCGCCGGCGTGGCATCGCTCAAGATCGAGGGGCGCATGAAGAATCCCGATTACGTATTCAACGTGGTGAGGGTGTGGCGTCGGGCACTCGATATGCTGTGCGACGGCGCGTGGGACTCCGGTGCCGTGGAAGAGCTTGAACGCGAGCTGGGAAGGTCGTTTAACCGTGGGTTTACCGATGCTTACCTGCGGGGTCGTTCGGGTGCCGAGCTCATGAGCTTTGAGCGCGCGATCAACCAGGGCGTGCGCGTGGGCCACTTGGTGGCGGTGGGTCACGAAGAGGTGACGGTTGAGCTTGATGCCGCCGTGGCGGCGGGCGATACGCTCGAAATCCGATTTTACCCGGGTGCGACGCGCGTCCCGATGTGCCCAAGCGCTGGCCACAGGTGCCTTGCCCCGTGGATGCCGCTGCGGGGGAGCGCATCGTCGTGCATTGCAAACGTAAGGTGGACGCGGGCTGCGAGGTCTATCTGATTCGCAGCGCCGGCGTGTTGGATCAGACGGCGGCGGTGTTGGAGCGCATGCGGGCCGAGGCGGATGCGATTGCGCCCGTTGCGCGTGCCGTTGAGGTGCTGCCCTTTGAGGGCGCTGCGGTGGATGGCGGTGCGTCGACGGAGTTGGTGGGGTCGGCGGGGCCGGCAAAGCGCGAGGATTTTGCTCGTATGGTCTTTGCCTGGGAGCTGATGGATGTGGGTCCGCGCGATGAGCGAGATCTGTCCGATACAACGGTGGTGCTCGACGAAGTGTGCCGCGCGGGCGACGCCGAGCGGACTCGGGCGCTTATGCAGCGTGCCGGGCGCGTCGTCTGCCGCAATCTGGGACAAGTGGCGATGGCCCGCGAGCTGGGCACAACGTTTGACGTGGCGGCGCCGGTGTTCTGTGCCAATCGGGCCACGCTTACCTGGCTGCGCGGACTCGGTGCGGGGCGGGTGTGCTTGTCGGCCGAGTTGCTCGGCAATGATGCGGAGCGTGTTGCCGAACTTGCCGCTTGCCCCGGTGTCTTGGGGCCTGTCGATGCCGACCGTCCCGAGCTCATGGTGTGCGAGCACTGCTTGCTGACTGCCGAGGGCGCCTGCGCCACGGATGCAACGGGGCAGGTCCGTTGCCGTGACTGCTCGCGCCGTCAGCAGGCGCGCTTTTTGGTCGAACGTGACGGCACGCGTTTGCCGGTCGTTATCGACGCGTGCGGCAGGACGAGGATTTTCCTGTCGTAGGTGCCGCGTCGCGCTGTTTTGGTTATTATTAGTGGGTTTATGAACTTCCAGCACCGCCGTATCCGGTGAGGGTGCTATAGCAAAAGGAGGATACCCAATGCTGTCTGTTGACGAGCAAATGCGTATCATCACCTCGGGTGCAGCGCAGATCGTCCCCGAGGCCGACCTTCGCAAGAAGCTTGAGAAGGGCGAGCCCCTCAACATCAAGCTCGGCGTCGATCCCACCAGCCCCGACCTGCACCTGGGCCATGCCGTGCCCCTGCGCAAGATGCGTCAGTTCCAGGACCTGGGCCACAACGTCACCCTTATCATCGGCAACGGCACTGCGCTGATCGGCGACCCCTCGGGCAAGAACTCCACCCGCCCGCAGCTTTCGCAGGAGCAGATCGAGGCCAACGCCGAGACCTACGTGAGCCAGGCCATGAAGATCCTGGACCCCGAGAAGACCACCATCGTGCACAACGGCGACTGGATCCTTTCGATGGACCTGGCCGGCCTGCTGCAGGTGTGCTCCAAGTTCACCGTCGCCCGCATCCTCGAGCGCGACGACTTTACCAAGCGCTACCAGTCCCAGACGCCGATTGCCCTGCACGAGTTCCTGTACCCTGTGATGCAGGCCTTCGACTCCGTGCAGATCAAGGCCGACGTCGAGATGGGCGGCACCGACCAGCTCTTTAACCTGCTCGCCGGCCGCGAGCTCATGGAGAAGATGGGCATGGAACCGCAGATCGCGCTCACCATGCCGCTGCTCGAGGGCACCGACGGCGTCCGTAAGATGTCCAAGTCCTACGGTAACTACATCGGCCTGACCGATGCTCCCAAGGATATGTTCGGCAAGACCATGTCCATCCCCGACGAGATGATTGGCAAGTACTATCGTCTGGCCAGTTCGCTCACCCCGGCCGAGGTCGACAAGATCGATGCCGCCCTGGCCGATGGCTCCGCCGACCCCTACGAGCTCAAGCGCGCTCTAGGCCGCGACCTGTGCGACACCTACCACGGTGCTGGCGCCGGCGACGAGGCTCAGGCCGAGTTCGACCGTGTGTTCAAGGAGGGCCAGCTTGCCGACTTCCCCGAGAAGCACGTTGAGCTGACCGTCAACGACGAGGGCCAGATTTACCTCGCTGGCCTGCTCAAGGACCTGGGCCTTTCGGCCAGCGCCGGTCAGGCCCGCCGCGACATCGACGGCGGCGGCGTCAAGATCAACGGCAAGGCTGTGGCTCCCAAGAGCTACAACATCGATCCGAGCGCCCTCAAGCTGGGCGACACCCTCTCCGTGGGCAAGCGCAAGGGCTTTAAGTTGGTCTAACGAGCGAGTTGACCTCACAAGTGCAATAAGGCCGCAGCCGGGAATCCCGACTGCGGCCTTTTTGGTTGCGACGATCCCTTGGGGACGGAGGGATCATTTGGCGGTGCCGTTAAGCGGAAGGGGTGTTAGCGGGACTTTCTTTTTGGCATACAATGGCTATTGGCTTGCTGCGGTGAAGGTCTGTCCGCTCCGCAGCTTTTTTCTACGGTTAAAGGAGTATGTATGTCCGTTGAGGTCATGAGGTCTGTGATCGATGCTGCCGAGGGGCGCGTGCCCGTCGACACGCTGTTTACCAATGCGCAGATCGTCGACGTGTATGGCCAGCGTGTGGCGCCCGGTAGCGTTGCCGTCAAGGACGGTGTGATCGTCGGCGTGCTCTACGATGGTCGCGACGATGCTGCTGGCACCTACGAGGCAACTGAGGTCATCGACTGCCAGGGTCGCTATCTCGCTCCCGGTTTTATTGACGGGCATTTGCATATCGAGTCCTCGAACATCCGTCCCGCCGAGTATGCTCGCATGGCCGCGACGCGCGGTACTACCACCGCCATTGCCGACAGCCACGAGATTGCCAATGTTGCCGGTCTCGACGGCTTGCGCTTTATGATCGAGGACGGCCGCCGCGCACCCATCTCCATCAAGTACATGATGCCTTCGTGCGTGCCCGCGCTGCCCGACGAGCAGGCCGGTGCCGTTATTTCGGCTGCCGATATGCAGGCGTTTTTTGCCGAGCATCCGGGCGATGTCTTTGGCCTGGGCGAAATGATGAACCTTCCGGGCGTTTTTATGGCCGATCCCGAGACCTGTGCTCGCATCGATGCCGCTAACCAGACGCCGTCCAAGCAAGTCGACGGTCATGCGCCGCTCGTTGCCGGCAAGGACCTCAATGCCTATGCCGCGGCGGGTATTATCGCCGACCACGAGTCGACGATTCCCGAGGAGGCGCTCGATAAACTGTCCCGCGGCATGTATGTGATGCTGCGCGAAGGTACGTGTAGCCACGACTTGGCCAACCTGTCGCCGATGCTGCTAGAGAATCCCGCGCGCGCCCGCCGCTGCTGCTTCGCGACCGACGACCGCGCCCCTTCCGATGCGCTTGCGACCGGCATGATCGACAATGCCTGCCGCGCGGCTATCGAGGCCGGCATCGACCCCGTGGTCGCTATCTCTATGGCGTCCCTCTCCACGGCCGAGGCGTTTGGCCTGGACCACGGTTGCCGCGACCCACACGAGCTGCGTGGTGCGATTGCCCCGGGCAAGCGTGCCGACCTGCTGGTGCTCAACGACCTGACGTTTGCCACGGCTCCGCATCGCGTGTATGCCGCCGGCGCGCTCGTGGCACAGGACGGCACTTTTGTGGGCGAGATTGCACCCGAGATGGCCGAGGTCGCGGCCCTTGCCGATGAGCTACGCGCCTCCGTTAAGCTGCCGAAGCTTTCGCTCGACGTATTCGACTATGCCTTTAAGCCGGGCGAGGCCGTGATTGACGTGGTGCCGGGCAAGGCCATCACGGGCATGGTTCGCCCCAAGAACACCGAGGGCCTGCGCCGCATTATGCTGATTGAGCGCCATGGCCGCGGCGTGTCGCTGCAGGCCGAGGGCGCCGACGGC
>ENA-OQCE01000134-OQCE01000134.1-human-gut-metagenome-genome-assembly--contig:-NODE-134-length-35301-cov-2.327458_pt1 | contig 35301 bp, 46 predicted proteins | sample MGYA00242495_ERZ504572 | MGnify/ENA primary metagenome ERZ504572 (study PRJEB26092, sample SAMD00036228) | human gut metagenome | host: Homo sapiens | study: EMG produced TPA metagenomics assembly of... | reverse complement strand
TCTCGACTTATTGTCTTTTTATTCTTTGGATATTCATGGCGTTGTAAAGTACCAAAAAGCCGCCCTTCAAGTTTTAGCGCACCGATTTTCGATAAATATAGAAGTGCTTCCTCCACGTCTTCCAATTGAATGTCATCAAGTCCACCAAAAAGAGATTGGGAACTTGATTTTATTCGGTTCAGAAGCTCTACTATGGAGAACTGGATGGCTTTGTCGGATACATTCTTTTTTTCTGCATCAAAAGCTAGTTTGTATAGCCATTCTACAGCAAAGCGACTTATTTCCAATCGTTTTTCAAATCGCCTGATGGTGGATTCCATGTCTGCCTGACGACTTATCTCCATGTTACGGGCCGCATCTTCTTTTTTACGCGTATATCCCTTGACGGTGAGAAAATAGAGTAACGTCCGAATGTCTTTTTCTTTGGATGTGTTGATTCCGTCGTTTACGGCATTCTCATTCAGTTGCTTGTATGATATTCGTAAAGACTCATCGGGAATATGGTTGAGAATGTATTGTTCAAGTTTTGCAAAGCGTTCGAGGAGCATTTGCGACTTTCGTTCCGAATCACCTGCATCCTGCAAATAGGCAGATATATCTTTGCTGTCTGCCAATATGCCTTCCTGTCGCATGCGCTCCACTACAGATATAACATCTCTTTTGCTTAGTCCCAAAATATCTGCCAGATAGTCGATTCGTGATTCTGCTTCCGAGTCCTGAGCCTTAGCGATATGTTTTTGAGAAATCAATGACTTGATGATACGGACTGCCTTTTCTATTTCATCGTTGCCAAAAAGTAGTGATGTTGATATGCGTTCTCTAGCTTCGTCCATATTCTTTACTGTTATTCCTGTGGCATATACATGAGGTACATTGTTTCCTCTTACCAAGTATCCGCTTTGTTCCAAAGCTGCTAATGCTGTCCGTACACGGGTCTCAATGTCAGATACCGAATCATCCCATCCTGCTTGCCGGGCAATTTCCAACGCAGAACAGTTGACTTTCATACGGTGTCTGGTAAGGTCTTTGACGGCTTTCCATACCTGTTGTATTTCGCTAATGCTAAGTTTCGTTTGGTTTAGCAATATAAAATGCTTGTCCAAATCATTGTCACTATAAAGCACATAACAACGTGCGCTAAGACCGGGATCACGACCTGCTCTGCCTGCTTCTTGAACATAATTCTCCAGCGAATCGGAAATATCATAATGTACCACAAGACCGACATCTTTCTTGTCGACTCCCATGCCAAATGCGGATGTGGCCACAATGATGTGTACCTGATCGTTCATAAAAGCATCTTGGTTGGCAATTTTTTCATCGGCTTCCATTTTCCCATTGAAAGGGAGTGCCTTGTAACCGTCGCGAGTCAGTTTTGCAGCCACTTCCTTTGTCCGTTTGGTGCGTGATACGTAAACAATTGTCGGACAATCGGCTTCTGCTACAAGTTCTCTCAGTTTTAAATATTTATCATTGTCATTCTCTACATGTATGACGGAATAGTGCAGATTCGTTCTTGAGGCCGTTGATGCGAATAATTCCAAGTTCAAATCCGAAGTCTGCTTGAAATAGTCACAGATGTCTTGGATTACTTTCTGTTTTGCCGTGGCCGTGAAACAGGATACAGGTATCGGGGTTTTGCATTTTTTCTTTTGCTGGTATTTTTGGATGAATTTGCCAATGTAGAGATAGTCAACCCTGAAATCCTGCCCCCATGAAGAAAAGCAGTGCGCTTCGTCTATCACAAACCTTACAACGTGGCGCGCCATCAATATTTTCTCGATTGTTTTTGAACGGAGCATTTCGGGAGAGATATACAACAACGAGGCTTCTCCGTCTTGTACTCTTTGTATGGACAGTGATCTTGTGATGGGGTCTAACATCCCATTTATGGTTACGGCATCCGTGATGCCTCTGTCGGCAAGGTTGTCTACCTGGTCTTTCATCAAGGACTGCAAGGGGGAGATGACTACCGTAAGCCCGTGCACGGAGTGCCCAGCCATGAGTGCGGGCAATTGGAAAGTAAGTGATTTGCCGCCGCCGGTAGGAAATATCGCCAGTAGCGATTCCCCTTTTACCGCAGCTTGGGCAGCACGTTCTTGCAGTGGCTCGCCTTCGTATGTCCGGAAGCGCTCATATCCGAAAAATATTTTTAGGTTATGGAGCACATCCAATTGCGTATGGCAGTAGTCGCAGCCTTCTTTGCAAGTAGTGTGTCGCAAGAGTTTTACGATAAATTCCACTTCCGGATAATTATAAAGTACCCATCCGGGAGTGATGGAGCGGTAATCGGTGGTGTCAATCAGAGCCAAAGCGTATGCCAATCCGCATGGGTATTGATTGATGAGCATGTCAAGGTCGGCATGTTGGCAAATTTTTCCGGCATAAAGTTCTTTAATAAGTTCAGGTATTCCTTTATGAATATACTCCGCACTTACCATATTGAGAAATCCTTCAAATTCTTTCTTGTCCTTCAGCAACGATGCGAATAGTATACGCTTTTCTTTTGGTAATGAATGCCAGCATGCTATTTCATCCAGTAATAAGTCTTTTGCTTTCTTGCAATCGTTCACCGGATTGTTCATCTGTTCGCTCATCAGTTTATCATCTTTCACAAGCCTGTGGTAAGGGTGTTCAGGGAACAGTAAAGGCGAAACATAAAGTGTATCAACTAAAATCCAGCGGCAAATTTTGTCCGTAAACAGGTATTTAGCATCATGGTGAACGATATTGTGTCCGCAGATGTAGTCTATGTTCGTTTTAAGAAAATGAATAGTTCTTCTTTTGAGGTTTTATGAAATGTCGTGTCATCATGCTTGAGGGCTCCTATATCATGGATTCTGTGGTCTTTCAAGCCTATTTCAACATCTACTATGGCATAATTGTAGGCATTATATGGTACAGAGGTGGTTTTATAGCCGATGATATTGTTTCTATCCTCGGTTTTCTTGATTCCTATAAGCTTGCTCCATATTGACATATCTCAATATAATAAATAGTTTTACAACTTGGATTTGTTATGTGTCTGTATCGTTTTTTTATTATTTTATCTTTTCTTTATCACACTATTCACTACCCGTATAGAGGAAACCAGTTTATTGGTGGAAGTAAATACGTCCACATTCCATATATGGGATGAGCGTCCTTTGTGCAGGATAGTGCCTACTGCCCTTACGGTATCTCCTTCGTGTGCAGAAGAAATATGATTTCCGCTGACTTGCATTCCCACGACAATCTCATCAGGTTCGCAGATAATCATGGAGCCGAGCCCGGCAACGGTTTCTGCCAAGGCAAGGGTGGCACCGCCATGCAGAATGCCGAAGGGTTGGCGGGTACGGTAGTCGACCGGCATGGTTGCTTCTACGCGCTCATCCGAAGCGTATGTGTATTGAATGCCCAAGTTTCCCATCAATGCGTGTCGTGCCCGTTCGTTCAGTAAATCAAGAGGCACCTCTGCTGCACGCACTTCTGCCAATATTAGTTTTTCTACGGCCAGGGCCACTCCATCTTCTTCATTCGATGCGGTCACATAGTCTGCACAGACCTTTACAGAATCTTGTGAATGTCCCATAGCTACCCCCATGCCGGCCAATTGGAGCATGGTCACATCGCATACGCCATCTCCAACGGCAATGACTTCTTCCCGTGTTACTCCCAAATGCTCTAATAGGGCGCCTAACGTATTCGCTTTATTGACTCCGCAGGGCACCACCTCTAAAAAGTAAGGCTCGGAACGGAAAGCATCCAGAGTACCTGCCAGGCGTTTTTCCCAATGTTGTTCCAGCCCTATCAGAGCTTTTTCCTTGTCACTCACCAGCATGCACTTGCAAGGCGCGAAGTCTATGGCAGTAGAGAATTCATCTTCCCTGATTATCTTCAAATTGTTTAGCAGGGCTTCATTCTTTATATATTCATTGTCCGGACTATCCGTAATGAGGGTATCATCGTGGTAGGTGAAGATGGCAAAGCCGTTCTTGCGGGCTTTCTTTTCCAGATAAGGCAGCATTTCCGGATTGATGCGTCGTTCAAACAATATTTCTCCGTTCTGTGCTTTTATTATCTGGCAACCGTTATAGGAGAGAACAACCCCTCCATAATTGCCGAGTTCGAGGGTTTTGGCCAGTGGCATCAGTCCATAAGTCGGCCTACCGGATGCCAAAACTATGCGCACTCCCATCTGCTGGACCTTTAGCAGAGCGGCTAATGTCCTTTTACTGATTTCTCTTTCATCATTGAGTAGCGTCCCATCTACATCAAGAACCAATAACTTATATTTCATGGCAACTCAATTTTTGGGTTATTATGTTACAAAGTTAGAAAAATGACTGTTAAAACGGTAATATTCGTTTTATTGTTTACTGAAACTTCTTTTATTTATCCTATCTTTGTCCACGTTTTGTTCCGCGTTCTCTATCCGGAGAAGCGGATGAAAAGGGAATCGGGTGAAAGTCCCGAACAGTCCCGCTGCTGTGAGTTCCATGCTCGGTGTATCATACTTGTGCCACTGTTCTTCGGAAAGAACGGGAAGGCGATGTACCGGGAACGAGTCAGAAGACCTGCAAAACAAAGTCGAAAAATTGTCCATTCGAGGAAAGTGGGCAGTGCGCAAATGGTTTAAGATAATCTTCATTTATTCTATGTCAGGAAGGACTAAGGTACTACTGGTCTGTGCTGTTTCAGTGGGTGCAAGTATATTCCGGCTCTCTGCCAGGAGGTGGGAGGAGATACGATTACAGGGAAAGTGCATCAGATAGAGAAAGTGACAGTGACAGCACGCAGGTCGCCCAATAAAGTGACTTCTGCCGTACCCATACAGACGATGTCACGGCAGGATATCAGCAGCTGGGAATACAGAATATGGCAGATGCTGTGCGCCGTTTTGCCGGAGCCAATGTAAAGGACTATGGAGGCATTGGAGGACTGAAAACGGTTTCCATACGCAATATGGGAGCAGCCCATACAGCTGTCAGTTATGACGGGGTGGCGGTGAGCAATTGTCAGGCAGGGCAGATAGATATCGGGCGTTTTTCGCTGGACAATGTTTCCATGCTTTCGCTCGCCATCGGGCAGTCGGAGGACTTGTTGCAGTCCGCCCGCTTGTATGCGTCGGCCGGTGTGCTGGGCATAGAGACGGAAAACCTCATTTTGATGACGGGCGCAATGCCGCTTTTCAGGCACGGGTGCGCGGAGGGTCGTTCGGCATGGTCAGCCCCTCGTTGCGCTGGTGGCAGAAACTGGGCAGCCGTACACGCGTGGCGGTAGATGCCGCTTATATGAGGGCGGACGGTAATTACCCTTTCACGCTGGTCAATGGAAAATACGTGACGGAAGAGAAACGTAATAACACCGGCATCTATTCCTGGCAGGGCGAAGCTACCCTTTATCATACTTTCAAGGATGACAGTGAACTGGATGTGAAGGGTTACTACTTCTATTCCCGTCGGGGACTTCCAGGGGCGGTTACGCTCTATAATCCCCTTTCCGATGAAACGCTTTGGGATGAGAATACTTTTGTGCAGGCACGTTATAGGAAGCATTTTTCGCCCCGATGGAGTCTGCAGGCACAAGCAAAGTATAATCATGGCTGGAACAAATATAAGGATGAGGGTAAGGAATATACCAACGGATATTATCGGGAAAATCACCGGCAAGACGAATATTATATTTCCGCGACCGTTCTCTACCGTCCTTTGGAAGCTTTGACCCTTTCGTTGGCGCAGGACGGGGTGATAAACAAGTTGCGCAACAGTTTGCCGGAATGTCCTTTCCCCACAAGATATACTTCCATCAGTGCCTTCAATGCACGCTACCGGCAAGGATGGCTCACGGCCACGACCTCGCTGGTGCATACCGCCACTTCGGAGCATGCCGAGAAAGGTACGGTCCCCGATGACTTCCATCGTTTTGCCCCCTCTTTATCAGTCAGTATGCACTTGGCAGGACGAGTCGCTGTATTTCCGGTTGATGTATAAGAGTACGTTCCGTCTGCCCACTTTCAACGACCTCTATTATTACCGGCTGGGCAACCGCAATCTGCGACCCGAGAAGGCAGACGAATATAATGTCGGTATCACATGGAGCAAATCCGGATTGTCTGTGTTCGATTATATCTCCGTTACGCTTGACGGTTACTATAATAATGTGACGGATAAGATTGTGGCTTTTCCCACCACCTATGCGTGGAAGATGGCGAACTACGGCAAGGTGCATGCCGCAGGTGTGGATGCCACTTTGGCGGCAACCGTTCCATTGACGGAGAAAATAAGACTGATTATGTCGGGCGGATATACATGGCAAAAGGCCATTGACCTGACCGATTCCGACGCGAAGAACTATAAGGACCAATTGCCTTATACTCCTCTTCATAGCGGAAACGCGTCCGCCATTGTAGAAACGCCGTGGGTGAATGTGGGCTACTCGGCGGTAGGAGTGGGAAAGCGTTACTATTTGTCGCAGAACATTCCGGAAAATGAGATTGAGGGCTATCTGGAGCATACGATGAGCCTCTCTCATGAGTTTGTTTTGGGCGGTTGCCGGCTTCTGTTGCAGGCCGAGATTATAAATCTGACCGATGAGCAGTATGACGTGATAAAATATTATCCTATGCCGGGCCGTTCGTGGCGGTTGACGGGTACTTTCAAGTTTTGAATAATCTATTTATGAACAATAAAAACTAATTATAAACAATAACAACTGTAATTATGAAAGTAAGAAGTTTATTATTCGGTATGCTCTGCATGCTTGCTTTGGGTGCCTCTTTGGCATCTTGTAGTGACGACGATGACGATTCTCTGGATGACGGCGGGTCGAAGGTGACACTGCCGCAGACGCGTGTCTATATTCTGAACGAAGGCTCTCAAGGAGCCAACAATGCAGGACTTGCTTTTTATGCACCCAATAAGGATGCGGATTTTATCAATGATATCTACAAGACCCAAAACAATGCCAAGTTGGGTGACCTTGGTCAGAGCATGATTGAGTATGAAGATGAAATATATATAGCTGTAAGCGGTTCCAATTATCTGACCAAGCTGAATGCTGCAGGTGTGGAGTTGAAACGTGTTTCGTTTGTAGATGATAATGACCTCAGTGCTGGTATTCGCTATATAGACGCTGAGGATGGATATATCTATGCTTCCTTCTACGGAGGGGCTGTGGCTAAAATCAATGCGAAAACGTTGGAGGTAGTGGATAAATTGACCGGACTTGGTGACAATCTGGAAGGTGTGGCAATCTGCGAGGATATGCTGTATGTGGCGAATAGCTGTACTGCTGATTGGAGCACTCGGCACACTGACGTAAAGGTGATAGATTTGCGCACTTTCAAGCTGAAAGAGCAGTTGACGGTAGGTTTGAACCCCAATGCTTTGATTGAAGAGGATGATAAAGTCTTTTTGATTTCATGGGGCAATTATGGCGATGTTGGCTATTCATTGCAGATGATAGATCCTGCTGCCAACAATAAGGTGACGGAATTAGGCAGTGCCACCCGTATGTGTGCTGCTGATGATATCTTATATCTGGTGAATTCAATGACGGACTGGAATACTGAACCATATACAACAGTCAACACTTTCTTTACTTATAACATCAAGACCGGGCAGATGAATAATGCTTCTTTTCTCAAAGACGCCCCTGCCGAACTTGCTTCAAGCACGTTGTACATGTTGGAAGTAAACGAAAATAACGGTGATATTTATATCGGTACTTCCGAGTTCACAACGAACGGTACCATCTACCGTTTCAAGAAAGACGGTACATTTATCGAGAAGTTCGATGCAGGAGGCATCAATCCTAATTCCGCTATCTTCTTTAATTAATATCAATGAAAAGAGGCTGCTTTTTTATCAGTATATTCGCAGTCTTGCTTCTTTTCTCCTGTGGGGGAAGGGGCAAGACTGCCTCTATTTTGGTCAACGGTGACACCATTCCCTTACGTTATGCGGAGAATCTTACCTTAGTGTCCTATCCCGGCTATACCCTTGCCACCTTGCGCAATCCTTGGGATACGTTGCACACGCTACATACCTATATACTGGTCCCGAAAGACCGCGAACTCCCGGCACATCTTCCGGCAGGTACTGTGGTACGTACCCGCTCTCCAAATCAGTTATCTACTCTTCCGTCCACTGCGGACTGATGGATAATCTGGGTGTGTTTGGTAGTATCGGCGGCGTCTGCGACTTGAAGTACATCAAGCTACCCGCCGTGCACAAAGCCTGCCGCCGGGGCGCATCGCCGATTGTGGCGACGGCATGAATCCCGACATGGAGCGCATCATTGACCTGCACCCCGATGCCATCCTGCTCTCTCCGTTTGAGAACAGCGGCGGTTATGGCCGTATCGAGAAACTGAATATTCCATCATCGAATGTGCCGACTACATGGAAACCTCCGCTTTGGGACGTGCCGAGTGGATGCGTTTCTACGGACTGCTCTTCGGGCTGCGCCACAAGCTGACAGCCTTTTTGCCGAAGTAGACAGTTGTTACCAACGACTCAAGATGCGTGCGCAACTTTCATCCACCTCGTTCTCCGTTGTCAGTGAGTTGAAAAGCGGCTCGGCATGGTACGTGCCGGGAGGGCGCAGCACCATAGGAAGGCTTTTTCAGGATGCTTGCGGGCGTTACGCCTTTGCCGACGATACCCACAGCGGTTCTGTTCCTCTGGCTTTCGAGACCGTTTTCGACAAGGCGGGCGATGCCGACGTCTGGCTGGTGAAGTACAACCGCGACCGCGACATGAGCTATGCTGATTTGGAGGCGGATTATATCGCTACACCGGTTTTAAGGCTTTCAAGACCCGGAATGTCTATGGTTGTAATACGGCGAAAGTTCCTTTCTACGAGGAGACTCCGTTCCGTCCCGATTATTTGTTGTCCGACCTGATACAGATTCTGCATCCCGAAATAGGAGATTTGGGAGGCTTGCGCTATTTTTGCAGACTGAAGGAGTGATGAACACAGAGATACGGAATTTTTGTGAAAGTAATAGAAAACTCTGTGCCTCCGTGTGCTAAATAATGTAACTATGAGTAAAGGCTGGAAATATGGTATCGGGTTGGGAGTAGTCATCTTATTGTTGTTTGCGGGCAATCTGCTGGTGGGGTCGGTTTCGATTCCGCCTGCCGATGTTTTCCGTATCCTGCTCGGTGGAGAGGGGGAGAAGGCAAGCTGGAGCTTCATCCTTTGGGAATCCCGTTTGCCCCAAGCGCTGACGGCGCTGCTTTGCGGTGGCGCATTGGCTGTCTGCGGACTGATGTTACAGACGGCTTTCAAGAATCCGCTGGCAGGACCATCCATTCTGGGCATCAACGCCGGGGCAAGTCTGGGAGTGGCCTTCGTCATGCTGCTGTTTGGCGGCAGCATCACGGCAGGGGCGTTCAGTCTGTCCGGCTTCTTCTCCGTGCTGCTTGGCGCATTTATCGGAGCCATGCTGATTATGGCACTTATCCTTTTCTTTTCCACGCTGATAAAGAGCAATATCATGCTGCTGATAACGGGTATCATGATAGGTTACATCGCCTCTTCGGCTATTGCCCTGCTGAACTTCTTTGCTACGGCAGAGGGGGTGCAGTCCTATATGATATGGGGGCTGGGCAACTTCGGTGGAGTTTCCCTACAGCAGATGCCGGCCTTTGCGCTGGTCACCATTGTGGGACTGTTCGGCTCATTATTGTTGATAAAGCCCCTGAACGCCTTGTTGCTGGGAGAGCGCTATGCCGAAAATCTAGGTGTAAATATCCGCCGTGTGCGCAACTGGCTTTTGATTATCACCGGGCTCTTGACGGCTGTCACCACCGCCTTCTGTGGCCCAGTCGCTTTTATCGGTCTGGCCGTGCCGCATGTGGCCCGCATGATATTGGGGACAGCCAATCACAATTCCCTATTGCCGGTCACCATCCTGAGTGGCGGTGCAGTGGCACTGCTTTGCAACTTGATTTGCGTCTTGCCCGGCGAAGCGGGTATTATCCCCTTGAATGCCGTCACGCCCATTATCGGTGCGCCGGTCATCATCTACGTTATTCTGAGCCAGCGGAAGCCCCAACAATTCAACTAGCTATTGCCAACAGCTTGACAAGTTTTTGCCTTACTATTGGCAAGACTTTGCCACCGCGTTGGCAAACTTTTGCCATAGGCATGGCAAAGTTTTGCCAAACCTATGGCAATGTCTTGGCAAAATTTCTCTCTGATTATCAACGTGCTACTTTTTTTGTATTTTTCTCTCCATTCCATAGGGTTTTATCTTCCTCACCGCTCTTATTAATAGAAACCCCTTAAAAACATGCCTTATGAAAAACTTTGTAGGATTTACACTTGGGTGTTTGTTTGCATTCTTATCTTCGGGTATCACCCCGTTGATGGCGCAGGACGCGGCAGTGAACGAGCTCGTCATCACCGGTACGGTCAAGAACAAGGACAGCAGGAAGAAACTCGAAAACGTGAACGTCTCTGTTGTCGGCAACAATATCGGAACGGTGACCAATGCCGACGGCACATTCTCCTTGAAAGTAGCGGAAGCGGAAGCTTTCCGTGGACTGGAAGTCTCCCATATCGCTATCTCACTACACACCTCTCTCTGGAAGAACTTGAAAAAAAGGGCGGGCTGACCATCTGGATGATACCGGCTCCCAATCTTTTGAGCGAGATTGTGGTCTATGGCAATAATCCCCGCGTCATAGTGGAAGAGGCCATCAAGAAAATTCCAGTAAACTATTCTGGCAATGACAACATGCTGACCGCCTTCTATCGGGAAACCGTGCAGAAGCGCCGCCGCTATATCAGCGTGTCCGAGGCAGTGATGGATGTCTATAAGACGGATTATAACTCCCGCGATGTAGACCGCGACAAGGTGCAGCTGCTGAAAGGCCGCCGCCTGCTGAGCCAAAAGCAGAGTGACACGCTGGCTGTGAAAGTGGTGGGAGGCCCCAATTTGTCCCTTTATCTGGACATTGTGAAGAATGGCGATGCGCTGTTGAGCACGGACAATCTGGACTATTATGAATTCCGTATGGAGGACCCCGTCAATCTGGATAACCGCATGCAGTATGTAGTCAGCTTCCGTCCGCGGGTCAGCCTGATGTATGCCTTGTTCATCGGGAAACTGTATATAGACTACGAACGGCTCTCCTTTACACGTGCCGAGTTTGGCCTGGACATGGCAAACCGGGTGAAGGCAGTGGAGGCCATTCTGCATAAGAAGCCCGTCGGCTTGCGGTTCCGCCCGCAGGAAGTCGCCTATCTGGTGACTTACAAGCAGCAGGGGACCAAGACTTACCTGAACTATATACGGAATGTCATCCGCTTTAAATGCGACTGGAAAAAAAGACTGTTCTCCTCCAGCTACACCGCTTTCTCCGAAATGGTGGTGACCGACAGGACGGAAAGCCCTCTCTCCGGCATCTCCAACAAGAACACCTTCAAACGGAAGCAGGTATTCTACGACCTGGTGGATGAGTATTGGAACGAAGACTTCTGGAGGAACTACAATATCATAGACCTACGGAATCCCTGGAGAATGCAGTCAATAAATTGCGGAAACAATCCAATTGATTATCTGATAGTTTTCCTTATATTTGGAGCAACCGAGAAAAAACACCGTGTATGCTGGACGAACTGATGATACTGGCCAGAATAAAGGAGGGCGATATAAAGGCGTTCGAAGGAATCTTCCGCCGGTATTATTCCCCTCTTTGCTGGTATGCTGCGGGCATCACGGGTGATACGGCGTCTGCCGAGGAAATTGTGGAGGAGCTGTTCTACGTGCTGTGGAAGAACCGGGAGCGGTTACAAGTATTCCAGTCCGTGAAAAGCTATCTCTACCGTTCTGTGAGAAATGAAGCCGTGCAGTTTTGTGAGCATCAGGAGGTCAAGGAGCGCTATCGGGCATCTGTCCGTACGGAGTCCGGGCCGGGCTATTCGTCCGACCCCCACGCGCATTTGGAGTACGAGGAACTCCAGACCCTCATCCGGCATACGCTCGACAAGCAGCCCCGGCGCCGGCAGCAGATTTTTAGGATGCACCGCATGGAGGGGAAGAAATATGCAGAGATTGCCTTGTCGCTTTCGTTGTCCGTCAAGACGGTGGAAGCGGAAATGACCAAGGTACTCCGAACCTTACGAAACGAAATTGATAATTATATCCGGACACAATGATGGAAGTAGATAAAAAGAAGACAAGGACCGACGAGGCATGGGTACGGCTTTATGCCCGCTTCGAAACGGACTGCCTGCTGCCGGCAGATGCGGAACACGCTCCGGCAACGCACCGCAGGCTTTACCTCAAGTGGGGGAGCGTTGCGGCAGCCGTGATTGCCGGAATCGTATGTTTTGCCGCATGGTGGGCCGTACCGGAACAAGGTGGGGACAGTCGTAGCTTGCTGACGGAGGAAAACCGGGAGAAGCCCACACTGGTCAAGACCCTTGAAGACGGTTCGGTGGTATATCTGGCGCAGGAAAGCACGCTGAAGTATCCCGAACATTTTGCGGAAGACAAGCGGGAAGTGAACCTGCAGGGTGAAGCCTTCTTCGATGTGGCAAAGAAACCCGAGCAGGCTTTTACGATTGAGACGGCGAGGTGCGTGTGGAGGTACTGGGCACGGCTTTCAATGTCAGGAGCAATGAAGGGCTCCCCTTCAGCTTGTCCGTGAAGCGCGGGAAGGTGAAGGTGCTGCTGAAACAAGAGGAACAGACGGTCTTTGTAGAGGCGGGAGAAACGGTTATCTTGCAGGGGGGCAGTCTGCTCGTCAGCGAGACGGAGAATCCGGAGCTCTTTGACCGCTACACCAGCAACATCCGTTTCAAGGACGAGTGCCTGGAGGATGTGCTGCGTGCCATCAATAAGGAGTCTGCCGGCTGGCAGATAGAAGCCGCGTCACCAACCTGGCAAACGGCGGCTGACGGTCGAATTTTCGAATAACTCCCCGGAGTCTGTGGCCGAGCTGATATGCTGGACGTTCGACTTGAAGTGTACACGTCAGGCAATAGACTGATATTGTCGGAACAATGAATTCAATGAAATGCTTCATTCTCCATTTGCCACTCTTCATTTTCTTCCTGGCAGGCAGTGCAAGAGCGGACGGAGGCGATGTGCTGGACCGCATCGTCCGGCTGCCTGGAATGAAGGGAACGGTTTATGCGCTGTTGGGGAAAGTCTCGGAGCAGTCCGGCTATCTGTTTATCTATGATAGTAAGGTCATCCATAACGACTCAGTGGTGAGGGTCAGGAAGCAGGAGTGTTCCGTGAGGCAGGCCATTCATAGGATAACCGGCAGCCGGAACCTCGAATTGAAGGTATTAGGCAACCATATATTGATAACACGGGCGGCAGAAAGGAAGAGTATGGAAGAAACGGTACCCCTGCCGCCCCGACCGGCATATTCCACCATTGCCGGAATCCTGCTGGACAAGGAGACGGGAGAGCCCGTCGTCAGTGCGTCGGTCATCGCACAAGGAACCTCACTGGGTAACATTACCAACCAGAACGGTGAATTCCGGCTCAACCTGCCCGACTCGTTGAGGCGCTGCATGCTCTCCTTCTCCCATCTGGGTTATGTGGGGCAAACGGTGGAAGCCTCTGCTTTGGAAGGACGCAGCAATGTCCTGAGCCTTGAGCCGAAAGTCATTTCCTTGCAAGAAGTGCTTATCCGCTTGGTGGAGCCTAAAAAGCTGCTTCGCGAGATGATAGAGCACCGGGATAGGAACTGCTCCACTTCTCCGGTCTATCTGACCACCTTCTACCGGGAAGGTGTACAACTGAAGAACAAGTTCCAGAGCCTGACGGAGGCCGTTTTCAAGGTCTACAAATCACCGACGATGGAACCCGGACAGAAAGACCAGGTGAAACTGCTCAAGATGAGCAAGATAGATAACCGGGAGCAGACGGACAGTGTGCTTGCCAAAATCAGCTCCGGGGTGGAGGCATGTCTGCAGTTGGACATCATGAAGAATCTTCCAGACTTCCTCTTGCTGGAATCCGGCGAGGAACTTTATACCTATACTTCGGGTGACATCGTATCGGTGGACGACCGTACTGCCAACGTCGTCTACTTTGAGCAGAAACGTGGGGTAAAGGAGCCTTTGTTCTGCGGAGAACTCTATATAGACTCGGAGAACAGCGCCTTGCTGCGTGCCCGCTTCGAAATTCATCCCCGGTATGTGAAGGCCGCCACACGGCTTTTCGTGATACGCCAGGCTCCGAAAATCAGGCTGACAACGGAGAAACTTGTCTATACCGTCTCATACAAACCCTGGAACGGTACCTATTATGTCCACCACATCCGTGGCGACTTTACTTCAAGATGAAGAGAAAACGCATGCTCTTCAGTAATCCCACTCTGTATACCTGGTTCGAGATGGTGACCTGCCGGATTGACGGGGAGAACGTGACGCGCTTCCCGCGTGCGGAACGGTTGCCGGTGCATACCGTCTTCTCTGAAACCAACTTCAAGTATGATGCCGATTTCTGGGGCGACTTCAATGTGATTCCGCTGGAAGAGGAGCTTGGAAAGATCATCGAAAAGGTGTCCCTGAAGATAGAGCAGACGGAAGCTCCGTAAACATGGCCCTCAATCGTTTGCGGTGGGTAGGTTGTATATTCTACACTAAAATTATCTCTATTTTGTTTTTTTATTGTAATTTTGTCCCCGGTATTAGTTTAAATTTAAAGATTGTAACTATGAGATTACCTGAGGACCCGGTGATGCTGTACAGCTTCATCAACATGAAACTGCGTGATTTCTATCCTTCGCTGGACGCGTCTGCGAGGATATGAACGTAGAGAAAGAGGACATTGTACGAAAATTGAAGCTCGTGGGATTTGAGTATAATCCTGCAAAGAACAGATTTTGGTAAATAATGTTTCTGTATAAAACAACTCCCGTTGCTTGTTGTTGTAAAGCGCAAGTTAACGGGAGTTGTTTTGTTATGGAACTATGGGATAAGGCAGAACGTCTTTGGACGAGGGTCAAGAACTGGAAAACAGTACGCGGCTGGCACATCTGGAAGTTGAAGCTGGTGGATGCCCGGTTGTATTTCGTCAGCATGTTCGTCGGTTTGCTGACGGGACTGGTCGCTGTGCCCTATCACTATCTTCTCTATTATCTGTTCCACCTCCGCAGTGGTTTCTTCGCTTCGCATCCGGCCTGGTACTGGCACATTCCACTCTTTCTGTTTTCTTGGGGCATTCTCGTCTTCGTCATGTGGCTCGTGGGGAAAATGCCGCTTATCGGTGGGGGAGGTATTCCGCAGACACGCGGCGTGATTAACGGGCGCATCACTTACCGGCATCCTTTCATCGAGATGGTATCCAAGTTTGTAGGGGGCATTCTGTCCTTCTCGGCGGGGCTGTCTTTGGGACGCGAAGGGCCTTCCGTGCAGATAGCTCTTATGTGGGTAGCCTGGTATCTCGCTGGACCCATATCCTGAAAGGCGAACAGAAACAGTTGCTGGCAGCGGGGCGGGAGCGGGGCTCGCTGCGGCTTTTGCAGCGCCACTGGCTTCCTCGCTCATTGTAATAGAATCCATTGAACGCTTCGATGCCCCTAAGACGGCCATCACTACCTTGCTGGCGGGTGTTGTGGCAGGAACCGTGGCAAGCATGGTCTTTCCTGTGAATCCTTACCATCTGATAGAAGTAACGGAACCGGTTTTCGCCTTCTTTGTCCAGATGAAGTATTTCTTGATATTGGCGGTGATTGTCTCCGTATGCGGGAAGTTCTACTCCTCCACCATGAATGCTTTCAGGCATGTGTATGCCAAAGTCAATTCTCCGGCGTATGTCAAGATGTTCTATCTGGTGCTGGTGGCTACATCATTTCGCTGATGCAGGTCAATCTGACTGGAGGCGGGGAGCAGTTTCTGCTGGCCCAGGCACAGAACGGCAGTACGCAGATTATGTGGGTGACGGCTGTCATGTTGCTGCATTTCGTCTTTTCCGTTTTCTCTGTCTCTTCCGGATTGCCGGGCGGCAGTTTCATTCCGACGGCTGGTTACGGGAGGGTTGTTGGGACAGATTGTCGGTCTGGTAGGAGTGAGGTACGGTGGTCATCGGGCAAGAGAATGTCAGTTATATCATGCTTGTTTCCATGTCGGCTTTTCTGGTGGCCGTGGTCCGTACACCGCTCACGGCCATTGTGCTGATTACGGAGATTACGGGGCATTTTGAGGTCTTTTACCCTTCGGTGGTGGTAGGCGGGCTGACTTACTATTTTACGGAACTGCTGCAAATGAAGCCTTCCAATGTCTCCCTCTATGAAGATATGATTCATGCTCCTTATTTTAAGGAGGAGAAGCGCTATACGCTTTCGGTGGAGATTATGACGGACTCTTATCTGGATGGGAAACTGGTGGACGAACTTTCCCTGCCGGAGCGTTGCGTCATTATCAATGTGCATCGGGATGGAAAAAACTTGGTCCCCGCAGGAACTCGTTTGATTCCGGGGGACCAGGTACAGATTAAGATGGACTCGCAGGACATAGAGAAACTCTATGAACCGCTTGTCAGTATGGCGAATATCTATTAAGCCAGATTGCCTATCTCGTCCAGATTCTTCTGGATGTCGGCATCCGTCAGCTCGTAATTCACTAAATCGCCGGACAAATACTTGTCGTAGGATGCCATGTCGATAAGTCCGTGACCGGAAAGGTTGAACAGAATCACCTTCTCTTCACCCGTTTCCTTGCATTTGTTCGCTTCGCGGATGGTGGCGGCAATGGCATGGCAGGACTCGGGGGCGGGATGATGCCTCTGCTTGCGCAAACAGACAACCGGCGTCGAATGATTCGAGCTGCTTGATGTCCACCGCTTCCATATAACCGTCTTTCAGCAGTTGTGATACGATGACACCTGCACCGTGATAGCGTAGGCCGCCGGCATGGATATTGGCAGGGGCAAAGTTGTGTCCCAGTGTAAACATGGGCAGCAACGGAGTGTATCCAGCCTCGTCTCCGAAGTCGTATTGGAATTTGCCGCGTGTCAGCTCGGACATGAGGCGGGCTCGGCAGCGACAAAGCGTGTTTTCTTTCCTTCGAGGATGTTGTGGCGCATGAAGGGGAAAGCGATACCGCCAAAGTTGGAACCTCCTCCGAAGCAGGCGATGACGGTGTCGGGATATTCACCTGCCATTTCCATCTGCTTTTCGGCTTCCAGTCCGATGACGGTCTGGTGCAGGGCCACGTGCTCAATACGGAGCCGAGGGTATATTTGCAGTTGGGAGTGGTCTGTGCCAGCTCTATGGCTTCGGAAATGGCTGTTCCCAGCGAGCCTGATAGTTGGGGTGGGCGGTCAGTATATCTTTTCCGGCGCGGGTAGACATGGAGGGAGACGGGGTAACCTGCGCACCGAATGTCTGCATGATGCTGCGGCGGTAGGGCTTCTGCTCGTAACTGATTTTCACTTGATAGACAGCAGCTTCCAGCCCGAAAAGGCGGGCGGCATATGCCAGGGAAGCTCCCCATTGTCCGGCACCGGTCTCGGTGGTCACGTTGGTCACTCCTTCCTGCTTGCAATAGTACGCCTGCGGGATGGCGGAGTTCAGCTTGTGCGAGCCCATCGGGCTGACGCTCTCGTTCTTGAAGTAGATATGTGCCGGTGTGCCGAGTGCTTTCTCCAATCCATAAGCGCGCACCAGCGGAGTGCTGCGGTAGTATTTGTACATTTCGCGGACCTCTTCGGGGATTTCAATCCACGCGTCGGTCTGATTCAGTTCCTGGCGGCAGAGTTCCTCGGCAAAGATAGGATACAAGTCTTCTGCTTTCAGCGGTTGCTTGGTGCCGGGGTGAAGCGGCGGCATGGGCTTGTTCACCATATCGGCTTGTATGTTATACCAGTACTGTGGGATTTCCTCTTCCGGGAGAATGAATCTTTTCTTTTTGTTGCTCATAGTGGTTAAAATTATTAATAATTCAATGCCCAAATGTAGCTATTATTTTTGAACCAATTTCTTTTTCCTTTTGTTTTTTGTATATCAAGGTATATTTGTCTAAGTTTGCCGCGTTTCATTAATCGATGCATTTATGAAGATTTATCATAAATTCCTTTTGTATCAAAATAAATGGATTCACCCTTACGTACGGATGACAGTGGGAGTAATGACTTCCATCACTTATTTGCCTCCATCCTGCTGATTGTCGGCGTGGTCTATGAGCATGGCTTTACGATTTCAGAGGTCGAGGCGCATCAGCTCCAGCGCTTGTATCATGGGGTGTGGATTGTTTTTCTGGCAGACGTCACTCTGCGCATTTTGCTGGAATACAAGGATACCCGTCGCACGTTCAGTAAGCTCACTTGGATACTGACCATTCTGCTCTATCTGACCCTTATTCCGGTCATTTTCCATCGTCCGGAGGAGGAGGGCGCCATCTTGCAGTTCTGGGAATTTCTGCATGGCAAGGCCTATCACCTTGTCCTGCTGCTGGTGTTTTCCTTTTTCAGCCTTTCCAACGGCTGGTACGGTTGCTGGGGCGGCGTACGAACCCTTCGCTTATTTTGGCTGCCAGCTTTCTGATAATCATAATGATAGGCACGGGGTTGTTGATGTTGCCGCGCTGCACGGTGAACGGCATATCGTGGGTCGACTCGCTATTCATATCCACCAGTGCGGTGTGCGTCACGGGGCTGACGTCTGTCGATGTGGCGTCCACTTTTACCCCCGACCGGTTTTGTGGTAATCATTCTGCTGATTCAGATAGGCGGTCTGGGAGTGATGACACTGACGAGCTTTTTTGCCATGTTCTTCATGGGTAATACCTCATTGTACAATCAGTTAGTGGTGCGCGACATGGTGAGTTCCAATTCCTTGAATTCTCTGCTCTCCACCCTGGTCTATATTCTGGCCTTTACGCTGGTGATTGAAGGAATAGGGATGCTTGCCATCTGGGGAGACATCCACGGGACGATGGGGATGGACCTTCAGGAAGAGCTGGCTTTTTCCGCTTTTCATGCCATTTCCGCTTTCTGCAATGCGGGATTCTCCACGTTGCCCGGAAATCTGGGCAATCCGTTGGTGATGACGGGGCACAACCCGTTCTTCATCTATATATCTCTGCTGATTATTTTGGGGGGTATCGGTTTCCCCATCCTGGTGAATTTCAAGGATATTATTCTTTACCATCTGCGTCGTCTGTGGCACTTCCTGCGTACGTGGCATTGGGATGGCAGGCGTTTTTACCATCTGTACAACCTGAATACAAAGATTGTACTGATAGTCACCTTCCTGCTGTTGGTGCTGGGCACGGTGGGCATTGCTGTCTTTGAGTGGAATGCCGCTTTGCCGGCATGTCGGTGGCAGACAAGTGGACGCAGGCGTTTTCAATGCCACGTGTCCCCGTACGGCAGGCTTTACCAGTGTGGACTTGGCAGGCTTGGGGGTACAGACATTGCTTATATATCTGTTTCTGATGTGGGTGGGAGCGGTTCACAGTCTACGGCAGGCGGTATCAAGGTAAATGCCTTTGCGGTAGTGGTGCTGAATCTGGTGGCTGTGTTGCGCGGCACGGAACGGGTAGAGGTGTTTGGCCGTGAGCTGTCACACGATTCTATCCGTCGTTCCAATGCCACGGTGGTGATGTCGTTCGGCGTCTTGTTGCTGTTTATTTTCATCATCAGCATTCTGGAGCCGGGTACGTCGCTTTTGGCCATTACCTTCGAGTGTGTGTCGGCATTGAGCACGGTGGGGTCCAGTTTGAACCTTACCCCGCAGTTGGGAGACGACAGCAAGCTGCTGGTGGCACTGCTGATGTTTGTGGGGCGTGTGGGACTGATTACGCTGATGCTTGGCATCATCAAGCAGAAGAAGCATACGAAGTATCAGTATCCGAGTGGTCAGATTATAATCAATTAAATAAGATGAAGTATATTATTATCGGTTTAGGGAATTATGGTCACGTGCTGGCAGAAGAGCTTTCTGCATTGGGACACGAAGTGATAGGTGCGGACGTGAGCGCCGGTCGGGTAGATAGTCTGAAGGAAAAGATTGCTACAGCCTTTGTCATCGATGCGACGGACGAGCAAGCGCTGTCCGTGTTGCCGCTGAACAGTGTGGACGTGGTGATTGTTGCCATCGGCGAGAATTTCGGTGCATCCATCCGTGTAGTGGCTTTGCTGAAGCAGAAGAAGGTGCAGCATATCTATGCCCGCGCCATTGACGCTGTCCACCGTTCCGTGCTCGAGGCCTTTGAGCTGGAACGCATTCTTACTCCCGAGGAGGATGCCGCACGCGGACTGGTACGGTTGCTGGAATTCGGTGCCGATATGGAGACCTTCCGCGTGGCACCGGATTATTATGTAGTCAAGTTCACTGTTCCGGACAAGTTCATTGGCTATTATGCCAACGAATTGAATCTCGATAAGGAGTTTGGCCTGAAGATGCTCGCCTTGAAACGTGCCGAGACTTTGAAGAATTGCTGGGCATCTCGTATGTGGAACACAATGTATTGAACGAACTGCCGGAAAATGACCAGATACAAGCCGGCGACCAGTTAGTGTGCTACGGACGGTATAAGGATTTTCAGAAGTTCTGGAAAGCACTATGATAATTGGTAGTTGGAAATGTGTCAAAAGTGGTATTCACCCCCATTTTCAACTAATCAAAGTCTTTCTCCCGACACCGATAATGGAAATAATCAGTCAGGAAGTGTGCATTCTTGCGTATGAACTCTTGCCCGTATTCTTTTCCTTGCAAACTGTTCAGATAAGCATCCGGAAGCATGCCTTCGTCTTGCAGGATGCAACTCAATTGGTAGGGGATAATGTCTGGGTTGACGATGAACATAATGGCGTTTTTCTCTGCTTCCTCCTTATTATAATTGGAGTTGTCCGGAGATTTGATGCATTCGCACAGCTTGAATTGGATATGTAGGCCGGTGTGCGGGTTGGCCATCAGCATGGCTCCGGTTTCTGTATGTATGCGTGGTATGTTCAGGTCTTCTTTCAAGCCGTATCCCATCTTGTTCAGCAGAAAATCAGAGATTTCCTCTTGCGATTGGCAGAATACAAAAGATTTCCCGCCGGATGCTTTTATGAAATCATGGAATGTAGCCTTTTCATTCGTTTTTTCTTTCTGTTTCGTCAAGTCGTCCACATATTCCGCTATTTTCTGGTCGTACTTGTTTTCGAGAAGCATGCCGCACTGCCACCATGCATTGCCAAAATAAATCAGTTCGCAGATAAGGGTGCTTTTCCCTACTTCTCTGCTACGGATAGCTGAGAGGTTCAAGGACTTCTTGGTTATCTTGAATTCGCCTTTGTCTTCACTACACAAATCTCTGACATACAGATACTCGCCGTCTTCTTTCTCCAGCAGATAGCAACTGTTTTCCCGTGCCTTCACCTTGCCCCAAAGCTGATGTTCGGGATGGGCTTTTCCGATGAGAGCCAGCCATTCCGGTGAGGTCAGCGACAGCAGGTTGCGGCGCCCTTTGAACGTCAGTGAGGTGCGTGTGGCATATATGAGGGTCTCTGCCATTTCGGGAGTAATCTTTTCATCATCCAGCAACCGTTCAGCTTCGTCCCGGTATTGGGCGACATTTTCGATGTTGAAGTAGCATTGGTAGTGAAACCAATCCAGTATCTCCCGGTAGCGGAAGAAGTCTTCTTCTTCCATGGCAGAGTGGTATAGAAATTCCTGCATCCTTTCATTTTCGGGAGCGGTTTCGTATTCCTCTGCAAGCAGTCCGTATATCTTTTGTGCAGTCTGCTCTATTCCGGGATTCTCGGGGTTGATGGCGCTTATTCCCCGGCATAGATATTGTATATGGTGCCAAAGCAGAAAGCGTATGTCCTCCAGATTGATTTCATCCGGAAAATAATCGCCTTTGATGGGGTAGAAGGGCAGATAGCTTCCGTATCGCTTCCGGCACTCGGCAGTGAATGCCTGCCAGATGCCGGTCTGGGAGATGACGTCCTCAAACCATGCGGCGAGGCAGAGGCTTGTATAGCGTATGTTTTCCTCTTCTTCGAAGGCGTCGGCTATCGTTGAAGAATAAAGTCTTTTGTGGATTTCGTTTGCAATGCCGACGTAGTACTGGTCAACGCTGTTTGTCTGCTTGTAAGGATGCAGTTCCAACCATTCTTTGGGATATATTTTCTTCATGACTCTAAAGTGAGTTTGGTGTGTGTTTTTTATATGTTTCATTTCCGGCGTAAAGATATGTTTTTTTATGGGAATTTTTTTTGCTTTCCCTCCTTTCGATTAGTATATTTGTATGCTACTATTAAATCGTTCCATCGTGTGGGAAAAATCGTTCCACCATGGTGGAACGATTTTTCTTCCGTGGTGGAATGATATTTTCTCCATGGTGGAACGATTAAAGAATAGCATTTCTTCTCCTTAATATGCCAGGGAAGAAGAAAAAACGGAATTACAGAACCATTTAAAAACAGAATATATATGAGTGCGTATTACGACCTTTTCGAGAAACCCGACGTCCGCCAGACCGGCGAGCAACAATCCCTTTATGCCCGCTTTGTCCCCAAGGGCACCATCGACCGCAAGGAATTTATCGAGCGTGTACATCTTTTCACCGGTCTCAGCCGCAGCCTGCTGGAAGGAGCGATGGCAGGCTTTATGGACGAGTTGCGCGACTGCCTTGCCAATGGCTGGACGGTGGAGCTGGGCGAACTGGGTTACTTCACCCCCTCTTTGAGTTGTACCTGCCAGGCGACGGACAAGAAAGAGCTTCGTGCCGCTTCCATGCTTTGCGCGGTTTGAATTTCCGTCTGGGCAGGGAGTTCTATAAAGATTTAAAAGGAAAGATGCAGTTGGAGCGTTGTCCGCAATCGGCATCGGCGCCTGCTTCGTCTGCCGATGAGGCGTTGGGCGTGGAGCAGCGCTGGCAGTTGCTGGATGAGTATTTGCAGCAATATCCCTGCATCAATCGTTCCCAGTATGCACGGCTGGCAGGACGTAGTTATAAGCAGGCGGTTGTCGATTTGAATAGGTTTATAGAAGAAGGGGTACTGATGAGGCATGGGATGGGGCCGAGTGTGGTGTATGCCAGAAAGAGGTAAAATTCAAGATGTGTATTTGCATCCGAATCGAAATGCAAAGGACATATCCCGTGAGCTCAATATGGATAAAGGGCTGTTATCCCGCATATTGAAAAAGCTGGAGGCGAAAGAATACATATATAGGGAGAAGGCAACGAACGACAATCGTATGGAGTTCGTAAAAGCTTACAGAACATGGAGAAGAAATTTACCATACGTTGAATATGGCCGCGAACCAATCCGTCGAAGAGATATTTGCAGGATTGGACGAAAGCCGGATTCAAGAAAATAGAGCTTCACAACAGCTTTTACGAGTTAAGGGAGACGGTTCTCCTGCCATTATCGTTTGCTCCTATGGGAACAGAGATTATGAAGATATGCTTGTCGAGCTTAAAGATTTGCTGACTGCCAACGGGTTTAGAATCGTGTCTGCCGCCGCATTCATTGCCCGACACTCAGTATTCAGAAATGTCGCATCCGAACGTCCCGATATGGAAGACAACCGTATAGTCGATGATTTCGGTTGCAAGTCATGGCAGCTTCTATCGGGCATTACGGATACGAGTGCGATACCGGATATAAATATTAGGGGCAGCAGACTTTATCGGGATATACTGCAAGTTCCGCTTTATCCTACGGGGGACGACACATGCATTGATTGTAAAAAATGTGTCGAGGAGTGCCCGACACATGCCATTGCGTCGGAGAACCCTATAAAGACAGATGAAAGTCAATGTATTTCATGTGGAAGGTACATTGCCCTATGTCCTGTCGGTTCACGAAACTACCACTATCCGTTTTTCGGAAAAAAGAGTTTGGAGTTTGCAAGCGCAAATTCAGAGAGAAAAGAACCTGAACTTTTTTATGCTGTCTATTTGGATTTGTGTTATATGGGGATTGGCGTCTATGCGGAAAAAGAGAATTGTTAATAGGGAACCGGGAATTTAAGTTTAATCCGGTAAACGGGTACATATCAGGCACATGTTTTGCTAATGAGGTATATTGTAGTATTTAGACAGGGAGCATCTGAAATGATTTTTCAGTATCGGAATAAATTTTAAAAATAATTTCCGTATATTTGAGTTGTGATAGAATATCCATTAAAGATAGTAATAAGCAGTTTACTAAAGTTAGAGATAAAGGCTTATGCGGAATTTTTTTTTAAATATCAACGGAATAAACAATCTGATGCTTGCTTTTGTGCTGAGTTGTGCAATGGCATGTACCCCCGACAAATCCGAACAAGAACCAAATCTGACCAAAACTTTTACCGTAAACGGTGAAATTTTGAAATGGTTCTGGTGGAAGGCGGAACCTTCATGATGGGAGGTACAAAGGAGCAGGGAAAGGATTGCGAAGAGAATGAAAAACCGGTACATGAAGAGAAAGTGGATTCTTTCTATATAGGAAAATATGAAGTGACTCAAAGATTGTGGAATGCCGTAATCGGTAGCGAACACAACCCTTCCTTTAATACCGGATGCGATGATTGTCCGGTGGAAGGTGTAAGTTGGAACGATGCACAGGTATTTGTCACCAAATTGAGTATCCTCACGAAGCAACCTTTTCGTCTGCCCACCGAAGGTGGAATGGGAATATGCTGCCCGTGGCGGCAGGCAGAGCAAAGGATATAAGTATAGTGGCAGCCATCATATAGACAAGGTTGCCTGGTATATTGACAATTATCAGAAAAACAAATCCGGAGATAAAGGCACTACGCATCCGGTTGGTATGAAGCAGCCAAATGAATTGGGACTATACGACATGAGTGGAAATGTGTGGGAGTGGTGTGAGGATTTATATACCAAGGAATACGAACAAAATGGCAAGTCCGTCCATTCGGGCTGGCCTTTTGAGGGGACACATCTCTATTTCCGCCATGTACTGCGTGGTGGAAGTTGGGGAGGAACAGCCAAAGGGTGCCGTGTGTCCTACATTGATTACGATATGGGAACGTATCGTGATGAATATGGCGGTTTCCGTATAGCTCTTGGCATCAGCCTGCACAAGTCTCTGAAGAAAAAATAATCCATCAAGTATCCCCCCCAGCATAAAGGTAAAGTTAGAGCTGATAAACTGAATGAAAGAAGCATCTCCGATAATATTTCTCAAAGTTTTTTTACTCCTTGTTTATCAGCTCCTTTCTCCTCCTCCAATATCCTTTTTTATCCTACGAAAACCTCCTTAAACCTCCGTTAAAGCACCACCCCGTTTTCTGCCCGTTGTATCTTTGCATCGTGGTCACAAAGAAACTGGTTTTGCAGACTGACGAGCGAACAAGACCGACTTTTATTAATCAACTTAAAATTAAAAAACTATGGCTTTGAATTATGAAGTAAAAAAGAGAGTATTCGGTTTTGACGAGACAAAAATGGAAAAGTACGTGGCGCAGATGAAAACTTTGGGTGTGGTAGGTTTTAAGGATTTATGCGACGAGGTTTCCAAGATAGGCATGGCGCCTCGCGGTGTGGTGAAGCTGGTGCTGGACGGATTGATCGACACCTTGAATATGGATATCAACAAGGGATTTTCGGTACAGCTGGGTGAGTTCGGCTGTTTCCGTCCCGGCATCAACGCCAAGAGCCAGGACAAGCTGGAAGATGTGAAGGCAAGCACGATTTATCGCCGCAAGATTATCTTCACTCCGGGCTTCTACTTTAAGGACATGCTGACCCGTGCCAGTGTAGAGAAGATGGATTGGTCGGGCAACGGCACCGTTTCTGGTGGGGGTAGCTCCAAACCAAATCCGGATGGCGGCGGTTCCGATGGCGACCAGGGAGAAAATCCGTTAGGATAAACATTCTGTAAATAAGGAGAATATGAACTTTCTCAGAAAAAGGTTCATATTCTCCTTGAAATACTTGACTTCGCTTTTTGAATATCGTATCTTTACATCAATCATTGAAAAATCAGACAAACTGCTATGGAAACAGAAAATGGCTTTCGTATCACGACTTATAAAAAGAAAGATTTGGCATGCTCTATTGCCCCAATGCTACTGCACGTTGCGCCATCCGCACCCTGACGCGGTGGATAAAACGGAATCACGAGCTGTATGAAGCCTTGGCGCATACCGGCTACAATGTAAGGACACGGACATTCATGCCGAAGCAGGTGAGTCTTATCGTACAGTATCTGGACGAACCTTAATATTCTTTTCAACCTCATTTATTATGTTAAAGCGGGAAGTTGCGGTTAAACTTCCTGCTTTTGTTTTTGTCATAGATACGTTGCAACACAATAGGTATAACTAACATAAGGTATTAATTAAAAAAAGAGAAAAATGATGAAAAGAATAGTTCTGATATGGATGGCCGCCTTCCTAATGGGTGGCATGGCAATGGCACAACATGCCCGCCACAGTGATAAAATGCCCGAACCGAAAGTCCGTGCCGAGCGCATGACGGAACGGATGGTGAAAGAGTACTCCTTGAACGATACGCAGAAACAACAACTGCTGGAGGCAAATCTAGCATTGGTTGAGAAAATGGGAGATATGCCGATGCATCGTGCCAAAGCACACAAGCATCATAAGAGAGATGGCAAGCGCATCAATTGACGGATGAGCAACGCGCGCAGAAAAAAGCGAGATGGAAAAGAAGCGTGAAGAGATGAAGACTGCCCGTATTGCTTATGATTCACAACTCCGGAAGATTATGACGGAAGAACAATATGCTGCATACAGCAAGAAAGTGCAGGATAGAAAAGCAAAAATGGAATCTAAAAGAAAATAAATTTTCTATTGCATTCAATTTGTACTATTTTTGTCCGGTCAACTACTAAAAAACAGAACGATGAAGAATATAGTCTATATTTTAGTGTGTGCATCGGTCATCTTCTTCACTGCTTGTTCGTCGCAAGACAAGAATAAGAAAGACGGTACGCAGGTATTGATGCAGGATAGTACAGAAATTGCCGGCCCACAGCGCATGCAGGTGTCTGATGTAAAAACATCCTTTACGTATAAGGGAAAAGAGTATCAGTCTTCTGTAGTGCGCCGGCCGGATGAATCTCTGCCGATAGTGAAAAACGAGCAGGGGGAGAAATTTGTGGATAACCGTATCACCTTGCGCATCACGTGCGGCGGGAAGCAGGTGGTGGATAAAGTGTTCACCAAAGATAATTTTGCTTCGTTGGTGGATGCCAAGTTCATGAAGTACTCTATTCTTGAGGGGCTGGTCTATGACAAGACCACTCCGCAAGGAATCATATACGCGGCCAGCGTCTGCTATCCGCAATCCGACCTTTATGTTCCCATCAGACTGACCATTACGGCTGACGGGAAAATCTCCATGGCAAAAGAAGAACTGATGGAGGATTATCAGACAGACAGCATTGATTAGTGGATAGTTTTCCAGATTGTTTCCAGTTTTATAGACCATCTTTGCCGGTATGAAAATCCTGATTGTAGAAGATGAGCAAGATTTGCGGGAAACCATCCGCACTTCGCTCTTGAAAGAAAAGTTTGTTGTAGAGACCGCTGCCGACTATTTTTCGGCATTGGATAAAATCAATGACTACGATTACGACTGCATTCTGCTGGATATCATGTTGCCTGGCGGGAGCGGTCTGGACTTGCTGCGTGAGCTGAAACGGCTGCATCGCAGTGACAGTGTGCTTATTATCTCGGCCAAAGACTCGCTGGACGACAAGGTGGACGGGCTGGAACTGGGAGCCGACGATTACCTTACAAAGCCTTTCCATCTGGCAGAACTCAATGCACGTGTCAAGTCATTGATACGTCGGCGGCAGGCGAAGGGAGATGTGACCGTCACCCTTGGAAATCTTTTGCTCTACCCCGACAAACGGCAGGTAGAGATAAACGGAAAACCCTTGCAGCTGAACCGCAAGGAGTTCGACCTGCTCTATTATTTTGTAGTCAACCCCGGCCGGTCATCAATAAAATGAGCCTTGCCGAGTCGGTGTGGGGAGACAATATAGACCAGGCGGATTCGTTGGATTTTATCTACTCGCAAGTGAAGAATCTGCGTAAGAAATTGAAACAAGCTGAGGCTACCATAGAACTAAAGGCTGTCTATGGATTCGGCTACAAACTCTCCGAACTATGAAGCTGCTGAGCTACACCTACCGCAAACTTGCATTGCTGCTGTTTCTGTTGATGGCAGTGTGGGGTGTGCTGTTCTATTACGCAATCATTGACGAGGTGGTGGATGAGACGGACGATACGTTGGAGAATTACGGTGAGATATTGATGGAGAGTGCGCTTCACGACCCCTCGATACTCGAAACGGAAGGCTCGTTGATGTCTTTCTATAAGTTCACCCCTATATCCGAAGAGGAAGGGCGGCATTACAGACAAGTGTTCTATGATGCTACGGTTTATATCGAACTGGAGGATGAAGACGAACCGGTACGTGTCATGTGTACCGCTTTCCGTATGCCCGACGGGCAATATTATGAGTTGAAACTGATGATTTCCATTTTGGAGCGGGATGACATGGTGGAGGCTATGCTTTGGTATCTGGGAGCGCTGTTCCTGTTGTTTCTCATCTGTACTTCCATCGGCATCCAGTTGGTGCTGAAGGGAGTGTTCCGTCCGTTACATAGGTTGCTTGACTGGCTGCACTGCATTCAGCCCGGCAAGGAGGTGCCTCCATTGGACAACCCGACGAAGATACGGGAGTTCCGCCAGCTGAGCGATGCTGCATTGGATATGGGCAACCGCAGCTACAAGGCATACGAGGAGCAGAAGCAGTTCATCGAGAATGCCTCGCATGAGTTGCAGACACCGCTTGCCATCGTGAGGGGAAAAGTGGAACTGCTGGCTGAGAGTGAAGGGATGACGGAACAGCAAATGGAGCAGCTGGACGAGATATATGCCACGCTGGGGCGTGCCGTAAAACTGAACAAGTCCCTGCTGTTGCTTTCCCGTATAGAGAACGGGCAGTATACCGAGATGGAGGATGTCTCGGTGGATGAGATATTGGATGAACTCTTGCCCGACCTGATGGATATCTATGAACATAAGCAGGTGAGACTGATACGAAAACGGGAGGAGCAGCCTTTTATCATCCGTTGCAACCATTCGCTGGCGCAAATACTGGTTTCCAATCTTGTGAAGAACTCGTTGCTGCACAATAGGGAAGGGGGAGAGTTGCAGGTGTTTACTACTCCCGCTTCTCTGGTCATCAGGAATACGGGGGATGCCCCTTTGGATGGAGAGAAGTTGTTCCGGCGTTTCTATCATGGCATGGATGGCAAGAAGGACTCCACCGGACTGGGGCTTGCCATAGCGCGTTCCATTGCGTTGTCGTCTTCATTGAAGCTCACGTATGAATGGCAGGACGTATGCATACCTTTCGTCTGGTTAAAGAAAGTAAAAATTTACTGTTAACTGACGGTTATTCCTAAATCTTTCCTAATTCTCTACCGTTATTTGCAGTGTGAATGATATGAAACAAATCAGTAACATTAAAAAATAACGATTATGAAGAAAGTATTGTCTAATTCTTGTGTTGGCTCTTGTAGCTGTTCAGTTTGCCTTTGCCGGTGATGTCATCACTCAGGATACCAAGCAGCTTCCGCTGACGGCACGCAATTTTATCAACCAGTATTTCTCGAAACCGCACATTTCACACATCAAGATTGAAAGTGAAATATTGCAGACTAAAAAATATGAAGTGCTGTTGACAGACCGTACGGAAATAGACTTCGACAAGAAAGGAAATTGGTTGGAAGTGGATTGCAAGAAGTCCGCTGTTCCCGAAGCATTGATTCCGGTTCCGGTAAAGGAGTATGTGAAGGCTAACTTCCCGAGAGAGATTATTACTAAAATCGAACGCGGACGTACCGGCGTGGAAATTGAACTAGGTAATGACTACTCTTTGAAGTTCAACAAAAAGGGAAAGTTCGTCAGCATGGACGACTGATTCTCCGGTAGCTATTAACTTAAACCTTATAGAGAAATGATGAGAATGAAGATTCAAATGTTGGCGATGATGTTCATCGCGCCTTGGCACTTGGTGCATGCAGTGATGATGACGACAAGGATGATGTCAAAGTGCCCGAAGCAATGTCACAAGCATTGAAGTCCAAATACCCTTCCGCAATCCATGTGGAATGGGAACAGAAAAGGGGCTATTTCGTTGCAGATTGTAAAGTGGATGGGCAGGAAAAGGATGTATGGTTCAATAATCAGGCGGAATGGCAACTGACGGAAACCGAATTGCTTTGGAATAATCTTCCGGGAACAGTACAGACCTCTTTCAGCGCCAGTGAGTATGCCGGCTGGAAGATAGAGGAGATTGTTCTTTTGGAGTATCCGGTAGTGCCTATGCAGTTTGTCATTGAAGTTGAAAAGGGAAATGCAGAGTATCAATTGTTCTATTCGGAAGAAGGCGGCCTGCTGCAGACAAAAGATGTGAGCGGTAATAGGGATGATACGCATTGGCCGGTAAAACTTGATTAGGGATGAGGGATAAAGAATTAGGGGGGGCAATCATATTGACCCCTTAATCCTTTATCCCTAATCTCTAACTACATTGGCTTATAATCCTTCGCCAGTCCTCCTTCGCTGGTTTCTTTGTAGAGGGAGGGCAGGTCGTTTCCGGTTTCTTTCATGACTTCCACCACTTTGTCGAATGACACGCGGTGCATGCCGTCGGTGAAGGAGGAGTAAAGGTTGGCATCCAAGGCGCGTGCGGCGGCGTAGGCATTACGTTCGATGCACGGGATTTGTACCAGTCCGCAAACCGGGTCGCAGGTCATACCCAAATGATGCTCCAATCCCATTTCGGCGGCATATTCTATTTGTGCCGGACTGCCTCCAAACAATTGGTTGGCTGCGGCTGATGCCATGGAACATGCTACACCTACCTCTGCCTGGCATCCGGCTTCCGCTCCCGAAATAGAAGCGTTGGTCTTCACGATGTTTCCTATCAGTCCGGCTGTGGCAAGGGCACGGAGTATGCGTGTGTCGCTGAATTCCCGGCTTTTTTGCAGATGATAGAGCACTGCCGGTACAATGCCACACGAACCGCAGGTAGGTGCAGTGACAATGACCCCACCTGACGCATTTTCTTCACTTACTGCCAAGCATAGGCAAATACCAGTCCGCGCGACTGGAGGGAAGCCTTGTAGCCACTGGCACGTATATAATAGGTAGAAGCCTTTCGGCGCAGATTCAGAGGGCCAGGCAGGACTCCTTCACTATCCAATCCCCGTTTTACGGCAGCCTGCATGGTTTTCCATACCTCCTGCAGGTAATCCCAAATGTCGCTTTCCTCGCATTCCTTGACGTACTCCCAGTAACTTTTTCCGGTACGTTCACACCATTGTAGTATTTCGGTCATACTGTTCATTTTGTATACATCCGGAGTGTTTACGGATGATGCTCCGTCATTCTCTTCTGCCAGGGCACCGCCTCCGACACTGAATACGGTCCATTGGTCGGTCTCCTTGCCTTCGCTGTCCAAAGAGACGAATTTCATGCCGTTGGGATGGAAGGGCAGGAATATTTTGGGTTCCCAGATTATTTCTACCGGTGCTGCGGGTTGCAGTGTCTCGGTGATGGCAACATTGGTCATGTGTCCCTTGCCGGTAGCGGCGAGGCTTCCGTACAGGGTTACTTGGAATGCGGCTGCTTCGGGATGCCTTTCCAGGAATATCTGAGCTGCCTTGCGCGGCCCCATAGTGTGGCTGCTGGATGGACCGGTACCGATGCGTAGAGTTCTTTGATTGATTTCATATATTTCAGATTTATGATTTAGCTTTAACTATCAGTTATCAACTGTCAATTATTCATTAACTCAAGTCCACAACGGTGATGCCTGCTCCGCCGAACTGTATATGTTCGTCGGCAAAGTGGCGCACTCCGGGAACGGTTTCCAGATATTGGCGGATAAACGTGCGCAGGATACCCGTTCCAGTTCCGTGAAGGATACGCACGCGTGACATGCCGACAAGGATGGCATCATCAATGAAATAGGTAACGGCTTGCAAGGCTTCGTCGCCACGCATGCCGCGGACATCAATGTCTTGTTTGAAATGTAGTTTCTTCTCGTACATGCTGTCCTGGGTTTGGACACTGATGAAAGTGCTTTTGGTGGACACATCAGCTTGTTTAGGCTGCGCGTTGGTACGTTCCAGCCTATCTAGTTTTACGGTAGTTTTGATGCTGCCGAACGCGACGACCGCATTCTTGCCATTCACTTCCATTACTTCTCCCACAGAGGTTTGTCCCTTTATTCTGACGTTGCAGCCGGGGGTGATGGCTGCAAGGCGTTCTGCCTCTTTCCGCGCCTGCTGTTCTGCCAAAGCCTGGCAGACAGTCCGTTCTTCTTTTCCTTTGCCCGCTTTCTTTTCCTTTTTCCGGTTCTGCTTCTCTTTCAGCTTTCCATTTTGCGGGCGATTTTTTCTTCCAGTTCCTTGTTGGTAAGCGATTCCATTGATTCGCGGAAGTTCGTCAATTCCTGGCGGGCCTGGCGTGTCTTTTCTTTTTCTGCTTGGGCTTCTTTGATGGAGCGTATGGTGTTCTCGATGCGCGCATTGGCTTCCTGCATCAATTGCTCCACTTCTTCTTTCGCTTTGCGCAGAATCTCCTTCCGGGATTTCTGCAAATCTTCGATTTCGGTTTGATAACGCTCGATAGTCTCTTCCATGTGCTTTTCACGCTGGCGTATTGTCTGGCGTTTGCTTCCCAATAGCGTTTGTCGCGCACAATGTCTTGCAGGTACTTATCGGCATTGATGTATTCGCTGCCCACAATTTCCGAGGCATCGGCGATGACATCTTCGGGCAGACCTATCTTGCGGGCAATCTCTACAGCGAACGAACTGCCAGGATTGCCTATCTGCAACTGGAACAGTGCTTGCATCAGATGGCGGTCATAGAGCATGGCGCCGTTTACTACACCTTCGTGGTCTTCGGCAAAATGTTTCAGATTCTGATAGTGTGTGGTGATGACACCGAACGTCTGTTTTTGGTTGAAGCGTTTCAATACGGCTTCGGCGATGGCGCCTCCTATTTGGGGTTCTGTTCCACCACCGAATTCATCAATCAGGATGAGGCTCCGTTCATTGCAACTTTTCATCATGATTTTCATGTTTGTAAGGTGGGAGGAATAGGTACTCAAATCATCTTCAATGGACTGCTCGTCACCGATGTCAATGAATATGCTGCTGAATATTCCGGCATGACTGCGTTCGTGCATCGGGATGAGTAGTCCGGATTGCAGCATGTATTGCAATAAGCCTACTGTCTTTAGGCAGACGGACTTGCCGCCTGCGTTCGGACCGGAGATAATGAGGATACGTTGCTTTTCATTCAGTTCGATGTCAAGCGGTACGACTTTTTTGCCATGTTTGGCGAGAGAAAGTTGCAAGAGTGGGTGTACCGCCATTGTCCAGTCCAGCAGTTGCTTGTTTTCGAGAGCCGGTTTCAGTCCGGATATTTGCTCGGCAAACAATGCTTTGGCACGTATGAAGTCTATTTCGGCAAGGAACTCATATGATAGCAGTACGTCGGAGATGGAGGGACGCAACTGGTTGGAGAAGTCCGTCAGGATGCGGATAATTTCTCTGCGTTCGTCACCTTCAAGTTCTCGTATGCGATTGTTGGCTTCCACTACTTCGGCAGGCTCGATGAATACGGTTTTACCACTGGCCGACTCGTCGTGTACAATACCGCGTATTTTCCGTTTCAGTGCCGGTGCAACGGGAATGACCAGACGGCCGTCACGCATGGTGGGCGTTACGTCTTTGTCCACAATGCCCTCGGACTGGGCATTTCGTAGAATACTATTCAGTGAGCGGGAGATGCTTCCCATAGTACTTGCCAGTTCCCGGCGGATGCGTGCCAACTCTGTAGAGGCATTGTCCTTGATTTTTCCGTAAGGGGAGAGGATGCCGTTTATTTTTGCTATGAGCTGTGGGAAAACGGTGATGTCTCCCGCCAGTCTTTTCAGACAAGGGTAGGGGGAAGCGCCCTCTTCCTCATCATCGTCGCTTTTCTGTAGGAAGCGTACAATATCACGTATGGTTTCCAGTGAACGGCGCAGGTCAAATAGCTCTTGTTCATCCAGATACATGCCTTCCACGCGTATGCGTTTCAGTGACGGACGTACATCAAAAAAGTATTGTGCCGGGAAGTTGTCTTCTTCTTGGAGTATGCGTACAAATTCAGTGACTTGGTCCAAACGCTCCTCCACCTCCCCAAAGTGGTCGGAGAATGCCATGTCTATCACCCGTTCTTCGCCAAGTGTACTGAGACATTTTTCTTTCAGCAATTGCGTATTTGGTCGAAACCTATTTTCTGTTCAAAGTTCTGCGGATATATCATGGTGCAAAAGTACTATTAATTCATGAAAAAAGAGAAAGGAAGTTTGCAGAATTAAAAATGATTTGTACCTTTGCACCGCTTTAAGAAAAAAGCACTTCTCGAAAAGGAAGTTTTTAGGAGAGGTGGCAGAGTGGTCGATTGCGGCGGTCTTGAAAACCGTTGTGCTGCGAGGCACCCGGGGTTCGAATCCCTGTCTCTCCGCAATAAACATTGAATTTCAATGATTTATAGGATTAACACCCGATTTTACACCCAAGAATGTAAAATCGGGTGTTTTTTGTTTTATTTAAGATTTAATACTTCACTGTCTCATAGTTGGGTATAATTATAAATCATTTCTTGGAAAACATATAAAATATTAGTATTTTTGAAAATAAAAACGATATGGAATATAAGGTTAAATATAAGCTGAATGGAACCGTTGGTGTTTATTATATAAACTTTTCTAATAATAATCTGTAAATGCGGGATATTAAGTATTCTATAAAAGTAGAATTGGCTAAGTATTTAAAATGTAATATAGAAATGGATAAATTGGAGATACTTTCCATAAATAAAATATCATAAGTTATGCAAAGCAACACAATCATTTGTAATAGAGAACAAATTCTCGTTGTATTCTCATTTTTATAAGTCAATGGGATTTCAAGTCACATTCATAAATGGATATTTTGGAAATAAGGGTGTTTTGCGTGTGTTTACATTTCAAAACTTCTGTAAATATTATGATAATGAGATATATAACATTAGTCTTGGATTGAAGGAGAATATACTTTGGGCGATATTTGAATGTCAAAAAGACTGTTCACCTATATTTAAAATTGATATAGTAAAAAATGGTGTAAATAGAATTTATGAGGCAATTAATTTGTCAAGTGGTATGGATGATGAAACTGATAGTGTTGCTACGGCTTTACCGTTTAGTAATTATTTCTGTTTTAGAAATTCTGCCCGTATAAAGGCTAATAAGTTTGAAGATTGGGATTGGTGGACTGATGCGGTTTATTTTGTGAATATAAA
>ENA-OQCE01000133-OQCE01000133.1-human-gut-metagenome-genome-assembly--contig:-NODE-133-length-35414-cov-6.421232_pt1 | contig 35414 bp, 39 predicted proteins | sample MGYA00242495_ERZ504572 | MGnify/ENA primary metagenome ERZ504572 (study PRJEB26092, sample SAMD00036228) | human gut metagenome | host: Homo sapiens | study: EMG produced TPA metagenomics assembly of... | reverse complement strand
CGCGAAAGCAGCCGACATCCCTCACTTCTTCGTTCGTTCTGCCAGCCGCTGTTTTTCTTCTTCGTCTGCCCGCCTTTTTTGCAGGCTCACGGGGTATTCTACCACGAACCCTCAAAAAGTGCAACGAACTTTTTCGTTCCGGCTCTTTTTTCTATCAGATCTTCCGGATTGGTATCATTTCCTACATCAGACAGTCTTTTCCATGGATTCTCGCCGGGGTGACAAGCACCATCTGATTCATGAGATTTTCTTCTGAAAGAACAGCAACGCGCAGATATTCTCTCGTGTGTCCCGTCCAGTAATGGACGCCGTCGATCTCGACTTCTTCTTCCATGAGCACTTCCAGCTCTTTTCCGAGGAAGCCTTCCATATATTCCTGTCTCCGTCTCTCGTCCAGTTCCAGCAGAACGTGGCTGCGCTTCGTCTTCTCCTGCTCCGGAATCTGGCCTGCCATCGCTGCGGCGCGGGTGCCTTCTCTTCTCGAATACTTGAAGATGTGAGTCTCGAAGAAATGAATGTCCTCGACAAAGGCGCGCGACTCTTCAAACTCCTCCTCACTCTCCTGCGGGAAACCGACAATCACATCGGTCGTCAGCGCCGGATTTCCATATACCTTACGCAGCAGATCGCATTTGTGTTTGTATTCTTCTGCGGTATATTTCCGGTTCATCCGCTTCAGTGTTCCATTGCTTCCGCTCTGCAGCGAAAGATGGAAATGCGGGCACACCTTCGGCATTGCGGCGATCGCCTCTGCAAACTCTTCGGTGATGATGCCCGGCTCCAGGGATCCGAGACGGATTCTTCTGATGCCGTCCACTGCATCAACAGCGCGGATCAGGTCGAGCAGCGTCTCTTTTTCGCCCTCTGGGAAATCGAGTCCGTAGGAGGAAAGGTGGATACCGGTCAGCACGACTTCCTGGTATCCGGCCTCCACCAGACGTTTTACTTCTTCTACCACATCACTCTGGCGGCGGCTTCTGACTCTGCCGCGCGCGTACGGGATAATACAATAAGTACAGAACTGATTGCATCCATCCTGTACTTTCAGGAATGCGCGGGTGTGCTCCGCCGTTTTGCTGATCGAGAGTGTCTCGTACTCACGGTTGTGTGTCATATCCACGAGGAAGCTCTTACACTCCGCGTCGATGGTTTTCCACCATCCTCACGTTCTGCCAGAAAGTTTTCCAGAATATCCACAAGATCTTTCTTCTTATTATTTCCGATGATCAGATCAATCGCCGTATCCTCTTCGAGTTTTTCCCCAGCCGCCTGCACATAACAGCCGCAGGCCACGACAACCGCATCGGGATTCATCTTTTTCGCTTTGTGCAGCATCTGCCGCGATTTCCGGTCCGCAATGTTCGTCACGGTACACGTATTGATAATGTAAACATCCGCTCCCGGTGCAAAAGGCACGATCTCGTACCCTCTGTTTTCGAGGAGCTGCTGGATGGCTTCCAGCTCATATGCGTTCACTTTACACCCAAGATTATGCAAAGCTACCGTTTTTTTCATGCCATACTCCTTTCTTCTTCATCTTTATTATTAAAAATCACGAAGATTCCACTTTATCTTTGTATGTTTTCGCATTGACTTTTTCCCCTCCAGACGGTAAGATAAAGCTGTTAAATGAGGGTAATAAATAATGTTAACCAAATAACAGGGAGGATTACAAACATGAAAACAGTACAGATTTCTCTTAATTCTATCGACAAAGTAAAATCTTTCGTCAACGACATTTCCAAATTCGATTTTGATTTCGATCTGGTATCCGGAAGATACGTAATCGACGCAAAATCCATCATGGGAATCTTCAGCCTCGACCTTTCCAAACCGATCGACCTGAACGTCCATGCTGATGGAGATGCTCTTCAGACCGTACTTGATGTTCTTGCTCCGTACATTGTATAATTACGATAGAACATAAGGGCCGCGCACTCGCCGCGGCTCTTTTTTTGTCTTTGTTTATCATCAGGACCGGATCTTGTTTTTCAGAACCCCCAAAACAAGATCGGCCTTTTTGTTCTTTAAAGCAAGTTTTCCTTAGCAGACCTCGATCGTCTCTGCGGTAGAAACTGCGCGTTCCATCATCTCATCGATCACGTCATCCAGATGGCGCTCGGAGCATTTGATGACATTCAGGTTCGGTTTTGTCACCGGATGCTTTGCAACGAAGATCGTGCAGCAGTCCTCATACGGCAGAACAGATGTCTCGTACGTACCGATTTTTTCGGAAATATCGACGATCTCCTGTTTGTCGAAACCGATCAGCGGACGGAAGACCGGCATGGTGCAGACTTCGTTGGTAACGGCGAGGGAATGCATCGTCTGGCTTGCCACCTGTCCGATACTCTCTCCGGTGATCAGGCCAAGGCATTTGTCCTGACGTGCAAACGCTTCTGCGATCTTCATCATATAACGGCGCATGATGATGGTCAGCTCGTCGTGCGGGCATTTTTCGTAGATTGCAAGCTGGATCTCGGTGAAGTTGACCACATGCAGACGGATCGGGCCGCTGTAGCGTGCAACGAGTTTTGCAAGATCCACAACCTTCTGTTTGGCTCTCTCGCTGGTGTACGGCGGAGCGTGGAAGTAAACGGCATCAATCTTAACACCGCGTTTTGCGATCATGTATCCGGCAACCGGGCTGTCGATACCGCCGGAAAGCAGCAGCATGGCCTGTCCGTTTGTGCCGACCGGCATACCGCCAGGGCCTGCGATGCTCTCGCAGTACAGATAAATCTTCTGACGCAGCTCGACGTTCAGATAGATATCCGGCTCGTGAACGTCTACTTTGAGGTTCGGGCAGACATCGAGGATGCGGCCGCCCAGCTCGCAGTTGACTTCCATTGTGTGCATCGGATAGTTTTTGTTCGCACGGCGTGCGCATACCTTAAAGGTTTTCTCCTCGGTCGGGTACAGCTCTTTCACGTAGGAAACCACTGCCTCTGCCAGATCTTCAAAGCCGGTGTCCTCTAAAATGACAACCGGGCAGATCTCGGCGATACCGAAAACTCTTGTCAGCGCATCGACAGCGCCCTCGTAATCAAAGTCTCCTTCGGTGTTGACATAGATTCGTCCCATCTCACGGGTGACCTGGAAATTTCCGTCTACCGGGGCAAGCGCGTGCTCCATCTGTACGCAGAGCGCTTTCTCGAACAGATGACGGTTCTTTCCTTTAATGCCGATCTCGGCATATTTTACCAGAAATGCTTTGTACATCATCGTTTTTTATTCTCCTTTTTTCTCAGCCAGATCACGGAAGAACAGAGGATATTCCTCAGAAAATTTCTTCAGGATCAGTCAGATACCTGACGCATCTGCGGATGTGCGGCGTTGGCGCTTCGAAGCCGGATAAAGTGGCGCCACTCTCTTAAGTTCATGGTCATGACGATCTCGGTTTTCAGAGAGTTCGGAAGAATGCTTCTTGCCTCCTCCGGCTTTGCTCCGAGTTCGAGCATCTGGAAGTAATACTGCTCTGCAGCTTCCATTGCTTTCTGCCATACCTCGTATTTTTTACGGTCGTTCTCGTCGTCCAGATCATAGGAAAATCCGGTTGCCAGATCGATACAGGTGATCTGGTTTCCAAATTTATCTTTCGAATAGTTGCAGTAGCGGGTGCTCTCCTGGCTGTAGCTTGCGATACGGTGGCGGACGATCTCATGGGTCACGCCGCGGTCGCACGTTACTTTTACGGTGATGGAGCCGTGCTCAATGACGGATTCATGGCCGCGTTTGATGATGCCTGCGATGAATTTCTCTGCAGTGCCTTCTCCAATGCGCTCCTCGCTCTTGTAGCAGACTCTTCCGATTTTCTCGATCCGGCGCAGCATATCCTCGTAGGATTCGGTGCTCAGGATTTCAATTTCCGGCTGTATTGTAATCATAATTTTCCTCTTTCTATTATTTCCTGGTAAATCTGCGCAGCTCGGCAGTACCTCGCGCAGCGTATCCAGGGTGTAATCAATCTGTTCCAGTGTCGTAAATTCGCTGAAGCTGAACCGCACGGCAGACTCCATCTCGGCTTTCGATGCGCCGATGGCAGTCAGCGTCGGGCTTCCGGCTCTCTTGTGTGATGAGCAGGCGCTTCCGGCGGAAACGTAGATCTGGCGGTCCTCCAGCGTGTGCAGCAGCACTTCACTACGCACATTTAAGAACGATGCATTGACAATCTGCGGCGCACCCTCTTCTTCCGGCATGCCATGGATGACCACATCGTCCAGCTCCCGCAAGCCTTCGATCAGACGGTGTTTGCAGGCACGCATCTGCGCAGTCTGCTCGTCAAAATGCCTGTAAACGATCTCAGCGGATTTCGCAAGGCCTGCGATGCCCGGCACATTGTCGGTTCCGGAACGCATGCCGTTCTGCTGGCCGCCGCCTAAGATCAGCGGACGGATTTTTACTTTCTCATCAATATATAAAAAGCCGCTTCCCTTCGGTCCGTGGATCTTGTGGCCGCTCACGGAGAGCATGTCGATGCCCATCCGTTTCGGATAAATCCGGTATTTGCCGAACGCCTGGATCGCATCGACATGAAAATACGTTTTCGGATTTTTCGCCTTGATTCTGCGTCCGATCTCCCCGATTGGCTCAACAGAACCGATCTCATTGTTGACATACATAATCGAAACGAGAATCGTCTCCGGCGTGATCGCTTCTTCGAGTTCGTTCACATCCACAAGGCCTTCTTTATTTACCGGCAGGCGCGTAATACGGAATCCCTGCTCCTCCAGAAATGCCAGCGGTGCCGACACGGCCGGGTGCTCGATCGCGCTTGTGATGATGTGGTTTCCCGTTCTCTTATTTGCCATTGCTGTTCCGACGAGCGCCCAGTTGTCGGACTCTGTGCCACCGGAGGTAAAGAAAATTTCTTTTTCTTTGACTTTCAGAATCTTTGCCAGCGTTTCCTGGGCGGTTCTGATATATTGTTCTGCTTCTACCCCTTTTTGATGCATCGCAGACGGATTTCCATAATGATTTACCATCAGATCACAGACGAGATCTGCGGTTTCCTGATAAACACAGGTGGTTGCGGAATTGTCCAGATATGCTTCCATTATCTTGTTCGTTCCCTTCCTTCTAAAAGATACACCAGAATGGAAAGCACGGTCATTCCGGCCGTTTCCGTGCGCAGAATGCGCTTTCCGAGCGTAATCGGCTCTACCTTTGCCTTCATGGCCATTTCCACTTCCGCTTCGTCAATGCCGCCCTCCGGTCCGATCAGGATCGCAATAGATTCACCCGGTTCAATGGATTCCAGAATTTTTCTCGTTCCTTCCATCCCCTCTGCGTTCTCATACGGCATCAGGCGAACGTCTGATTCTGCATCATTGCAAGCGCCTGCTGAAATGTAACAGGCATGTGTACCGTCGGAATCTGCATCCGTTTGGACTGCTTTGCCGCACCAAGCGCGATCGTCTGCCAACGCTCTGCTTTCTTTTCCGCCTTTTTCCGGTCCAGCTTCACAACGCAGCGTTTCATCTCCACCGGAACAATTTCCGTCGCACCAAGTTCCACTGCTTTTGGATGATCAGTTCCATTTTGTCACCTTTTGGCAGACCCTGAAACAGCACAATTCCGGACGGGAGTTCTCTGTCTGCTGCTGTGACTTCTTCTACTGCGGCAAGAACCTCCCCTTCCGGGAAATCCGAAACGGCACAATGATATTCCTTTTCGCCTCCGGTACTGACCAGTATTTTTTCGCCCGGCCGCATGCGGAGCACATTTTTGATGTGATTAACGTCACTGCCCGTGATGTGGACAGTGCCGTCATAAATCTGACTTTCTTCTACAAAAAAACGGTACATGAATCTGTTCTCTTTCTCTTCTGGTGTTTCGCTTTTCTTAATTTACATCGGTTTTCTTGCTGTAACAGAAACCCATTCGCCCTGATGTGTAACTTCAACTACTTCAAGTCCCGCTGCAACGACTGCCTCTTTGACAACTTCCTCTTTCACATCGAGAATGCCGGATGTGATATAAACAGCGCCCGGCTTCATCTGGTGTACGATTACCGGCGTCAGCGGAACAAGAACATCTGCAAGAATATTTGCGGTAACGATATCGTATTTTTCGTATCCGACTTTGTCCTGTACTTCTTTGTCATCAATGATATTTCCGATCATCATATCAAACGCTTCTACCGGAATTCCATTGACTTCTTTGTTTTCCTCAACTGCAGGAACCGCACACGGATCGAGGTCTGTTCCGACCGCATGACGCGCACCAAGCTTCAGTGCAATAATCGAAAGAATACCGCTTCCGGTTCCGACATCAAGCAGCTCGGTATCCTTTGTCACATATTTCTTTAACTGACGGATGCAAAGCTGTGTTGTCTCATGCATACCCGTTCCAAAGGCTGTGCCCGGATCGATATGGATGATCATTTATCCCGGTCTTCCGGCTTTACTTTCTCCCAGGACGGGATGATCAGAATGTCGTCCACATAGAACTGTTTGAAATACTGTTTCCAGTTGTTGATCCAGTCCTTGTCCTCTGTCTCAGACTCTGTGATGGTGCACTCTCCAAGGTCCAGGAACTCCTGCATTTCTGCAAGTGCCGCGCGGACATCTGCAAGAACCTTCTCCTTGTCCTCATCCACATCGAGGTAAAAATTCAGGTAGGCAATGCGTCGTCATCCGGAATATCCGGCATGATATCCACGAACATCTGCTGTTTGTCGCTCTCGGTCAAAGGCTGTTTGTCCTGAATTTCCACGCCTTCGATTCCCACATCGGCCAGAGTGGAGATCACAATGTCTTCCACTTCCGATCTTGTTTTTAATGTAAATTTATTCCATTTCATTGTTTAAACTCCTTTTTGCGCTTCTCTTTTCCATACGTGCAAAGAAAACCACATTTATCATACACGATATCGTTCCTGTTGTAAATGTTATTTTCGGCTTTTACGGCCCGTCTCAATCCGAAATCTTTGTCAGAAAGCCATCTTTTTTCGCCTTCTGATAACGCCATATCAGCCCGAGTGTGGATAAAATGCGAACCCCAAGATCTATCAGGTTGAACCGGTACAGTGCCGTAAGATCTGCCCCAAGTGCCGTATACAGACGGACACCAAGCAACGGCAGAACACTGTTGGTCAGCGTCGTCATCATCGTAAAGAGGCTGATCAAAAGCGAACGGTTCTTTTCCGGCGCGGCATTTAAAAGAATCTGTACCGTGCAGAGTGCAACGGCACACTGTGGAGCGTTCAGAACCGTCATCAGAACAATAAAAGTAACCCCGCGGTACGCCAACGGTAAATGTGGAACCAAAATCATAATAACCGGGCAGAAGCAAAGACCGATCCCGGCGAAAATCAGTGCAAAATCCGGCGATTTTTTCCGGACAACCTTCGCGATCATTCCAACTGCCGCAAGCTGACCGATATTGAAAACACCGTTGCAGATGGAAAGTGTCATCTCCGACATTTTGCAGTATTTGACCTGTCCTAAATACCACATGCTCCAGTCAAGCTGCCAGGTGATATAGAAAAAGACCACCGGCACGAAGAACCAGCGCAATGCTTTATTTTTCCCACACTTGTGATCGCCTCCAGCAGGTCAGAAACAGAAAAACGTGAGGATGCATTTCCCGCTTCTGCCGGAGCTTTGCCCTCCTCCTGCTGTTTCACCGGAATTTTTTTGATTGCAGCGGCCTGCAACAAAACGCAGACAGCACACAGATAAAAGAAGCTTCGGAGTACCAGAAGTTTTCCATCGGCCGTGTGGCATCTTCCCATCAGAATCCCGCAGATCACCGGTGCAAGAATGCCAATCACAAACATGAACTGATTCCGAAAGGCATAGACATCGTTTCGCTGCCGCAGTGAAACCGCAGCACCGAACATTGCCTGCCACTGCGCATTGTAAATAGCAAGTGCCCCCGCAGTAAATGCCAGTGATACAAAAAACAGCTCCATACGTCTCTCGCCGAGTGCCGGTACACTTCCAAGAAATGCATAGCCGGCACACATCACAAGAAGCGTAAGCATCGGTATCGTCTTTGTCGACTTCAGACGATCCGCCAGAATTCCAAGCAGCAGCAATGCTGCACACGCTACAATGTTCGGCACCATCTGGATAATGCCGATCTGACTGTCGGTTGCACCCATGTTTGTCGCATACAGATTCAGGCCGAAACCGTTGATCGATGTGATATATTGCAGAAATACACCCTCGACAGCAAACAGCAGCATGATCTGCGCAGATGGCGGCATCTTCTTTCCCCGGTAAAACAGACTCTTTTTCATTGCTTCATCCCCCATGCCTTCTTTTGTCATCTTCACGTTCCTGCCCCCTGCCGGATACGTAAAGATTCTGCTCTCATAATGGCAATTTCATGTTCAAATGTCAACAGAAATACCCGGATCCGATGTGAGAAATTTAACGGCATTTTCTGTCAATATTCACAAAAGAAAAAAGGGCATTCTTCCTGTTGAATGCATGGGTTTGGCATAAGAAAAAGGAGCCCCCGTTTTACCGGGAACTCCGCATATTGGAAATGTTTATAGCAATCTCAGAAACTATAGCAAGACCAGAAAATAACGCAAAAAAGGCAGTGCTGCAGGGCGCGAATTACAAGGAACGGATTTGAAGGCGTACCGGGGTACGACGAAAATCCGTGACGCAGTAATTCACGTTCTGCAGTGCTGAATTTTTTGCATTATTTTCTGGGATTGCTATAAACATGATTATATCGTGAATTGCTTCGGGGTGCAAGCCGGAACCGGAGGAACGCAAAACTCCACGTTGACGAAACGCAGAAATAAGGCGTAAAATAAAGAAAAATATATATCCACAGGGGGATTTTTATTATGGCATTTATTCAGGTAAGCTTCATGTCAAAAACTTTAATGCGCACCGTACCGCTGCAGGTTATTCTGCCGGTCGACAAATTTACCTTTGGGCAGCCGGAGCGCGAGGAAAAACCGTTTAAAACGCTGTATTTGCTGCATGGCATTTTTGGGAATGAGACAGACTGGGTTCATGGAACCAGAATCCAAAGATGGGCAGAGGAGAAAAACCTTGCCGTTGTCATGCCGGCCGGCGAGAATGCGTTTTATGTGGATCAGCCGTCCATCGGTGCCATGCACGGACAGTTTATCGGAGAAGAACTGGTTGAGATTACAAGAAAAATGTTTCCGCTGTCCAGAAAAAGAGAAGACACCTTTATCGGAGGCCTTTCCATGGGTGGTTTTGGCGCACTCAGAAATGGCCTGAAATATCACGATACCTTCGGGGCTGTGATCTGCCTGTCCGGTGCACTTCATGTGCTGGAAAATCCGGAAGAGAGCAGAGCGGACAGCTTTGCACATGAAGAAGGTTATTTCGGAAATCTGGTCGAAGCAGCAAAGAGTGACAAAAACCCGGCTGTTCTTATCGAGCAGTTAAAGGAAGCACGGAAAAAAGATCCGTCTGTCAATGTGCCGACCGTATTCCAGGCGTGCGGAACAGAGGACGGACTTCTGGAAGTAAACCGTCTCTACCATAAACGGATGGAAGAGAGCGGCATGGACATTGTCTACTATGAGAGCAAGGGTGGCCATGAATGGGATTTCTGGGATGAGTGGATCAAAAAGGCACTGGACTGGCTGCCACTTGAGGAAAAGACGGAAGGTCTGAACAGCGGAAACGTAAATGTTTAAAGGAAAAAGGGAGACAGGCAATGCCAGAAACGAGAAATGACGAATTGTACCGTGCGTTAAAACACAACGGTTACCCGGACGACTTCTGCCGGGAAATTGCATACCGCCAGATGAACACCGATTTTACCGCCACGCGGATGCTCGGCTATCTCTACCGCGTCACAAGCCCGCGCGCCGAGGACGTTGTCGATGAGATGCTGGCTATCCTGAGTGACCGCAAAGCATGGATTGAGAAAAAACAGTCTGAGGAAGCCCAGGCGGCAATCAGCAGAATGTATCGGGAAGGCCTGTAACCTGGGCGGGCGTTTATGCAGAAAAAGCAGAAGGAACGGGCTTGCATTCTTTTCCGGTTTCTGCTACAATCAGTGCAGTGAAAAAGCGACGAAAAGAAACAGTAGCGACAGAGCGCATTCAGAGAGAAAGCGGCAGGTGAAAGCTTTTTGCAGAATCTATCGTGAACCGGTCTTGGAGCTGTGCACCGAAGAGAAGAAAATCCATCAGGGAAAATTTATTTCGTAGGCTGCACCGGGATCTCCCGTTACAGAGAAGGTACAGAGAGCAGAGATCACGCGTATTACAAAATACAAAAATCGTGGGGTACAAATGCTCTGTGTCAGAGTGCAGGAGTTTTCCTGAATTTAGGTGGTACCGCGGATAAAAAAATTCGCCCTAAACTGCAGCTTGCGGTTTAGGGCTTTTTTCTGTTTGAAAATGAAGCATCGCATTCTCGTTACTTCAGTGATGAGTTAGATGCGTAAAATGTTGACTAAAAGCTTAAAATCGGACAGGCTGGAATGTTCTCGCGTCTGGAAGACTTCAGATGTTGAAAACCCAAAGAATAAGGAGGAAATCAGAAAATGAAACTTGAAAAATTAGTAGGAGAGCGCTTCAAAGAAAGACCTGCTGACTGTGTCATCGACAGCCATGCTATTATGGTAAAAGGCGGATACATCAAATATATGGCAAACGGAATCTATTCTTCCTATCTGCCGCTGCGCCGCATTGTGCGCAAAATCGAGCAGATCCTGCGCGAGGAAATGGACAAAATCGACGGCCAGGAAGTGCAGTTCCCGGTTGTCATGCCGGCTTCTCTGTGGGATGAGTCCGGCCGTTACGATAGCATCGGCGATGAACTGCTGCGTTTCACCGACCGCAACAATGCCAAAATGGTACTCGGCATGACCCACGAGGAGGCAGCCGTACACCTTGTACGCGAGTATGCACAGAGCTACACCAAATATCCGTTTATGATCTATCAGATCCAGACAAAATTCCGTGATGAGGCCCGTCCGAGAGCCGGACTGATCCGTGTGCGTGAGTTTACGATGAAGGATGCTTACTCCTTCCATACCAGCCAGGAAGATCTGGAGCAGTATTACGAGAAATGCCACGCAGCATACGAGCGCATCTTCGAGCGTGTCGGCGTGCCGGAGGTGGTATCTGTCAAATCCGATTCCGGTATGATGGGCGGAAATATCTCCCACGAGTTCATGCTTCTGACTCCGGTCGGAGAGGATTCCATCGTTCTGTGTGATTCCTGCGATTACAGAGCCAACATGGAAGCAGCTGAGAACATTTCCGACATCGCAAGAGACGCAGAATCCGCTGCACTCGAAAAGGTTTATACACCGAACGTCCACACCATTGAAGACGTCTGCAATTTCTTCGGAGACGAGACAAAGAACTCCTGCAAAGCCGTTGTTTATCAGCAGAATGTTGATGATAAATACGTTGTCCTTTTCATCCGCGGCGATCTCGAAGTCAACGAGACGAAGCTGGTCAACTTCCTCGGCGAGCAGGTTCACGCAGCCGTGATCACCGAAGAATGCGGACTGAACGCAGGCTATATCGGACCTGTGAACCTGAAGGTGAACGGAGATGCCGTTGTTCTCTACGATAAATCCCTCGAGGAAGAAATAACCTTTCCTGCGGAGCCAACGAGGCAGAGCATCATTACAAAGGACTCGACATGGAGCGCGACGTTCCGAATGCCGAGTATCACGATTTTGCAAAAATCCAGGAGGGCGGCATCTGCCCGAAATGCGGCAAAAAGACCGTGAAGATCTCCAGAGGTATCGAGGTCGGAAATATCTTCCAGCTTGGAACCAAATATACAAAATCCATGAATATGACCTATGTCGATGCAAACGGCGAGAGCAAGACCCCGATCATGGGATGCTACGGTATCGGTGTCGGCCGTCTGGCAGCATCGGTCTGCGAGGCACATCACGATGAGTACGGCCCGATCTGGCCGAAAGCTATCGCTCCGTGGCAGGTACACCTCTGTGCAGTCCGCGTCGATGACGAGGAAGTCAGAGCATATGCGGACAAGCTGTACGAGGATCTGCAGAATGCAGGCATCGAAGTGATCTACGACGACAGAAGCGTCAGAGCCGGCGTAATGTTTGCCGATGCCGATCTGCTCGGCATTCCGCTGCGCATCATCGTAAGCCCGAAAAACATGAAACAGGGCGTTGTCGAGGTTGCATCCCGCGATAAGACTCTGAAAACACAGATTCCGCTGGAAAATGTGATGGAAGAGATTAAACAGTATCTGTAATGATTCAGAACCATGCGAAAGGGAAGAAAAATCGAGATGGGGCTCGGAAGAAGTTCGACAGGAGAAAACACGATATGGAACTCTGGGATATCTATGATGAAAACAAACAGCCGACCGGCCGCACGATGAAACGGAATGACTGGCATATGAAGCCGGGCGAGTTTCACCTGACCGTACTCGGCGTAATCGCAAGACCGGATGGGACCTTTCTTATCACAAAACGTGTCATGACGAAAGCCTGGGCACCGGGCTGGTGGGAGGTTTCCGGCGGCGCGGCACAGGCAGGAGAGAGCTCCTGGGAGGCCGTGCGCCGTGAGGTCAGAGAGGAAACCGGACTCGATGTGAGCAAGGCAGACGGCGGCTACCTCTTCACTTACCGGCGTATCAACCCGGATGAGGGAGACAACTACTTTGTCGATGTCTATCGCTTCGTGATGGATGTCAAAGACGAGGATCTTCACCTTCAGGAGGAAGAAACGGACGGCTACCGTTTTGCTACGCTGGACGAAATCAAAGGATACGCCGCAGAAGGAAAATTCCTGCATTACGACAGCATCCGCCAGGCATTTGAACTGTAACAGAGAAATGAGATAAGAAAAACGCGTTCCCGCCGGAAACCACAGGAGTTTCCGAAAACGGGAACGCGTTTTTGTAATTTACAGGATTCTTTCTTGCCGTAGGCATGCCTGAAAAGGGCTTTTCGTAAGCGCGTAAGCGGTTCATTGCGGTTAATCGCGATTGAACACTTCGCGGTTGAGCGCCTTTTCCTGATGGCTGACAATCGTTGTGCAGACAGCATCGCCTGTGATGTTGACGGCGGTACGCAGCATATCGAGAATACGGTCGATACCCATGATAAGAGCGATACCCTCCGTTGGCAGTCCGACGGAATTCAGTACCATAGCCAGGGTAACAAGTCCGACGCTTGGGATACCGGCGGTACCGATGGAAGCCAGTGTTGCGGTAACAACAACCGTTGCGAGGTTTGCCGGAGTCAGATGAATACCGTATGCCTCTGCGATGAAGATGACAGCGACACCCTGCATAATGGAGGTACCATCCATGTTGATGGTTGCGCCGAGCGGAATGGTGAACGAAGAAATCTGCTTCGAGACACCCATCTTTTTGTTCAGGGTATCAATCGACATCGGGATTGTCGCGTTGGAGGTTGCGGTGGAAAATGCAAATCCCATAACCGGAAGGAATTTCTTCACGAATTTAATCGGATTCAGCCGTGTGAATACGAACAGAAGAACCTGATAAATGATGAAGCACTGCAGTGCCAGCGCCAGTGTTACATTTCCCATGTATTTCAGCATCGGTGCGAACGCAGAAAAGCCGACCGTTGCAAAGGTACGTGCAATCAGACAGAAAACGCCGACCGGGGCCACCTTCATGACCGTCATGGTCATTTCCATCATGACATCGTTAAACTGGCTGATAAAGTTGGAAACGACCGAAGCACGGTTTCCGAGCTTTGCCAGCATTACACCGACAAACAGGGCGAATACGATGATGGGAAGCATATCGCCGTTTGCCATGGAACCAATCGGGTTCTTCGGGATGATGTTGAGCAGTGTATCCACCAGGCTGACGCTGGAATCTGCTGCTGTCGAGGACAGGTCGGCTTTCTGAACCGCACTCATGTTAAGTCCGAGACCCGGGTGAATGAGCAGGGCGGTTCCAAGTGCGATGCAGACGGCAAGTGCTGTGGTAACAAGGTAAAAGCCGATCGTTTTTACGCCGACCTTTCCGAGGGTTTTGCTGTCTCCGATGGACATACTTCCGCAGACGAGGGAGCAGAAGACAAGCGGTACGACAAGCATCTGCATCAGGCGGATAAAGCCCTGTCCGATGACATACAGCACACCTTCTACGATGACGGTGTCCTTGATATAGCTGGACGGGATCCAATAGTGAATCACCACGCCGAGCAGCGCACCGGCCAGCAGGGCAATAAAAATCTGGGTGGAAAGCCCGGGCTTCTTTTTTGACTTTTCCGTTGTTTCTTTTCTGTTTCGGACCATTATTCGATTCCTCCGGTTTCTTCGAGATATTCTTTCAGTGCCGTTTTCCAGTCGAGCGGCTCAGGAATACCGGTCAGGCGGAGCATCATGTTGTCCAGAACAGAATAGGTCGGGCGGACATCATCGCGTGCGACAACCGGGTAGAGATCAAGGTCACCGGTTTTTCCGGTATACTCGAGGATGGTTCTTGCAAACTCATAGCGGCTGCAGCTTCCGGGGCAGACAACGTGGTACAGACCATACTCCTCGCTGTCGATAAAGTGGCAGATCACGCGCGCAAGCTCAAAAGCACTGGTTGGAGCCGCATACTGGTTGTTTGGAACCTCCATCGTGCCGCCTTTTGCCGCATTGCGGAGTACTTCATCCACAAAATCGCGGCCGATCCCGTAAATCCAGGAGCTTCGGATGATGACAAAGCGGTTCAAAAGCTGTGTCAGGATTTTCTCTCCGGCCTCTTTTGATTTTCCGTAGATCGTACGCGGATGCACGGTATCAAACTCGTTGTACGGGATGCGGGATTCCTTGTCGAAAACATCATCCGTTGAGATCTGAATAACCTTTGCGTCGATATCATTGGCGGCAAGCGCTACGTTGCGCACACCGATGGCATTGACACGATAGGCTTCGTCGAGGTTTTTTTCACACTCGGCAACGTCGGTCATACCGGCGCAGTTGATGATAACGTCGGGACGGTTGACATAAACAAACTGTGTGACTTCATCGATTTTGGTAATATCAACCTCGTGAATATCCGTCGGAAGAAGCTGATATTCCACACCCTCCAGCAGTTCCAGAAGGGCAGTACCGATGTGGCCTTCGGCACCTGTAATCCATATTTTTTTCATAGGTTTTCTCCTGTCCTTGATTTATATACAGAAAAACTGTAATTGTATTTATTTTACCTGTGGACTTTACAGAAGTCAATAAATTATGGAAAGTCTCTGTGCAGAACCGGAAAAAAGTGGTATCATTTCTGTATATGTCTGCGGTGTAAGACTGCATATCTGCTACAAAAGAAGGAGGAGTATTTTTGAAAAAGAACAAATATGAAATCGACATGTGCAACGGCACGATTATGGACAAGCTGATTTCCTTTTCGCTGCCGCTGATGGTGTCCGGCATTCTGCAGCTGATGTTCAACGCGGTGGATATCATCGTCGTCGGACGGTTCAGCGGAAGCCAGGCGCTTGCGGCTGTCGGATCGACAACGGCACTCATCAACGTGTTCATCAACCTGTTTATGGGAATTTCACTCGGTGCGAATGTACTGGCGGCGCGGTATTATGCGGCGGGGCGCGACCGGGAGATGTCGGAAACGGTACATACATCGATCATGCTGGCGCTGATCAGCGGCGTTGTGATGGCGTTTGTGGGCGTATTTTTTGCAAAAGGCGCGCTGGAGCTGATGGATACACCGGCGGATGTCATTGATCAGTCGGCATTGTATATGAGAATTTACTTTATGGGAATGCCGTTTTTCATGCTGTACAACTACGGTGCGGCGATTCTGCGTGCCGTCGGCGACACGAAGCGGCCGCTGTATTTCCTGATTGTATCGGGTGTGATCAACGCTGGTCTGAATATGTTCCTCGTGATTGTGTTCAGTCTCGGCGTGGCAGGTGTGGCGATTGCAACGGTGGTTTCGCAGGCGATCTCCTGCTTGCTGGTTCTGCGGTGCCTCTATAAGAGCGAGGGAAGTTATCAGCTCCGGTTCTCGAAGCTGTGCCTGAAAAAGGATTACATCATCCGATTTTCCAGGTCGGCATCCCGGCGGGTATTCAGAGTACCGTTATCAACTTCTCGAACGTGCTGCTGCAGTCATCCGTCAATTCCTTCGGTTCGATTGCAATGGCAGGCTACACGGCGGCCAACAATGTGCTGGGATTTTTATACACCTCAGTCAACTCCGTCACCCAGGCGTGCATGAGCTTCACAAGCCAGAACTACGGTGTCGGAAAATACAAACGAATGGATAAGGTGCTGATCGACTGCCTGATTCTCTCCAGCGGCATCGCACTGGTGATGGGTGGCGGCGCGTATCTGTTCGGTACGGAAATCCTGCAGATTTACACCGGGGACCCGGAGGTTATCCGCTGCGGTATGGAAATTCTGTCGATCACGACGGTTCCGTATTTCCTCTGCGGCATCATGGACCTCTTCCCGGGAGCCCTGCGCGGTATGGGATGCTCGGCGGTGCCGATGATTCTGTCCGTCATCGGAACGGTCGGAACGCGAATCGTGTGGATCTTCGGCATTTTCCCGCAGCACCGCTCGCTGTATGTGCTGTTCATTTCGTATCCGGGATCGTGGATCATCACGATTATCCTGCAGGTGATCTGCTATCTGATTATGCGGAAGAAAGTCCACAGCCGGGCAGCAGCCGTATAAAAAAGAGAAAAAAGACAAAAAGCCAGAAAAACCGCGGATAAATCCATTTTTAGGTGGAATTATCCGCGGTTGTGTGATAAGATGGCTGTATGCGAAGAGGCAGGTAGAAGATACAGGGACACCTGCCTCTTACTCTGTGAAAAAGGAGAGAAGAGAGAACATATGAAAAAGTTTTATGCATGGTATCAGAAGCATATTACAGGTGCGATCTTTACCGGACTGATTCTCGGTATCTTAACCGGACTTCTTCTGGCGGACCGCTTTACGCCGATTCTGACCGTAACCGGCGTCATCGGCGGCATCTACATGAACGCCTTGAATATGATGATTTTCCCGATGGTATTCTGTTCAATTGTCATGGGTATCTGCAGCATCGGAAATGCAAAAACGACAGGTAAGATCACCGGCTACTCGATGATTTTCTTCCTGTGCACCACCGCGATTGCAAGTGCAGTCGGCATTATCATTCCAAGACTGATCCGCCTCGGAAAGGGAGTCCATTTTGAGATGGCAACTTCCGATATCCAGGCGACCGAGATGACCAGCATCCTCGACACGATCAAAAACCTGATCCCGTCCAACCCGGTGAAGGCGTTTGCGGAGGGCAACATGCTCCAGGTACTCGTGTTCGCTGTCGTTGTCGGCTTTACGCTGATTGCGGTCGGAGAGAAGGGACAGCCGCTCTTAAACGTGATCGACTCCCTGAATGAGGTCTGTTTAAAAGTCATCAGCACCGTTATGTACTTCACCCCGATCGGTGTCTTCTGTACGATCGTGCCGGTTGTCGAGGCAAACGGAACCAAAACCATCGTTTCCTTGGCAACCCAGCTCATCATTCTGTATGTGGCATTCTATGGATTTGCGATCGTCGTCTACGGCGGCGCTGTAAAACTCATCGGAAAGACGAGTCCGGTCAAGTTCTTTAAGGCGATCATGCCGGCAGCCCTGAATGCATTCGGAACATGTTCCAGTTCCGCGACGATCCCAATCAGCAAGCGCTGTGTCGAGAAAGAACTCGGCGTTTCGAACCAGATCAGCAGTATCGCAATCCCGCTCGGTGCCACCGTCAATATGGATGCGGTATCGATCCTGATGTCGTTTATGATCATGTTCTTCGCAAATGCCTGCGGCATCAACGTCAGCATTTCGATGATGGTGATCATTCTGCTTGCCAACGTCCTGCTTTCTGTCGGAACACCGGGTATCCCGGGCGGCGCGATCGCATCATTCGCAGCACTCGCCACGATGCAGGTCTTCCGGCCGGCGTCATGGGCGTTTACATCAGCATCAACACACTGTGTGACATGGGTGCCACATGCGTCAACGTCATCGGCGATATGGCAGGCTGCGTTGTGCTGCAGGAGAAAATCAAACTGGAAGAAAACTAAAAAATGTTACATAGAAAAAGAGGGATTCCTTTCACGGGAGTCCCTCTTTTGCAATGCGTAAAATAAATTAAATATAGTCCGAAACATATGGAATATGGTGGAAGAGCAGGTCATCCAGGCATTCCACAGTCTGCGGCGTCGTTTCGATGCGCGCCATCTCATACAGCTTGGAAGCCGTCTTGTAGCCGAGCAGCAGTGTCGTGAGCGATGCGATCGTCATTTTCATCACATGGTCCGGCTCGCGGTCGGTCGGCACACAGTGTCCTTTTTCAAAGAAGAATGTGAAGCTGTCATTGTTCCACGGAAGCAGCTCATCCTCGATCTCAAAACGGATACACACATCCGGCTCGTCCGGGTCGCAGGCGTAATGTTCCATAAACTGCACGACATCGATGATACGCCCCATCGAGTACGGGCGAATCGTTTCTTTGATATCGCTGTCCTCAAGCTCGAACGCGATGGGTTCACTGTAGTAGTTATTTCCTTTGACCTCATCGATCATGGAATCGTGCGCATGAATATACTCCCAGAGTCCCAGCTGCGCTTCGCGGTTCAGATAGATCATCTCTTTGATATGCATGATATCGGAGCTGATCAGATAGACCATGTAGCCGTACGGCACATCATCAGCGGAATAGTAGATCGCAACGACGGTATCATCCTCATCCCAGCGGAAATATTCTTCCCACGCCAGATTGTTGCGGTAGAGGCAGCCGTGCGTCTTCGAAGCAAATTTGGTATGTAGTTCCTTGAAATCCTTGTCATCCCATGCCACGCGGCGCACATAGCCAGGGGCTTTGAGTTTCCGCGGCACCTGCGTGTCCTTGATGGTGTACGTCATCTTATTGGAAATGATTTCCCATCCGAGATTCCGGTAGAGCGGAATAGAGTAGGGATAGAGAAGCGCAAAGGAACGGTGGTTTTCCCGCATGCGCGTGAGACTCCGGATCATCAGCTTTTTCATGATGCCCTGGCCGGTGTATTCCGGGTAGGTGCAGACGCTGGTGACAAAACCGACGGGATAGCGGACACCGTAGATATTCATGTCCAGCGGATAAACCGCGAACTGTGATACCAGATCCTCCTCGCAGAAACAGCCGAGCACATCGGCACGGACGAGAACCGGGAATTTGGACTGCTTGATTTCATCGTCTTTCCATCCGCTTTCGGAAAGCTCCTGCTCTGTAACCTGAAAGGCGTAGCGCAGAAGTGCATTGTACTGCTCTGCGTCGTCGATGGTCAGCGGGCGGAAGGTTAAGTTCGAATCTTTCGTTTGAATCATGGATTACTCCCTCATTTTATTGTGAATCAAAGTATAGTGAATCAGATACTTTATTTTTTCGTAAATATTCTATCATAAGAAATGGAATTTGTGCAGTTAAAAATAAAGCCCATTCCGCAAATTTGGTAAAAAGATCAAAATAGTGTTAGAAATCGGATAAAAACTTCAAGAAACAGACAAAAAAATCTAATAAAATGAAAAACATACAGGGATAGTCTGCGCGAAAAAGTAGACATACGATTTCCAGGGTGACTGCGTTGAGATCGACGTGTTCAATCCGGAGACAAGAAAATATGTCTGGGACGTATGCAAGAAGAACTACTACGATTACGGCATCAATGCTTTCTGGCTGGATAACTCCGAGCCGGATTACGGTGTTTACGATTTCGATCATTACCGCTATATTGAAGGACCGGCGCTCTCCTGCAGCAACATCTATCCGCAGTTATACAGCCGTGTCTTCTATGATAAGAAGAAAAAACCGACCGCGTAAAACCGGTCGGTTTTTTTGAATAAATTTCCATTACAGGACGGTTTTTGTCACTTTTTTCTTGACGAAACGGGAAACAATCGTTACACTATTATGTATAACTGTAATTAAAATGGGAAAATGTAGCAAAACGCGGAAGCACACAAAGGGGTAATGAAGTTTTGTGTGTACCGGGGAGAAGAGAGGGAAACAGATGAATCAGACCGAATTGCCGGAATGTGAAAAAATAAATAAGAAAGAGCCTTCTAAGGATGCTCAGATGACACAGAAACAGGCAGAACGTCTGGTGGAACATCTGAAGAATATTTTCATGTATGTGCGGGTTCTCCGTCCGGATGAGATCGGAGATTTTATTATCGATGAAGAGAATGGCAAGCTGTGTGAATGCTACGCAGTATGGAACAAAGCGATGCGTGCCTTAACTGTATTTCCGAAAAAGCCCTGCGGGAGAAATCGCAGAAATCAAAACTGGAATGCATTGCGTCGAATGTGTATCAGGTCATTGCAAGATACGTGGAGATCGAAGGAGAACCATGCGTGATCGAGATGATCAACCGTCTCGACGATGAAACACTGATGGACTCCGAAGGACGCCAGAATCTGGTAAGCAAGCTGAACAGCTACAGCGAAGAGCTGTATCGTGACGCGCTGACCGGAGTATTCAACCGCCGCTACTTCGAAGACCAGATCCGGGACGCCAGCTTTTGCTGCGGCGTAGCCATGATCGATCTCGATGATTTCAAATTATACAACGATACATACGGCCACAATGCCGGAGATATGGCGCTTGACACCATTGTAAAGACCGTCAACCGCTGCACCCGACGTACCGACCGTCTGATCCGCTTAGGAGGAGACGAATTTCTGCTGGTTCTGCCGGAGATGGATGAGGAAAACTTTGTACAGAAATTAAAACAGATTCAGTCACAGATCCATGAGGCACAGGTGCCGGGCTACTCGAAGATGCGTCTTTCCGTCAGCGTAGGAGGTGTTCTGACAAGAGATGAGACGATCGGCGAAGCTGCGATGCGTGCCGACCAGCTGATGTATCTTGCGAAACAACGGAAAAACATGGTTGTCACCGAGAAAGACCAGATCCTGGGTTGTCAGGACGATGTTGTCCGTCAGGAAAACCGCAGAGAAAAACAGCGCATCCTGATTGTGGATGATTCCGAGATGAACCGTATCATCCTCTCGGAGATTCTGCAGGATGAATACGATATCATCGAGGCTTCCACCGGCGAAGAGTGCCTGCGTCTGCTGGAAGAATACGGAACAGGCCTTGCGCTGATCCTTCTGGATATCGTCATGCCGGGCATGGACGGTTTCGGAGTGCTTGACTACATGAACCGCAACCACTGGATCGAAGAGGTTCCGGTCATCATGATATCGAGCGAGGATTCCACCGCATTTGTGCGCCGTGCGTATGAGCAGGGCGTATCCGATTATATCAGTCGTCCGTTTGATGCAAAAGTTGTTTACCAGCGTGTCTTCAATACGATCAAATTATATGCAAAACAGCGCCGTCTCGTGACGCTCGTCACCGAGCAGATTTACGAAAAAGAGAAAAACAATCAGATGATGATCAGTATCCTGAGCCATATCATGGAATTCCGGAATGGCGAGAGCGGACTTCATGTCCACCACATCAACGTTCTGACCAGTATGCTCCTCGAGCGTCTGGTACAGAAGACAGACCGCTACCACTTAAGCTGGTCCGATCAGCTGATGATCACAACGGCATCCGCGCTGCACGATATCGGAAAGATGGGCATTGACGAGAACATTTTAAATAAGCCGGGAAGGCTGACGAAAGAAGAGTTCGAGGAGATGAAGAAACATACCCTGATCGGAGCGTCCATGCTGAAGAGCCTGGAACTGTATCAGGACGAGAAGCTGGTACAGATTGCGTACCAGATCTGTCGCTGGCATCATGAGCGGTACGACGGAAAGGGTTACCCGGACGGCTTAAAAGGTGAGGAGATCCCGATTGCAGCCCAGGTTGTATCGATTGCCGATGTTTACGATGTGCTGACAAGCGAGCGTGTCTACAAACCGGCATACACGCACGAGAAAGCCATCGAGATGATCCTGAACGGCGAGTGCGGTACCTTCAGCCCGCTGATGCTCGAGTGTCTGCTCGATATCAAAGATGCCATCTGCGAGGAGCTGAACACCATATCCGAAGAAAAACAGACTTCGATTCAGATTGAAAAGCTGAAAAAGAATCTGAAATCGGGGGGGGGCAGAGCTGAGTTTTCTGAACTCTGATGAAAAGTTATCCACAGAAGATGCCCGGGAGAACAGGTATCATGCGGATTCGAAAGACGATCTTAAATAAAAATATACCAAAACCCATGGATTTCTGAAAAGATTCCATGGGCTTTTCGCACTTTTGTGCAAATTTTTGTTGTGATTCTGGAGGACAACTGCTATAATAACAGAAAATGTCAAAAAATACGACAAAAATACCGGAAGAGGGCTGTGCTAACAAGTACACACAAGTCTGGAAAGGATAAATATCATGAATCAGTTGGAAGTATTACGAGAGAGCCTTGGACAGTGCGATGAGATTATTCTGGATGCACTGCTGATGAGAAACCGTATTGTCGAGGACATTATGGTATATAAAGAAGCAAATAACGTGCCGATTCTCCAGCCGGAGCAGGAAGCAAAACAGAAGGAATGGCTGGAACGCCGGATGCAGGAAAAACGCCATAAAAACGAAGTGGCGGATGTTTTCGAGAGCATCACAAGAAACAGTAAAAAGATTCAGGCAAGAAAGCTGTTCAATTATAATATTGTACTGATTGGCTTCATGGGAGCCGGAAAGAGTACCATTTCCGATTATCTCAAAACCGTGTTTGCCATGGATATCATCGAGATGGATCAGATCATCGCAGAGCGTGCCGGTATGAGCATCTCCGATATTTTCGAGACTTACGGCGAACAGTATTTCCGTGACTGCGAGACGAATCTTCTGATCGAAATGCAGTCGAGAACAAACGTTGTCATTTCGTGCGGCGGCGGAACTCCGATGCGTGAGTGCAACGTTGTAGAGATGAAAAAGAACGGCCGCGTTGTTCTTCTGACTGCAAAGCCGGAGACGATTTTAGACCGTGTCAAAGACAGCCACGACAGACCGCTGATTGAGAACAACAAAACCGTTCCGTTTATCGCAGATCTGATGAGCAAGCGCCGTGAGAAATATGAGGCCGCAGCCGACATTATCATCGAGACGGACGGAAAGAGCGAGCTGGAGATCTGTGAGGAGCTGATCCACAGCCTGCGGCAAATGGATGCAAAAGCGGAATAAAAGAGAAAAGCAAGGGAAAAAGGAAAAGAGACTGCTGTGTGTAACGGAGGTCTCTTTCTTTTTTGCGTAACCGTGACACAAAAAACAGAAAACGCAAAATTTACGGGAAAAGAATTGACAAAACAGATATTTCCCGATATTCTGATAAAAGTTGGGCTAAAATCGCATGAAAAAAGTGAAAAAACAAGGTATTATTTTGTGTTATTGTCCGAACAAGAGAAAAAATTCAGGATAATTATATGAAATACAATGGCCCGTGTGCAGACACAGCCGGATCTGCCGGGGAAGGTCTGCGGAAAAAAGGAGGAACATCAATGAGAAAAAGAAACAAAGTCGTTTCTCTGCTTCTGGCAGGATGCATGGCAGCCGGTCTTCTGGCCGGATGCGGAAGCAGCGGAGAGACACAGGTAGCAACTGCTGACAATGCCACGGCGGCATCAACCAGTACTGGAGCAGCAGATTCAGCAGCAACGGATTCAGCAGCACCGGAGACTGCAGGCGAAGTGGACGGACAGATCAATCTTCGTGCAGTAGCCTTTGGAAACAATTTCGATGTGCAGGATATGGGATGGCGCTGGATGATGGGAGAGTGCTACGAAGGACTGATGCGTGACGTAGCAGATGAAAACGGAGACCGTTTCGAGTATGCCGGTGCAGAATCCATGGACGTATCCGATGACGGACTGGTTTACACTTTCCATCTGAGAAAGGATGCCAAATGGTCCGACGGACAGCCGGTTAACGCAGCAGATTATGAGTACGGCTGGAAACGTCTGTTAAATCCGGAATACGGCTATTCCTATTCTTTCTACCTGTTCAACGTAGTAGGAGCAGAGGAGTATTATAACGGACAGAGCTCTGCCGATGAGATCGGAATCAAGGCAGTGGACGATTACACCTTCGAGGTTACCTTAAAGGTAGCGGATCCGACCTTCCAGTCCAAGCTGGTAGCAACTCCGCTTTACCCGACCCGTCAGGATGTCGCAGAGGCAGCCGGAGACCAGTGGGGAAAAGACTGGACAAAATGTGTCTACAACGGACCGTTTGCCATGACCAACCTGGTAGAAGATAACTCCATGACATGGGTGAAAAATGACCAGTACTGGGACAAGGACAACGTAAAACTGAATCAGGTAAACTGGTACTGTGTAGCAGAGAACGCAACAGCAGCAACCATGTTCGATAACGGACAGCTGGACGTTTTCGATGCAGCAGGCGATTACATTGCAAAATATGACAAAGAAGTAGAAGCAGGCAATATGCAGACCATGACCACCGAGTACCCGGGAACTATGGTTCTGTGCTACGAGCAGTCTGAGGGCGGAAAATCCGGTCTGATGAAAAACGTAAACATCCGCAAGGCAATTTCCTACTCCATCAACCGTGAGGAGATGGTATCAGCTGTTTACGGAAGATACACCGCAGCTTACGGCTTCGTTTCCCCGGCGATCACGCTCGACGGAACTTCCTACCGCAAGCAGGCGTCGGAGACCATGAAAGAGGAATATGAGCAGTATGCAGGAGATGCAGACAAGTTAAAAGCACTGTTCCAGAAAGGCCTTGATGAGCTTGGTATCACCGACAAACCGGAAGACATCACCATTACACTGCTGTCCCAGGGTTCTGCTACCGAGAATCAGCTCGAGAGAGAGTACCTGCAGCAGTCCATTTCCCAGAATCTGGGCGTAAAGGTAGAGCTGAACACCGTTGGCGATTACCAGATGTTTGCAAACGAGCGCGATAACAAGAACTACGATATCTTTGTAGGCGGATGGTTCAGCGATTACAACGATCCGCTGGATTTCCTGAACGTCATGAAGACAGGCGTTTATGATTCCTACGGCCTCTATAGCAACAGCGAGTACGACAGCCTGATCGATTCTCTGACCGGAGAGAACGACAACGCAAAACGCCTTGAGATTTACCAGAAGCTGGAAGATCTGCTGGTTGCACAGGATTGTGGTGTTGCACCGCTGTACTACTCTGATAAACATTACTATTATCAGAACTGGGTAAAAGATTTCTACACATCCTCCTTCGGTGCAAGCCAGGAGCTTTACAGAGCATCTGTACAGAAATAAAAAAGCAGCAAAACAGAAGAAATGAGGGAAGAAGGGCTTATGAAACAATAGGCTCTTCTTTCGCTATCATAATAAAATTCCGGTCGGAAAAGACCGGACAGGGAGAGGATTTTTATGCCAAAATATTTACTGCGCCGTTTTGCAGAAATGCTGATCACACTGTTTCTGATTGCAACGGCCACGTTTTTCCTTCTGGAAGCGGTTCCGGGAGATCCGCTGACGGAGCGTGCGAGCAAGCTCTCGCCGACCGTAAAGGAAAACCTCTATAAGCGCTACGGCCTCGACAAGCCGATGATGGAGCGCTATGTGATCACAATGAAGGGAATCTGCAAGGGAGAGTTCGGAGAATCTGTTGTCTATGCGGGACAGACGGTACAGAAGCTGATTCATGACCGTCTTCCGGTATCCGCCCGCCTTGGTATCCAGCAGGTGCTGGTCGGTATCACGATCGGGTTGCTGCTTGGAATTCTTGCGGCAATGAGGAGGGGAAGCTTCTGGGACTATATGGTGATCGCCCTGTCGGTCCTCTTGATTTCCATTCCGAACCTGATCTTTGGTCTGATGCTTCAGAAAATTTTCGCAGGTAACCTGAAGGTTCTGCCGACGATCGGCTGGCCTGCGGGAAAGGATCTGTGGTTCGGAGGATGGGAATACACGATTCTTCCGACCCTGACAGGATGCTTTTCTTATATCGCAACGTATGCGCGTCTGCTGAAAACCTCGATGCTCGATGTGATCAATCAGGATTACGTGCTGACTGCTGAATCGAAGGGCTTAAGCCGCGGACAGATTATCCGCCGCCATATCCTTCGGAACTCGTTTATCCCGGTTATCACACAGCTTCCGATGTCGGTTGCCATGTGTATCACAGGCTCCTTCTTCATCGAGAGCATCTTTTCCATCCCGGGAATCGGACAGTATTATGTGACGGCGGTCAATAACCAGGATCTTTCCATTATCATGGGAGAGACGGTTATTATCGCAGCACTTTACATCGGTGTTCTCTTTATCACGGACCTGCTGTACGTGGTCGTTGACCCGAGAATCAGTCTGACAGGAAAGAGCAGATAAGGAGGATATTATGGCAGCATTAACACCGGAAAAATTTAAAGTAATAGGATACACCGAGGAAGATGCGAACCGGATTGACCGCCCGACCATTTCCTACTGGCAGGACGCTGGAGACGGCTCCGCAAAAATCCGATCGCAATGGGATCTCTTGTTGTGCTCGGCATTCTGCTTGTCATGGTCATCATCGGACCGCATATCAAAGGATATGACTATGTATCCATGAATATCGCCGAGAAAAACCAGGGCGTATCGTCAAAATACTGGTTTGGAACCGACAACCTGGGACGTGACCTTTTCTCAAGAGTCTGGGTCGGCGCGCGGGCATCACTGATCATCGCGATCGTTGCAACGGCAATCAAACTCATCATTGGAACGGTATATGGCGCGCTGATGGCACATTTCGGCGCTGGTCGATGAGGTTCTGATGCGGATCATCGAGGTTATCAACTCGATTCCGTCTCTGCTTCTTACGATTCTGATCATGATGATTCTTGGAAATAACCTGTTTGCACTTCTGGTCGCGCTTAGTGTCACCGCATGGTGTAACACGGCACGTCAGGTGCGCGGTATGATCAAACAGCTCCGTGAGACGGAATACGTTTACGCGGCGGAGGTGCTCGGTGCAAAACCGCTCCGCATCATCTTAAAACACTATGTACCGAATATGCTGGGTATCCTGATTCTGGATACGGCGACGGCAATCCCGATGTTTATTTTTACGGAGGCAGGTCTTAGCTTCCTCGGCATCGGCCTCAAGGCACCATCGATCAGCCTTGGTGTCCTGATTTCGATGGGACAGCAGAACATGGATTTCTATCCGTCACAGCTTCTGTTCCCATGTCTCGTGCTCTGTATCATCGTTATGGCATTCAACCTTCTGGGAGACGGCCTTCGCGATGCCCTGGATCCGAGACTTCGCCAGTAATAAGTGGGAGATAACGATATGAACGAACAAAACAATCCGATTCTGGAAGTAAAAAACTTAAGAGTCTCTTATCACACCTATGCCGGTGAAGTAAAGGCAGTCCGCGGTGTACAGTTTTCTCTCGAGAAAGGTCAGGCGCTCGCAATTGTGGGCGAATCCGGCTGCGGAAAATCTGTAACGGCGAAATCCATCATGGGCCTCATCAAGGCCCCGCAGGGTGAGATTAAAGAGAACAGTGAAATTCTCTATCATGGAGAGAATATTCTGAAATACAACAAAAAACAGTGGCAGCATTACAAAGGCGGCGAGTGTGCAATCATTTTCCAGGATGCGCTGGCTTCCTTAAATCCGACGATGCGTGTCGGAAAACAGATTATGGAAAATCTGATGGGCCACAAAAACATGACAAAACAGGAAGCGGCAAAGGAGGCTGTCGAGATGCTGCGCATGGTCGGCATCCCGGAGCCGGAAAAACGTGTCAGACAGTATCCGCACGAATTTTCCGGCGGTATGCGTCAGCGTGTTATGATCGCGATTGCATTTGCCTGTGATCCGAAAATTCTGATCTGTGACGAGCCAACGACCGCACTCGATGTGACAATTCAGGGACAGATTCTCGATATTATCAAGAATCTGCAGAAAAAAACCAGACGTCCGTTATCATGATCACACATGATCTTGGTGTTGTGGCGAATATCGCACAGAAGATTGCTGTCATGTATTCCGGTATTATCGTGGAAAGCGGAACGTGTGAGGATATTTTCTATCGTCCGCGTCACCCGTATACCTGGGCGCTGATCCGTTCCGTACCGCGTCTGGATCTGAAAAACAAGCAGGAACTCGCGACAATTCCGGGAACTCCGCCGGATCTTTTAAACCCGCCGGTCGGATGTCCGTTCTGCACGCGGTGCAGCTACTGTATGCCGATCTGTAAGGAAGAGATGCCGGAGGCAACGGAATTCGGCGGCGAGCATAAGGCTGCCTGCTGGCTCCATCACCCGATGGCACCAAAAGTAGAAATGCCAAATCTGGAAGGAGGAGAACTGTAATGGAAAATAACGAAAAAGAAGTGCTTTTTTCCGTTTCCCATCTGAAAAAATATTTTCAGGTCGGAAACCATGCGACCTTAAAGGCCGTGGATGATGTCTCCTTCGAAATTTACAAGGGTGAGACACTTGGAATGGTTGGCGAGTCCGGATGTGGAAAGACGACGTGCGGCCGTACCTGCATCGGCCTGTATGACAAGACCGACGGACAGGTGCTCTACAAGGGAACCGATGTCCATGCATTAAACGGAAAAGAGCGGTTTGCCTTCAAAAAACAGGTGCAGATGGTCTTCCAGGATCCGTATGGATCGCTCGACCCACGTATGACCGTTGCCGACATCATCGGCGAGGGCATCGACATTCACCATCTGGCAAAGAATAAGAAAGAGCGCCAGGAGATGATCTACAAATATCTGGAGCTGGTCGGACTGAACCGCGAGCATGCGAACCGTTTCGTGCACGAGTTTTCCGGCGGACAGCGCCAGCGAATCGGTATCGCGCGTGCGCTTGCCGTGCAGCCGGAGTTCATCGTTCTCGATGAGCCGATCTCCGCACTCGACGTTTCGATTCAGGCGCAGATCGTCAACCTGCTTGTGGACTTACAGAAGAAGATGGGTCTGACCTATCTTTTCGTTGCCCATGATCTGTCGATGGTCAAACATATTTCCGACCGTGTGGCGGTTCTGTATCTGGGAACGCTCGTCGAGCTGACGACATCCGAGGAGCTGTACGCCAACCCGCGCCACCCGTACACACAGGCACTGCTCTCCGCGATTCCGATTCCGGACCCGAAAGTAGAGGCAGAGCGCGACCGCAAAAAAATCCGCCTCGAAGGCGAGGTGCCGAGCCCGATCAACACGAAGCCGGGCTGCAAATTCCAGGGAAGATGCAAGTACGCAAAAGACATCTGCCGACAGCAGATGCCGGAATTAAAAGACGTGGGCAACAATCACTTTGTGGCATGTCATTTCTGTGATGCGTTAGAAGAAAATAAGGAATTGTAAAACATGGAAAAGATAAAGAACATCTGCTGTGATCTCGGCAGAGCATTTACAATCGGCCTGCTCTCCGGCGGCGCTGCGGCAGCTGTGCTGCTGCTGGGAGGATTCCTCTTTGGGGGATTCACGTTCCGCGCTGCCCTTGAGGCGGCGAAAGACGGCTTGCTGCTGATCGCGGCCCTCGGCATGTTCGTGATCGCCGGAATGCTGATGGTAAAAGGCAAAAACCCGGAGAAATTCACGCAGAAGGAAAAATGGCGCGTCCACTTTGCCGTACTCGGATATAAGAGTGTGTTCGCAGTTCTCTGCGTTTCCTGGGTGCTGTGGGCGGCAGCGGCGGATTATCTTTTGTATCGGATGTGAAAATAGTTTCTATAAATAAAAAGAGAATTTTGCAGACTGTAAAAATGAGGTCCGGCAAAATTCTCTTTTTTCGTTTAGTCGTTATTCGTCTTCGAGACGGGAGATAACCATCTCCATGGATTTCTGATATTCTTCATCCGAAGAATTGTAGAACAGCATCAGATCGAGGCAGCTGCTCATTTTCTTCAGTGCTTCCGGGATGGAGTAGTCGATCGTTTTCACATATTCATCCCAGTGCTCCAGCTTCCACGTATCGCGCACGGAGTTGCGGTCGATCATGCGCTGGTGGCAGATCTCCGGTTTTGTGACAACCCAGATCACAACAAGCTTTGCCCCATGGTCAGCGAGCTTTTTGGAGAAGTCTTTCAGGAACTTCTCATCATGCACTTCGCGTGTGAATGGTGCGTTGATCAGCACAATATTGTCATACTCGAGTGCTTCCAGTCCGAAATTGACCGTTACTTCATATTCATAATCGCGGATATTCTCCTCGAAGAAATCAGAACTGCGGTTGATTTCCTGTCCGCCCGCTTTGAAAACGCGGTTCGACAGCGGAATGACCGTATCCTTGTCGAGATAAACAACGTGTTTCAGCTCCTTGGCGAGCTGTTTTGAAATGTATGTCTTTCCGCACGCCGGCGGCGAGGTTACGAGGATCATCTTTTTCATCGTTTGTATGTCTTCCTTTCCAGTTGAATAAAAAAAATCACTCCTAGCATTATAGAAAATTTGGGAAAAAATTGCAAGAGAAAAGATGGTTGTGCCGGAGAAAAAATTGTCTTATAATAAAATAAGATTTTTATGCCATCACGGAGAAAATAAATGGAGGAAAGACAATGAGCAGAGCAAATACACGAGTTGTGAAAATCGGCGACCGGGTCATCGGAGGCGGAAATCCGATTCTGATCCAGTCTATGACGAATACCAAAACAGAAGATGTGGAGGCAACCGTAAAGCAGATCCAGGCGCTCACGGAAGCCGGATGTGACATTATCCGATGCGCCGTCCCGACCATGGAGGCAGCCAAGGCGCTGTCCGAGATCAAAAAGCAGATCTCGATTCCGCTTGTAGCAGATATTCATTTTGACTATCGATTGGCGATCGCCGCGATCGAAAACGGAGCCGATAAAATCCGCATCAACCGGGCAACATCGGCAGCCGCGACCGGATCCAGGCGGTTGTAGATGCAGCAAAAGAACGCCAGATTCCGATCCGCGTCGGCGTCAACAGCGGTTCACTCGAAAAAGAGCTGGTGGAAAAATACAACGGCGTAACGGCAGAGGGCCTGGTGGAGAGCGCGCTCGACAAAGTGCGGATCATTGAGGAGATGGGCTATGACAATCTCGTCATCAGTATCAAATCGTCTGATGTGATGATGTGTGCAAAAGCGCATGAGCTGATCACGAACCAGACGGATCATCCGCTTCATGTCGGCATTACGGAGGCAGGAACGCTGTATTCCGGCAACATCAAATCGGCAGTGGGGCTCGGTATTATTTTATATCAGGCATCGGAGATACGATCCGTGTTTCCCTGACCGGCGATCCGCTCGAGGAAATCAAATCCGCAAAACGGATCTTAAAGACCCTGGGACTTCGAAAAGGCGGCATTGAGGTCGTATCGTGTCCGACCTGCGGACGGACCCAGATTGACCTGATCGGATTGGCAAACCAGGTGGAAACACTGGTGCAGGGCTACGATCTTGATATCAAGGTTGCCGTCATGGGCTGCGTGGTCAACGGACCGGGCGAGGCAAAAGAGGCAGATCTTGGTGTTGCAGGCGGAAAAGGCGTCGGCATTTTAATTAAAAAAGGTGAAATCGTGAAAAAAGTACCGGAGAGCGAGCTGCTGTCCGTCTTAAAGGACGAGCTGGATCACTGGGGCAAGTAAAAAAGAAAGCAGGAATAGGAATGGAAAAACAGTTTCAGGAAGTATTTCCGGATTTGAGAATCGAAGGGGGCATGGCAGAGCTTCTCGATACCGTGGAGGTTTCGCGGGTATCGATCAATAAGAAAAAAGATCTGCTGCGGATCTATGTGGTCAGCCATCAGTGGATTCACAAAAAATATATTTATCAGCTGGAGCGCCAGATCGAGGAGCAGCTCTTTTCCAACGTGCCGCTGCGCGTGAAGATTATTGAGCGGTTCTATCTGTCGCGCCAGTATACGCCGGAAAACTTTCTGGAGGTGTACCGTCCGAGTATCCTGCTCGAGCTGAAAAACCACAGTGTCTTTCTGAATCATCTGTTTTCGACTGCCGAGATTACCTTCCCGGAGACGAACAAAATGCACCTGGTGCTCGTGGATTCCGTTGTGGCAAAGGAGCGCGAGGAGGAGCTGGTCCACATTCTCGAGAAAATCTTCTGTGAGCGGTGCGGCTTCGACCTGATCGTGGAAACCGAGATGAGAAAGCCGGAGGGCGAGAGCCGCGCCATGAGAAATTCCGAGCTCCGCATCCGGGAGGAAGTGCGCCACGTTCTGGCGCATACCCATTACGGTGAGATGCTCGGCGAAAAAGAGCAGAACCGGATGGAAGAGCAGGCGGAAGCAGCAGGCGAACAGCCAAAAGCAGCCGCAGCAGCCAAGGGCGGCGAGGCGAAAAAAGAAAAAGCAGCAGACGGCGGAAGGGGAAAAGGTTTTTCCGGCGGCGGACGCGGTTCCTTCAAGAAAGGCAAGGGCAGTTTCAGCCGGAATGCGGACAATCAGCCGCGCAAATCCTCCAATCCGGATGTGCTGTACGGAAGAGATTTCGAGGATGAGAGCGTGGAGATTCTGAAAATCGGCGATGAGATCGGTGATGTTGTCATCCGAGGAAGAGTCCAGAGTGTGGATATGCGCGAGATCCGGAATGAGCGTACGATTTTCATGTTCACGATCACCGACTTTACGGATACCATCGGCGTCAAGATTTTCGTCCAGAACGCGGAAGTGCCGGAATTAAAGGATGCGATCAAAAAAGGCGCGTTCATTAAAGTAAAAGGAAAAACGACGGTTGATGCATTTGACCACGATCTGACGGTTATGTCTGTCTGGGGCATCAAGAAGATCACCGATTTCCGTACCGGCCGTCAGGATACGAGTCCGGTGAAGCGTGTGGAGCTGCACTGTCATACAAAGATGAGCGATATGGACGGTGTCACCGATGCTGCCCGTCTGGTACAGCGTGCCTACGAGTGGGGCCATCCGGCGATCGCGATCACTGACCACGGCGTGGTGCAGTCATTCCCGGAGGCAAACCATGCGATCGAGGCGATCGACGGCGCTTACCGGAAAAAATACCAGGCAGAGCACCCGGATGCGACAAAAGATGAGCTGAAAAAAAGTTTCGGCTCCGTTCAAGGTCATCTACGGCATGGAGGCTTATCTCGTCGACGACTTGAAAGATATCGTTGTCAACAGCAAAGGACAGGACATCCACGGAAGCTACGTTGTGTTTGATATCGAGACGACGGGATTTTCCCCGGTTGTCAACAAAATCATTGAGATCGGTGCCGTCCGTGTGGAAAACGGAGCGATTGTCGATAAGTTTTCCACCTTCGTCAATCCGAAAGTCCCGATCCCGTTCCGGATTGAGAATCTGACCGGCATCAACGACAACATGGTTCTTGACGCGCCGGACATCGAAACGGTGCTGCCGAAATTCCTGGAGTTCAGTGAGGGAGCCGTTATGGTTGCCCACAATGCTTCGTTCGATATGAGCTTTATCGAGCACAACTGCGTCCTGCAGGGGATCGAGCGGGAATTTACAACGGCGGACACCGTCGCATGGCGCGTTTCCTGCTGCCGGGCCTCAACCGTTTCAAGCTGGATACCGTTGCGAAGGCGGTCGGCGTATCGTTGGAAAACCATCACCGTGCGGTGGACGATGCCGGCTGTACGGCGGAAATTTTCGTGAAATTCGTAAAAATGCTGGAGGAGCGCAATATTCTGACTCTGGATGACCTGAATGCGCAGGGAAAAGTATCGGAGGAGGCTGTGCGCAAGCTTCCATCGTACCATGCGATCATTCTGGCAAAGAACGAGACGGGACGTGTCAATCTGTACCGCCTCGTGTCAGAATCCCACCTGAAATACTACAACCGCCGGCCGAAGCTGCCAAAGAGCGTCTACCTGAAATACCAGGACGGTCTGATGATCGGATCTGCCTGCGAGGCGGGCGAACTCTACCAGGCAATCCTGCGCGGTGAACCGGATGCGGCGATTGCGCGTCTTGTGGACTTCTACGATTATCTGGAAATCCAGCCGATCGGCAACAACGCGTTCATGATCAAAAAAGAGGACGTTTCTGCCGTAGAGAGCGAGGAGGATTTAAAGGAGATCAACAGGCGCATTGTTAAACTCGGCGAGCAGTTCCATAAGCCTGTTGTGGCAACGTGCGACGTCCACTTCATGGATCCGCAGGACGAGATCTACCGCCGCATCATCATGACCGGAAAAGGTTTTGACGACGCGGATGAGCAGGCACCGCTGTTCCTGCGCACCACCGAGGAGATGCTTGAAGAGTTTTCGTATCTCGGAAGTGAGAAAGCGGAGGAGGTCGTCATCACCAATCCGCGCAAAATCTCCGACCTTGTCGAGAAAATCTCCCCGATCCGTGCCGGAAAATTCCCGCCGGTCATCGAAGATTCCGACAAGACACTGCGTAGAATCTGCTACGACCGCGCGCATGAAATCTACGGCGAGGAGCTGCCGGAGATCGTTTCCGCGCGCCTCGAACGGGAGCTGAACTCCATTATTTCCAACGGATATGCCGTTATGTACATCATCGCACAGAAACTGGTGTGGAAGTCGAACGAGGACGGCTACCTCGTAGGATCGCGTGGTTCCGTCGGTTCCTCGTTCGTTGCGACGATGGCGGGAATCACGGAGGTAAACCCGTTGAGCCCGCATTACTACTGTGAGTCGTGCCATTACAGCGAGTTCGATTCGCCGCGCGTCAAAGAGTACGTCGGCCGTGCCGGATGCGATATGCCGGACGCCGTCTGCCCGAACTGCGGCAAGCCGCTGAAAAAAGCCGGATTTGACATTCCGTTCGAGACGTTCCTTGGATTCAAGGGAAACAAAGAGCCGGATATCGACCTGAACTTCTCCGGTGATTACCAGAGTAAGGCGCACAAATACACAGAGGTTATTTTCGGCGCCGGTCAGACGTTCCGTGCGGGAACCATCGGTACGCTGGCGGATAAAACAGCGTTTGGTTACGTGAAGAACTATTACGAAGAGCGCGGCCAGCACAAACGGAACTGCGAGATCGACCGGATCGTGGAAGGATGCACCGGCATCCGCCGTACCACCGGCCAGCACCCGGGCGGTATCATCGTTCTGCCGTTCGGTGAGGACATCAACTCCTTCACCCCGGTGCAGCATCCGGCGAACGATATGACAACCGACATTATTACGACCCATTTCGATTACCACTCCATTGATGCCAACCTCTTAAAGCTCGACATTCTCGGACACGATGATCCGACCATGATCCGTATGCTCGAGGATATCACGCACCTTGATGCGCAGACGATTCCGCTCGATAACCCGGAGGTCATGTCGCTGTTCAAGAGCACCGAGGCGCTCGGCATCAAGCCGGAGGACATCGGCGGCTGCCCGCTTGGATGTCTTGGCGTGCCGGAGTTCGGTACCGATTTCGTTATCCAGATGCTTCTGGACACGAAGCCGCAGTCGTTCTCTGACCTGATCCGTATCTCCGGTCTGTCGCACGGAACCGACGTATGGCTCGGCAATGCGCAGACATTGATCGAGGAGGGCAAGGCGACGATTTCCACCGCATCTGTACCCGGGACGATATCATGATCTACCTGATCGACAAGGGACTCGAAAGTG
>ENA-OQCE01000132-OQCE01000132.1-human-gut-metagenome-genome-assembly--contig:-NODE-132-length-35419-cov-13.655984_pt1 | contig 35419 bp, 47 predicted proteins | sample MGYA00242495_ERZ504572 | MGnify/ENA primary metagenome ERZ504572 (study PRJEB26092, sample SAMD00036228) | human gut metagenome | host: Homo sapiens | study: EMG produced TPA metagenomics assembly of... | reverse complement strand
ATACCGTCTTGCCTCAAAGATCTTCAAATTCAACTAGTACAGAAACGCTCGGGTAACGGGGACCCCTGGTCTAACTGCTACTTCGGACAGTCCTGCGCAAGACGGAGGCGCCACTGGCGCCTCCTTTGCGTGCGGAACTCGTATCAAGTTAAGGACCAGGGGTCCTCTGCTATGTCCCGCTTTATGTCAGCAAGCTGAATTTGAAGATCTCCGACGCGCGGTACACAGGGGCCTGGGCTGAAAAGATTTTGGTTGGTAGGTTGCCCGGTGGGTCTTGGTTATGTTTGTCGCGAGTTCCGCACGAGCCGAAGAGCACTTAATGTGCTCTTCGTGCGAGCCAGGACTGTAGAACAGCAAACATAACCAAGACCCACCGGGCAACCGGACGAGCTAGTTTACTTCGCGGCGCCGGGGATGCCGTGGGAGGTTTTGGCGGTTTTGGCTCCGTTTACGATGGCGGTTTGCAAAGCCCTTACGGCGAGCATGCCCAGCAGGTCTAGGGGAACGGCGGCGTTTGCTGGGCGCCCAGTTTGCCGCTGGCGAGGGTGTAGATGGTGTCGCCATCGTTGGTAGTGTGCGTGGGACGGATGGCGTGTGCGTAGGCGTCTGCGGCCATCTGAGAGACCTTGGTGGCTTGTGCTTAGTGAGTTCCACGTTGGTGACGATGCAGCTGATGGTGGTGTTGGTGCGGTCGAGCGGCATCTGCATGGATCCGGCGGCGGCAAAGGCTGCGAGTTCCATGTCGACGATCTGGTCGCTATCGGCTGCGGCACGCATACCGGCGACCCACTCGCCGGTGAAGGGGTCGACAACGTTGCCGCAGGCGTTGACCGAGACCACGGCGCCCACCTTGATGGGGCCGAGCGCCACGGCGGCAGCGCCAAGGCCGGCCTTCATGCAGGTGGCGGGCCCATGAGCTTACCCACGGTAGCGCCCGTGCCGACGCTACGTTGCCCTGTTCGAGCTTGGTGGGGGTGTGGTCGAGCGCCTCGCGCACGGCGGCGATGCCGGCCTCAATGTCGGGGCGAACGGTGGGGTCGCCAAAGGCAAGGTCGAAGATACAGCTGGAGCACACGATGGGCACCTGCGTGGGGCCGACGGGCAGACCAATGCCGCGGCTCTCGAGTTCGCGGGCCACGCCGCTTGCAGCCTCGAGGCCAAAGGCCGATCCGCCCGAAAGGCAGACGGCGTGGACCTTATCGACGGTGTTTTCGGGACGCAGCAGGTCGGTCTCACGCGAAGCGGGGGCGCCACCACGTACGTCAACGCCACCGGTGGCACCCTCGGGCGCCACGATTACGGTGCAGCCGGTGCCAGCCTCCTCGTCCGTATAGTTGCCAAAGCAAAAGCCATCGACATTGCAAACATCGATGGCTTCGAGCAGTGTGTCCATTGTGTTCTCCTATCGGTTTTCCGCCGGGCCTTATGCCCGGTCGGGATCCGTACGGTACGGCAAAATTGTAGGCGCTGGGGGATACCCAGCGCCAGATGCAATTACGAGAGTTTTTGAATCGCGCGTGCGACGCGAGCGATGGGCAAGCCCACCACGTTATAGAAGTCGCCCGATATATCATGCACGAGCATGCGTCCTCCTGTGCCCTGAATGCCGTAGGCGCCGGCCTTGTCCATGGGCTCACCCGAGGCAACATAGCGCTCGATCTGCTCTTCGGTAAGCTCATAGAACGTCACGTCGGTCACATCGACAAACGACAGGCTCTCGGCGGCATGCGGAGCTGTAGCGTCGCCGGCTTTAACGATGCAGACGCCGGTTGCGACCTGGTGCGTGCGGCCCGAAAGCTCGCGGAGCATGGTGCGCGCCTCGTCCCCGTCTGCCGGCTTGCCCAAAATTTGGCCGTCAAAGGTGACAATAGTATCGGCCGCGACGGTCAGTTCGTTGGGCTCGGCATGCTCGGCGGCAACGGCGGCGGCTTTGGCACGCGCCAAGCGCTCGACGAGTGTAAGCGGAGCTTCGCCATCAAAAGGCGTTTCGTCGATATCTGCGGGAATCACGCGAATGTCATAGCCCGCCTCGCGCATCAACTCGATGCGGCGCGGTGATTGCGAAGCCAAAATCATAGCTGAATGCCCTCGGCGACCTTCTCGACGGCCTTGTCGCCGGCGAGCGTGCGCAGCAGCTCAAGCGCAAAGGGGAGCGACTGGGCCATGCCGCTGGCGGTGATGATGTTGCCGTCTTGCGTAACCTTCTCGCCGGTATAGGCGCCTTCGGGGAAGCTTTTCTCAAAGCCAGGGAAGCACGTGGCGTGGCGCCCCTCGAGCAGGTCGAGCTCACCCAGGATAAACGGGGCGGCGCAGATGGCGGCGACGTGCTTGGCGGCGGCGAACTCGCAGACCACGTCGCAGACGCGCTGGTCGGCACGCAGGTTGGTGGCGCCGGGCAGGCCGCCAGGTAGCACGACGCAGTCGTACTCGTCAAAGTTGATCTCGTCAAAGAGCGCATCGCAGGTCACGGGAATCTGCAACGAGCTTACGACCTCGCGCGTGGGCATGATCGAGACAAGCGTGGCGCGCACGCCGCCGCGACGCATGACATCGACCATGGTCAGGCATTCAATAGTTTCAAAGCCATCGGCGGCGAGAACGGCAACGCTGGGCATGAGGTTTCCTTTCATAGGCGGCATACAATTAGCCGTCTTATACCCCGAAGACCTCCGCTTGCCACGCTCGATTTCCCAATGATTTTTCTGAGCAATGATTGAGTGACTAGTTGCGCCTAAGGTGGACGACGGTTTCGCAGTGGTACGTTTGCGGGAACAGGTCGACTGGCGTGATCTTGACGGGGGAGAAGGTGCCTTCTTCGACAAAGCGTTTGAGATCGCGTGCCAGGGTGGCCGGGTCGCAGCTCACGTAGGCGACATCGCGAGCACTCGTGCTGGCGATAAGGTCGATCGCCTCGGGGGCGAGGCCTGCGCGCGGCGGGTCGACCACCAAGACGTCGGCATCCTGGTCGGGGAACTCACGCACCGCGTCTCCGCCAATGACGTCGACGTTATAAAGCTTGTTGATTTCCAGGTTACGGCGCAGGTCGCGCACGGCCGGGCCGTAGGCCTCGACGGCGCGACGAAGTCGCAGCGGCGGGCGAGCGGCAGGGTAAAGGTTCCGGCGCCGCAGTACAGGTCTACGGCAAGCTCGTCTTCCTGCGGGTCGAGCGCTTCCATGACAAGCTCGATCAAAATCTCGGCACCCTTGGTGTTGACCTGGAAAAAAGACGGGGCAGACAAGCGCATCTGACCCTCGGCGATGTTCTCGGTCCACGAGCCCTCTCCGGCGAGCATTTCGACCTTGGAGACACGGCGGGCCTTCTTTTCGCCCTTGCTCATGACGCGCACGACGCTCGTGGGGTGTGCGGCGTCTGCCAGCACGCGTGAGACCTGCGAGCGCGGGAAGGAGCCCGTGGGCGTCCAGAGCGCGACCTCGAGTGCTTGGTGCGACGCGAGGCGCGAATGCCTACGCGCTCCAGGCCCAGGTCGTGACTGCCGCTCAGATAGTTGAGCGCGCCGACGACTGACTTGAGTGCCTTGGGAAAACGTTTGTCGAACAGCGGGCACGAATCGACGGTCACGATCTTGCTGGGGTCGACGCCGTGCATGCCAAGACGAATGCGGCCATTAACGACGGTCGGCTCGAGCTCAATTTTATTGCGGTAGCCCCAGTCGTCCTTGGTGTGGCGGATGGGCTGCACCAGCTCGTTAACTTGCTCTGGGGTGAACTTGCCGATGCGCTCGAGCGTGGAGCGCAGGTTTTGCTCCTTGGCGGCAAGCTGAGCGGTGCGCGAGAGATTGCCCCACGAGCAGCCGCCGCAGATGCCCACGAAGGGACAGGGAGGCTGAATCCGGTCGGGGCTCGGCTCCAGAATCTCGGTAGAGCGGGCACGCATAAACGACTTGCCGTCCTGCACAATCTCGGCCTCGACGGTGTCGCCCGCCACGGCGCCCTGCACAAATACGGCTTTGCCGTTGTCGGCATGCGCCAGACCGTCGGCGCCATACGTCATCGATTCTACGGTGAGCTTCATATCCCTGCCTGTCATTCGCGTTGTCGTCCGCAACCATGGTAGCAGGGAAAAGCGCCCCGTATCTGAGGCATTCCTCAAATACGGGGCGCTTCTACAAACGTCTATTTCGTCTTACCGGTAATGAGCGTCTTTATGCCGAGACCGATCAGGCCCAGGCCCATGCGCACACGGCCGGGGCGATGGCGCTCGATGGCCTTGGTCTTGCCGGCGGGTTTCTCGCGGCGGGCGCTTGCATGGGGCGCGGACTTGACGGTCTGCGGCTGAGGCTGGGGCGCAGGCTCGGTTCGGATTCCAGGCCGGGTTCAATGACGGTTGCCTGGACCTTCTGGACCTTGGGAACGTCCGTCTGGGGCTTGGGCTTGGGGCCCAGAACAGGTGCGGATTCCGGTTTTGCTTTGGCGACGGGCTCCGAAGCCACGGCTGCGGACTCGGCGTTGCGATAAGCGCGCTCCAACAGGAACTCCTGCGAGTTAAAGGCTTCTCACCCTCTTTTCGCTCTACGGGAACCAGGTGCCGTCGCTCGTCAGGCTACGTGCCTTCACGTTGTCGCGCAGCTGCACGCCCATGTACTCGTGCACCAGTGCGCGGCAGGTGGGGTCGAGCACGGGGAAGGCGATCTCTACGCGATGCTCGGTGTTACGCGTCATCATGTCGGCAGAACTCAGGTAGATCATGTCCGAGTCCACGCCAAAAGCGTAAACACGGGCGTGCTCCAAAAAGCGTCCGACGATGGAGCGGACATGCACGTTCTCGGTCTTGCCCGGAACACCGGGCTTGAGGCACGAGATGCCGCGGATGATCATGTCCACGCGGACTCCTGCGCACGATGCCTCGGCGATCTTGTCGATGACCTCGCGGTCGGTGAGCGAGTTGAGCTTAAAGAACACGCGGGCGGGCTCGCCAGCGAGAGCGCGCTGGATCTCGCGGTCCAGGCCGCGCATGATGAGCGGCTTGAGGCCGACCGGCGCCACACCCAGGAAGCGGTAATCGCCGCGCAGATTGCCCAGCGACAGGTTGCGGAAGAACAGGTTGGCGTCCTCGCCGATGCCGGGGTGGGCGGTCATGAGCATAAAGTCGCTGTAGAGTTTGGCCGTCTTCTCGTTAAAGTTGCCGGTGCCCAGCAGCGTCAGGCGCGTTAGCGCCATACCCTCTCGATAGGTAAGCTGGCAAATCTTTGAATGGCATTTAAAGCCTCGGAGCCATAGATGACGGTGCAGCCGGCCTCTTCCAGGCGCTCGGCCCACTCGATGTTGTTCTGCTCGTCAAAGCGCGCGCGGAGCTCCATGAGCACTGTGACCTCTTTGCCGTTCTCGGCGGCATCGATCAGTGACTCGCACAGACGGCTCTGCTTGGCCACGCGGTAGAGCGTGATGCGCAGCGAGATGCACTCGGGGTCGTAGGCTGCTTCGTGCACCAGGTCCAAGAACGGATTCATGGCCTCGTAAGGGTAAAAGAGCAGCTTGTCGTGCTGCAGCACCTGCTCGCGGATGGAACGGGACATGTCGATGGTGGGGTTGGGCTGCGGCTTAAACGGCGTAAAGAGGAGCTCGTTGCGTAGATGCTCGGGAATCTTGCCTCAATGCCGAAGACGTAGCCCAGGTCGAGCGGGATATCGCAGGTAAAGACCGAGCGGCGAGAAAGCTCGAGCGCCTTGCGGATGGTCTTGAGCGTCGCCTTCTCGAGCGACCCCGAGACCGCGAGCACCACCGGCTGCAGGCGCAAGCGTTTCTTGAGGATGCGCTTCATGTGCTGACGGTAATCCTCTTCCTCCTCGACGCCCTCGCCGTCCGGGTCGATGTCGGCGTTGCGGGTGACGCGGATGAGCGCGCGGTCGAGCGGCTTATAGGAGCCAAAGCAGCTGTCCAGGCAGGCGAGGATGACGTCCTCGAGCAAGATGTAGGAGTAGGTGCCGGTGGGCGAGGGGATCTCGACCACGCGGTTCATCGAGGTGGGAATCTCGATAAGGCCCAGCAGACTCTCCTCGTCGGTGACGCCGTCCAGGCCGCAGGCCAGGTAGAGTGCGCCGTTGCGCAGGTTGGGGAAGGGGTGGCGCGGGTCAATCACCAGCGGTGAGATGACCGGCGACACGTAGGCCTGGAAGTAACGGGTTACAAAGGTGCGCTCCTCGGGCGTAAGCGAATCGATGCGGGCGCGGTGAACGCCCAGGGTGTCGAGCTTGCCCTCGATGCTCTTAAAGATGGACTCCCATCGGGTAAGGAGCCCGGGCATTTCGGCCATGACAGCATCGACCTGTTCGGAGGCGGTCATATTGCTCTTGTTGTCGACAGGCTGTTTTTTGAGCTCTGCCAGATCGGACAGGCCGCCCACGCGCACCATGAGAAACTCATCGAGGTTAGACTCGAAAATCGACACGAACTTTAGCCGCTCGAACAGCGGAACGGTCTCGTCGAAGGCTTCGTCAAGCACACGGTTGTCAAAGCGCAGCCAGCTGAGCTCTCGGTTCTGCGTGTACGAGAAGTCGCGCGGCGGCTTACGCAGCTTTGCAGCGGCTTGCTTTTTTTCGATTTTGCTCGGCATATGCATCTGTCCGTTCAGTCCCCGTGGGGGACGGTTGCCTAACACTATTCACTATTGTCTCAATTTAGTCGACCTATGGCACGGACGTATCGCGTGAACGGTATCTTTACCTACTTCTTACGCTGACAAGCCATAGAGCTGACGCCCTTCGCGTTGTGAAAAACGGTCTATATTCTCACTCAACTGATAAGGATGCGTGAATAAGAATGATGGCAAGCTGAATATCATTGAATTCGGTCCAAAACGTGGGCTAGCTTCATTTATATACATAAAACCGTTTTACCTATGCAATTCTGAATCATGGATTTATAGATGCGATGGGGGATAATTTATAGGAAAAAGAGCGTTTACCTTTGAAAAGGTACTTTAGAGCGCCGAAGTGCATCATGGGGGAATCACATGCGATATACCGTTCATCGCACTTTGTTGACCGTTCGGGGGTGAGGTGGAATTGCGGGTGGAATTTGGATATAACTAGAGCTGTCAGCAAGCAGCGCCCGTTACGGAAGGGCGTTGATAGATTCGGCCGAGAGGCCCGAAAGAAAGGTAGGAGGCCATGACGAAAGGTCTGCACGTGCCTTCCGAGATCGGCAAGCTCAGGAAGGTCTGCCTGCACCGTCCCGGCGACGAGCTCCTCAACCTGCCGCCCGACGAGCTCGAGCGACTCCTGTTCGACGACGTCCCGTTCCTTGAGGTCGCGCAGCAGGAGCACGACACCTTCGCCAGATCCTGAGGGACCAGGGCGTGGAGGTCCTCTACCTCGAGAACCTCGTCGCAGAGGTGTTCGACCAGGTCCCCGGCGCCCGCGCCGAGTTCACCGACCAGTACATCGCCGAGGCGGGCATCCGCGGCCAGCACATGCCACAGATCGTCCGCGAGAAGCTGGACTCCATCGAGGACAACCTCGAGTTCGTCAAGAAGACCATGGCCGGCATGACCAAGGCCGAGATCGACATGCCCCTCACGGCGTCCACGACCCTCGACTCCCTGGTCAACTCCGAGTCCGAGTCCGACCTGATCATCGACGATGCCCAACCTCTACTTCACCCGCGACCCGTTCGCGGTCGTCGGCGAGGGCGTCAACCTCAACCGCATGTACTCGGTCACCCGCAACCGCGAGACCCTGTACGGCAAGTACGTCTTCAAGTACCACCCCGACTACAAGGACGTCTCCCTGTACTTCCGCCGCGACTGTCAGTTCCACACCGAGGGCGGCGACGTGCTGAACATCAACGAGAAGACCCTCGCCGTCGGCATCTCCCAGCGCACCCAGCCGCCGCGATCGACGTCATGGCCCAGAACATCTTCTGGAACTCCGACTCCAAGGTCGAGCGCATCCTGGCCTTCGACATCCCCGTCTCGCGCGCCTTCATGCACCTCGACACGGTCTTCACCCAGATCGACGTCGATAAGTTCACGATCCACCCCGCCATCATGGGCACCCTGCGCGTCTACGAGCTGACCGCCGGCAAGAACCCGGGCGACGTGAACATCCGCCTGATCGAGGACACCCTCGAGCACGTCCTGGAGGACGCCACCGGCGTCGACCAGGTCAAGCTGATCCCCTGCGGCGGCGGCGACCCGATCGCGGCCTCCCGCGAGCAGTGGAACGACGGCTCCAACACCCTGTGCGTCGAGCCCGGCAAGATCTGCGTCTACGCCCGCAACACCGTCACCAACGACGTGCTGTACAAGGAGGGCCTGGACCTTCTCGTCGTGCCCTCCGCCGAGCTCTCCCGCGGCCGTGGCGGCCCGCGCTGCATGAGCATGCCCTTCTGGCGCGAGGACCTCTAAGGTTTTCAAAGACCCGTACAGGTCTTACTACAAACATCTAGCTGCCATTAGATGTCTCCCATTGGGGCGGTGCGGATCTTTCGCACCGCCCCATTCATGTTTAATGACGCTAAATGAAGATCAGATAAGGTGGCCATGGATATCAAGACAATCGGTGTTGAGGAATGGCTCAACGTTTGGGAGAAGAGTGCTACCTGGGATATCGCTCAGTCGACGATCTCGTCGCTGACCATGGGCGAGCTTCGCGCACTGGACGAGCAGGACGGCGCCACGTTCTACGAGCGCTGGATCGCGAGAAGATGAACTACGGCTGGATCGAGGGATCGCCGGAATTTAAGGCCGAGGTCGCCAAGCTGTATCGTCGCGATGTCAATCCCGATCACATTCTGCAGACCAATGGCTGCACGGGCGCCAACCTCAACGCCATCATGGCCGTTGTGGAGCCCGGCGATCACGTGATTGCCGAGTGGCCTACCTATGCGCCGCTCTACGAGATTCCGCGTACGCTGGGTGCCGAGGTCGAGTATTGGGAGTTCCGCGAGGAACTCGGCTGGAAGCCCGATATCGAGGAACTCAAGCGCTTGGTGCGTCCCAATACCAAGCTCATCTGCATCAACAACGCATCGAACCCCATCGGTACGGTGCTCGATGCCGATATGCTCGGCCAGATTGCCGAGATTGCCCGTTCGGTGGGCGCCTACGTGCTGTGCGACGAGGTGTATCTGCCGCTCGAAAACACTGAGTCCTTTATGTCGATGGTCGACGTGTACGAGAGGGCCATGGTCACCAACTCGGTGTCCAAGACCTATTCGACGCCTGCGGCCCGCGTGGGCTGGGTCGTGGCCAACGAAGAGGTGTCCAACCGCATCCGCACATATCGCGACTACACCATGATCTGCGGCGGCGTGTTCAACGACGCCTGGCGACCTACGTGCTCGAGCACAAGGACAAGATTCTCGAGCGCAACCGTAAGATCGTGTTTGGCAACCGCGATATCGCACAGGCTTGGATTGATACGCAGGACCGCGTCTCCTGGACGGCCCCGCAGGGCGTATCCACCTCGTTTATCCAGCTGGATATTCCCGAGGACGACGAGGAGTTCTGCAAGCGCTTGTTGGCCGAGAGGGGAGTGCTGTTGGTTCCCGGTAGCCGTTTTGAGCTCCCTGCGGAGCGCGCCTGGCTACTGCGCGAGCGAAGATGTTCTTCGCGAGGCCTGAGGCTTCTGGGCGAGGCGCTGGCCGAGTTCGATCGCTAGGATTCCGATGATCTTCGAGGGCCTTATCCAAATTGGCCGAAGATAATCGAAAACGGATCCGTTTCCCTAGGGGAAGCGGGTCCGTTTTTCCATACCGAGAAGTCAAGTTTTTACAAATGGGGCCGTAAGGCGAGCCGGTATCCGCTGGGCCTTATACTGAGCTTCCGGTGAACGGTATCAAGCGTCTGGTAAACGGTAATTTGTATACCAGAAATGAATAGGACAAACTTTTTTCTGAATAAAAATGAAAATGGTTGAGACGTGGTACGAATCGCTAATTCTATTCATAGCTTTGTTGGAAATATGCAATTTGAGGGTGGTTTAATAAAGTTTAGTTCCAATTGATTTTTGGATTGAAAACGCGTTTAAGCACGTAAATACACTTTATTAAATCAAAGTGTGCCATGCGTGAAGTATATGTGTATGCCGTTCACCCCTCATATAAAACCGTTCGGGGGCGAGGTGGAAGTATGGACTGATTTTGGATATAAATATGTCGTCAGCAATAACGCCTCACACGGAGGGGCGCTAACGAATCGGCCCTGACAGGGGCCCGAAAGAAAGGTAGGAGGCCATGACGAAAGGTCTGCACGTGCCTTCCGAGATCGGCAAGCTCAGGAAGGTCTGCCTGCACCGTCCCGGCGACGAGCTCCTCAACCTGCCGCCCGACGAGCTCGAGCGACTCCTGTTCGACGACGTCCCGTTCCTTGAGGTCGCGCAGCAGGAGCACGACACCTTCGCCAGATCCTGAGGGACCAGGGCGTGGAGGTCCTCTACCTCGAGAACCTCGTCGCAGAGGTGTTCGACCAGGTCCCCGGCGCCCGCGCCGAGTTCACCGACCAGTACATCGCCGAGGCGGGCATCCGCGGCCAGCACATGCCACAGATCGTCCGCGAGAAGCTGGACTCCATCGAGGACAACCTCGAGTTCGTCAAGAAGACCATGGCCGGCATGACCAAGGCCGAGATCGACATGCCCCTCACGGCGTCCACGACCCTCGACTCCCTGGTCAACTCCGAGTCCGAGTCCGACCTGATCATCGACGATGCCCAACCTCTACTTCACCCGCGACCCGTTCGCGGTCGTCGGCGAGGGCGTCAACCTCAACCGCATGTACTCGGTCACCCGCAACCGCGAGACCCTGTACGGCAAGTACGTCTTCAAGTACCACCCCGACTACAAGGACGTCTCCCTGTACTTCCGCCGCGACTGTCAGTTCCACACCGAGGGCGGCGACGTGCTGAACATCAACGAGAAGACCCTCGCCGTCGGCATCTCCCAGCGCACCCAGCCGCCGCGATCGACGTCATGGCCCAGAACATCTTCTGGAACTCCGACTCCAAGGTCGAGCGCATCCTGGCCTTCGACATCCCCGTCTCGCGCGCCTTCATGCACCTCGACACGGTCTTCACCCAGATCGACGTCGATAAGTTCACGATCCACCCCGCCATCATGGGCACCCTGCGCGTCTACGAGCTGACCGCCGGCAAGAACCCGGGCGACGTGAACATCCGCCTGATCGAGGACACCCTCGAGCACGTCCTGGAGGACGCCACCGGCGTCGACCAGGTCAAGCTGATCCCCTGCGGCGGCGGCGACCCGATCGCGGCCTCCCGCGAGCAGTGGAACGACGGCTCCAACACCCTGTGCGTCGAGCCCGGCAAGATCTGCGTCTACGCCCGCAACACCGTCACCAACGACGTGCTGTACAAGGAGGGCCTGGACCTTCTCGTCGTGCCCTCCGCCGAGCTCTCCCGCGGCCGCGGCGGCCCGCGCTGCATGAGCATGCCCTTCTGGCGCGAGGACCTCTAAGTCTTTCCGTTTCCGGTGCGGTCCCCCTACAACCGCACCGGCTTCGCCCGTTAAACGGGCAACACTAATACTTACGTAATTCATTTCTTCGAAAGGAATCGAACCATGGGTGTTAACCTCTCCGGCCGTAGCTTCCTCAAGCTTCTCGACCTCACCACCGAGGAGATCGAGTACCTGCTCAAGCTCTCCAAGAACTTCAAGGATATGAAGCGCGCTGGCGTTCCGCACCGCTATCTCGAGGGCAAGAACATCGTCCTGCTCTTCCAGAAGACCTCCACTCGTACCCGCTGCGCCTTCGAGGTCGGCGGCATGGATCTGGGCATGGGCGTCACCTACCTCGATCCGGGCTCGTCGCAGATGGGCAAGAAGGAGTCCATCGAGGACACCGCTCGCGTTCTCGGCCGCATGTATGATGGCATCGAGTTCCGTGGTTTCGCTCAGGACGACGTCGAGGAGCTCTCCGCCAAGGCTGGCGTCCCCGTCTGGAACGGCCTGACCACCGAGTGGCACCCCACCCAGATGCTCGCCGACATCCTGACCGTCCAGGAGAACTTCAACTACGACATCAAGGGCAAGACCCTCGTCTTCATGGGCGACTGCAAGAACAACGTCGCTCGCTCCCTCATGGTTGTCTGCTCCAAGCTCGGCATGAACTTCGTGCCTGCGGCCCCGAGGAGTGCATGCCCGCTGACGACGTCATCGAGGCCTGCAAGCCCATCGCCGAGGCCAACGGCTGCACCATCAAGCTGACCACCGACGTCAAGGACGGCGTCACCGGTGCCGACGTCATCTACACCGACGTGTGGGTCTCCATGGGCGAGCCCGACGAGGTCTGGGCCGAGCGCATCGCTCAGCTCACCCCGTATCGTGTTACCTCCGAGGTCATGGCTATGGCCAACCCGGGTGCCATCTTCCTGCACTGCCTGCCCAGCTTCCACGACACCAACACCACGATTGGCGCCGAGAAGTGTGAGCAGTTCGGCATCACCGAGCAGGAGGTCACCGACGAGGTCTTCGAGAGCCCCGCTTCCAAGGTCTTCGACGAGGCCGAGAACCGCATGCACACCATCAAGGCTGTCATGTACGCTACGCTCAAGTAAGAGCATCTAGCATCTCGCTCGGGGTGCATTGCTGCGCACCCCGAGCGCTTTTGTCTGGTAAAAATCTCGCACCGAGCGACATGCACGGCACGGAAGAGCCGCTTTGGGCGAGATCAGTAAATGATTTATGAAGGGGGGATGAGAACTATGACTGAGACCGCTAAGAAAAAGCGCGGTATGCCTTCATCGTTCACCATTCTTCTTGCTCTGCTGGCAATTGTCGCGGTTGTTACCGTTATCGTCTCCGGTACGTCCGGTGGCGCGGTTACCGCTGCCCGCCTGAGCGATTTCTGCACCGCCCCGGTCAAGGCTTCGCTGACGCTCTGCCCGTCTGCCTCTTCGTTATGATCCTCGGCGGCTTCCTCGGCATGATGACCGAGACCGGCGCCCTGGACAACGGCATTGCCGTTCTGGTGCAGAAGCTTAAGGGCAATGAGATCATGCTCATTCCCGTGCTGATGCTCATCTTCTCCCTCGGTGTACCACCTATGTATGTGCGAGGAGACCGTTCCCTTCTACGCCCTGCTCGCCGCTACCATGATGGCTGCTGGCTTCGACCCCATGGTCGGCGCCGCTACTGTCCTGCTCGGCGCTGGCTGCGGCTGCCTCGGCTCCACGGTTAACCCGTTCGCCGTCGGCGCTGCCGTCGACGCTCTGACCGGTGTTGGCATTGAGGTCAACCAGTCCATCATCATCGGCCTCGGTGCCGTCCTGTGGATTGTTACCACTGCCATGTCCATCTTCTTCGTCATGAGCTATGCCAAGAAGGTCAAGGCCGACAAGGGCTCCACCATCCTGTCGATGCAGGAGCTTAAGGACGCCGAAGAGGCTCACGGCAAGGCTGCTTCCGAGGTCCACAAGGAGGTCAAGCTCACCGGTCGTCAGAAGGGTGTTCTGATCGCCTTCGCCTTCACCTTCGTCGTCATGATCGTCGGCTTCATTCCGCTGGCCGACCTTAACGAGGGCGTCGCCAACTTCTTCGACGCCGGCGCTGTCTACGACGCCGACGGTAACACCGTCGTCCAGGGCTGGTCTGCCCTGATCACCGGCCTGCCCATTGGTCAGTGGTACTTCGACGAGGCTTCCACCTGGTTCTTCCTCATGGCCGTCCTGATCGGTATCATCGGTGGCCTGTCCGAGAAGCAGATCGTCAACACCTTCATCACCGGCGCTGCGACATGATGTCCGTTGTTCTCGTCATCGCCCTTGCTCGTGGTATCTCCGTCCTCATGGCTAACACCGGCCTCGACGTCTACGTCCTCGACGCTGCCGCCAATGCTCTGGCTGGCCTGTCCGGCGTGATCTTCGCTCCCATGAGCTTCCTGGTCTACTTCGGCCTGTCCTTCCTGATCCCCTCGACCTCTGGTATGGCTACCGTCTCCATGCCCATCATGGGACCGCTGGCTGTTAAGCTCGGCTTCTCGCCTGAGGTCATGGTCATGATCTTCTCCGCCGCCATCGGTGTCGTGAACCTGTTCACCCCGACCTCCGGCGCCATCATGGGCGGTCTCGCCCTGGCCAAGATCGAGTGGACGACCTGGCTCAAGTTTGCCCTTAAGCTCATCGTCGCTCTCTCCGTCGTCTGCGCCATCATCCTGACCGTCGCCTGCGTGTTGATCTAAGTACCCAACGGGTACCCCACGGAAACCTTGACGATCCTGTAAAGGATCACCTGGTCATCGTCTGTCCGGTGGGGTAAACCCACCGGTAGACTCCTACCTTTAGCCCCCTTCCGTTCCGTGCGCGGGAGGGGGCGCTTTTTTGTTCCGCGGTTTTACCAAACCGCGGAACCGGTCGACGCTGCGCGCCCGCCAGAGCGGCAATCTGACGTTCAATCGTCGGGCATGGCCAAAAGGCCTATGCCCTCCTCTTTCACGTCACCTTGCTCGCTCTGGCGGGCGCTCGCTGACTTATGCTCCACCTGCGATGTTTCCATCATTGATGCAAAGGGGTCAGGTTAGCTTGTACCAAAAAGGGGAAGTTGCGGTGGAATAGCTCCTGTTTGTGTGTCCTGAGGGACTAAGCGGGAACTATTCCACCGCAACTTATCGAGCGCGTGTTTGGTTGGTGCCTGTTGATGGTCTGGTTATCGGGGAGGGCGGCTCCGTTATAATCGCCTAAGACATTAAATGGAAACGGGACGGGAGCCATATATGCGCCAGGGTTTCGACAACGCGAAATATATCGAGCTGCAGGCTGCTCACATTAAGGAGCGCATCTCGCAGTTTGGTGGCAAGCTCTATTTGGAGTTTGGCGGTAAGCTGTTCGATGACTATCATGCGAGCCGCGTGCTACCGGGTTTTGAACCGGACAGCAAGTTCCGCATGCTCAAGAGCATCGCCGACGATGTCGAGGTTATCATCGCGATCAACGCGAACCACATCGAGAAAAACAAGGCTCGTGGTGACCTTGGCATTACCTATGACGAGGATGTGCTGCGCCTGGTTGACCTGTTCCGCGGCAACGGCTTTGCCGTCGCGGCTGTGGTCATCACCCAGTACGCCGGCCAGCCTGCTGCCGATGTGTTCCGCAACCGCCTGAACGCGCTCGGTATTCCCGCCAAGCTGCACTATCCCATCGAGGGGTATCCGCACGATGTCGATCTGATCGTGTCCGACGATGGCTACGGCAAGAACGAGTTTGTCGAGACCACGCGTCCGCTCGTTGTCGTGACGGCACCCGGCCCCGGCTCGGGCAAGCTCGCCACTTGCCTCTCGCAGCTGTATCACGAGCATAAGCACGGTACCGCCGCCGGCTATGCCAAGTTTGAGACCTTCCCGGTCTGGAATCTTCCTCTGACGCATCCGGTCAATATTGCCTACGAGGCCGCCACGGCAGACCTCGATGATGCCAACATCATCGACTCGTTCCACCTTGAGGCCTACAACAAGACCACGGTCAACTACAACCGCGACGTCGAGGCCTTCCCGGTGGTCCGTGCCCTGATGGAAAAGATCCTGGGCAAGAGCCCCTACCAGAGCCCCACGGACATGGGCGTCAATATGGTCGGCTTTGCCATCACCGATGACGATGCCTGCCGCGACGCTTCCAAGATGGAGATCGTTCGCCGCTACTTTACCGCGGTTGAAAATGTGCGCCGTACCGGCGTGGGCGATGAGCAAGTCGACCGTCTCAAGATTATTATGAAGAAAGCCGGCATCGATAAGAACTACTCACCGGCACGCTCGGCGGCCCTCACCAGGGAGCAGCTGACGGGTGGTCCCGTGGGTGCCATGGTCATGCCCGATGCTCCGTGGTGACCGGTAAGACCTCCACGCGCCTGGGCGCCGCAAGTTCGCTCATTATGAACGCCCTCAAGCATGTCTCGGGCGTCGACCTTGAGCTCGAGGTCATTAGCGATGAGGCGATCGAGCCCATCAGCAAGCTCAAGACGCATTTCCTGGGTAGCAAAAACCCGCGCCTCCACACCGACGAGACACTTATGGCGCTGTCGATCACCTCGGCCACGAGTGAGACGGCCGCTCGCGTCCTTTCGGGCCTGGAGCAGTTGCGCGGTTGCGATGCCTTCTTTAGCGTGATTATCTCGCCGACGGACGAGACGGTACTGCGCAAACTGGGTATCAACGTGTGCTGCGAGCCCAAGTTTGAGCGCCGTGGTTTCTTCCATCGCTAAGTTTGAAGCACCGCGGTAATTGCATTGCATTTTGGCCGTATCGGGTTAGCGCCCGGTACGGCTTTTTGATCAATAAAGCGCCTATTTCGGCGAAAAATAGCCGTTTACCTGCCTAGAAACAATTTGAGCGGTATACAATAACCGTAACTGTTTCATCCTTAGCGGGATGCCGCATGATGGATATTACCTGCCATCGTGAGGTGTGTCGGTCGCGCACGGCGCGTTAGATGCTCGTGCTCGGTTTGAGGAGGCTGCTATGGCGGGCAAGGGTCGTGCGAGTGTCAACGATATGAAGCGTGTCGAGGTGCTGGTGTTGATGGAGATCGACCAGCAAACCGAAGACAATGGCGGGCCGTATGGTTTCTCGCGCAAAACGCTTGCCGAGCGCGTGGGGGTTTCGCCGTATCGTGCCCGCGCCGCAATCGATCGCTTGGATTCCGAAGGCATGATTGATGTCGTCTCGCGTTATAGCGACGACGGCGGTCAGCTTGCAAATGGCATTTGCCTCACCGAACGTGGCGAGTGGTATCTTGAGGGCGTCCGCACCGGCATGCTCGTTCAAGAAATGCTTGAGGACGAGGTTGCTGATCGATAGCAGCATGTAACCCTTGCCATAGCGACGCCGCCTGGGAAACCGGGCGGCGTTTTGTTTCAAGATTGAGAAATGCAACCGCACGCGAGAAAAATTGCGAACGGTCCGCGGCGCGAGTATTACAATGAAGACCCGTAAGATGTGTATGGACAACTTCTACGGGAAGCGCAGGTAACTCAATATGACCAAGCATGTGTTCGTAACCGGTGGCGTGGTTTCGTCCCTGGGCAAGGGTATCACCGCGGCCTCGCTGGGCCGTCTGCTCAAGTCGCGTGGCTACAAAGTAACGATGCAGAAGGCCGACCCGTATCTGAACGTCGACCCCGGTACCATGAGCCCGTTCCAGCATGGTGAGGTCTTCGTTACCGAGGATGGTTACGAGTCCGACCTGGACTTGGGTCATTACGAGCGCTTTATTGATGAGAACCTGACCCGCGATTCCAACTTTACGACCGGTGCCATCTACAAAAGCCTAATCGCCCGTGAGCGTCGCGGCGACTTTTTGGGCGGTACCGTGCAGGTGATTCCCCACGTCACCAATGCCATTAAGGACAAGTTTCGCCGCATCGAGGAGCAGACCGGCTCCGATGTAGTCATCACCGAGCTGGGCGGCACGATCGGCGACATCGAGTCCCAACCGTTTGTCGAGGCCATCCGTCAGTACCGCAAGGAGGCCGGCCCCGAGAACGTCTGCTACATCCACGTGTCGCTCGTTCCCTATATCGCCGCCGCCCACGAGGTCAAGACCAAGCCCACGCAGCATTCCGTCAAGGAGCTCCGCAGCTTTGGCATCCAGCCCGATATTATCGTGCTGCGCTCCGACCACCATATCGATGACGCTATCCGCGGAAAGATCGCAAGCTTCTGCGACGTCGACACCGATTGCGTCTTTACCAACGAGGACTGCGCGAGTATTTACGATGTTCCGCAGCTGCTTGCCGAGCAGGACTTTGACCTGCGCATTTGCGAGCGTCTGGGTCTGGACCCGCGTGAGCGCGACATGAGCGAGTGGAACGAGTTCCTGCGCAAACAGAATCACGCCAACCATCACGCCGACAAGGTGAAGATCGCCGTCGTTGGCAAGTACACGCAGCTGCCCGATGCGTACCTGTCGGTTATCGAGGCCCTGCACCATGCGGGCGTCTTCTACGATCGCCATGTGGACGTCCAGCTGGTCGACGGCGAGAGCCTCGACGAGCAGAATGTCTCCGAAGTTCTGGGCGACGCCTCGGGCATCCTGGTCCCCGGCGGCTTTGGCAAGCGCGCCCTGGAGGGCAAGATCCTCGCGGCCGAGTTTGCCCGCGAGCACAAGATTCCGTATCTGGCATTTGCCTGGGTATGCAGGTGGCCGTGTGCGAGTTCGCCCGCAACGTCGTCGGCCTTGCCGGCGCCAGCTCCTCCGAGTTCGACCCGGACGGTCCGTTTAGCGTCATCGATCTGATGAGCTCGCAGGAGGATGTGACCGAGAAGGGCGGCACCATGCGTCTGGGCGCCTATCCGTGCAAGCTCGCCGCCGATACCCTCGCTCGCGAGGCATATGGCGAGGATCTCGTCTACGAGCGTCACCGTCACCGCTTTGAGTTTAACAACGCCTTCCGCGACCAGCTTGAGGGCGCCGGTTTGGTTATCTCGGGTCTGTCGCCCGACGAGCGCCTGGTCGAGATGGTCGAGCTGCCGCGCGACGTGCATCCTTGGTATGTGGCAACCCAGGCTCACCCCGAGTTCAAGAGCCGTCCGACCAACCCGCAGCCGCTGTTCCGAGAGTTCGTGCGTGCCTCGATCGGTCAGCACGAGGGTGTCGATCGCCTGCAGGTGACGCCCATGAACCTCGCTACGGACTAAGGGTGCCGGCGAACAAAGAACATGCCGAAGCTACTCCCTCGTCGCTCGCCGTGGCGGCGGGGGAGTATCTCGATTACCTCGCGGTCGAGCGGGGTTTGGCGCGCAACACGATTGCAGCTATCGTCGTGACCTGACGACGTACTGCGCGTATCTGGAGCGGGCGGGCATCATGTCTTTTGATGAGGTGACTCGTCAGGTCGTGGAGGGCTTTGTCGCCGACCGTCGCGATGGGGGCTATTCCGATGCTCGGTGGAGCGTGCGCTTGCGGCCGTGAAGGGCCTGCATGCCTTTTTGGTGCGCGATGGGATTGTGGCCCAAAATCCAACGGCGGCGTTGCGCCTGCCTAAAAAGGCTGAGCGTTTGCCGGAGTATCTATCGGTGGAGGATGTCTCGGCGCTGCTCGATCAAGACTTCCCCGAGGCGAGATGGGCTTGCGCGACCATGCCATCTTGGAAGTGCTCTACGGATGCGGCTTGCGTGTGAGCGAGTTGGTGGGGCTCGATGTGGGCGATATCCATATCGACGATGGCTTTGTGCTCGTTCGCGGTAAGGGCTCAAAGGAACGCCTGTCCCCGCTGGTGGGAAGCGCGGCGCGAGCTCTGACGCTCTATTTAACTGAGGGGCGTTCTCGCTTGGCGGCCCATGCCCACGGAACCGAGACCTCGGCGGTCTTTTTAAATAAGAACGGTCGCCGTCTGTCGCGCCAGGCATCCATGCCATCTGTGAGCGCTACGGGCGCCAGGTGGGCTGGTGGGACTCCATCCCCATACGCTGCGTCACTCCTTTGCCACCCATATGCTTGCGGGCGGTGCAGACCTCCGTGTGCTACAGGAGATCTTGGGACATGCCGATATATCGACCACGCAGGTCTACACGCATGTCGATCGTACGCAACTGACCGAGGTCTATCTGGCGGCGCACCCGCTGGCACATCGTTAACACATCGCTGGCCTGCATATCTATAGGTATTTGGGGACGGGCCCAGATTGCCACGGCGTGCTTTTGCGCGCGCATGGGCAATCTGGGGCCCGTCCCATTTTTTGCCACTTGTCGTCGCGGTGGTGGGCCGCATGTGCCTTGGATGGGGGAGTTTGGGGGCGATGTGAACGGCATGTAAAGGGACGCAAAAATCGCCTCAAGGTCAACTTGAAGGTTGAGGTTGAAAGGCGGGGTTCCACAGGTGGCATCCCGCCGTTGCTGTAAACACAACATATTGTGTTTTCGAACATATGATTGGGGGTGTTTTGCAATATATGGTGGGTGGAGTGGTGGGGCGGGGTGGGGGAAGGGGTGGGGAAAGGTGTTGAAAAATGGGGCGGTTCCCCATATTATTAATGACGTCGACAGGCGGGGTGGTTCCCCGCGTACGTGCCATCTGAGTAACCGAGGGGAGGGCGCACATGGGAATGACTGGTGCATACGAGCGCAATCTCGATGCAAAAGGTCGTCTGTCCCTGCCTGCACCCCTTCGCGAGGAGCTTGGAGAGCACGTTCGCGTGTTCAAAGCCCTGGATGTCGATGCTCTGTACGTGTTCTCTGCCGAGGCCTTCGATAAGTGGTCGAAGGACTCTTCGCGGGTCGTGAGGGCCACGAGGGTTTTAACCCGCGCGACATCAACGACCAGAAGCTCATGAGGGCGATCAACAAGCGCACCACGTCGATGGACGTGGACAGCGCCGGTCGTATCGGTCTTTCCGAGTCTCTCCGCAAGCAGGCGAACCTCGACCGCGAGGTCACGGTTGTGGGCAACTACGACCACCTTGAGGTTTGGGATCGCGCCGCGGCCGATGAGGACGATGACGACGAGGCCCTGCTGGACCTCTTCTTCTCGTAAGGGCAAGGCACGGGTAACGGATGGAGCGTGGGATCTTGACACAAGAATATCGGCATGAACCTGTCATGCTCGGCGAAGTGCTTGAGTCGCTGCGGCTAAAGAGCGGCTCCGTTGTCTGCGATTGCACCCTTGGCGGTGCCGGCCATTCGGTAAAGATGGCTGCGCAGGTGGGGGAGACGGGCCTTTTGCTCGGCGTCGATCAGGACGACATGGCCCTCGAGGCCGCTGGCGCCCGTCTGGACCGCGAGGTTCCCGGCGTTCCGCACCAGCTGCTGAAGGCAACTTCGGTGACTTGGACGAGCTGCTTTGCTCGGCCGAGGTGCCCGGGGTCGATGGCTTCCTGTTCGATTTGGGCGTTTCGTCACCGCAACTCGATATCCCTGGCAGGGGCTTTTCGTATAACGAGGACGTCCCATTGGACATGCGGATGGATCCGGGTAATAACACCTTAAACGCAGCTGAGGTCATCAACACCTATAACGAACACGACCTCGCCCGGATTCTACGCGTCTACGGCGAAGAGAAGTTCGCCTCGCAGATCGCGCGCGAGATCGTGCGCCGCCGCGAGCAAGAACCGATCGAAACCACCGGCCAATTTGTCGAGATCATCAAGGCGGGTATCCCGGCTGCCGCTCGTCGGCATGGCGGACACCCGGCCAAGAAAAGTTTCCAGGCCATTCGCATCGAGGTCAATCACGAACTCGATGTGCTCGAACGAGGGCTTGATGCCGCCACCAGGTGCTCAACCCGGGCGGACGTATCTGCGTCATCTCGTATCACTCGCTCGAGGACCGTATCGTAAAGAACCACTTTAAGGAGATGAGCCAGGGGTGCACGTGTCCGCCGGAGATTCCGGTGTGCGTGTGCGGCAACGTGCCGATACTCAAGGCCATCACCCGCAAACCCTTGGTTGCCCAGCCTGATGAGGTTGAGCGCAACCCTCGGGCGAGATCAGCCAAAATCCGCGTGGCGCAGCGTCTGTAGGCGTGACCGCGCGATATTGGACCTCCCGCTCGCACCATAAACGAAGCTTAAACACACTACCAACGTACTCGGGATGGGAGGCGGCATATCATGGGCTACAACACTTCAAGCGCAGCACTTGCCTATGATATGAACGCCATGCCCGCCTATCGTGAGACGCCGCAGGCCCCCGTTGCTCCCCGTGAGCAGCGCACGCCGCGCTTTGATGTCTACACGGGCGCGGGCCGTCAGGCAAACCAGGCGGTAAGCCCGGTTTTCATGAGCGTTCTTAAAACGTTTTGCATCATTGCGGCTATCTTCATGACGATCGGCGTCGCCCGCGTGGCGCTCGCCGGCGTTACGGCCCAGGTGCTCAACAGCAACGCCGAGCTAACCAACACGCTCGAAAAGGCGACCGATGAGAGCTCCGACCTGGAGGTCATGCATTCGGTCTATGGCGCCGACACGCGCATTCGCGACCTTGCGGGCGCTTATGGCATGGTGGAGCCCAGCGAGAGCGTTACACTTGACTTTTCGCAGGATGCAGCCGCGGGCGCCAACGCGACCGCGACCGCTCAGTAGCAAGACGGTAGCTGAGTATGACAAATGACTATCGCCGCGGTTCCGATGGGGGCCGCGGTTCTGGACGTCCCTCGTCGCGGGGACGTTCTGGTTATCAAGGAACGGGTCGGCAATCTTACAACGCCGGGCGGTCCCGTGGCAACGACCCGGCGTCGCGACTTCGCGGCTCGGGCGGCCCTCAAGTGCATAACACCAGGTCGCGCAAGAGTTCGTCGACCGAATGGCTCACAGGCACGCCGCTGCCTCGCCGCAAAGCCGTCATGGGATTCATTGGGCTTGGCTTGGGCTTGGGCGTCTTTCGCCTTGCCGACTATCAAATTGTCGAAGCCGATAAACTGCGCGAGCGTGCCGATGCGCGGCGCCTGCTTGCGCAGACCCTCTATGCCAAACGTGGCACCATCTACGACCGCAATGGTAACGTGCTGGCGTCGTCGGTCGAATGTCGCAACATCGCCGTGAACCCGCAGCTTGTCGAGGATGTTGACAAGACGGTGTCGGCGCTGGTCAAGGCAACTGGAATCGATAAAAAGACCTGCCGTAAGCTCGTCGAGTCCGATGGAACCTGGGTGTATATCAAGCGCCAGGTGGACGAAGACGATGCTGCGGCGCTGGAGAAGAAGAACCTGCGGCGTGCTTTTTGAGCAGGCCATGAAGCGCGTATATCCATGCGGCAATCTGGCATCGCAGGTGCTGGGTGTAGTGAATGTAGACAACGACGGCTTGACGGGTCTCGAAAAGCAATACAACAAGCTTCTGACCGGCACGAACGGTTCTCTCGTACGCGAGCGCGCGAGGGACGGCAGCTATATCGCGGGCGGTGCCTATAAAAAGGTGGCTGCGGTCGACGGCGTTGATATCGTGACGACGCTCGATGTCAATATCCAGCGTACGGCTGAGGACGCTCTGGCAGAGGCTGTCGAGAAGACAAAGGCCAAGAACGGCTCGGCTTTGGTCACCGACCCCACGACCGGCGAAATTCTCGCCGCCTGCTCGTATCCGACCTACGACCAGACCGATTTGGAAAACGCCAAGACCGAGGATATGAACCTGCGCCTGGTCACCGACGCCTACGAGCCGGCTCGGTCTTTAAGACACTCGTGGCGGGCGCGGCTTCGACTTGGGCGTAGTGCGATCGAGTACGTCGTTTGAGGTGCCGGCGAGTATCAAGGTGGGCGACGATACCGTCACCGATGCCGACAAGCGCGACTATGCCATGACCATGGATGTGCGCGAGATGATGCGCCGTTCGTCCAACGTGGGCTTTGTCCTGGTGGGGCGCAAAATCGGTGCCGACGACTTTGCCGCCTATGTGGACAAGTGGGGCATCGGTCACAGCTCGGGTGTCGATTTTCCGGGCGAGAGCCTGGGTATCGTCAAGGAGCGTGACCAGTATGACGGCGCCACGCTGGGCTCGATGAGCTTTGGGCAGGCGCTGTCTGTCTCGCCGATTGAGATCGCACGTGCCGTGGGCGGCATCGCCAGCGGCGGCGTGATGATGACCCCACACTTCTATAAGTCCAGCAAAGGCGACGAGAAGGACTGGGGCGAAGGCGAGCGCGCGATTTCGGAGGACGCCGCATCGCAGGTGACATCGTGCATGCAGACGGTCGTGTCCGAGGGAACGGGCGTTGGCGGCGCGGTTGACGGCTATGACGTGGCGGGCAAGACCGGTACGGCCGAACGTGCCGACGAGAACGGCGGCTACCTCAAGGAGAACTACATGTCGTCCTTTATGGGCTTTGCGCCGGCGCAATCGCCCAAGGTGCTGTGCTATATCACGCTCGACGGAACGCCGAGCGGCTCAGATGCCGCTGCTGTGCCGTTCCAGTCCATTATGGCCAACGCGCTCGACGTGCTGGGTATCCCGCGCACGAAGTAGGGGGTTACAATCTTTGGGGCGTGGTTTGTTGTCCCATATGAGGGGTGTTCACATGCTGCACCACGCATGCGCGGCGCTGGGATACAATACGCCGATAGCATTATTAGGTTTACAGGGGAGCTGCAATGATAGAGATCGCCGTCAACAACCTCGCGGCCGCAACAGGGACCCGAACCGTGACGGGAGAAGTCGATCGGGTATGCCGCGGGTGTGTTATCGACTCGCGCCAGGTCGAGGAAGGGACGATTTTCGTCGCCTTTCCCGGTGAAAACGTCGACGGCAATGATTTTGCTTCCCGTGCCGTCCAGTCGGGTGCCGGCGCCGTCGTGATGACGCGCGAGCCCGAGGCCGAGCTGGTCTCGCTGGCGCAAGACAAGGGCTGTGCCATCCTGCGGACCGATGATCCCGAGGAGTTTATGCTCCGTTTGGCGCACGCGTATCGCCTGGAGCTTGGCTGCCTGGTCGTTGGCATTACCGGTTCCATCGGCAAGACGACGACCAAGGACGTGCTCGCCGCTGTACTCGCCAAGCGCTATCGTGTCTGGGCCACCAAGGGCAATTTCAATAACCTGATCGGCATGCCGCTCACGGTGCTTTCCGCCCCGGCCGATACCGAGGTCCTGGTGCTCGAGATGGGCATGAACCATTTCCACGAGATCGAGCGCCTGTCCCAGTCCGCCAATCCCAACCTTGCCATTGTGAGCAAGATCGGTACCTCTCATATCGGTATTTTGGGCAGCCGCGAGAACATCGCCCGCGCTAAGGCCGAGATTGTCCAGGGCATGTGCGCCGCCGGCGACTATTTGCCGCTGCTGGTTTTGGGCGGCGAGGACGACTTTACGCCGTTCATTCGCGATACGTTCGCCCAGCCCGCTGGTATCGACGTGATGCTGGCCGGCGTCTCGGACGATGATGAGATCCGTGCCCGCGACATTCGTGTTGATGACGAGGGCCGTCCGGTCTTTACGCTCGATTTTGGCCAGGGCGAGACGATCGATACCATGCTTGCCATCCCCGGCGTGCAGTCCGTTCCAAATGCCGTTAAGGCGCCGCGGTTGCCTATCGCCTGGGTGTGACGCCCGAGCAGATCGATGCTGCCTTTAGGGGCCTCGCAATCACCGGTCACCGCCAGGAGATCAAGCGCGCCAAGAGCGGTGCCCGCGTCATCGATGACTCCTATAACGCTAGCGCCGAATCGATGGCTGCCGGTCTCGATCTACTGTGCTCGCTTTCGTGCACGGGGTCTCGCATGGCGATCCTGGGCGAGATGGGCGAGATGGGCGATGAGGCTCCTCGCATGCATGAGCTCGTGGGCGCCTATGCCGCCGCCAAAAAGCTCGACATGCTGGCGTGCGTGGGTGGTGAGCTGGCCCAGCTTATGGCCGATGCCGCGCGCATGATGGGCATGGACGAGGACCGCATCCAGGTGTTCTCCGATTATCAGCAGGTGCTCGACCGCATGGGCGGCGCGCTTGAAAAACATGATGTTGTACTGGTCAAGGGTTCCCGCTTTGTTGAGCTCGACCGCTTTGTGGAAGGTGTGTGCTAGCCCATGTTCGGCAATCCCTCGTATCCAACGTATCAGGCTTTTTTGGGGCTTGGCATCGCCGCCGCCATTGCGCTGCTGCTCATGCCGTGGTGGATCAAGCTGCTCAAGGTTGAGGGTATCGGCCAGCAGGTTCGTGCCGACGGCCCCAAGCGTCATTTGGTTAAGCAGGGAACGCCCACCATGGGTGGCGTTGTCATCCTCGTCGCGATCTCGCTGACCTGCCTGCTGATGGGCAAGCTCACCACCGAACTCGTGCTCGTGCTGCTCGCCACGCTGGCGACCGGCGTGCTGGGCCTGATCGACGACCTGACTTCCGTTACGCATGGGCGCTCGCTCGGTCTGACGCCCCATGCCAAGATGATCGGCCTAACCATTATCTGTGTCACCTTTACGGTACTTGCCGTCAACTGGTGCGGCGTCGCCCCCGAGATTCGTTTTCCCGGTGGGTTGACGATCGACCTTGGCGTGCTTTCGACTACCATCTGCGGCTATTCGTTCCCGTGGCTCTATATTGTCTTTTGCTGGCTGATGATTGCCGGTCTTTCTAATGCCGTGAACCTGACCGATGGCCTTGACGGCCTTGCTGGCGGCACCTCCATGATCGCCATGCTCGCCATGGCTGCCATGCGTTTTTGCACGGAGACGTGAACCTGTCCATCTTCTGCACCGCGTGTGCCGGTGCTTGCTTGGGCTTTCTGTGGTTCAACTGCTATCCGGCGAGCATCTTTATGGGCGATACCGGATCGCTTGCCCTGGGCGCCGCGTTTGCCTGCACGTCCATCATGACCAACACCGAGGTCGTCTCCCTCATCATCGGCGGCCTGTTTATCGTTGAGACCCTTTCGGTCATGATTCAGGTTGTCTACTTCCACTTTACGCACAAGCGCGTCTTCCTTATGGCGCCCATCCATCATCATTTCGAAAAGAAGGGCTGGGCCGAGACCAAGGTCGTCATCCGTTTTTGGATTATCGCTGCGGCCTTTGGTGCCGTTGGCCTTGCTCTGTTCTTCCAGTTGGGATAGTGGTCTTTCATGCCTCTTGCTGATGTCTTTAGCCTGCTCGTTTTGGGTCAGGGCAAATCCGGTCTCGATGTCGCCCGCTGGGCGCTGGCGCATCCCGAGCGCGTAAGCGCCGTTACCGTGTATGGCGGCGGCACGTCTGAGCCCAATGACGCCACGCGTGCGCTCGAGGCTGCTGGTGTGTCGTTTGTCTATGGGACCGAACAGGTCGAGGGCGCCTATGACGTATGCGTGACGTGCCCGGGCATCTCGGAGTTCTCGGGCTTCTTTAAGGCCGGGCACGAGCATGCCGCCCAGATTATGGGTGAGCCCGAGTTTGCCTATCGCCTGTCGCCCGATAACTGGATTGCCATTACGGGCACCAACGGCAAGACGACCACCACGTCGCTGACTGATTATCTGCTCAAGTGCCGGCGAGGCCAGCGTAGCTGTCGGCAACATCGGCGAGCCGCCGGTCAACGAGATTGACGGCCGAGCCACAACGAGTGGTTTGTGGCTGAGCTCTCGAGCTATCAGATTGCTACGACCACCGAGCTCCACCCTCGCGTGGCGGTGCTGCTCAACATCACTCCAGACCACTTGGGCTGGCATAAGAGCCATAAGAACTACGCGCTTGCCAAGGTCAAACTGTTTGACAATATGGGCGATGACGATCTGGTGGTTGTCGACGTCGAAGACGCCGGCATTCACGAGTTCGATGAGTACATCTACACGCCGGGTCGTCGCATCTGCAAGGTTGCCTTTGACGAGCCTGAGGGCGAGGATGTCGCCTTTGTGCGCGATGGCAAGATGATCGTGCGCCTGAAGGGCGTCGAGACCCCGCTCATCGCTACATCCGAGCTCAAGATCTCGGGTCATCACAATGTTATCAATGCCCTGTGCGCTGCCACGGCTGCCCTGGCAGTCGGTGCCGATGTCGATGGTGTCTGCCGCGGCCTGGCCTCGTTCCAGCCGCTCGAGCACCGCGTGGAGCCGTGTGGCGAGATTGACGGCGTGCGCTACGTCAACGATTCCAAGGCGACCAACACCGATGCGGTCGAGAAGGCCCTGACGGCATTTCCCGATGACGACGTGATCTTGCTGCTCGGCGGCCACGATAAGGGCACGCCGCTCACGGACTTCGCGCGCGTCGTTATGGATAACGTACGCTCGGTCGTCTGCTTTGGCGATGCACGCGAGCGCTTCACCGCCGCTATGGACGAGGCCGATGTCGATGGCGATGTGGATATCGCCCAGGCGGATGACCTACGCGACGCCGTGGACGTTGCCCGCTCGCTGTCGAGCCGTGGCGACGTGATCTTACTTTCTCCTGCCTGCTCTTCGTTCGATGAGTTCTCGGGCTATGAGGAGCGCGGCCGCGTGTTTAAGGACTATGTGGCCCAGCTTGCCGCTGCGGCGAAATCGCAAATGGAATAGGGCTGCCGGTGAGAGAGGAGAGCCCCCGACAAGGTATGAGGAGGCCCGACTCGGACCGTGCTTCCTCGCGGCGCAGCAATCCGCGTTCCGGTCGCGGCGGGCAGACGTTTAGCGAACGCTATATTGCCGGCGTTCCCGCCCGTATCATGCGCCCCCGTTTGATATTCATGGCCTGCCTGTTTACCTTGGTGTGCTTTGGCCTGCTGATGGTGTACTCGGCATCTTCGGTCGAGGCACTGCACGAGAATGGCTCGGCGACGTTTTTTTTGGGTCGACAGGCCGCGTTTACCGCGATCGGTGTTCTAGCGCTGATTGCCATCGTGCGCGTTTTGCCGGACAGCTGGTTTGGGGAGGATGTGCTCAGGATCTTCCTTATCGGCATGATGCTCTTGCTTCTGCTGGTTTTCTTGGTGGGCAGCGGCAGCCGTGGCGCCACGCGCTGGCTCAACATCGCCGGCATTCAGTTCCAGCCTTCCGAGTTTTTAAAGCCATTTGCCATCGCGTATTCGGCCATCATGCTCGACCGCTTCTTTTCGCCCGGTGGCAACATCAACGAATTCCTTCGCAAGATGGGCATCTACCTGGGCATTTCGCTCTTTCTGATCTTTATCCAGCCCGATTTCGGTACCGTCCTGATCATCCTGTTGACCCTCATGTGCATGGCGTTGTTCGCGGGTCTCGACCCCAAATTCATCCTCGGCGTGATAATCTTCGGCATTCTCGTGATCGTGATTGCGCTTGTTGCAGAGCCGTACCGTATGGTGCGTATTCAGGTTGCCTTGAACCCTTGGGCCGACGAGTATGGTGACGGCTATCAGGCCACGCTTGCCATCATGGCCTTTGCTCGGGCGGCCTGTTCGGCCGTGGCATCGGCAACTCAACCATGAAGTACTCGTATCTGCCCGAGGCGCACAACGACTACATCCTGGCCATCATTGGCGAGGAGGCCGGTTTTGTCGGAACCGTGCTGTTCTTCTTGGTGTTTGCGATGCTGATCTACTCGGCGTTTCGCATTGCCGAGCAGGCGACCGACCGTCGCGGAGCGCTTATGGCGTCTGGCTCCGCGGTCATCCTTGCGGTGCAGTTTTTGATCAACGCGCTGGGCATTCTCAATGTGTTTCCCATGACGGGCAAGCCGCTGCCGTTTATTAGCTACGGCGGCTCGTCGATTATTGTGTCGCTTATGCTCGTCGGGTTGATCCTGCGCGTTTCGTACGAGAGCGCCCGCCGCGATGAGCATGACCGCCGCCGTGAGAGCTTTGCCGTTATGGACGAGAGCACCGCCGGCGTTGCCCATGTGCGCGGTGAACGACCTTCGCGTAGCGGCTTTACCGTTCTGGATGGTTCTGCATCCGAGCCGGTAGCCCGTCCACGCCCGCGAACGGCTCCGCAAGGTCGTCCGCAGCGCCCCAGCCCTCGCAACGCGGGCGGCGGATATAATCGAATCGATTTGAACTCGGACCCGTCGGCGCGTCTGCGCACCGACGACCAGGGACCGCGTGTACGAAGGGACTACCATGACCGATAAGATGACCGTTGCTATTGCAGCCGGCGGCACGGCAGGACACATCAACCCCGCGCTCGCCTTGGCCGAAGAACTGCGTGACCGTGGCCACCACGTTGTGTTCGTGGGCCAGTCGCGCAAGCTCGAGGGTCGTTTGGTCCCCGAGGCTGGGTTTGATTTTGTGCCCATTACGGTCACGGGCTTCGACCGCTCCCGTCCTTGGACGGCGCTGACCTCGCTGTGGCGTGTCAATAAGGCCAAGCGTGCGCTCGCCAATCATTTCTCAAAGGTCGGCAAGCCCGATGCCGCCATCGGTTTTGGTGCCTATGTCGAGGTTCCGCTGTTGGGGTGGTGCAAGGGCGCAGGCGTTCCGTATCTGCTGCATGAGCAGAACTCTGTTCCGGGCCTGGCCAACAAGATGATGAACTCCCACGCCGCCCGCGTGTGCATCTCGGTGCCGGCAGCGCGTTCGGTCTTTGAGCGCGAAGGTGACCCTGACCACGTGCTCATGACCGGCAACCCCGTACGTCGCTCGGTGATCGAGGGCGATCGCGATCGTGGCCGCAAGGCACTTGGCGTTCCCGAGGACGCTACGCTGCTGCTCGTCTTTGGCGGTTCACTTGGCGCCCAGCACCTCAACGAGCGCGTGACTTCGCTCAAAAACGAGCTGCTTTCGCGCAAGAACCTCTATGTGTTGCATTCGACGGGTGCCGACGGCTTTGAGGAGACCGAGCGCGCTTTGGCGCTGACGCCCGAGGAGGCGAAGCGTTACCGCGTCCAGCCTTACATCGACAACATGGGCGATATGCTGGCTGCTGCCGATTTGGTGCTCTCGCGTTCGGGTGCATCGAGCGTGGCCGAGATCGCTGCGCTCGCCGTGCCCTCGGTGCTCGTGCCGTATCCGCATGCGACGGCCGACCACCAAACCACCAATGCTCGTTATCTGGTCGACGCCGGGGCCGGCGTGCTCTGCGCCGATGCCGATATCGACGGTTCTGCCTTTGCCGATGAGCTGCTGCACCTGGTCGATGACGCGGCGGCGCGCGACGCCATGCGTCAGGCGGCGCGTGGTCTGGCTCAGGATAGAGCCGCCGCTCTTCTGGCGGATGCGGTAGAGGGTTTGCGTTAGTTAGACGGGATATCTTCGGTCGCCCTCGCGCTGATGCGGTAGGTGCGGTACAGTTAACGGGTTACAGGCAGTGTTTACGCAAGGAGTACACGAGCACATGGCTGATTCCCAGACTGCAACCTCCGCGCCCGAGTTTAAGAGCGCCCACTTTATCGGTATCGGCGGCGCCGGCATGAGCGGCATCGCCCTCGTTCTGCACGAGCGCGGTTATGCCGTTACCGGCTCCGACCTTAAGACGTCACGTTATATCCGCCAGCTTACCCGCGCTGGTGTGAAGGTGCATGTGGGCCATGAGGCCGCCACGATCGACGAGGTCAAGCCCGACGTGGTTGTTGTCTCCACCGCTATTCCGGAGTCCAACCCTGAACTCGTGCGTGCTCGCGAGCTTGGTATTCCCGTGTGGCCCCGTGCCAAGATGCTCTCTGCTTTGGGCCACGGCTACACCACCGTCGCTGTTGCCGGCACGCATGGCAAGACCACCACGTCTTCGATGTGTGCCACCATGCTCGACCGCATGGGTCTGGATCCGAGCTTCCTGATCGGTGGCATCGTTGAGGGCTATGACACGAACGGCAAGAACGGCTCGGGCGACTACTTTGTCGCCGAGGCCGACGAGTCCGACAGCTCCTTCCTGTTCCTGAACCCCAACGTAGTCATTGTGACCAACGTCGAGGCCGACCACCTCGATCACTACTCGGGTATCGAGGAGATCGAGCAACTTTCGCCAAATTCATGAGCCTGGTGGGCGAGGACGGCACCGTCATCGTCTGCGGTGAGGACCCGCATCTGTCGAGCTCGCCAAGTCGACGGGCCGTCACGTGCTTTCCTACGGCTTTGCCGAGAGCAACGACATCGTCTGCATGCACCCGGATGTCAAGGGCATCCAGAGTGACTTTATCGTTCGCTTTGAGGACGGCACTGAGCGCGCTGTGGAGATCAAGAGCAATCCCGGTCGCCACAACATGCTCAACGCCACGGCGGTGCTCACCGTCGCCCATGTCCTGGGCCTTGACATCGACGCCGCCGCCAAGGCGCTCTCGAGCTTTGAGGCGTCCGCCGTCGCTTTACCCACGTGGGCGATATCGATGGCATCACCGTGGTCGATGATTACGGCCATCACCCCACCGAGATCAAGGCGACGCTTGCTGCCGCTTCGTCGCTGGGTTACAAGCACGTCGACGTCGTGTTCCAGCCGCACCGCTATTCGCGCCTGCAGGCCCTGTGCGACGACTTTGCCGATGCATTTGCCAATGCCGATAAACTGCTGCTGATTGATGTGTTCTCGGCTGGCGAGATGCCCATTCCGGGTGTCACCTCTAAGATGCTCGCCGATACCGTGCGCGCCAAGCATCCTGGCAAGGAGGTCGTGTACTGCTCCAGCCGTCTTGAGCTCAATCAGGAGCTCGAGCAGATGGTGGGCGAGGGCGACCTGCTGCTCACCATGGGTGCCGGCGACGTTACGACCGTCGGTCCCGAGTTCATTGAGTATCTGACTGCCAAGAAAGACGCTTAAGTCTAATGGGTCTGTTTAACGCCGTCATGGCGCTCTCGGGCATGATCGACACGGATGTGATCGAGGACGAGCGCCTTGCGCGTCATACGAGCTATCGTATCGGCGGCAAGGCCGACCTCTTTGTGACGTGCCATAGCTATCATGCCCTCCGCCGCGCCGTGGCGGTGCTCGATCGCGAGCAGGTGCCGTGGGTCATCATCGGCAAGGGCTCCAATCTGCTGGTTGCCGATGGCGGTTATCGCGGTGCCGTCATTTCGCTCGGACGTGAGTTCCAGCGCACGGTTGTTGCCGATGACGGTTGTACGCTGACGGTCGGTGCGGGCGTGATGTTTGCGCGCCTGGTCAACGATGCCCTGTCGCGTAGCCTCTCGGGCCTTGAGTTTGCCGTTGGCATTCCCGGTTCGGTCGGCGGTGCGATATCTATGAATGCCGGCACGCGGACCGAGTGGATTGGCTCGCTGGTTGAGGATGTCGTAACGTTTGACCCGGCATCCGGTATCAAGCATTATGCGGGGTCCGAGATCTCTTGGGGCTACCGCGAATGTAGCCTTCCCCGCAATGAGATCATCCTCGAGTGCGTGCTCAAGCTTAAACCGGCGCCCAAGGCCGACATTCGCGAGCGCATGGAGCGGTACCTTACAAGGCGCAAGCGTACGCAGCCCATGGGTCGCGCATCCTGCGGGTCTGTCTTTCGCAACCCGCCCGATGCGAGTGTGGGCAAGCTTATCGAGGATTGTGGATTAAAGGGTTTTTCGATTGGCGGCGCGGAAGTTTCGCCCGTTCACGCTAATTTTATCGTTAATAACGGAACTGCCTCGGCCGATGACGTTGCCGCGGTTATCAGACATGTGCACGGAAAGGTGAGGGAGGCGTATGGCATCGAGCTCAGACCGGAAGTTAAATTCCTCGGCTTCTAGAGCATCGAAACCCACCTTCCGCCGCGCCGGAGGGCGTTCCGGCGCGCCTGCCAAACCTCAACGCAATACCGTCGCGCACTCTAAGTCTGTCGGGCATGCTCGACAGACCAGTCGTCCGGTCGTCGGCTCGCAGCTCGGTAATCGTCCGGCCGCAAAAAAGTCCTCGCGTCCCTCGGTGACGTCAAAGCCTGTTATGGCGCCAAGCCTGCCCGTCCCATGCAGCTCCCAAGCTCTCGACGGGAACTAAAGCGGCGCGTCCAGGTCTCACGCTGGGCGCATTGAAACCGCGCTCGCTGACATCGGTGCCGGCTACCGCCAAGAAGCCTTCGAGTAAAAAAGGTTTCAACCCGTTATCTTCACTTGGAGCGATGGCAAATAAAACATCAGACGCCGCTTCTGTCGTTACAGGCAAAGGCAAAATCGTGGGCGGCGTTCTGGCCGTCTTGGCCGTGCTCGTCGTCGTTGCCATCGTGGTGATCAACTCTGGACTGTTTACTGCCACTGATATTCAGATTCAAGGCAGCGAGCATGTGACGAAGCACGATGCTATCCAGCTGATCGACTTGCCCGAGGGAACGTCGCTTTTTAACGTCGATCCCGACCAGATTACCGAGGATCTCAAGCAGAACCCGTGGGTTTCGGGCGTGGATGTCCAGCGCCAGTTTCCCCATACGCTTATCATCACGCCGACGGAGCGTAAAGTTATCGCCATTGCGTATATCAGCTCCGACGACCTTGCCTGGGCTATCGGAGACGATGACACCTGGATCGCCCCGCTGTCGACGTCGGTCGAAGTGGACGACCAGGCAACGTCATCACGACAGGGCAGGGCTCAAATACCTTGACCGGAATCGATGCCGCGCTGGCGCTCGCCAAGCATTATGGCGCGGTGTTGTTGACTGATGTCTCGGCGGATGTCGCTCCGGTTTCCGGCCAGGCGGTGAACTCCAAAGCCGTTAAGGCCGGCCTGGATTATGTGCGTGGTTTTTCGAGCGAGTTCTTGGGACAAGTCAAGGATATTTCCACGCCTTCGGTCGAAGCCATCTCGGCAAACCTCAATAACGGCATTGAGGTGTCGCTGGGCGATTCGGACGATATCGCCAAGAAGGAACGCGTAGTCACCAAGTTGCTTTCGCAGGTAGAGGGCGTAACGTATATCAATGTGCGCTCTCCGGGCAACTACACATTTAGGAATGCTCCGACCTCGTAGCGCTGGTTGATGCTTTGTTGAGGGGCCATACCACGCCGTTTATCTGGTTTGTTTGGTTTTCACGGTCAATTATTTGACTGATACGTTCATAATGTGCAAACATAATACGGTTTACCTTTGCATTTACTTTCAACCTGAAGGTTAATGTGCGCAGGGGTCGACCCATGCTATGGCTATAACCTTTGTTCGGAGGACCGACATGCACGAGACAGAGATCAACAACTACCTTGCCGTCATTAAGGTGGTCGGCGTCGGCGGCGGCGGTACCAACGCGGTCAATCGAATGATCGAAGAGGGCATCCGCGGCGTCGAGTTTGTTGCCATCAACACCGATGCTCAGGCACTCGCGATCTCTGATGCCGATATCAAGGTGCACATCGGCACCGACCTTACCCGCGGTCTGGGCGCCGGCGCCAATCCCGAGGTTGGCCGCAAGGCTGCCGATGAGTCCCGCGACGACATCGCCGAGGCGCTCGCTGGCGCCGACATGGTGTTTATCACCTGCGGCGAGGGCGGCGGCACCGGTACCGGCGCTGCTCCCATCGTTGCCGATATCGCGATGAACGAGGTCGGCGCACTGACCGTCGCCGTCGTGACCAAGCCCTTCACCTTCGAGGGCCGCAAGCGTAAGAAGAGCGCTGAGGAGGGCATCAAGACCCTCTCCGATTGCGTCGACACCATGATCGTCATTCCTAACGATAAGCTGCTCGACATCGCCGAGAAGAAGACCACCATGCTCGAGGCCTTCGCGATTGCCGATGGCGTCCTTTCCCAGGGCACCCAGGCATCACCGACCTCATCACCGTCCCCGGTATCATCAACCTGGACTTCGCCGATGTTAAGACCATCATGAAGCAGGCCGGTACCGCCATGATGGGTATCGGTACCTCTTCTGGGGATACTCGTGCCGTCGACGCTGCCCAGCAGGCCATCTCCAGCCCGCTGCTCGAGAGCTCCATCGATGGTGCCACGCGCGTGCTGCTCTCCATCGCCGGTTCCAAGGACCTGGGCATCCAGGAGATCAGCGACGCCGCCGACGTTGTCGCCAACGCCGTCGACCCCGAGGCCAACATCATCTTCGGTACCGTTGTCGACGAGTCCCTGGGCGATCAGGTGCGTATCACCGTCATCGCTACGGGCTTCTCCGACTCCAACGTCAACCGTCAGGATGAGCTCTTTGCTGCTCAGCAGTCTCAGAGCAAGGCCGCTGCCTCCGCTGAGCCGCAGCGCACCGCTCCGGCTGCCAGCCCGGCTCAGGCCGCTCCGACCCGCAACGTCGGTGGTACCGAGCTGCCCAACTTTGG
>ENA-OQCE01000131-OQCE01000131.1-human-gut-metagenome-genome-assembly--contig:-NODE-131-length-35789-cov-2.472744_pt1 | contig 35789 bp, 41 predicted proteins | sample MGYA00242495_ERZ504572 | MGnify/ENA primary metagenome ERZ504572 (study PRJEB26092, sample SAMD00036228) | human gut metagenome | host: Homo sapiens | study: EMG produced TPA metagenomics assembly of... | reverse complement strand
TGCATATCCTAAATTTGACGGTGAATCATTCAAAGTAGAGCCGGAAGTGTATGGAAGTGCGGTAGATATGGAAATTTTGACTAAAAAGATCAAAGAGTATATTACCAATTTTGAACCGGAATTAAATCTTCTGAATGAAAAATGCTATAAAGTACCTAAATATACAACGGAATCAAAAGAAGTTCAAAAAGCGTGTGACGATATGAATAAATATTGTCAGGCAAGTATTACCTATCCGATGAAAGAAAATGTAGTTGTAGACAAAGCTCTTATTTCGACATGGGTTTCGGCGGATGCTGATATGAATGTAACATTCAATGAAGAAGCTGTCCGGGCATGGATGAGAGATTTCGGAAAAACTTATGATACAGTCGGAACAACGAGAACGATCACTTCTCCGACAGGAAAGACAGTGGAAGTATCAGGAGGTACTTACGGCTGGTCGATCGACGAAGAGGCAGAAACGCAGAATTTGATCGCAAGTATTAAAAACGGAGAAGTTGTGACAAGAGAACCTGCATATGAAAAGACAGCGGCATCTCATGCGGCACAAGACTGGGGAACGACGTACCTTGAGGTGGACCTTTCCGCACAGCATATGTGGTATATTGTAAACGGGGCGATCGCACTGGAGACAGATGTTGTTACAGCCTTCCCGATGCGAAGCATGCGACTCCGGCAGGTGTATATTCGATTCTTTATACAGAACCGGATTCAAAATTAATCGGTGAAAAAGATCCGGAAACAGGGAAACCGATTTACGAAACGTATGTCCGCTACTGGATGCCGTTTACTTATCAAGGACATGGCTTTCATGATGCAGACTGGCAGACAGCATTCGGCGGTTCGAGATATCAGTCATATGGTTCTCACGGCTGTGTTAATATGCCGGTAGATCAGGCGGGAGCTTTATTTAATATGCTTAGCGCGGGAACGCCGGTTGTTCTTCATTATTAATGTAAATGATAAGACTTAGAATTTATTGAAAAACAGAAAATCAGAGGTTATATACATGTACGAATTGCTAAAAAAAGACGGTATGGCAAAAAGAGGGAGGTTCCATACGGTACACGGAACGATCGAGACGCCGGTTTTTATGAACGTAGGAACGGCGGCGGCAATTAAGGGAGCCGTATCAACAGATGATCTCCGTCAGATTAAAACGCAGGTTGAACTGTCAAATACATATCACCTTCATGTCAGACCGGGGGATGAAATCGTGAAAAAAATGGGCGGTCTGCATCGCTTTATGAATTGGGATAAGCCGATTCTCACGGACTCAGGCGGATTTCAAGTGTTTTCACTTGCATCATTGCGCAAGATTAAAGAAGAAGGAGTTCATTTTCACTCTCATATAGACGGACGTAAAATCTTTATGGGTCCGGAAGAAAGTATGCAGATTCAGTCTAATCTTGCGTCTACGATCGCGATGGCGTTTGACGAATGTCCCTCAAGCGTAGCGGACAGAGAGTATATGGTCCATTCGGTGGCGAGAACGACAAGATGGCTGAAACGATGTAAAGCGGAAATGAACAGGCTGAATTCTTTGGAAGATACGATTAATCATAACCAGATGCTTTTTGGTATTAATCAAGGCGGAATCTATGAAGATATCCGCGTGGAGCACGCACGACAGATCGCGGAGCTTGATCTGGACGGTTATGCGGTAGGCGGTCTTGCAGTAGGAGAGAGTCATGAAGATATGTACCGTATTCTGGATGCGGTTGTTCCTCATCTTCCTGAAAATAAGCCGACCTATTTGATGGGAGTGGGAACTCCGGCGAATATTTTGGAGGCGGTAGACAGAGGAGTGGACTTTTTTGACTGCGTATACCCGAGCAGAAACGGGCGGCACGGGCATGTTTATACAAATCATGGAAAAATGAACTTATTCAATGCAAAGTATGAGTTAGATGACCGTCCAATCGAAGAAGGATGCGGATGTCCGGCATGCAGAAGTTATAGCAGAGCATATATCCGTCACCTGTTAAAAGCAAAAGAAATGCTCGGGATGCGTCTTTGCGTTCTTCATAACCTGTATTTTTATAATACGATGATGGAAGAAATCAGAGAAGCGATTGAAGCGGGAGAGTATAAGGCTTATAAAAAGAGAAAACTGGAAGGTATGATGCAATAACCGGATAAGCTTCTCAAAATTATGTTTATTTCAAGTTACTTCAGTATTTTGAAAAATATCCTTGAAGTATGGAAGAAAGTTGTGTATAGTAGTCTTATTGCGTTAGGAAAGTTAGGAGGAAATTATAATCATGGGTGAAATGGTAACAATGCTTGTTCTTTGGCTTGTAGTTATCGGTGTAATGTGGTTTTTGCTTATGCGTCCACAGAAAAAAGAACAGAAACGTATCCAGCAGATGCTGGCTTCTATGGAGGTCGGAGACACAGCTCTGACGACAAGCGGTTTTTACGGAGTCATCATTGATATTACAGATGAAGATGTGATTGTAGAGTTCGGAAATAATAAAAACTGTCGTATTCCGATGCAGAAAGCTGCGATTGCTCAGATTGAAAAACCGAATGCAGATTGATTTTAAGTCAATTATTTTGCATTATGAGATCAGGGAGAATTTTGAAATATTTTCAAAATTCTCCCTGATTTTTTCAAATTCATCACTTTAGCGCGTGAATTTGAAAAAATCACAGAGTACACTCTAATTTTTAGACGCAAATACTTGAAACGTGTATAAAAATGCTGTATTATAAACAGTAACATTTTAGTTTGGAGGGACGGGAAATTATGGATATGAACATCGGTGTGATCAAAGGCGACGGAATCGGTCCGGAGATTGTAGATGAGGCGATGAAAGTGCTCGATAAAACGGCAGAAGTTTACGGGCATCAGATAGAATATACTCAGCTTTTGATGGGAGGAGCATCCATTGATGTAAACGGAGTGCCTCTTACGGAAGAAACATTGGAACAGGCGAAAAAAAGTGATGCCGTATTGATGGGATCGATAGGAGGAGATGCAAAGACATCGCCATGGTATCGTCTGGAACCGTCTAAACGTCCGGAGGCGGGGCTTTTACAGCTTAGAAAGGGGTTAAACCTTTTTGCAAATCTGCGCCCGGCAGTTCTTTACAGTGAATTAAAAGGAGCCTGCCCGCTCAAAGAGGAGATTGCAGAACAAGGTTTTGATATGATGATCATGCGGGAGCTGACAGGCGGACTCTATTTCGGAAAAAGAAGTACGGAAGAAGAAGACGGAGTTCTCGTTGCAAGAGATGAGCTTACATATAGTGAAACGGAGATAAGGCGAATTGCGAAGCGCGGATTTGACATTGCGATGAAACGTCGGAAAAAAGTGACAAGCGTTGATAAGGCGAATGTATTGGATTCTTCAAGATTATGGAGAAAAATTGTTGAAGAAGTTGCGAAAGAATATCCGGAAGTAACGCTTGAACATATGTTAGTGGATAATGCGGCTATGCAGCTTGTGAAGGATCCGGCACAATTTGATGTAATATTAACGGAAAATATGTTTGGTGACATTTTATCTGATGAGGCGAGTATGGTGACCGGCTCAATCGGAATGCTTGCAAGCGCAAGTTTAAACGATACAAAGTTCGGCCTTTACGAACCGAGCGGAGGTTCGGCTCCCGACATTGCGGGAAAAGGAATCGCAAATCCGATTGCTACAATTTTATCGGCGGCGATGATGCTTAGATATTCGTTTGATCTCGATCAAGAAGCAGATGCGATTGAGGCGGCGGTAGAGAAAGTACTCGAGGAAGGATACCGGACGATTGATATTATGTCAGAAGGAATGACGCAGATCGGAACAAAAGAGATGGGAGAACGAATCTGTTCTTATATATAAAACGTGAAAGAGAGGCATAGGATAATGAGAAGCGATACAGTGAAAAAAGGGGTGCAGCAGGCGCCGCACCGTTCTTTATTTAATGCGCTTGGAATGACGCAGGAGGAGTTAGACAGACCGCTGATCGGAGTTGTAAGCTCTTATAATGAGATTGTTCCCGGGCATATGAATCTTGATAAAATTACAGAAGCGGTAAAAATGGGAGTTGCAATGGCAGGAGGAACACCGATTATGGTTCCGGCTATTGCTGTTTGCGACGGTATTGCGATGGGACATATCGGCATGAAATATTCTCTTGTTACGAGAGATCTTATCGCAGATTCAACAGAGGCGCTTGCAATGGCACATCAGTTTGACGGTCTTGTTATGATTCCGAACTGTGATAAAAATGTGCCGGGACTTCTTATGGCTGCTGCGCGTGTCAATATACCTACGATCTTTGTGAGCGGAGGACCGATGCTTGCAGGACATGTAAAAGGGCAAAAGACAAGTTTGTCAAGCATGTTTGAAGCGGTCGGATCTTATGCGGCAGGCAAAATGAACGATGAAGAAATTTATGAATTTGAAAATAAAGCATGTCCGACGTGCGGTTCGTGTTCCGGAATGTATACAGCCAATAGCATGAATTGTCTGACAGAAGCATTGGGAATGGGACTTCGTGGAAACGGAACGATTCCCGCGGTATATTCTGCGAGACTTCAGCTTGCAAAACATGCGGGAATGCAGATTATGGAGCTTGTGAGAAACAATATCCGACCTAGAGATATTATGACGGAAGATGCGATTTTGAACGCTCTTACAGTCGATATGGCTCTTGGATGTTCGACAAACAGTATGCTTCATCTTCCGGCAATCGCACATGAGATAGGAATGGATTTTGAGATTGATTTTGCGAACGGAATCAGTGAGAAGACGCCGAACCTTTGTCATCTTGCTCCGGCAGGCCATACATATATCGAAGACCTTAATGAGGCAGGCGGAGTCTATGCGGTTATGAATGAGCTGAATAAAAAAGGACTTCTTCATACAGATTGTCTGACAGTAACCGGCAAGACAGTTGGGGAGAACATTGCGGGATGCGAAAATAAAAATCCCGATGTAATTCGTCCGATCGATCATCCATACAGTGAAACAGGTGGATTGGCTGTGTTAAAAGGAAATCTTGCACCTGACGGAAGCGTTGTAAAACGATCTGCTGTCTGCGATGAGATGCTTGTACATGAAGGTCCTGCCCGTATTTTTGAAAGTGATGAAGAGGCAACGGAAGCAATCAAAACAGGAAAGATCAATCCGGGGGATGTGATCGTGATCCGTTATGAAGGACCGAAAGGCGGTCCGGGAATGCGGGAGATGCTCAATCCGACTTCGGCGATTGCAGGATACGGACTCGGCTCGGAAGTAGCGCTTATTACAGACGGACGTTTCAGCGGCGCGTCAAGAGGCGCATCTATCGGTCATGTTTCTCCGGAAGCGGCGGTGGGAGGACCGATCGCTCTTGTAGAAGAGGGAGACATTATACAGATTGATATTCCGAATTTATCTTTGAATCTGGCAGTTTCAGAAGAAGAACTGAAGAAGAGAAGAGAAAAATGGCAGCCGAGAGAACCGAAAGTAAAGATCGGATATCTGGCAAGATATGCGTCTATGGTCACATCCGGAAACAGAGGTGCGATTCTGGAAATACCGAAAGAAAAATAAGAGCGCGGTTACAGGCTGTGCGGATAAGAGATACAGGATGTTTAAAGGAGTTATGGCATGCAGTTAAATGGAGCAGAAATTGTAATAGAATGTTTGAAAGAACAAGGAGTAGACACGGTTTTCGGCTATCCGGGCGGTGCGATTCTCAATGTATATGATGAATTGTACAAACATCGGGATGAAATCAGGCACATCCTTACCTCCCATGAACAAGGGGCTTCTCATGCGGCTGACGGATATGCGAGAGCAACGGGAAAAGTCGGCGTCTGCTTGCTACGAGCGGACCGGGGGCGACGAATCTTGTTACCGGAATTGCAACGGCATATATGGATTCAATTCCTATTGTGGCAATCACCTGCAATGTAGGGGTATCACTTCTTGGAAAAGACAGTTTTCAGGAAATAGATATAGCGGGAATTACAATGCCGATTACGAAATATAGTTTTATTGTAAAAGATGTGACAAAATTGGCGGATACTATCCGTAAGGCATTTCGGATTGCAAAGACAGGACGTCCCGGGCCGGTGCTTGTCGATATACCGAAAGATATTACGGCTAAAGTAACGGAATATATTCCGGAAGAATTGGGAAAATGCACAAAGGAAGATTCCTCGAGAAAAACTCCGAGGATGGATGAACAACGGTTTGACCGGGTGATTTCTATGTTGGAAGAAGCAGAAAAACCGTTTGTTTTCGTCGGAGGCGGAGCGGTTCTTTCAGGGGCGAGTCAAGAATTAAAAGAGTTTGTTGACAAGCTGGATGCTCCGGTTACGGATTCTCTTATGGGCAAAGGCGCTTTTCCGGGAACAGATCCGCGGTATACAGGTATGCTTGGCATGCATGGAACGAAAGCGTCCAATTTCGGAGTAAGTGAATGTGACCTCTTGGTTGTTATGGGGGCAAGGTTCAGGTGATCGTGTGACGGGGAATACAGAAAAAATTTGCAAAAAATGACAAAATTATACAGTTAGATATCGATCCGGTTGAAATTAATAAAAACGTTTTGATTACCGAAGAAATCATCGGCGATCTAAAAGATGTTTTAAAGACGCTTAATAAGCGTTTAAAACAGCAGAATCATGCAGAATGGCTTGAAAAAATACAAGGTATAAAGAAAAATATCCTCTGAAATATCATCCGAATGTATTATCGGGACCGTTTCTTGTAGAAGAGATCTATCGTCAGACAAACGGTGAAGCGCTCATTGTTACGGAAGTGGGACAGCATCAGATGTGGGCTGCACAGTATTATAAATATACAAAACCGAGAACCCTTCTTACGTCAGGCGGACTTGGAACGATGGGATATGGTCTTGGAGCGGCGCTTGGCGCAAAGACAGGATGTCCGGATAAAATCGTAGTAAATATTGCGGGAGACGGATGTTTCCGAATGAATATGAATGAGATTGCGACTGCAGTCCGGCACAATATTCCGATTATACAAGTTGTAGTGAATAATCATGTGCTTGGGATGGTTCGTCAATGGCAGGATCTCTTTTATGATGAGAGGTATTCGGCTACCGTGCTCAGAGATGCAGTTGATTTTGTGAAACTTGCAGAAGCTATGGGAGCAGAAGGAATGCGGGCTGTGTCGCAGGAAGAATTTAAGGAGGCGTTCTCTAAAGCGCTGACATTGAATCGTCCGGTTGTGATTGACTGCCAGATAGACAGTGATGATAAAGTGTGGCCTATGGTAGCGCCCGGGGCCGCAATCAGTGAAGCGTTTGACGAAGATGACATGTAAAAGTCTGCATGGGCATATGTGTAATTATAAAAACAAATAAATTAAAAATAAAACAGGAGGAAGGAAAATGAGCAGAGTATATAACTTTTCAGCAGGACCGGCCGTGCTGCCGGAAGAGGTATTGAAAGAGGCTGCCGCAGAAATGCTTGATTACAACGGAACAGGAATGTCAGTTATGGAGATGAGCCACAGGTCGAAAGCGTTTGAGGAGATCATTAATTCGGCAGAACAGGATTTGAGAGATCTGATGAATATACCGGATAATTATAAGGTGTTGTTCATGCAGGGAGGAGCGTCTCAGCAATTTGCTATGATCCCGATGAATTTTATGAAGAACAGAGTGCTGATTATATTATTACAGGACAGTGGGCGAAAAAAGCGGCGAAAGAGGCAGAAAAATACGGGAAGGTAAATCGGATTGCGTCTTCGGAAGATCAGACTTTCTCATATATTCCGGATTGTTCCGACCTGCCTGTTTCGGAAGATGCGGATTATGTATACATTTGTGAAAACAATACGATTTACGGAACGAAGTTTAAAGAACTTCCGAACACAAAGGGAAAAACATTGATCGCTGATGTGTCGTCCTGTTTCCTTTCAGAGCCGGTTGATGTAGAAAAATATGGAATGATCTATGGCGGAGTTCAGAAAAATATAGGACCTGCAGGTGTTGTAATTGCGATTATCCGTGAAGATCTCATTACAGAAGATGTGCTTGAAGGAACGCCGACAATGCTTACATATAAGACACATGCTGATGCAAAATCGCTTTATAATACACCTCCGGCATATGGAATTTATATTTGCGGAAAAGTGTTTAAATGGCTGAAAGCACAGGGGGGACTTGCTGCGATCAAAGAGAAAAATGAGAAAAAGGCGAAAGTGCTTTATGATTTCCTTGATCAGAGTAAAATGTTTAAAGGAACAGTTGTCAAAAAAGATCGTTCCCTTATGAATGTTCCGTTTGTAACAGGAGATGCAGATCTTGATGCTAAATTTGTAAAAGAAGCGAAAGAAGCAGGACTTGAGAACTTAAAAGGACACAGATCAGTCGGCGGAATGCGCGCAAGTATTTACAATGCGATGCCGTATGAAGGCGTTGTGGCTCTGGTGGAATTTATGAAAAAATTTGAAGAGGAGAATGCATAATCATGTATAAATATCATTGCTTAAATCCAATTTCGGCAGTAGGACTTGATCAGCTGGATGAAAATTATGTGAATGTGGAGACTGCAAAAGGAGCAGACGCTATTCTTGTGCGAAGCGCAAAGATGCACGAGATGGAGTTTGATAAAAACTTGAAAGTGATCGCCCGTGCGGGCGCAGGTGTGAATAATATACCGCTTGAACGCTGTGCCGAAGAAGGGGTTGTTGTATTCAATACGCCGGGAGCAAACGCAAACGGCGTAAAAGAACTTGTGATTGCGGGAATGCTTTTGGCAGCAAGAGATATTATCGGAGGAATCAACTGGGTTCAGGAATACGAAGAGGATGGCGATATTGCAAAGATCACAGAGAAAAAGAAAAAAGTATTCGCAGGAACAGAACTTGAAGGGAAAAACTTGGCGTTATAGGTCTTGGCGCGATAGGTGTTCTTGTGGCAAATGCAGCCGTTCATCTTGGAATGGAAGTTTATGGATATGATCCATATGTTTCTGTTGATTCGGCATGGAGATTGTCGCGCAATATTCATCACGCGAAAACAGCAGATGAAATTTATAAAGAGTGTGATTATATTACAGTTCATGTGCCTGCATTGGAAGATACAAAAGGTATGATCAACAAAGACGCTATCAGTCTTATGAAAAAAGGCGTTGTTATTTTGAATTTTGCCAGAGATGTTCTTGTGAATCAGGAAGACATCGTAGACGCGCTTGTATCGGAGAAAGTGCGCTGCTACGTAACGGACTTCCCGACAAAAGAGATAGTCGGTGTCAGAGGCGCGATCGTGATTCCGCATCTTGGTGCATCTACAGAGGAGTCGGAAGATAACTGTGCTAAAATGGCTGCGGCAGAGGTGAAAGATTTTCTCGAGAATGGAAATATCACACATTCTGTAAACTTCCCGGATTGCGATATGGGAGCGAAAGGAGAAGGAGAGAGAATTACAATCCTTCATAAAAATATTCCGAATATGATCGGACAGTTCACCGCTCTTTTGGCTGAAAAGAATATGAATATTGAAGTTATGACAAATAAAAGCCGTAAAGAATACGCATATACGATGCTTGATGTGGATGGAACAGTTTCAGAAGATGTGGAAGCGCAGTTAGCAGCGGTAGAAGGCGTGTTGAAAGTAAGAGTGATCAGATAAGTGAACTCTTACTGTGAAGAGAGTAAAATAAATTAGATATCGTTGAGAAAGAGAGTGTGAATGACAGAACTGTTTGCGCTCTCTTTTTGTATGTAACAGTCCGGCTATACAGTAAGGGTTCGTGAATAGCGCAGGCAGAATTGTTACTTTTGTATAATAAAATACTTTAATGAAGGATTGACATATTTTGTATATTTGTATACAATTATACAAGAATACATATATCTGAGCACGAGGTGCAAGAGTATGTATAGCATACATATATACGTGTATACATATAAAAAGATGCAATCATAGGAGGAAATTTGATGGAAAACAGAAAAGTATTTTTGAATAAGCATACGAACTTGCTTGAATTAGAAGAACATATGTATCCCCTTGTTGATGTGGATACACCGAATGTATTTCGTAATTTGTTTCATTATGATGAGATTCCGAAGATTGCATTTAATGACAGGATTGTACCTCATAATATGCCGGATGAAATATGGATCACAGACACAACATTCAGAGATGGTCAGCAGTCGAGAGCTCCATATACGACTGAACAGATTGTTTCGATTTATGAATATTTGCACAGACTCGGCGGCCCGAAAGGAAAAGTACGGCAGAGCGAATTCTTTTTATACAGTAAAAAAAGACAGAGATGCTGTCTATCGCTGCCTGGAAAAAGGGTATGAATTTCCGGAGATTACGAGTTGGATCAGAGCAAGCAAAAAAGATTTTGAGCTTGTGAAGGAGATCGGATTAAAAGAGACGGGGATTCTTGTAAGCTGTTCGGATTATCATATTTTTTATAAGTTGAAAATGACGAGAAAAGAGGCCCTTGAACATTATCTTACTGTAGTTCGTGAGTGTATGGAGACGGGAGTTCGTCCGCGATGTCATCTGGAAGATATTACGAGATCGGATATTTACGGATTTGTGATTCCGTTTTGTATGGAATTAATGAAATTGATGGATGAATATAAAATACCGGTAAAAATCCGTGTTTGTGATACGATGGGATACGGAGTGAATTTTCCGGGAGCTGTAATTCCAAGATCGATTCCGGGAATCATATATGGCTTAATGACTCATGCCGGTGTTCCAAGTGAACTGATCGAATTCCACGGACATAATGATTTTTATAAAGCGGTGAATAATTCAACGACAGCGTGGCTTTACGGGGCGTGCGGTGTAAACTGTTCATTGTTTGGTATCGGGGAAAGAACCGGAAATACTCCCCTTGAGGCAATGGTATTTGAGTATGCGCAGCTTCGCGGAACTTTGGATGGTATGGATACAACTGTGATCACGGAGCTTGCAGAATATTATGAGAAAGAAATCGGATATACTGTACCTTCAAGAACGCCTTTCGTAGGTAAGAATTTTAATGTGACGCGTGCGGGGATTCACGCGGACGGCATGTTGAAAAATGAGGAAATATACAATATTTTTGATACGGATAAATTTTTAAACCGTCCCGCACTGGTGTCGGTTTCCAATACATCCGGAACAGCGGGGATCGCATATTGGATCAATGCGTATTTTAAACTTCCGGAAGAACGGAAAGTTGATAAAAATTCGGAACTGGTACATCGTCTGAAAGAATGGGTTGATAAACAGTATGAGGACGGACGCGTTACGGTCTTGACAGATGAAGAATTAATTGCCAAAATAGAAAGTGTATGTAGGGAACTGCATGTTGTATTGTAGATTATAGTCGGAGGATTTCAGATGGAAGAATATCAGGATCATTCCCTTGGAAGTCGTGTGTTTCAGAAGATAAGGGATAATATTTTAAATGGAACATATAAAGAAAACGACGAACTTAGGGAAACGGCGATAGGGAAAGAATTAGGAGTGAGCCGGACGCCTGTACGGGAGGCTCTTCGTCAGCTTGAGTTGGAAGGGCTTGTGACGATTATTCCGAACAGAGGAGCTTATGTATCGGGTATATCTCATAAAGATATATGGGATATCTATAAGATCCGCTCGATGCTGGAAGGATTGTGCGCCCGCTGGGCGGCAGAACATATTACAGAAGAGCAGCTTGACCAGTTGGAAGAATCGCTTCTTCTTTCAGAGTTTCAAATGAAAAAGGAAAGCGGCTTCAGCACGGAGCAGGTTGCGGCGTTGGATGGTCGTTTTCACGCTGTTCTCTATGAAGCTTCGGGAAGCAGAATGCTGAAACATGTTCTGACGGATTTTCATAATTATGTGCAAAGAGCCAGAAAATCATCGATCGTATCAGAAGAAAGAGCCAGAAAGTCGATACGTGAACACAGACAGATTTTACGTGCGATCAAAGACAGAGATGCAGAGATGGCAGAACAGCTTGCTAATGAGCATATTATTCATGTAATGCAAAATTTGAAAAAGCAGGGATATTAGATTGCAAAAAGTACAGCTACATCGGAAGCTGTATAAGCGGAAGATGTGTTGAATAGATGGGGGCAAAAAGTTCATATATTAAAAAGGAGAAAATAACAATGGGAAAAATCAAAATGACGACACCGCTTGTGGAGATGGACGGAGATGAGATGACAAGAATTCTTTGGAAAATGATCAAAGACGAGCTTCTTATTCCGTATATTGATCTAAAAACAGAATATTATGATCTTGGATTAGAGCATAGAAACGAGACAGACGATCAGGTCACGGTTGATTCTGCAATGGCGACCAAGAAATATAAGGTTGCGGTAAAATGTGCTACAATTACTCCAAATGCAGCGCGCATGGATGAGTATGATTTGAAAGAGATGTGGAAAAGTCCAAACGGTACGATTCGTGCGATTCTTGACGGAACGGTATTTCGTGCTCCGATCGTGGTGAAAGGAATCGAGCCGTGTGTGAAGAATTGGAAGAAACCGATTACGATTGCAAGACATGCATATGGTGATGTATACAAAGGTTCTGAGATGAAAATTCCGGGAGCCGGCAAAGTTGAACTTGTATATACAGCAGAGGACGGAAGCGAGACGAAAGAGCTTGTACATAATTTTGACGGACCGGGTATTGTGCAGGGAATGCATAATATCAACCGTTCGATCGAAAGTTTTGCAAGAAGCTGTTTTTCTTATGCTCTTGATACAAAGCAGGATCTTTGGTTTGCCACAAAAGATACGATTTCCAAAAAGTATGATCATACATTTAAAGATATTTTTCAAGAGATTTATGACGCTGAGTTTGATGAGAAGTTCAAAGAAGCAGGCATTGAGTATTTTTACACGCTTATCGATGATGCGGTTGCCCGTGTAATGAAATCAGAAGGCGGATATATTTGGGCATGCAAAAACTACGACGGAGATGTGATGAGTGATATGGTGTCTTCTGCCTTTGGTTCGTTGGCGATGATGACATCTGTTCTCGTTTCACCGGAAGGATACTATGAATATGAAGCGGCTCACGGAACTGTTCAGCGCCACTACTATAAGCATTTAAAAGGGGAAGAGACATCGACAAACTCAGTGGCAACGATTTTTGCATGGACAGGTGCGCTTAGAAAAAGAGGAGAACTTGACGGCAATACCGAATTGATGGAGTTTGCGGATAAGTTGGAAAAAGCAACGATAGATACGATCGAGGCGGGAGAGATGACAAAAGATCTCGCATTGATCACAACGCTTGAAAATCCGACGGTACTCAACAGCGAGCAGTTATTAAAGCAATCGCAAAGAGACTGTAATGATTGAAATAACAGAAAAATAAAAACATGTCCGCAGTGGTGGAAAAAGACCGCTGCGGGCATGTTTTTGTCTGGCGGAAATTAAATTTTGATCACCTTCTGCTTGTATTCATTTTGGAAGGCTGTTTTAAACTTATCGGTGACGACGGAAGTGTATAAATTAGATGCAAGCATGTCATTGCGAAGCATTTTGCGGCCTAGAGGAGGGATGGTTTCGGTTTCAGACAACCGGATAAGAAGCGGCAGTGAACTTTCTTTTGAAATGCGTGTGAGCAGTTTTTCCCGGTCTTTCCGAAAGCCTAAAAGGCGGGCGTAAAAATGATATCCGCCATCAATATATTCCTCTACGTCTGTTTTCTTTATTCCGAGCATTATATGAAGGAGTGCCCGGTTGATCCGTGTCTGCGTAAGTTCTCTTGTTTTTAGAAGGTCACAGAACTGTTTGTAGTTGAAAAAGTAATTAAGCCGGGAACAGATTCTGTTTGCCAGTTCTTCAGAGACATCCATGTATCGAAGCAGGTTTTCGGGATATTTGTTTAATAATTTGTATTTCAGGATAAGAGAAAAGTCGTTTTGATAAATCGGGTAAGAAACTTTGTGGCAATCTTTTAAAAGTTTCAGGCAGCACTGCGGCACTTGTGATTCCAATTCTCCGAAAATGTTAAAAGGGGCGGTGTCGTCAAAAGCTCCCTTTGGCAGATCGTCATATTTTCTTAAAGAAGATCCTGAATACGAAAGAAGAGAACGGATCGCCGATGCAGAACTTAAATTCTCTGTACTGAGTTCTTGGTCGTGATACCGGGCGCCTTTTCTGAGGATCGTATATGGTTTGATCGTGCTTTTTAATTTTCTGATCGCTTTTAGGTATTCGATTCCGAGAATATTATTAGGTTCATCTAAAAGAGCCGCAAAGTTTTTTTCCGGAAGATATTCTTTCAAAGCTTTTCTGCGTGCACACGGAAAGGAAAGTCCGTTTCTTAAATGTTTTTTTAAAAGAGAACGGTAATCTTTTGGCTCTTGACAGAGAAGGTCTGCAATTTCGGATAAAGCATCTAAATCTCCGCATTCACTCCCGAAACAAAGCGAGTCTACAATTTGAAGCTGGTCCAACAAAGCGACAGCGCTTTCGGCAAACAATTCTGCGCTTCCGGTAGAATAGCAGACAGGAAGTTCAAATACAGCGGAAGCACCGCATTCCAGAGCGGATTCGGCTCTTAAACGCTTTGGCATGACAGCCGGAACACCTCTTTGGACATAATCGCCGCTCATAACAACGATGACAGCGTCGGCACCGGTTGTACGTTTTGCCTGTTGGATATGGTAGAGATGTCCATTGTGAAATGGATTATATTCTGTAATAAGTCCTACAATTTTCATAAGAAACTCCTTGTATATCATTTTCTGCCATATTATACTATAAAAAGATGAATTTTTACAGTGGAATATGTAACGGTTCAGTCCGTGTTGTTCATAAAACCGCACTGCGTGCCTATTATGGCTGAATTGTTACAAAAAGATATCTTGGAAGATGAGGAGTTAGGCATGGATCAGGAAAACAGACTTGACGTAGAGCAGATGATCGAACTGCTTGAAAAGCATGATTTTAAAAAATTAAAGGAAGAACTGGAGTCTGTGCATCCGGTAGACATTGTAGATGCATTGGAAGAATTGGACAAAAAACAACGTATTTTGATCTTCCGTCTTCTGGCAAAAGAAGAAGCGGCGGAAGTGTTTACGGATATGAACAGCGACATGAGAGAAGATTTGATCAATGCGCTGACGGATTCGGAGTTGGAAGAAGTTATGGAAGAGATGTACGTTGATGACACCGTCGACGTATTAGAAGAAATGCCGGCAAATGTAGTGGATCGTCTTTTGATGGCAACGGATGAAGAGACAAGAAAGAAGATAAATGCGCTTTTGCAGTATCCGGAGGACAGTGCGGGCAGCATTATGAATATCGAGTATATCAGCCTTCGTAAAGAGATGACGGTTGCGGATGCTATTTTAAAGATTCGTCAGGTCGGTATTAATAAAGAGACGATTTATACATGCTATGTGACGGAAAAAAGAAGATTGATCGGCATGGTCGATGTAAAGGATCTTCTTACGGCAGGAGAGTCGAGACTGATAGAAGAGATCATGGATGAAAACGTGCTTTACGCCCGCACACTGGATGATCAGGAGCATGTGGCGAATATGATCAATAAATACGGATTAGTAGCAATTCCCGTAATTGATCATGAAGACTGTCTTGTCGGAATCGTAACAGTAGATGATGCGATGCTTGTATTGCAGGATGAAACGACAGAAGATATCAGTATTATGGCCGGTGTCAGTCCAAATGAAGATTCTTATTTTGAAACATCCGTTTTCCAACAGGCGAAAAACCGTACGCGTGGTTGATGCTACTGATGCTTTCGGCAACGATCACGGGCGAAATACTGGGATATTATGAGCAGGCGATGGCTGCGATGCCGATCTTGATCACATTTATTCCGATGTTGATGGGAACGGGAGGAAACTGCGGATCTCAAAGCTCGACTCTGATTATTCGAGGTCTTGCGGTCGGCGAAATTGAGTTTTCGGATATTTTTAAAGTTATCTTTAAAGAGATCAGAGTGGCGCTTGTTGTCGGAACTCTTCTTGCGTTTGTGAACGGGGTAAGAATCTGTATTATGTATGATCGTAACATTATGCTGGCAGTTGCCCTTGGAATTACAATGATCGCAGTTGTAATGATGGCAAAGTGTATCGGGTGTATCCTTCCTCTTCTGGCAAAGAAGATCGGACTTGATCCGGCAATCATGGCGGCTCCGCTTATTACAACAATTCTTGATACATGCACAATCCTTGTTTATTTTAACATCGTAACAACGATGTTTAGGCTGTGAGGGTAAAAGAACGGAAGAAAAGAACAAAGGGAAGAGAAAACAAATAACAAAGGGCATAAGAAACCAAAGATTGATATTTTTATAACAATCATACAAAGATGAAAAGAAATTGTATAAAATTGTACTTAAAAATGCACATGGAATCCCCTTGTATACAAAATCCCTTTGCGTTATAATAAAAATATAATTGTGAAAAATGAAAGGTGGCTTTTAAATCATGGGATTTATCGATGAAATCAAGGCAAGAGCAAAAGCTGATAAAAAGGTGATTGTTCTTCCTGAGACAGAGGACGAAAGAACTTATAAGGCTGCGCAGACGGTCTTAAGAGAAGGGATTGCAGATTTGATTCTCGTAGGAAACGAAGAAGAAATCGAGAAAAATAAAGGCGCATATGATATTACAGGCGCTGTGATCGTTGATCCGGCTAAAAATGATAAAACAGAAGAGTATATTGCAAAGCTTGTTGAATTAAGACAGAAAAAAGGAATGACAGAAGAGCAGGCAAGAGAGCTCCTCCTGAATAATTATCTGTACTACGGCGTTATGATGGTGAAAATGGGAGACGCCGACGGTATGGTGTCCGGAGCATGTCATTCTACGGCGGATACACTTCGTCCGTGTCTTCAGATCTTGAAGACAAAGCCGGGAACAAAACTTGTATCTGCATTCTTTTTAATGGTTGTTCCTGACTGTGATATGGGAGCGGACGGAACGTTCATCTTCGGAGATGCCGGACTTGAGCAAAACCCTGATCCGGAAAAACTGGCAAACATTGCACTTTCTTCCGCAGAATCTTTCGAGACGCTGACAGGAAAAGAACCGATTGTAGCGATGCTTTCTCATTCTACAAAAGGAAGTGCAAAACATGCAGATGTCGATAAAGTTGTAGAAGCAACAAAGATCGCGCACGAACTTGCGCCGGAATTAAAATTAGACGGAGAGCTTCAGCTTGACGCCGCTATCGTTCCGGAAGTCGGAGCATCGAAAGCTCCGGGCAGTGAAGTGGCAGGTAAAGCGAACGTGTTGATCTTCCCTGATCTTGATGCCGGCAATATCGGATATAAACTTGTACAAAGACTTGGAAAGGCAGAGGCATACGGACCGCTTACACAGGGAATCGCAGCTCCTGTCAACGATCTGTCACGCGGATGCAGCGCAGAAGATATTGTGGGTGTTGTTGCAATTACGGCGGTGCAGGCACAGGCAGAGTAAGATCGAGTACATAGAGAGTTTCAGTAAAACTTTCTGTTATATAGTTTATAAAAACAAAAATGGAGGAGAAGTAATGAACGTATTAGTAATCAACTGTGGAAGTTCTTCATTGAAATTTCAGCTCATTAACGCGGAATCAGAAGAAGTTTTGGCGAAAGGAATTTGTGAGAGGATCGGAATTGACGGACGTCTGACGTATCAGCGGAAGGCGGAGAAAAAGAGGTGTCGGAAAAGGCGATGCCGACCCATACAGAGGCAATTCAGTTTGTGATTGAAGCTCTTACAAATCCGGAAACGGGTGTTGTTAAGAGTTTGGATGAAATCGGAGCTGTAGGACATCGTGTCGTACACGGCGGAGAAAAGTTTGCATCCTCAGTTGTGATTACAGAAGAAGTGAAGAAAGCGATAGAGGAATGTAATGATCTTGCGCCGCTTCATAATCCGGCAAACTTGATCGGTATTACAGCCTGCGAAAAACTTATGCCGAATACACCTATGACAGCTGTATTCGATACGGCGTTCCATCAGACAATGCCGGAAAAAGCATATATGTACGGACTTCCATACAATTATTATGAGATTATAAGATCAGACGTTACGGCTTCCATGGAACAAGCCACAGTTTCGTATCTAAGAAAGCGGCGGAAGTGATGGAAAAACCGTATGAAGAACTGAAGACGATCGTATGTCATCTCGGAAACGGATCAAGTGTGACAGCTGTCATGAACGGACAATCTGTAGATACTTCTATGGGAATGACTCCGTTGGAAGGTCTTGTAATGGGAACACGTTCGGGAAATATCGATCCTGCGATCATGGAATTTATCGCAGAGAAAGAACATCTTGATATTGCAGGCGTGATGGACGTTCTTAATAAGAAGTCAGGTGTGTTCGGTATTTCGGGAGAACTCTCAAGCGATTTCCGTGATCTGACAAATGCGATGAATTCAGGAGATAAAAAAGCGAAGATCGCAATGGACGTATTTTCCTATAATGTTGCCAAATATGTCGGAGCATATGCGGCGGTAATGAATGGGGTAGACGATATTGTATTTACTGCGGGAATCGGTGAGAATGACGATTATGTAAGAGAACAGGTGTGTTCTTATCTGGGATATCTCGGAGTTGACTTTGATAAAGAGGCAAATACAGGTTTGAGAGGAAAACAGGCTGAGATTACAAAAGCGGGTTCAAAAGTAAGGGTATTTGTTATTCCGACAAATGAAGAGCTTGCGATTGCAAGAGAGACATTGGCGCTTGTAAAATAGTAAATGAGTTGAGTTGTCTTAAAGATCGTATGGAAAATACTATATTTTGTGTGTTTTCATGAAAATGACGGTTGACAAACAGAATTTACATGATATAATAATTCAGGTATGAATAGGAGTAAATAACAATGTTAATTAACCTATCAGACGTTTTGTCAGACCAGCATAAGACAGTTGAAGAGACTGTGCCGCTTACAATGGGAGAGATCCGGATGAAATTCGGGAAGTATCCGATTGTCGAGAGTGAGCCGGTTCATGTCCGGGTAGAACATGTCAGGGGAAAGGAAATGCTTATTTATGCAGATACCAGACTTGTGACGGTCATTCCCTGTGACAGATGCTTGGAGGATGTAAGATATGAATTTGCTTTAGATTTTGCAAAACATGTCGACATAGGTCTCTCCGACGCAGAACTGACAGAGGAGCTGGATGAATCAAACTTTATTGACGGATATCATCTTGACGTGGACAAACTACTCAGTAATGAGATCTTGTCGGGATGGCCGGAAAAAGTACTGTGCAAGGAAGATTGTAAAGGTCTTTGCCCGGTATGCGGTCAAAATTTGAATACAAAGTCCTGCGATTGTGAAGATACGGGGCTTGATCCTAGAATGTCAGTTGTCCGTGACTTATTTAAGAATTTTAAGGAGGTGTAACCTATGTCAATCTGCCCAAAGAATAAATCTTCTAAAGCAAGAAGAGATAAAAGAAGAGCTAACTGGAAGATGAGCGCTCCGAACCTTGTAAAATGCAGCAAGTGCGGCGAACTCATGATGCCTCACCGTGTATGCAAAGCTTGTGGCGCATACAATAAACGTGAGATTATTTCCGTTGACTAATCGTGAATTGAATGAAGAGGACGTAAAATATGATTTTACGTCCTTTTTTTTATTGCTATGCGTATGATAAAAAGATGTCCGACGGACATTTTTTAGTTGATTTTTACAATAATATCAATTAGAATGATTTCAGTAGCGTTAGGAGGAATGAAGATGTCTGACATGACAAGAGTAGCGCTTGATGCAATGGGCGGCGATAATGCGCCGGTGGAGATGGTAAAAGGCGCTGTAGAAGCAGTACAAAAGCGGAACGATATTCAGGTTCTGCTCACAGGAAAAGAAGAGATATTGAAGGAAGAACTTGCAAAGTATACATATCCGGATGAAAAGATTCATATTGTGAATGCGACTGAAGTGATCGAAACTGCAGAGCCGCCGGTAAAAGCAATCCGCAGCAAGAAAGATTCCTCTCTTGTGACGGCAATGAAACTTGTCAGAAACGGTGAGGCAGACGCTTTTGTTTCGGCAGGAAATTCAGGCGCGGTTCTCGTTGGAGGACAGCTTCTTGTCGGCAAGATTAAAGGGGTAGAGCGTCCGCCGCTTGCGCCGCTGATTCCGACGCTGAAAGGAGTTTCCCTTTTGATCGACTGCGGAGCGAATGTAGATGCCCGACCGTCTCATCTTGTCCAGTTTGCAAAGATGGGATCTATCTATATGGAGAGCGTTGTAGGTAAGAAGAATCCTACGGTTGGCATTGTGAATATCGGCGCGGAAGAAGAGAAAGGGAATGCCCTTGTGAAAGAGACGTTTCCGCTTCTGAAAGAGTGTCCTGATATCAATTTTATCGGAAGCGTGGAAGCGAGAGAGATCCCCTATGGCGATGTAGATGTCATCGTATGTGAAGCTTTTGTCGGCAACGTGATCCTTAAGCTTTATGAAGGCGTTGCAGGGGCGCTTGTCAAGAAGATCAAAAGTGGTATGATGGCAAATCTGAAGAGCAAAATAGGCGGTCTTTTGGTGAAACCGGCCTTGAAAGATACGTTGAAAGATTTCGACACAAGCGAACATGGCGGAGCACCGCTGCTCGGATTGAAAGGTCTTGTTGTCAAAACACATGGAAGCTCGACATCAAAAGAAGTATGTAATTCGATTATTCAATGTGTGACATTTAAAGAGCAGAAGATCAACGAAAAGATAACGTCAGTTATTCAAAAAAATCAGGAAAATATTTAAAGATCAGGTAAGGAGAAGATATTATGGAATTTGAAAAGCTTCAAAAAATTATCGCGGAAGTTCTTAATTTAAGTGAGGAAGAGATTAGACCGGACAGTACATTTGTAGATGATCTCGGAGCAGATTCTCTTGATGTATTCCAGATCATCATGGAATCGAAGAAGAGTTTGACATTGAGATCGATAATGAAGAAGCGGAGAAAATAACAACAGTTCAGGATGCTGTTGATCAGATCAAAAAAGCAGTGGAATAATTTGGTGTAAAATGAAAAAGCCCCTGTGGGCTTTCGTTTTACATGGAAAAGAAATAAAGGACGGTGCAAGACACCGGGAAAGAGTAGAAAATTGCATAAGAAATTAAAAGAGTTAGAACAGAAGATAGGTTATCGATTCAGAAATTTTTCTTTTCTTGAACAGGCAATGATGCACAGTTCCTATACGAATGAGCATCGGATGGAAAAATACAGATGCAATGAACGTTTAGAGTTTTTGGGAGATGCGGTCTTAGAACTGATTTCCAGTGAGTTTTTGTTTCGGCAGTCTCCGAAAGTTCCGGAAGGAGAGCTGACAAAAACAAGGGCAAGCATGGTGTGTGAGCAGTCATTGGCTATGTGCGCGAGAGACATCGATTCTTGGAAGCTATCTTCTTCTCGGAAAAGGGGAAGAGGTAACAGGAGGGCGTTTTCGTGATTCTGTGACTTCAGATGCACTGGAAGCTTTGATCGGAGCAATATATCTGGATGGTGGTTTTACTAATGCAAAAGAGTTTATACATCGTTTTGTTTTGACGGACCAGGAAGATAAGAAACTCTTTTATGATAGTAAAACTATCCTTCAAGAGATTGTTCAGGCTGAAAAACTAGGAGAGATAGAATATCATCTGATAGGCGAGGAAGGACCTGATCATAACAAATCATTTTCTGTGGAACTGACGATCCGGGGCAGGTCGTACGGTAAAGGCAAAGGAAGGACTAAAAAAGCGGCGGAACAGCAGGCTGCCTATGAGGCGATTCATGTGCTGAAAAAAAGATAAAGCAGGTGTTCTATGTATTTAAAAAGTATAGAAGTGCAGGGGTTTAAGTCCTTTGCAAATAAGATTAAATTTGACTTTCATAACGGAATTACAGGTATTGTCGGACCAAATGGAAGCGGAAAGAGCAATGTTGCGGATGCAGTTCGCTGGGTACTGGGAGAGCAACGGGTAAAACAGCTCCGCGGCGGTACGATGCAGGACGTAATCTTTTCGGGAACAGAGAACAGGAACCGTTAAGTTATGCCTCTGTAGCGATCACATTGGATAATGCGGATCACAAATTGCCTGTTGATTATGAAGAAGTTACTGTGACGAGAAAGCTGTACCGTTCAGGAGAAAGTGAATATCTGATCAACGGAGCGTCCTGTCGGCTGAAAGATATTAATGAAATGTTTTATGACACAGGTATCGGTAAAGAAGGATATTCGATTATAGGTCAGGGACAGATCGATAAAATATTAAGCGGGAAGCCGGAAGAAAGAAGAGAATTGTTCGACGAGGCTGCCGGAATCGTAAAGTTTAAGCGGAGAAAAAACCTATCGGTAAAGAAAACTTGAAGAAGAACGTATGAACTTAACCCGCGTAAACGATATTTTACAGGAACTGGAAAAGCAGTTGGGACCTTTGGAAAAACAGTCGGAAACAGCGAAAGAGTATTTAAAGAAAAAGGAAGAGTTAAAGACATATGATATTAATATGTTCCTTTTGGAAGAAGAGAGGATCCGTGACTGTTTAAAAGAAACACAAAAGAAACTGGAGATCGCATCATTAGAATTAGAAGAGTCAAATATCAGTTATGATAAGATGAAAACGGAGTATGAGGCGATTGAAGAGGAAGTAGAAGAGATCGACCTTGCAATCGAAACTGCAAAAAATCGTTTGAATGAAACAAATTTACTGAAGCAGCAACTGGAAGGTCAGATCAATGTATTGAGAGAACAGATCAATACGGCTCGTATGAATGATGAGCATTATGATAACCGGTTGAATACCGTCCAATCGGAAATCAATATGAGAAAAGAGCAGAAAGCGTCTTTTGAAGAAGAAAAGAAAAATCTTTCGGAAAAGCTGCGTGAAGCGTCGCAGGCAGATACGGTTGTAAAAAAACGACTGATCGATGTGCAGACACAGATTGCGGAGCATACAGAAGAGATCGAACAGCGGAAACAGGAAATTATGGATCTTCTTGGAAACAGAGCTTCTACGAAAGCAAAAATCCAACATTTTGATACAACGAGAGATCAAATATCAACAAGAAAATCCGTGCTTGCAAGAAATATTTTAGAAGTGTCGGCAAAGGCGAAAGAGCAGGAAGAGCAGCTGCATGAACATGAAGAGCGGTTGTCTGAGATTCAAGATAAGATTCGGCTCTATAATATGCAGATTACCGAAAATGAACAGAAGATACAAAAAACTTCAAGAAGAGTTAAAATGTCAGACAGGAAAAAACTGAATGTCGGACGAACAGCATATCACAGAGAGGCATCCAGGCTGGAATCACTGAAAAATATTACGGAGCGTTATGATGGATATGGAAACAGTATCCGTAAAGTGATGGCAAATAAGGATAAAAATCCGGGATTGATCGGCGTCGTTGCAGATATTATCAAAGTCGATAAAGAATATGAGATTGCGATTGAGACTGCTTTGGGCGGAAGTATTCAAAATATTGTTACGGATAATGAAGATACAGCCAAGAAAATGATTTCTTTTTTAAAGACGAATAAGTTCGGCCGGGCAACATTTTTGCCGCTTACAAGTATGAGAGGCGGAGGCGGAATTCGCAATGAAGAAGCGCTTAAAGAACCGGGAGTGATCGGTACGGCAGATAAGCTTGTTCATGTAGAGGCGCGTTTTACCGGACTGGCAGAGCAGTTGTTAGGAAGAACCCTTGTCGTTAGAACGATCGATGACGGAATTCTCATTGCAAGAAAATATAAGCAGTCGATTAGACTTGTTACTTTGGAAGGAGAATTGATTAATCCGGGAGGATCGATGACGGGAGGCGCATTTAAAAATTCCAGCAACCTGCTGAGCAGAAGACGAGAGATCGAAGAATTTGAAAAGACGGTAGCCATGCTGAAAAAAGATATGGATGCCGCCGAGGCAGATGTAAGCAGGATTAGATCTGAACGCGCGGGATGCTACAATATGGTAGATGATATCCGTCAGGAACTCAGAAAGGCATCGGTCATCGAAAATACAGCGAAGATGAATGCCGAGCAGACGAAGACGCGTATGGAGGAGGCAAAACAAAGCTGTGCAGGTTATGTCGCAGAACAAGGAAAGCTTGAAAGAGAGTTAGGAGAGATAATAGAGAACGAAGAGTCGATCAGGATGGAACTTGAGGTATCTGAAAATTTAGAAAAAGAACTCAATCTTCGGATCGAAGAACTTCATGCTCTGCTTGAAAAAGAAAGAGATACGGAGAGTGAACAGCTTAAGATCTCAGAAGAATCACATTTATCTTTGGCAGGAATGGAACAGCAGAATCTTTTCGTATCGGAAAATATTTCACGTATTGAAGAAGAGATCGTCAAGTTTCAGGCAGAACTGGAAGAATTGGATAAAAATAAAGATCATGCGTCAGATGAGATTAAGGAAAAGGAAGACAAGATAAAAGAGCTTCGGGGAACGATTGATAATTCAAGAGAATTGTTTGATGAAATTGAAAAAGAAATAAAAGAACAGACAGAGGAAAGAGATGCATTAAACAGGAAGCATAAACAGTTTCTGCAAATGCGGGAAGACTTGTCAAAACATATTTCGGCTCTCGATAAAGAATGTTTCCGCCTGGACAGTCAAAAACAATCTTACGAGGCGGCGTCTGAAAAGCAGATGAATTATATGTGGGAAGAATATGAGATCACATACAATCATGCGATGAAGCTTCGTGACGAAAATCTGACGGATCTTGCGTATATGAAGCGTCAGATACAAGAGTTGAAAAATGAGATCCGAAAACTCGGCACAGTCAATGTCAATGCGATTGAAGATTTTAAAAATATTTCCGAAAGATATGCATTTTTGAAAAATCAGCATGACGACCTTGTCGAGGCGGAGCAGACGCTGATGCAGATCATTGATGAATTAGATGCTGCAATGAGAAAACAGTTTGCCGAGCAGTTTTTAAAAATAAAAGAAGAGTTCAACACAGTGTTCCGACAGTTGTTCGGAGGCGGAAAAGGAACATTGGAGTTGATGGAAGATGAGGATATTTTGGAGGCGGGAATCCGTATCATTGCCCAGCCGCCAGGGAAAAAACTTCAAAATATGATGCAGCTTTCCGGCGGCGAAAAAGCGTTGACGGCAATTTCTTTATTATTTGCGATCCAGAATTTAAAACCGTCGCCGTTTTGTCTTCTTGATGAGATTGAAGCGGCGCTGGATGATAATAACGTGACCCGCTTTGCACAATATCTGCATAAACTGACGAAAAATACGCAGTTTATCGTAATTACGCATCGTAGAGGAACGATGACGGCAGCAGATAGACTGTATGGAATCACGATGCAGGAAAAAGGCGTTTCAACGCTTGTTTCAGTCGATCTTTTGGAAGATAAATTGGATCGCTGAGAATTGATAAAGGAATCAGAGAAAGGAATTAATTAGATAAATGGAAGAAAAAAAAGGATTTTTCAGGCGTCTTGTATCAGGTCTTGCAAAGACAAGAGATAATATTGTATCCGGGATGGACAGTATTTTTCATGGCTTTTCAAAAATAGACGAGGAGTTTTATGAGGAGCTGGAAGAGACGTTGATCATGGGCGATCTCGGAGTACACTCTACAATGGAAATATTAGAAGACCTCCGGGCAAAAGTAAAAGAAAGACATATCAAAGAACCGATTGAGTGCAGACAATTATTGATTGACAGTATCCGGGAACAAATGGATGTAGGAGAGACGGCATATGAGTTTGAAAACAGAACATCTGTCGTGTTTGTGATCGGAGTAAACGGAGTCGGGAAAACAACTACGATCGGAAAACTGGCGGGAAAGTTGAAAAGTCAGGGGAAAAAGGTTGTTTTGGCGGCAGCCGATACTTTTCGTGCTGCGGCGGGAGAACAGCTTCGAGAATGGGCGAACCGTGCCGATGCAGATATGATCGGAGGGCAGGAAGGAGCAGATCCGGCAGCTGTAATCTATGACGCGGTAGCTGCGGCAAAAGCACGTCATGCAGATGTGCTTCTCTGTGATACGGCAGGAAGACTTCACAATAAAAAGAACCTGATGGAGGAACTTAAGAAGATCAACCGTGTGATCGACAGAGAGTATCCGGAAGCTTTTCGGGAGACACTTGTCGTATTAGATGCGACAACAGGACAAAATGCTTTGGCACAGGCAAAAGAGTTTAATGAAGTGGCAGACATTACAGGTGTTATTCTTACAAAGATGGACGGAACGGCAAAAGGTGGAATTGCAGTTGCGATTCAGGCAGAACTTGGAATTCCCGTAAAATATATCGGAGTCGGAGAGACGATAGACGATCTTCAGAAATTTGATGCAGATGAGTTTGTAAACGCATTGTTTTACAGAGAGGATGAAGAAAAATGATGACATTGGAGAAATTTGAAGAAGCCAGCGAGCTTGTAAAAAAAGTGACGAATTCTACAAAGCTTGTGTACAGTGATTATTTAAGCGAGCAAAGCGGAGGAAAGGTTTATTTAAAGCCGGAAAATATGCAGCATACCGGAGCATACAAGATCAGAGGAGCTTATTATAAAATCAGTACGTTATCGGATGAAGAACGAGGCAGAGGACTGATCACGGCATCGGCGGGAAATCACGCTCAGGGCGTTGCCTTTGCCGCAAAAAAATTTGGCTGTAAAGCAGTTATCGTTATGCCTACGGTTACACCTCTTATAAAAGTGAACCGTACAAAGAGCTACGGCGCGGAAGTGATCCTGCACGGAGATGTCTATGACGATGCTTATGCCTATGCGTGTGAGCTGGCAGAAAAAGAGGGATATACGTTTGTACATCCGTTTAATGACATAGATGTAGCAACAGGCCAGGGAACGATCGCAATGGAAATCGTTCAGGAACTTCCGACTGTTGATTACATTCTTGTTCCGATCGGAGGAGGCGGACTTGTTTCCGGCGTTGCGACGCTGGCTAAGATGTTGAATCCGAAAATAAAAGTAATCGGAGTAGAACCGGCAGAGGCGGCAAGTATGAAAGCGGCGCTTGCGGCAGGCGAAGTCGTACAACTTGAAAGCGCCAATACGATCGCGGACGGAACGGCCGTGAAAGCTGTAGGAGATAAAATTCTGCCCTTTGTTAAGGAAAATGTAGACGACGTTCTTCTTGTAGAAGATGATGAATTGATCGGCGCATTTCTTGACATGGTAGAGAATCATAAGATGATCGTTGAAAATTCAGGTCTTTTGTCAGTAGCGGCATTGAAGCAGCTTGACTGCAAAGGGAAAAAGGTAGTCTGTGTATTAAGCGGCGGTAATATGGACGTAATTACGATGTCATCTATTGTACAGCATGGATTGATCCAACGCGACAGGATTTTTTCTGTATCTGTACTTCTTCCTGACAAACCGGGTGAACTTGTCCAGGTGGCGCAGACAATCGCAGAAGCTCAGGGAAATGTAATTAAGCTGGAGCATAACCAATTTGTAAGTACAAACAGAAATGCGGCAGTAGAGCTTCGTATTACGATGGAGGCATTTGGAACAGAACACAAGCAGGAGATACTAAAAGCATTAGAGAAAAAAGGATACCGTCCGAGATTGATCGGTGCTAAACTGTATTAAGTTTGCAAAGCGGTGAGGGATACATTTGGAAACTATAAAAACGGTACAGTCTCAAGATAAAAGAATCTTTTGACTGTACGTTTTTATAGCTCTAAGTTTCATTGTATAGCAAACAAACATTCAAGCGCCGGTCTTTTAAAATCAATTAGTTACAATATATTTTATACTGTATGCACGATCAAATCTGTTCGCCGCGGGCATATTTTTCAAGCAGAGCATGAATTTTGTCTGTCGGATTCATTACAGCACCGATTGTAATATCGTGATTAAGAGAATCAATGATCAAAGCGAGAAACTTACTCATATCTGCTTTTACGAAATATGGTTTTTTGTATAATTCTGCAGGCAGATATGTAAGGTTTGTCGTAATAACTTTATTGATATATCCCTTTTCATAGTATTCGTCAAATTTTTCAAATCCTTCGGTGAATAACCAAAAGTTGTACATACAAATACACGGCCTGCTTTTCTTTCTTTTAACTGTTTTGCGACATCAAGCATACTTCCTCCGGAAGCGATCATATCATCTACGATGATAACATCTTTTCCGGCAACGTCATCGCCGAGAAATTCATGAGCCACAATCGGATTCTTACCATTGATGATTGTAGAATAGTCACGGCGTTTATAAAACATTCCCATATCGACACCGAGAATATTGGAAAAATAAACGGCGCGGTGCATCGCTCCCTCATCAGGGCTGATGATCATAAGGTGATCTTTATCGGGGATAAGATCAGGAACGGCGCGAAACAGCGCTTTCATAAATTGGTACGGCGGATTGAAGCTGTCAAATCCGCTTAGAGGGATCGCGTTTTGTACGCGGGGATCGTGGGCGTCAAAAGTGACGATGTTTGAAACTCCCATTGCGTTTAATTCTTCAAGAGCAAGCGCACAGTCAAGAGATTCGCGTTTTGTACGTTTGTGCTGGCGGCTTTCGTACAGGAAAGGCATAATGACGTTAATACGCTTTGCTTTGCCGGTTGCAGCGGAGATGATTCGTTTCAGGTCCTGGAAATGATCATCAGGAGACATGTGGTTTAGATGTCCGTTTACAGTGTAAGTAAGGTTGTGGTTGCAAACGTCGGTCATGATGAAAAGATCTGTTCCCCGGATAGTTTCTTTAAGAAGTCCTTTTGCTTCTCCTGTGCCAAAACGGGGACAGCAGCAGTCTACGAGATAGTTGTTTGACTTGTAGTTTACATACAGAGAAGATTCGGATACTTCGTTGATTGTATTTTCACGAAAAGAAACAATATAATCATTTACTTTTTGTCCGAGTTCTCTGCAGCTTTCCATTGCAATGAGTTTTAGCGGTGCGGCCGGAAGAGTTTTTTCTAAAAGTTCGATATTTGACATAGTATTCTCCTGTTAAATAATAGTATAAATTGAGTTTTAAGCCGGAGCATAGAAAAATGCAAACGACTTTACAGCACTAGAATCATATCATTTTCAGCCTGAAATTCAAGCGCCGCTTCTTTTGTATGTATGTTGTATTGGTGAAGTACAGTCTTTGCGAAGAGGTTTAAATGTGTTATAGTATGTGATAGAATGAACAGCAAATAAGGGGAATAACAAATGACAGGAAAAAAACATGAGCATATTGTCAAATCAATCATGCCCGGCAGTATTGCGGAGGAATTAGGCATTGAACCCGGAGATAAACTTCTTTCGATCGACGGTCAGGAGATTGAAGATATTTTTGATTATCAGTTTACGTGGAAGACGAAGAAATCGTACTTTTGATTGAGAAACAGGACGGAGAACAGTGGGAGCTTGAGATTGAAAAAGATGCAGACGAGCAGCTTGGAATAGAGTTCGGGCAGGGGTTGATGGATGAGTATCGTTCCTGCCGGAATAAGTGCATGTTCTGCTTCATCGATCAGATGCCGGAGGGAATGAGAGATACTCTTTATTTTAAAGACGATGATTCAAGATTGTCTTTTTTACAGGGAAATTATGTGACGCTTACAAATATGAGTGATCATGATATTGAGCGGATTATTAGGTATAGGTTAGAACCGATCAATATTTCGTTTCAAACGACGAATCCACAACTACGCTGCAAGATGCTTCACAATCGTTTTGCGGGAGATGCGCTGAAAAAAGTAGACAGACTTTTTGAAGGCGGTATTGAAATGAACGGACAGATCGTACTGTGCAAAGGAGAAAACGACGGGGCTGAGCTGGAACGTTCTATTAAAGACCTGACGGCATATATTCCGCTTCTTCGAAGCGTTTCTGTCGTTCCGGTAGGGCTTACAAAGTTCAGAGACGGTCTGTATCATTTAGAGCCGTTTACGAAAGAGGATGCCAAAGAAGTATTATCAGTTATACACAAATGGCAGGATCGCATTTATGAGCAGTACGGAATTCATTTCATTCATGCAGGGGATGAGTGGTATTTGCTCGCAGGACAGGAGGTGCCGGAGGAAGAGCGGTATGACGGATATCTTCAGTTGGAAATGGGGTCGGAATGCTCCGTCTTCTTTTTGAAGAATTTACAGAAGGGTATAAAAGCCTTACAGGAGACGAGCGGCAGGAAGAACTGTCGATTGCCACAGGAAAGCTGGCATATCCTTATATAAGCGCCATGGCGGAAAGATAGAAGAGAAATTTCCTAATTTGGAAATTCATGTCTTTTCTATCCGAAACGACTTTTTCGGAGAACGCATTACTGTGTCCGGACTGATCACGGCGCAGGATCTGACAGCGCAGCTTAAAGGAGAGCGTCTTGGCAGCAGACTGCTCATTCCGTGCAATATGTTAAAGACAGATGAAGATGTGTTTCTTGATGATTTTACGGTAAGACAAGTATCCGACGCTTTACAAGTGCCTATTGATATTGTAAAATCAAGCGGACAGGATTTTATAGATGCGGTGATCGGAGAAAAACAGACAGATCCGGACTGCAAAACCGAAAGATTGATTTGAAAGGAAAATAATATGAGTAAACCAGTAGTTGCCATTGTCGGCCGCCCGAATGTCGGAAAGTCAACCCTTTTTAATGCTTTGGCAGGAGAGATGATTTCTATTGTGAAAGATACTCCGGGAGTGACAAGAGACAGGATTTATGCGGATGTGACATGGCTTGATAAAGAATTTACAATGATCGATACAGGCGGTATAGAACCGGACAGCAAAGACATCATTTTATCACAGATGAGAGAGCAGGCTCAGATTGCGATTGATACGGCGGATGTTATTATTTTTATAACTGATGTGAAGCAGGGACTTGTGGATGCGGATTCTAAAGTCGCGGACATGCTCAGAAGATCCGGAAAGCCGGTTGTCCTTGTTGTAAATAAAGTGGATAATTTTGACAAATATATGGCAGATGTATATGAGTTTTATAATCTTGGTATCGGGGATCCGGTTCCGATCTCGGCAGCATCCAGATTGGGACTTGGCGATATGCTTGACATTGTCGCGGAAAACTTTCCGGAAGGAAGCGCTCAGGCGGAAGATGATGACCGCCCGCGGGTTGCGATCGTAGGGAAACCGAACGTCGGAAAGTCGTCGATTATCAATAAACTGCTCGGAGAGAATCGAGTAATCGTCTCGGATATCGCGGGAACAACAAGAGACGCCATTGATACTGAGATTCTTCATAACGGAAAAGAATATATTTTTATTGATACGGCAGGACTTCGCAGAAAGAATAAAATCAAAGAAGAACTGGAACGCTACAGTATTATCCGTACGGTAACAGCCGTGGAAAGAGCAGACGTAGTGCTTATGGTTATCGATGCGACAGAAGGAGTGACGGAGCAGGATGCAAAGATTGCGGGAATTGCTCATGAACGTGGAAAAGGCGTGATCATCGTTGTGAACAAATGGGATGCGATTGAGAAAAACGACAGAACGATGCGTGAGTATGAAAGCGATATCCGTCAGGTGCTTTCTTATATGCCGTATGCGGAAATTATGTATGTATCCGCAGCAACCGGTCAAAGATTGAACGGTTATATGATATGATCGATATGGTTATCGAGAATCAGACACTTCGGATCGCAACCGGAGTTTTAAACGAGATTATGACAGAAGCAGTGGCAATGCAGCAGCCTCCGTCAGATAAAGGAAAAAGACTGAAGCTTTATTATATTACGCAAGTTGCGGTAAAACCTCCGACTTTTGTTATCTTTGTAAACGATAAGGAATTGATGCATTTTTCATATACGCGGTATTTGGAAAATAAGATCAGAGAAGCGTTTGGTTTTAGAGGAACTTCCCTGAAATTCTTTATAAGAGAACGGAAAGAAAAGGGGTAAAGAAATATGGAACGATTGATCTGTCTTGCGGTCGGATATGTGTGCGGTCTTTTTCAGACCGGATATCTGGTCGGTAAGATGAACCATATAGATATCAGAAAAGAGGGAAGCGGAAATTCGGGAACGACAAATGCTCTTCGTGTGCTCGGATGGAAAGCGGGGATCTTCACTTTTCTCGGAGATGTTTTAAAATGTGTGGCTGCATATTTTATTGTACGTTTTATGTATCGGGGGAGCGATTGTCTTCCGTTGCTTGTAATGTACGCAGGGGCAGGAGTGACTCTCGGACATAACTTTCCGTTTTATATGAACTTTAAAGGCGGAAAAGGAATTGCGGTTATGGCAGGACTTGTCTTTATTAACAGTGTGTGGCATATGCCGCAGAGTCTTTTTCTTATACTTGTTACGGCATTATTCTTTTTTATTCCTGTGATCGTGACAAGGTACATATCTGTCGGTTCTCTTTGTGCATACACAGCATTTTTAATTGAAATGATCCTATTTGGACAGTGGGGATGGTTCGATATGGAAGCAGGCTACTGTTATGAACTATATGGGATCGCAGTTCTTTTGACTGCATTAGCATGGTATCGCCATAGAGAGAACATAAAGCGTCTGGTCAAAGGAACAGAAAATAAATTCGGTTCAAAAAGAAAGGGGCATTGATTTATGGCAAATGTAGGAGTAATCGGTGCGGGAAGCTGGGGAACGGCGTTATCGGTTCTTCTGGCTGACAACGGACATCATGTGACGATCTGGTCGATCGATGAAAAAGAAGTTGAAATGCTGGATAAAAAGAGAGAACACCTGACGAAGCTTCCGGGGGTGAAACTTTCCGACGGCATGACGATCACGGGTGATCTGGAATCGGCAGTCAAGGGAAAAGACTTTCTTGTACTTGCAGTTCCGTCGCCGTTTACAAGGGCAACTGCGAAGAAGATGTCAGCTTACGTCGGGAAAGGTCAGATTATCGTTGATGTGGCAAAGGGAATCGAGGAGAGTACACTTTTGACATTGTCTGCTCAGATCGAAGAAGAAATCCCTCAGGCGGACGTAGCGGTTCTTTCAGGACCAAGCCATGCAGAAGAAGTCGGAAGAAAGCTTCCGACAACATGTGTCATCGGAGCAAAAACAAAAAAAACGGCGGAATATTTGCAGTCTGCGTTTATTAATAAAGTGTTCCGTGTATATACAAGTCCGGATATTTTAGGAATTGAGCTTGGCGGTTCTTTGAAAAATGTCATTGCTCTTGCAGCGGGAATCGCAGATGGCCTTGGTTACGGAGATAATACAAAGGCAGCGCTTATTACCCGCGGAATTGCGGAAATTGCCAGACTGGGCGTGAAGATGGGCGGGAAGATCGAGACGTTCACAGGTTTGACGGGAATAGGAGATTTGATCGTTACGTGCGCCAGCGTCCACAGCAGAAACCGGAAAGCAGGATATCTTATCGGACAGGGAAGGTCAATGCAGGAAGCAATGGATGAAGTTCAGATGGTTGTTGAAGGCGTTTATTCGGCAAAGGCAGCGGCGAAGCTGGCAAAAAAATATGATGTTCCCATGCCGATCGTGGAAGAAGTCAATAAAGTGCTTTTTGAAGGGAAATCACCGGCGGAAGCTGTGGATGACCTGATGCTTAGAGAGTCGCGTTCCGAGCATAGAGCGCTTCAATGGGAAAAATAAAGTCATACCCCCGTTTGCGGATGCATAAATTGTATCAGCAGAACAAGGGGGTATTTTTATGGAATCATTTCAAGTATACAAAGATATGAAGGCGAGGACGAACGGGGAAATTTATATCGGGGTAGTCGGACCGGTTCGGACAGGCAAATCAACATTTATCAAGCGGTTTATGGATCTTTTAGTGCTTCCGAATATGACAGATATACATGCAAAAGAACGGACGCAAGATGAATTGCCGCAGTCTGCTTCCGGTACGACAATTATGACTACAGAACCGAAGTTCGTTCCGAAAGAGGCGGCGGGGGTGAAGCTGTCAGATGATCTGGAAGTGAAGATACGAATGATCGACTGTGTCGGTTTTATGGCAGAAGGAGCATCCGGCCATATTGAAAAGGACGAAGAGCGGCAGGTAAAGACACCGTGGTTTGAATATGAGATCCCGTTTACGAAAGCGGCTGCAATCGGGACGCAGAAAGTGATCCGGATCATGCTACAATAGGGATTGTTGTAACGACAGACGGAAGCGTTACGGATTTGCCGAGGGAAAATTATATTCAGGCAGAAGAAAGGACGGTAAAAGAACTCAAAGCGATAGGAAAGCCGTTTATGATATTGCTTAACTGTAAGAAACCATATACAGAAGAATCTAAGAAGCTTCAGGAAGAACTTCGTGAAAAATACGAAACGGCAGTATTGCCTGTGAATTGTGAACAGATGAAAGAAGAGGATATCCATGAAATTATGCGTCAGGTTCTCTATGAATTTCCGGTCACAGAGGTCGAGTTTTATGTGCCGAAATGGGTGGAAATGCTTTCGAGGGAACATAAGATCAAACAAGATCTTTTTGAGCATGTAAGAAAGATCATGGAGACGATGGATGATATCCGAAGTGTCGTGTCGCGGTCTTTTGAGGCTGAAGGACCGTACATAGAGCGTATCCTGACGGAAAAGATCGAGATGGATACGGGAAAAGTACAGGTGAAAATTGAATTTGCCGAATCTTATTACTATGAAGTGATCAGTGAAGTGACAGGAGAAGAGATTCACGGCGAATATGAGCTTATGGCAGTGATGAAAGAGTTGTCGGCAATGCGGGAAGAATTTTCCCGGATCAAAGATGCTTTTGCCGATGTGAAAATGAAAGGATACGGCGTCGTGAGTCCGTCAAAAGAAGATATCCGGCTTGAAGAGCCGGTGATTATCAAACAGGGAAGTAAATTCGGAGTAAAGATTCGTTCGGAGGCGCCGTCGATCCATATGATCCGTGCAAATATAGAGACAGAGATCGCACCGATCGTCGGAAATGAGAAGCAGGCGGAAGATCTTGCCGGATACATTAAAAAAGAGAGTGAGACTCCGGAGGGCGTATGGGGAACAAATATTTTCGGAAAAACAGTAGAAGAGCTTGTGATGGACGGCATGAGAAATAAAATAGCGATGATTAATGATGAAAGCCAGGTAAAACTTCAGGATTCTATGCAGAAGATCGTAAATGATTCAAATGGCGGCATGGTATGTATTATTATCTGACGGCAGTTCTTGACAAGAAAATAAAAATAGTCTAGGCTTTCAGTATGACAAAAGAATTCAATAGGAGGCGTAAGATGAGTACGCAGTTTGACAAACTTGAGAAATGCTATGAATATTGTAAAACAGTGACAGATTTTATCCCCCGCGTCGGTCTGATCTTAGGATCCGGACTCGGGGGATATGCGAAAAATATGAAAGTTGTAAAAGAGATATCATATGACCAAATTCCGGGGTTCCCGGTTTCAACAGTGCAGGGACATGATGGAAAATTTCTCCTTGGTTATATAGGGAAAGTTCCTGCAATGGTAATGAAAGGACGCGTTCATTTTTATGAAGGATATACGCCTCAGGAGGTTGTTCTTCCGGTGCGTCTTATGAAGCGTATGGGGATTGAAATTCTTTTTCTGACGAATGCATCAGGTGGAATCAATCGTGATTTTCAGGTAGGAGATTTTATGATGATCACAGATCATATTTCATCTTTCGTTCCGTCTCCTTTGATCGGAGAGAACGTATCGGAACTTGGCGAAAGATTTCCCGACATGACAAAAATCTATGATGCCAATCTGAATCAGATCATTGAGAAAACTGCCGCGGAAGAAAAGATTATTTTGAAAAAAGGGGTATATCTTCAGACGTCCGGTCCGAATTTTGAAAGTCCGGCAGAAGTGCGTATGTATGGAATATTAGGTGCAGATGCAGTCGGAATGAGTACGGCGTGCGAAGCGATGGCAGCTCGTCATGCGGGAATACGGGTGTGCGGGATCTCATGCGTCTCTAATATGGCAAGCGGATTGTCGGGTGAAGAATTAAGCCATCTTGACGTACAGGCTGTGGCAGATCGAAGAGCTCAGGAG